>Ga0256830_1001035_pt1 | contig 20292 bp, 17 predicted proteins | sample 128326metaG_FD_190537 | JGI IMG/M metagenome (GOLD analysis project Ga0256830, IMG submission 190537) | Hydrothermal vent microbial communities from Lau Basin, Pacific Ocean - 128-326 | ecosystem: Environmental > Aquatic > Marine > Hydrothermal vents | place: Pacific Ocean: Lau Basin | collected... | reverse complement strand
GCGCCAATCGTAAATCGTCCGGTACACGGTTGGAATATTATCGCCACGGCGGCGTTTATTATCTTACTGGCAAACCCAACTTTTATATCGGATCTCGGATTCCTTCTGAGTTTTACGGCGGTTATTTCAATTATCTATTTTTACGGTCTGTTCGAGAAGATATTACCGGACAGGCTTAGAGTCAGTCAAATCAAAAACACGTATGTGAAATATACCTGGGGACTGTTTCTGGTTTCCCTGTCCGCTCAAATCGGGACGCTCCCGATTACCGTCTATTATTTCCATAAAATCCCTATAGTCGCACTGGTCGCGAATATCATTATCGTGCCGTTGATCGGGATTTTGGTCGCGCTTGGATTCGCGATTCTATTTTTCGGGTGGATTCCCGGAGTGGGGGTTGCGTATGGACAATCAGCCTGGGTGGTCACAAAACTAATCTCAATCGCGGCAGATAAGTTTTCCGCCTTTCCATGGGCTTCTTTTCCTTTACCGCAAATTAACACGTTACACATAATTCAATACGGTTTATTGGTTTTTACCATATTTTCGATTTTTCATCGTTCAGGGAGGAGAAGGGCTGTTATCAGCGGATTACTGATCGTCAATCTGGTTGTCTGGTCGTGGGCCTTTCAACACCGGGGTTTGAACGTGATTTTCCTGGATGTGGGACAAGGTGATGCCGCCATCGTACGTTTCCAGGATGGCAAAACCATGCTTGTCGACGCCGGATTGCGGCGTCGTGAAAAAGATATGGGTCGGGATGTGGTGTTCCCGGTGGCGCGATACCTGGGTATATCCAGGTTTAATTGGGTGGTCATGAGCCATCCCCACAATGACCATATCGGCGGCCTGGTAACAATTGTGGAAGAAATTCCGATCGACACCATCTGGGATACGCACGTCGCTTACGATTCCTGGACGTATGATTATCTTCTGAAAAGAATTGAACAAAAAGGAATCCCTTATCGGCGGCCGCAATCGGGCGATGTAATACGAATCAACGGTCAAACAATGATTCAGATTTTGGCTCCCGATACGGCCTGGATAAAAAATACAAACAATGTCAATGATTTAAGTATCGTCTTTCGGTTGAAATACGGAAATACCTCGGTTTTATTTACCGGTGACCTGGAAATGGAAGGAGATGGGTTGCTTTTACCCTATGAATCCGCCTTAGATTCCGACGTGTTAAAAGTAGCCCATCACGGATCGATCACAAGTACGACACAACAATTGCTTGAGAAAGTAACGCCTGAATTGGCGGTGATTTCGGTCGGCCGGAGGAATAAGTTTCACCACCCGTCCCCGTTGGTAATGAAGCGCCTGCGGGAAAACGGCGCGAAAATAGAAAGGACCGATAAGAACGGCGCCATTTGGCTGTTTTCCGACGGGGAATCGTTTCGGGAGGTGTCATGGCGTTGATTGCCGGTGTGGATGAAGCGGGCCGTGGTCCCTTGGCGGGACCGGTTGTGGCGGCAGCCGTCATATTGCCCGACGAACACACGATTGAGGGATTGCGGGATTCGAAGAAATTGTCCCCCAAAAAACGCGAACTGTTATTCAACGTCATCCGGGAAAAGGCAATTGCCTTCGGAGTGGGAACAGTTGACCCGAAAACCATTGATCGAATCAATGTAAGGCAGGCTACTTTCAAGGCAATGCAAATGGCCCTGGGACGGTTAGGACAAAAGCCCGATAAGGCCCTGGTTGACGGTGAGGCCTTGCCCAATCAAATTATTCCTAATGAGGGAATTATTAAAGGGGATAATCTTGTGGATGCGATTAAGGCCGCTTCGATTATCGCCAAAGTGACCAGGGATCGCATGATGTGTCAGTACGATGTCATTTTCCCCGAATACGGATTTGCGCGCCACAAGGGATACGGTACCCAGGCGCATATGGATGCCCTGGCGAAATGGAAAGCAACACCGATTCACAGGAAAACTTTTTCCCCGGTTTCCGATCATTGGCCTTCGTTAAACTGGTATCGAAAACAGCGGCGGATCGGCTGGCTGGGGGAACGTTTGGTGGCATTGAAGTTCCTGGCCTCAGGTCACAGGATTCTTGACATGAATGTGAATTGTAGTCCCTTTGGTGAAATAGATTTGATTGTGGAAAAGGACAGTGAAATCATCTTTGTTGAAGTTAAAACGATTTCCAAGGAACAATTAGGCGCCCCGGAATTAAAAATCGACACGTTGAAATTGTCAAAACTGGAAAAAGCCATCGACGCGTATCTTGTGCAGCATGATGTTGGAAAGGATATTCGTCTGGATGCCGTCGCTGTTTCTTTGATTCGCGGAAAGCCGCGATTTAAATATTTTCGCGCCATTGAAATGGATATTTTTTAACCTTGGCACGTAGGTTGTCATTATTAAATTCTCCGTCTCCGGAGTAATCAATTATGAAGGTATCGAAGAAGACCGCCAAAATACTTTATGAAATTCGATCGTTGCTTACGATTGTAATCATTGCGTTATTGTTGAAAGTGACCATTGTGGAGGCATACATTGTGCCTACCGGTAGTATGGAGAATACGATTATGACCGGTGATTTCCTTATTGGGAATCGTTTTGTCTACGGAATGCGTACTCCCGATTGGATTGGAATACCGTATACCGATATCGGATACAACATCCCGTATATTCGTTTCCCGGAGTTTCGTGTCCCGGAACAGGGAGATGTGCTGATTTTCAAATATCCCCGCGATCCCTACCATAAATATGTGAAGCGGTGTATCGCGGAACCGGGCGATACATTGGAGGTTATTGCGCGAAAAGTATTTGTGAACGGGAAGGAATTTCCGTTGCCCAAAACCGGGAAATATATTTCCCCGATGCTGCCGAAGGATTATAAGCAACAGGAAATATTTTTAGGAACGCAGGGGAACAAGGATTACTTCAAACCGTTGCGCATTCCTAAAAAAGGCGATGTATTTCCTCTAAATGATTCGACGAACTGGCGTTATTTACTGCCTTTGATTTTAATGGACGGTCACAAAGCCGCGCTGGTAAATGAGTCGGTCGAGTACGATTTCACATTGATCGACCCTAACGATCTTTACCGTCGCAAAGAGACCCGGGAAGTCTATCAGGATTATTTCCCTAACGGGAAGTTGTTAAATCCCTGGTCTCAGTCGATACGAGATGGGGATTTTGCCTTTCTATATATTGACGGTATTCCGGCCAGGGAGTGGGGGGAATACGTGGTGGAGCAGAATTACTATTGGGCCATGGGAGACAACCGGGATGATAGTCTTGATTCGCGGTACTGGGGTTTTGTTCCGGAAAACAACATTCTCGGAAAGGCCTTGTTCGTTTATTTTTCATTGGATCTTGATACCTGGATGCCCAGATTCAATAGAATCGGAACGGTTATCCGTTGACATTTTTCAACTTGCGTGTCCATGTAAAGGTATGTATTTTACTTCACTTTAAGTACCCTTCTACTATTAATAACGAATAGGAATCCAAGGATGAGGAAAAGAAATAGTTATTCCTTATTATTCGTGTTATTCGTTCCCTTGTTAGCCCAGGAAATAGATACGACGACTACAGCGGCAGACACCGTAATATCGGAAATCTCCGGAATTGATACGACGGCGGTCCCTACTGACAGTATTAAGGCTGAAGTCCGGGAAATGGAAGCGGATACCACCCAATCCGTCCCCGCACTAAGTGTTGAGGCAGTCGATTCGATTCCTCCCGAATTAATGGGATTGGATTACGGTTACAAGGGCTATGCCTGGGGGACACCCAAGGAGATCATGCCGAAATTAGCCTATATGGACACGGCCTATTATGTCGGTGACAGCAGCACGGTAATAATGACCGGGAAAATTGGTGAAAGCGATGTGGCGATTACCTATGCTTACGGAGATAGTGGATTCTGGAAAGTCGAGATAGATTTTCGTATCAATCAGTTCAATATAGATGACCAGATCAATCAATTCACGAATATCGAAAAAAACATTACCGAAATATACGGTCCTCCCAAAGCCACGAGTCAGGTGATATCCGGTCCGACATCATCGTATTCGGATTTGATGAATATAAAATTCACCAGGGCCTATTATCACTCTTCCTGGAAAGTAATGCCTTGCCAGATTGAACTGATTTTGCATTCAATGGTCCAAACCCCGGCAACGGATTTGCCGATAATTGAAGGGAATACCAGCTTTTTGCGGTTGATCTATTACAATCCTGATTATATGGTCATTCATTCCGATGTTCCGGAAGCCGAAAAATTACCATCCATATTCGAGATCTTCTAACCTACCCACCTTATACATCGATCAAACGGCCATCTTTAATTCAGCAAGTAGAGAATGGGTGTTAAATAACCATGAAACAATCAGATACGCGTATATCAATCTTTTGCTGATAAATTATTTACCGTCAGTAATCCCGTAGGATGCGGGGAAGGGTGATTAATTCATGAGTCGTATTCGAACCTGTCCATCGTAACTGCGAGTAGATGGAAAGGACATTATTGTGAAAATTGGCGATTTCATCACCCACTTTAGGATCGTATAACAACAATAATAGGGTTAGACATTTGGAAATATGATAATAGGAAGACAATTACCTACCAACGTGTTATGTAAACCCTTTCCTGTCTATCGTTCCGAACGACAGATAGATCGAAGTAGAACTCATTTATTTCTAACGAATTAATCAGGCTAAGATGGAAAAGTGAAATTATTTGGCACGCTTTTATTATCGATCCAACTGTCGACCTGTATTGAACCACCGGCGATGGTACGCTACTTTAATTATTCCGGGAATCCGGTGGAAGTCGTTGAAATGTGCAAATCGATTTTGGATTCCCTGCAATACGAGATAGAAATTTATGCGCCTGAAAGCAGGGTGATTATTACCGCTCCGCAGAAAGTCAGGAAAGATTTCCGAAGGTATAGTTACTCGGTTGTCATTCAGGTAGAGGATTTAATAAAAGTGATATTGGTGTCCAAGCGGCATATTTTTAAAAGAGGATCCGAACTGTCGCTGGGGGGAAAGGAACTCACGGAAATGCAGGTTACGGATAAACTTCCATATTCCATTCAGCAAAAAATATTTTGGCCCCTGGCCGTGGAATTCAATAAGTATGGTTGGGAGGAATTTGATCCCGGTTTGAATAGTGTTACGGAAAATCGTTTGCTACCATCAATATATAATTAACAAATTCAACTTCGTATTATTGAGTAACTATAGGTAATTTCGGACATGAGTATTGAATTTGATAATGCAGAAGGTCGCCAAAAATATTTGACGGCTAAGTTAGATGATTTACTCGATGGTATTAACGAAAGTTATGGTAAGGTACTTTTAGATGAACTGATCTCAAGATTAGAAAAAACAATCAGTGACTTCAACGATGAAGTTCAGGGATTAATGGATCAGTTAAAGAAGAATACGGAAAAGAAAGAAAAACTTTTAAAAGATATTATTGCATCTGAGGGCAAGCCGTCGGATGTTACCGCTGAACCAGTTCACGATGAAGAATCTCAAAGAGAGATAAGTGAATGGGAACGCCGGTTGGAATCATTGGTAACTAATCGTTGAGGGAAAAATGAGTGTTAAGGATAAAATAATTTTTGGATTGATGGTACTGCTGATTATCGGCGGTGGCTACATTCAGTACAGTTATACGGAAATAATGAAGCATATGGATTTGATGGATAAGAAACAGATCACCCATGTGGATGAAGTGAACAAAGAATTTCGTGAGGATTTGAGAAAATTGAATTTGCAGTTTATCGGGCGGGGAAAACATCTTCGTAAGGCTCAAATGGATATTATTGCGAATACCAAATTGGTGCGGGATATAGCCGATTCATTAGCCACTATGATTAACGATGTGGAATATCAATTAAATGAATTGGATCGTGATGTTAATAAGCGATTCAGCACCATTGAGCAAGATATTGAAGATATAAATGACAGTTTTGAGGGTGAACGACGCCGTAACCGGACGCGATTTAATAATCTTGAACGGGATCTCAGTTTGATTAATATACGGTTGAAAGAAATCGAAACGTTAGGCATCATTCAAAAGGAAAAAGCCAAGAAACAGGAAAATAAATAATCGAAGCTTTTTATACACCAATTTTTAAGGATAAAATAAAAAAGGGCTTTTGGAGGCCCTTTTTTATTTATTGGAAATGAGGGATCGAGCATGAGGAAAATTCTAAAGTATCACTTTAAATGGAACACTCAAATCGAATAAAAAGTGGGGTAGACTTCACAATGACCTCGGAACAAAATGAAGCTCTACCCCTTCCACATACCAAAGGCACCGAACCAGCACCTCATGTGGTTAAAGTAACAGTTTAAATGCCTAAAAGCAAGAATTATTTTTGGGCAAAAAAGTGCCGAGGGTCGGAGTCGAACCGACACGTCCAGAAGGACACTGGTTTTTGAGACCAGCGCGTCTACCAGTTCCGCCACCCCGGCAAAATTGTATAAAGAAATTAGAGGTTCATTAAAAAGAATGTCAATATATTTGGAACGTAAATAACTGAGGAGTCTGAATCATGTCCTACAAAACTATTCCCGAGCTGTTTTTCCATTCCGTAGCCGCGAATCCCGGGCAAAAGGCCTATTTTGAAAAGGTTAACGGCGAATGGATAGGTTTAACCTATGGTGAAGTTGGGGTTTTAGCGGAACGATTTGCCGCGGGTTTGGCCAGGATGGGTATCAAAAAGGGTGATAAGATCGCTATCCTGTCAACAAATAATCCCCGCTGGTCCATAAGCGATTTTGCAGTTGCCGGGCTGGGAGGAGTAACCGTATCGATTTATCCAACATTAATTGCTTCCCAAATAAAATATATCATTGATGATTCGGATACCCGATACGTGATTGCCGAAGACCGGGAACAAATTGACAAAGTTCTTTCATTTATTGATGAAAGCCCGGGGTTGGAAGGCATCATCGCCATGGACAATACCAGTGAGCCGGACAAAAATATTTTCAGTTACGATGAAATCCTGAAACAGGGCGATGAATATATAAAGGAAAAAGACTTTTCGTTACGCGAGGTTTCCAAAGCGGTGCAACCCGATGATTTGTTGACGCTTATCTACACCAGCGGTACTACCGGAAATCCCAAAGGAGTGATGCTGACCCATAAGAACCTGGTGTCAAACGTAATCAGTGGTCGAAAAGCAATTGATGTTGGTTCTTCGGACATATTCCTGTCTTTTTTGCCGTTGAGCCATAGTTTTGAACGGATGGTGGGACATTTTACCGCTTTTTCGGCGAACAGTACGGTATATTATGCCGAAAGTGTGGATACGGTCGCCGATAATATGGGCGAGGTAAAACCGACGGTTATGACCTCCGTGCCACGGTTGTATGAAAAAATGTATTCCAAGGTGCTGGAAAAGGTCAGTAAAGATCCTCCGCTTCGACAGAAAATCTTCTGGTGGGCCATTGGTGTCGGGAAAAAGGCTTCCAAATTCTTCCAGCGTAACAAGAAGCCGACGGGCCTGTTGGCGTTTCAATTCGGAATTGCCGATAAATTGGTATTTTCGAAGATAAAGGAACGGGTGGGGGGACGGTTACGGTTCTTCATTTCCGGCGGAGCTCCCTTATCAAAAGAGATCGGCGAGTTTTTCGCCGCGGCCAACATTGCCATCCTCGAAGGGTACGGTTTGACTGAAACCAGTCCGGTTATTACCTGCAACCGGGAAACACTATATAAATTCGGGACGGTGGGGGCGCCCATTGATGGGGTGGAAGTAAAAATAGCCGAGGATGGTGAAATCCTTTGCCGGGGCGACAATGTAATGGCCGGCTATTATAAAAATCCGGAGGCTACGGCCGAAGTACTCGATGCGGATGGGTGGTTTCATACCGGTGATATTGGAGAATTTGATGAGGACGGTTACCTCCGGATCACCGACAGGAAGAAAAATTTACTGGTCACCTCAGGCGGGAAGAATGTTGCGCCTTCGCCGATGGAAAACGCCCTGGTAACCAACAAATACATTGAACAGTGTGTCGTGATCGGAGACAGCCGGAAGTTTATTTCAGCCTTGATTGTTCCCGCTTTCGACCGTTTAAAAGAATGGGCCAGGGAACAGAATCTTGATGTGGATCCGGAAGATATTGAAGCTCTTATTAAAGATCAGAAGGTGAATGCACTGTACGAGGAGATCATCGCGCAGGTGATGGAGAATTTCTCGCGCTATGAACAGGTGAAGGCTTTTCGCCTGGTCCCCAGGGAATGGACGATTGAAAGTGGTGAATTGACACCGACATTGAAAGTTAAGCGTAAGGTGGTGGAGACCAATTATGCCGATTTGATTGAAGAGATTTATTCCGCGTAGGTTTCCAATGAGTTCGAAAAGAATCGCCGTTATAGGGTGTGGGTCCTGGGGCGGTACGATTGCCCAGGTATTGATTAATCATGACCACTCCGTAACAGTCTGGCATAAATTTCCTGATGAACTGGAGGAAATGAAACGGACCCATCATCATCCGTTTTTGCCGGATTTGGTTTTTTCGGAAAAACTGCAATTTACCGGGTCACTTGAAGAGGCTGTATTTCCCGCCGAGATCATTGTGATTGCGGTTCCTTCGCATATTGTTCGTCCTTTGCTTCCGGAAATCATGCCCTACGTGTCGGATTCGGCTATTTTCGTAAACCTGGCAAAAGGAATTGAAAACAATACGTTAATGACCATGAGCCAGGTTATTGAATCTGTTGGAAAGGTGCCCGAAGACAAAATCGTTACACTCTATGGGCCCAGTCATGCCGAGGAAGTGTCAAAGCAGATTCCTACAACCCTGGTATCGGCTTCCCGGTCTCTGAATACCGCCCGTGTGGTGCAAATGGTGTTTTCGTCTCCCTTCTTACGGGTATATACCAATGATGACATATTGGGCGTCGAACTGGGCGGATCGTTGAAAAACGTGATCGCAATTGCCGCCGGAATTTGTGATGGGATCGGCTACGGCGATAATACCAAAGCCGCATTGCTGACCCGGGGTATCGCCGAAATGACAAGGCTGGGAGTAGCCATGGGAGCCAGACGTGAAACGTTTGCCGGTCTTAGCGGAATCGGAGATTTAATCGTAACCTGTCTGAGCAGACACAGCCGTAACCGATATGTGGGGGAAGCCATCGGGCGGGGAAGAAAATTAAAGGATATTCTGAGTCAGATGGAGATGGTTGCCGAAGGAGTAAAAACAACCAAGTCGGTAAAACAATTGAGTACGAAATATGTCGTGGATATGCCGATTTCCAACGCCGTATACGAAATATTGTTTAACGATAAGGAACCCCATCAAGCCGTCAAGGAACTAATGACGAGAGACTTAATACACGAACATTGATCCCACCTAATTTGCATTGGGGACCAAAGCACAAATGCTTAGTGCACTTATTTAACCTGTATTTATTCACCGCAAAGGCGAAAAAGTTATTGAAAATAAAATACTTGATTACGAACGATGGGGAACAATTGGCATAATCCCGTAAGTTATTCAGTGCTCCTGATCGATTGACATTACTCCCCTTATCTCCGAGGGCTCGTCGGCTGAGGAAAACCCGGGTTAAGTCGACAACCGAGGACGGTTGTCGTACGCTTGCGTGACGACAGAGGGCAATTGTTCAGTGCACGTATTATAGTCGACAACCAGGGATGGTTGTCGTACTAACATTTGCGGATTACGACAATTATTTTTCGGCCTTGGTAGTGAAAATCAATTTAAGGTAATTTTTACCGTTGCCCTTGTAGTTCAACGGATAGAACAAGTCCCTCCTAAGGATTAGATGCAGGTTCGATTCCTGCCAAGGGTACATAAACAGGAGAATATATGCTTAAACCGAGAAAAAAGATTACCAAAAAGGAAATCAAAAAAGATCCCTTACTGGAAACGATTTACAATATCGAAACCAGATTAAGAGAAAATCGTCGCACCTACCTGCGTATTGTGGTCGGGATAATCGTTCTTTTGGTAGTGGTTATCACTTTAAATAACAGGCGATTAAAGGCGTTTGAAGCGTCCGAAACACTGTTAGGTGAGGCGCTGGTTTCATTGGAAATCGGCGACTTGGATAACGCACGTTACCAATTGGAAGAATTGATCGACGAATATGGCAATACCGATAGTGGTATCCAGGGGTATTATTTCTGGGGCAAGTTTAATTATGAGCAACAGGATTATGAAGCCGCTAATAATGCCCTGTCGACTTTTGTCGCTGAAAGTTCCAACAAGTTATTGTTACCCGCGGCTCATCGTATGTTGGCGGAAATATACCGGCGTGAGGGGGATGACGCAAAGGTGGAAGAACATCTCAGGCAGGCGATAAAAACAAGCGAAATACAATCAGTTAAGCAGAATAATCAGTTGGATTTAGCGATTTATTTGATGGAAAAAAATAAAACGGATGAGGCTTTGGCCATCGTGGACAAAGTGCTCGAAAGCGAAGAGTTGGGAGACATCATTCGTCAGAATGCGGAGAAACTTTTGGGGCGCTTGCGAGGGTGATTTATCAGAGGATAATTACCTTGTAAAAACGATTAAAAATAAATAACTTCAAGGCTGAAAAGTGGGTTGACAAAGCCCACTTTTCGTTTGTACGAAAATGGAGAAAATACTGGAGATAATTAAAAATTTGCTGGATGAGGATGTCTTTTTATTGGATTTGAAGGAAGATGTCAACAGCCAGACGTTAAAAATATTTGTGGACTCGGCGCGGCCGGTAACTTCCGATATGACAACAAATATAGCTAAAACAATCAGAAAATCGGGATTGCTGGAGACCTTTTACCCCCAAGGGTACCGGCTCGAAGTATCTTCGCCTGGTGTCGGAACGCCGTTGACACATCCGTTTCAATTTCGGAAAAATAAAGGTCGAACTTTATCGTTAACGTTAAGTAACGGTGCCGAAAGTAGGAGCATAAAAGCAACGCTTATGGATGTGACCGACCAGGGAATATTGGTATCAGATAAAACGGGCAAAGATCAATTTATCGCATACGATGAAATAATTAATGCCCGTGTTGTGTTAGAATTCAAATAAAAAGACCGGAGGAAACTTGATTAATAGAGAGTTAATCGAAGTTTTTTCAGAGATCGCCCGCGATAAAAATGTTGAACGGTCTGAGTTAGGGACGATCCTGGAACAATTGTTCCTGTATATCATCGAAAAACAGCAAGGTGATTCGTCGAATTGCAGTGTGATTGTCAATTTGGATAAAGGTGAGATAGAAATTTACGCGGAAAAAAAGATTGTTGATGAAATCACGGATCCTGTTTGCGAAATTACTTTGGACGAGATATTGAAAAAGGATCCCAGTCTGACCGACCTTGAAGTCGGCGACACGTTTGTCGAAGTCATCGATCCCACGGTATTCGGCCGGCGAATGATTGCCCACGCCAAACAATTTTTCGCTCAGCGGATACGCGATGTCGAACGTAAATATATTTACGATGATTATTCGCAGCGAGTGGGTGAAATTGTAATCGGGGTCGTTCACCAGGTCCAACGGGACAATGTTTTCGTTAATATAGAGCACGCTGAACTTCGGATGCCCAAAAAAGAGCAAATCCCGACGGAGAGATATCGTCGCGGCGACACGATCCGGGCCATTATAAAGTCGGTGGAAATCACATCCAAGGGGCCCGATATTATCATTTCCCGCAGTGACAACCATTTCCTGTACAAGTTATTTGAAATGGAAGTCCCTGAGATTGAGGATGGTATCATTGAGATTCGTGCCATCGCGCGGCATCCGGGCGAAAGGTCCAAGATAATTGTTCATTCCCACGATCGGCGGATCGATGCGGTGGGCGCTTGCGTAGGTATGCGCGGAAGTCGCATTCAGGGTGTCGTTCGGGAACTGAATAATGAAAAAATTGATATCATTAATTACAGCGAGCAGCCGGAAATTCTCATTTCCCGGGCTCTTTCACCGGCCAAGCCGGCAAATTTATATATTGATGATGAACGTAAATACTGTGTGGCAATTTTCAACGATGATGAATTGGATACGGCCATTGGTCGGGGAGGAATGAACATTAACCTGGCATCCCGGGTGACCGGATACCGTATTGATGCATACGGTGTCAAAGAATATGAAAAACTGCAACGTGACCACAGCACGGAATTGAAAGATGTTCCCAATTTCCCGGAATCCGCTATCGCCGGTTTAGGTGAAGTGGGAATTACGACGGTGGGTGACCTGTTGTCTGCTGAAGAAGACGTGTTGATGAGCGCTGCGGGTGTTAATGACGAAATCCTTGAACAGGTATATGAAACGGTTCAAACTTTTATCGAAACTTCCGATGAGGATGACGTCGAAGAAGATCTTCCGGAAGTATTTGAATCCGAGGAAGTCGTAGAGGAATAAAAATAGAGTATTTTATGGCCAAAAGACCGGTTAGGATTTTCCAGATAGCAAAGGAATTAAATATCTCACATACTGAGATTTTATCCTTCTTAAAGGCACGGGGAACGAATGTTGCCAGTCACATGTCACCCGTGGATGAAGAATTATACCAGGTGATTTTGGCTGAATTTGCCAAAGATAAGGAACGGGTGGAGCGCTTCAGGAAGGAGCAGGTACGTCGTGAAATCCATGACACTCGCTTGCGTGAAAGACAACAGTCGGTTCAAAAACTTAAATTGTTATCCATTGATGAACAGCGCAAGATCGAGGAGCGGGAACGACAACTGGCCATACAAAAGGCAAAGGAAGAAGAGCGACGGCGGAAAGAAGAAGCACTGAAGAAGGCCGAAGAGGAAAAGCGGCGTAAAGAAGAGGAAGAACAGCAAAAGAAAAAAGCCGAACAAGAAGCCCTTAAAAAGAAAAAAGAAAAGAAAAAAGACGCCAAAAAAGAAGTTAAAAAGCAAAAATTACGCAAGGTTAACCTCTCTGAAATACAGGCCCAGATCGGGCAGACGGCGCGGAAACAAAGGCAGAGAAAAGACACCAAAGACGATACCGTAGTGCAGCAGAGCGCCAGAGACCAGGTGCGGCAGACTCTGGCCAGGCTCGATACAAAGACGAGAAAGAAAACGTATAAAAAAGAGCGACCGGACAAACAGAAAGAAATTGCCGTCGAGGGAAAGCAGGTTGTTAAGATTCCGGAATTTGCCAGTATCGAAGAACTTTCAAAGTATTTTAATGTTTCCCCCAGCGATGTGATCCATAAATGTTTCAATTTGGGGGTGCTGGCGACTATTAATCAGCGTTTGGAATGGGATGTAATCGAGTTGTTGGCCAGCGAGTACGATTTAGAGGCTGAAAAACTAGCGGATGTTGTGGGTGAAGATATATATTCGTTAAAAGAGACGGAGGAGGATTTAACCGAAGCTGAGCCACGCGCACCGGTAGTGACCATCATGGGACATGTGGATCATGGTAAAACGTCACTTCTGGATTATATACGTAGGGCCAATGTAGTTGCCGGTGAATCCGGGGGCATTACTCAGCATATCGGAGCTTACAAGGTATTTATAAATAATGGCGGCAGTATTACTTTTTTGGATACGCCGGGGCACGAAGCATTTACCGCGATGCGAGCCCGGGGAGCCCATATCACCGATATTGTTGTTTTGGTCGTGGCGGCCGATGATGGTGTCATGCCACAAACTATTGAAGCGATCGACCACGCGCGGGCGGCAAACGTTCCGCTGGTTGTTGCTATTAATAAAATTGATAAACCCGGCGCCGATCTTGACCGAATAAAACGGGAATTGTCGGATCACAATATTCTCGTCGAGGACTGGGGCGGTAAAATACAAAGCATTCCGGTTTCCGCTAAAACGGGAGAAGGAATTGAGGATATGTTGAACGCTATCCTCCTGGAAGCGGAAATGCTGGAACTGAAAGCCAATCGAAAATGTCTGGCGCGTGGTACGGTGATCGATTCCCGTCTCGATAGGGGTTACGGACCGGTAGCCACCATCCTGGTTCAAAAAGGTACCCTGAGAGTCGGCGATCCCTTCATCTGCAGCGATTACCCGGGTAAAGTGCGTGCTATTATCAATGAGCGCGGACAGCGTATTAAGGAAGCTTTCCCGTCGGACCCGGTGCAGTTGTTGGGATTTGAAAAAGTTCCCCAGGCAGCCGATATCTTTACCGTTGTTGAAAGTGAACGGGAATTAAAAAGGATCGCCGCCGAACGGCAGCGAATTCGTCGTGAAATCGATCAAAGGAAAATCGCCACTCACTCACTGGATGCTATGTCGGCGTTGATCAAGGAAGGCTCAATTCAACATCTGCCGTTGATTATCAAAGGCGACGTGGACGGTTCTATAGAAGCCTTATCCGAGACGTTGGAAAAACTGAACACGGATGAAGTGGGTATCAACATTATTCATAAAGCGGTGGGGATGGTAACCGAATCGGATGTGTTGTTAGCGGAAGCATCGAAGGCGGTGATCATCGGCTTCAATGTGCAGGTTGGGTCCAACGCACGGTTGCAGGCCAAACAAGCGGGAGTGGAAATCCGAACGTACAATATTATTTACAATGCCGTTGAGGATATCAAACTGGCCCTGGAAGGATTGTTAAAACCGGATGAAGTGGAAGAAATATTGGGCCGTGCAGTTGTTCAGGCACAATTCAAAATACCAAAAATCGGATTTATCGCCGGCACAAAAGTGACCAGCGGTGTAATAACCCGTAATGCTATGGCCCGGTTGATTCGTGATGATGAACCCATCTATGAAGGCAAAATAACCTCCCTGAAAAGATTTAAGGATGATGTAAGGGAAGTTAAGGAAGGCCTGGAATGTGGTATCGGGATTGACGGTGTCTCCAAATATCAAGAGGGTGATATTATAGAGGTATACGAGATCAAACAGGTTAAGCGCAAACTTGAAACACGTTGAAACCTCAATTACCGTATAAACGAACCGACCGTTTTGGACATCAGCTCCAACAAATATTAGGAGAAATTGCGCGTAAATATTTTGATTTCTCCCATCTCGGGTTTATTACCTTTACAAGAGTCATCGTTTCACCCGACCTTCGATATGCAAAGATATTTTTTAGTGTAATAGCCTCGCAGACCGAAACAGAGAAAATTCAAAAGGAACTTAATCGATTGCGAAAAGCTTTTAAAAAATATTTGGCGCCTGAATTACACGTAAAGAACATCCCCGATCTCCGATTTTTCTATGATGATACGGTTGAATATCAGGAAAAAATCGAAATCCTGTTCAAGACAATGGATCGTGAAACCAAGCAATGATTGTGAATATTTACAAGCCTGTGGGTTGGACATCCTTTGATGTTGTTAAGAAAGTCAAAGGCATTACAAAAGAGAAAAAAGTCGGCCACGGAGGAACTCTTGATCCGTTTGCCGAGGGGGTTTTGATTATCGGAACGGGGAAAGATACGAAACAGTTGAACGAAATAACGAACAGCGACAAATCTTATCTTGGCGTACTCAGGTTCGGCGAGGAAACGAATACGCTGGATTCAGAAGGAAGAGTAGTGAAAACAGCTCCGGTTCCCGATATTTCATCGACTGAAATAAAGGCTGTTTTCAGCCGTTTCATCGGTCCACGGGAACAAACCCCGCCCATGTTTTCCGCGAAAAAGGTTAATGGTGTTCGATTGTACAAGTTGGCTCGCAAGAACCTGGAAATTCACCGTAAACCGAATACGATCCATATTAAAGCTTTGGATTTGGTTACGTCGGAAGAGGGACAATTAACCTTTGCGGTGACTTGTTCAAAAGGCACCTATATTCGTGTCCTGGCCAGCGAGATTGCCCGGGAACTGGGAACTGTTGGCCACTTGATTAAGTTGGTCAGAACCCGTGTAGGGAAATTTTGCATTGAGGACGCGATGACCATACCGGAATTTGAGACATCATGGTTATCTACCGTCAGTTAGATCGTATCGAACCGTTGGAAAGCAGCGTGTTGACGATCGGCAGTTTCGATGGTCTTCATCGCGGGCATCAGGAGATTATTAAACACGCGGTAACCCTGGCTCATGCCAAAGGGGAAAAAGCCGTTGTGATTACCTTTGATCCTCATCCCCGGCATGTCCTTGATTCGGGGAAGAAAAAATTGCCGTTGTTAATCAGTATTGATAAAAAATTAGCCTTGTTTGAAGATTTGCAAATTGATGTCGTTTTGGTGATTCCATTCACCCGTGAATTTTCCCGGGTTACCGCGGTCGAATTCATGGAGGAGATTGTTTTTCATTATTTTCATCCCACGGATATTATTATCGGTTACGATCATCATTTCGGGTATCACCGCGGCGGGAGTCCTGACTTTTTAAAACAGTATTGTTCGAAAAGAGGGATTAACGTAGAGGTGATCGGCCCGGTTGCCGATAAAGGTTCCGTTCTTTCAAGCACGCGGATACGCGAATTAATCGCCGACGGTTTTATCCGGCGGGCGAACTTTGAGCTGGGATGGGTATACGGATTCCGGGCAAAAGTGGTTCATGGGGCAGGGAGAGGGAGGAATCTGAAATTCCCCACCGCGAATTTTATTCCCGTTGAGGAAAATCAATTACTTCCGCGCGAAGGGGTATATTTCACAAGGGGAAGAGTTGTTGGACAACAATTATATGGAATGTGTAATTTAGGGGTTCGACCGACATTCGGGGAGAAAGATTTTGTGATGGAAGTTCATTTCTTCGATAACGAGATGGATGATTTGTATAATCAGGAAATCACGATCGAATTTTTAGAGCGCATCAGGGACGAAAAGAAATTTGCATCCCGGGTAGAATTGATAAAACAGTTGGAAATTGATAAACAATATTGCTTAGAATTATTGACTAAATATGCATAGGAGGAATTATGCCACTTAGTTCCGAAAAGAAGAAAGAGATTATATCTAAATTTGGAAAAGATGGGAATGATACGGGATCTACGGAAGTTCAGATTGCTTTATTGACACAAAGAATTTCTGATCTTACGGAGCACGTAAAGACTCATAAAAAAGATAATCATACGCGTCATGGTTTGGTGAAGCTGGTATCGCAGCGGAAAAGACTGTTAAAATATTTACGCCGGACAAATCCGGATTCGTATGTAAAGCTTATTAAAGCATTATCCATAAGAGGATAAGATAGGAATATTACATGGTACAATTTGAAACTGAAATTGGTGGTCGGACTTTATCGATCCAGACCGGGAAAGTTGCTAAACAAGCCGCCGGCTCCGTATTGGTGACATATGGTGAGACTACCGTTTTAACGGCGGTGAATGCCGCTAACGAGCCACGAGAGGGAATTGATTATTTTCCGCTTCAGGTGGAATACCGGGAACGGTTTTACGCGGGGGGAAAAATCCCGGGTGGGTTTTTCAAACGCGAAGCGCGACCTTCCGAAACGGAGATTTTAACCAGTCGTTTGGCGGACCGGCCGATACGCCCCTTGTTTCCGAAAGCATTTAGGTGTGAAACCCAGGTGGTGGTCACGGCTCTTTCCAGTGATGGTGAAAACCTGCCGGATGTTCTGGCCGGAATTGGCGCTTCCGCGGCCCTTATGATTTCGGATATCCCCTGGGAGGGTCCGATCGCAACCGTGCGCGTCGGTCTGCACGACGAGGAGTTCATCATCAACCCCACGCGGACACAAATAGAAACATCAAAGCTTAATCTGGTCGTTTCGGGGAATGAACAGTCGATCGTTATGGTCGAAGGGGCGGCTGAAGAAATCGCCGAAGAAATCCTGGTCGAAGCCTTGAAATTTGCCCATGATCCGATAAAGGACATTATCAAACTTCAGAGACAGTTAGTTGATTCATTGGAGATTGTCAAACGCGAAGTTGTTGTTGATGAAGTGAATCCGGACCTTGAGAAAGCCGTGTTGGAGGTTGTTTCCGATCAGGTGCGTGAAATTATTCGTATTGCCGATAAAAAGGAACGGGAATCAAAAACCGATGCGTTAATGAAAAGCGCATTGGAATCATTGGAAGAAACCTTTCCCGAATCCGAAAAAGAGATTAAACAGATTTTTCATGATGTGGTGAAAAAGGAAGTTCGGGAAAAAACCCTGTCGGAGGGAAAGCGGATAGACGGTCGTTCATACACTGAAATACGGCCGATTACCATCGATCCGGGATTTTTGCCTCGCACTCATGGATCCGCCTTGTTCACACGTGGTGAAACCCAGGCGCTTGTGGTTTTGACGCTGGGAACAAAACGGGATGAACAGATAGTTGATGAGATGGACACTGATTCCAAGAAAAATTATATGCTTCATTATAATTTTCCGCCCTACAGCGTTGGGGAAGTTGGCCGTATCGGGTTCACCAGCCGGCGGGAAATCGGGCATGGGAATCTGGCGGAGCGGGCGTTGAAACCGGTTTTGCCACGGTATGAGAATTTCCCATATACCATTCGATTGGTCTCGGAAATATTGGAATCCAATGGTTCTTCTTCAATGGCATCCGTGTGCGGCGGATCGCTGGCGTTGATGGATGCCGGTGTTCCCATTCGGGGACATGTGGCCGGGATTGCGATGGGTTTGATTTATGATGAAGAACGCCATGCGATTCTGAGCGATATTCTTGGGGCCGAAGATCATCTTGGAGATATGGATTTCAAAGTGGCGGGAACCAGGGATGGAATTACCGCCATTCAGTTGGATATGAAGATTGACGGTATTTCGTTCGAATTACTCACCGAGGCATTACTCCAGGCGAAAGAAGGGCGTAATTTTATTTTAGGGAAAATGTACGAAGCATTACCGGAACCGCGATCCGAGATTTCTCCTCACGCGCCACGCATTATGACGTTGCAGATTAACCCTGAAAAAATAGGTGAGTTAATCGGTCCCGGCGGGAAAAACATTAAAAGGATAATTGCCGACACGGAATGCCAGATTGAAGTGGAAGATGACGGTACGGTAACGGTTTCCAGCCCGGACGCAGAAAAATGCAAAGATGCCGTTGAACTGGTCAGATCAATCACTATGGTTCCTGAAGTAGGGGCGGAGTTCGATGCAATCGTAACCCGGCTTATGACTTTCGGAGCTTTTGTGGAATTTGCTCCCGGGAGGGAGGGATTGGTGCATATATCTGAACTGGATTGGAACAGAACCGAGCGTGTTGAGGATGTCCTGAAACCAGGTGATCGTGTTAAGGTGAAGCTTATTAAGGTCGATGATCAGGGTCGGTATGATTTCAGTCGTAAAGCGTTGTTACCGAAACCGGAAGGTTATCGTCCGCCGGCGCATCGCTCGGATTCGAAGCGACATCATCAGCATTCGTTCCGTAAAAAACGGTTCTAACAAATAAACCGAGGAGGAACTACAGTATGGTTATTGGAGTTCCCAGAGAGATTAAAGCGAATGAGGCCAGGGTTGCGTTGACACCCCATGGCGCGCTGGAGTTAACCAATAACGGTCATCGGGTTTTAGTTGAGACCAAAGCCGGTTTGCAAAGTGGATTTGTTGATGAAGATTACCGTTCCGTAGGCTGCCATATTGTAGACGATCCCCGTGAAATATTCGAATCTGTCGATCTGATTGTCAAGGTTAAGGAACCGCAGCCGAATGAAATCGCGATGTGCCATGACAATCTCACAATGTTCACCTATTTTCATTTTGCGGCTTCCGAAAAGTTGACCAGGTCTTTTCTTGCGACCGGAGCGACGGCTATTGCGTATGAAACCATCATGTTGAGTGATGGTAGTTTACCATTGTTGATTCCGATGAGTGAAGTAGCCGGTCGCATGGCTGTCCAGGAAGGGGCTAAATATCTGGAGAAATCTTTGGGAGGCCTGGGGATTTTACTGGGCGGAGTTCCCGGTGTGGAACCGGCAACGGTAACCATCCTGGGGGGCGGCGTTGTGGGAACCAACGCGGCTCATATCGCCGCCGGTTTGGGAGCCAGTGTGTACATCCTTGACACCAATATGCACCGATTGCGTTACCTGGATGAAATCATGCCGAAAAACGTAACAACCATTTACAGTAACCGGTACAACATAAATGAACTCCTAAGGAAGACAAACTTATTGATCGGCGCCGTCTTGATCCCCGGATCCAAAGCGCCCAAATTGGTCACACGTGAAATGCTTAAACTGATGAAACCAGGTAGCGTCGTTGTGGATGTCGCGGTGGATCAGGGGGGGTGTGTTGAAACGTGTACACCTACCACCCATGAAAACCCAACCTTCAAAATCAATGGGATTATTCATTACTGTGTCGCGAATATGCCGGGTGCTGTGCCGATTACTTCAACCATTGCTTTAACTAACGCGACTTCCCCCTACCTGCTAAAATTAGCGGATCAGGGTATTATTTCGGCGTTGAAAAATGACCCTGCTTTGTTGCAGGGTTTGAACATG
>Ga0256830_1001034_pt1 | contig 20328 bp, 18 predicted proteins | sample 128326metaG_FD_190537 | JGI IMG/M metagenome (GOLD analysis project Ga0256830, IMG submission 190537) | Hydrothermal vent microbial communities from Lau Basin, Pacific Ocean - 128-326 | ecosystem: Environmental > Aquatic > Marine > Hydrothermal vents | place: Pacific Ocean: Lau Basin | collected... | reverse complement strand
GAGGCGGGGGGAGGAGATCCGGTTTGCCGTACGGGACACGGGCGTGGGCATCCCCCCGGAGCACCGGGAGCGGATCTTCGAGCCCTTCACCCAGCTCGACTCCTCCAACACGCGGGCCTGGGGCGGGATGGGCCTGGGGCTCTCCATCGTCAAGAAGTACGTCGAGATGCACGGCGGGCGCATCTGGGTCGAGAGCGAGCCCGGCCGCGGAAGCACCTTTTACTTCACCCTCCCCTGCGGCCCCCTGCCCGAAAGGCTCGCCCCGATCTCCCCCACACGCTCCCGCTCCCGCTCTCCCTCCCACCTGCCCTTAACTCCTTCAACGTCTTCAGCTCCTTCGACGCCCACTTCCACTCCAACCCGAAGGCGGTGACGAAGAATGCGCATCCTCATTGCGGAAGACGACCCGAAATCCCGGGCGCTGCTCGCGAAGTTCCTGAAAGCCCAAGGCCACGAGGTGATCTCGGCTCAAGACGGTCAAGAGGCCCTCGCGCTCTTTCGGGAGAAGGCCCCGGACCTCGTCTTGTTGGACGTGATGATGCCCCGGGTGGACGGCTGGGGCGTCCTCAAGGAGATCCGCGCCCAGGGGAACACCCCCGTGATCCTGGTCACGGTCAAGGACGCCACGGAGGACAAGGTCCACGGGCTCTCCCTGGGGGCCGACGACTACATCACGAAGCCCTTCGACCTGCGGGAGGTCGAGGCACGCATCGAGGCGGTGATGCGCCGCGCCGGCGGCCCCCAGGCCCCGAAGCGCATTGAGGTCGGGCCGCTCCTCATCGACGACGAGACCAAGGAGGTCCGCGTCTACGGGAGGCGCGTGGACCTCTCCCCCAAGGAGTACGACTTGTTGCGGTTTCTGGCCTCGAAGCCGGGGCGGGTCTTCTCCCAGGAAGAAATTCTGAGGAACGTCTGGGCCGACAGCCCCTACGCCGGGGCCGAGGACGTGAAGAAATACGTCTACCTCCTGCGCAACAAGATCGAGCGCGACACGGCCCGCCCCGAGATCGTCGTGACCGTGCGGGGCTTCGGGTACAAGCTGAACGCCGAGGCCCCCTCCGAGCGAAACCTTTCCTCGTGAGCGCGGGTATAGAAGACGAGCCGCGGACGGGGAAGGCCGATTGCCGGAAGAAGCCCCCTCATCCATCCCAGCAGCGCCGCTGACCCCGCCCGCGGCCTCTTTATTCATCCGTTTATCCGTCTCCCATCCGTTGGCTAACGACCCACATCCTCCAAAACCCGCACCTCTAGCGTCCGCAGGCGGTTAATGGCCGCGGCCAGCTCGTGCCGGCGGAAGCGCGCCAAATCCCCCCGCGGGGATCGGGTAAGCACGTCCAAGCCCTGGGCGCTGAGATCGCGCATCACGAGGTCGAGGATCTCGCGCAGCGTCCGGCGGCCGTCCATGTAGCGCCGCTTGGCGTAGACCATCGCCTCGGCGATGGCCCGCACCTGGGAGGGGTGGACGATCTGCTCCACCGCCGAGAGGTCCACCTCCTCCGTCCCGAACAGGAACTCGTCCACATCCCGAACCCTCAGTTTGACGTCCCGCCGTCCGCGGCTCGGATCCAAGCTCTCGGGCAGCGGGGCCCGCGGGGTGACCTCCCCGAAGCGCTCGCCCCCCTCGGGCCTGCGCCCCGTATGATGCGTCCGGGCGATCTCCTTCGCCTTCGGGGTGACGTCCTGGGGCAGGAAGTCGATCATCGCGATCACGGTGTCCGCCACGTCGAAGTAGTCGCCGCTTCCGCCCATCACGAGCACCGTCGAGACCCCGAGGTCCCGATAGAGGGAGCGGATCTTGTCGAGCAGGGGGGTGATCGGCTCGTGCTCCTTGGCGATGAGCGCCTGCATGCGCCGATCCCGGATCAGGAAGTTCGTCGCGGAGGTGTCCTCGTCGATGAGCAGCGCTTTTGCCCCCGCCTCCAGCGCTTCCATGATGTTGGCCGCTTGGGAGGTGCTGCCGCTCGCGTTCTCGGTGGAGAAGGCCCGGGTGGAGCGCCCGCCCGGGAGGTCGCGGATGAAGGGGGAGATGTTCACCTTCTCGACCCGCCGCCCGTCCTCGGCCCGGATCTTCACGGCGTCGGGGTTTGTGACGACCAACTCGCGCCCGTCGCCCGGGATGTGATTATAAATTCCCCGTTCCAGGGCCCGCAGCAGGGTGGACTTCCCGTGGTAGCCCCCGCCCACGATGAGCGTGACGCCCTCGGGGATGCCCATCCCCGTCACCCGGCCCCGGTTCGGGAGCTTAAGTTCTACCCGGAGGGAGTCGGGCGCGCGGAAGGGGATCGCCCCCTCGCTTAGGGGAAGGGGTCGGTCGTCCACCCCGCTGCGGCGGGGGAGCACGGCCCCGTCGACCACGAACGCGATGAGCCCGAGGGAGGCGAGCTGCTCCCGGGCGGCGTCCGCGTCCTCGGCCGCCTCCAGATGCTTCCGTAACGCCTCCGCGTCCAGGTTTTGATAGCAGAGGGTGCGCTCGACGATCTGCGGGAGGGCCTCGGTGAGGAGGGCGAGGGCCTCGCGGCCGAGCACCCGCCGCCCGGCGGCAGGGAGCCCCACCACGAAGCGGGCCTCCACCCACCCGTCGGTGACGATCACGGAGCTCTTCTCGAGGATCTGTTGGTAGCACGGGTCGACGGCGAGCAGCCCGCTCTTGCCCGTCCCCCGGCGGCTGCTGAGCTTACGGGCCCAACGATCGAACGCCCGCGTCAGGAAATCGCGCAGCGCGACCTCGCGGCTCTTGTTCGCAAAGAGCTCGGGCGAGAACCCCGCGCGCTCCTGGGGCACCCGCACCCGCAGGCGGCTCGGCGGCGCAAACGGGTCCCCCTGCACGTGATCGACGAAGAGCGTAAACCCCGGAAGCTCGTAGTGCCCCCGCAGGTCCTGGTAGGCTTTGTAGCCCTTCCCGTCGATTCGCAACAGGGTCCGGCGAAGGTCCTGCTCGGTGGCCATCTTCTCGATCGTCTCTTCGATCGTCCCTGTCTTAAGCGGGCTTGGTGTGCCCGCGCTCTGTGTGTCCGCGCTCCCGCTGCTGCAAAAGCGCCCGCGCGGCCGCATAGGGGCCTTGTTTCCCTTGGAAGATCTTCTCGATCTGGGTGTCAAGCAGGGCGGTGCCGTACGAGTTCCAAAGTCGGCGGCGCAGCTCCTCCTCGACAATCCGCTGGAGGAACGCCCGCAGTCGCCCCTTGCGCTTCTCCCTGAGCCCTTCCTCCCCGAGGTGCGCCCGGTGGCGCTCGATCGCCTCTTTCAGGCGCTCGATCCCCTCGTCCCGGAGGGCCGAGATCTTGAGAATGGGCGGGATCCACATCCCCTCCGTCATGTCGGGGCGCAGGGCCAGCTGCAGCGCTTGGGCGGCCCGATCGGCCTCGGGCTGGTCGGCCTTGTTCATCGCGAAGACGTCCGCGATCTCCATGAGCCCTGCCTTCAGGGCCTGGATCGCGTCCCCCGATTGGGGGGTGAGCACGACCACGACCGTGTCGGCCGACTCCATCACGTCGATCTCGACCTGGCCCACGCCGATGGTTTCAAAAACGATCACGTCGTACCCGGCGGCCTCTAATAAAACGGCCACCTCGTGGGCCATCTCCGAGAGGCCCCCCAAGCTCCCCCGGGTGGCCAGGCTCCGGATGAAGACCCCCTCGTCGTCCCGGAGGCTCTGCATCCGCACGCGGTCGCCCAAGACGGCCCCGCCGGAGAAGGGGCTGGTGGGGTCGCAGGCCAAAACGCCCACGCGCTTTCCCTCCGCGCGAAACCGGGTGACGAGGCGGTCCACCAGCGTGGACTTCCCCGCCCCCGGCGGCCCCGTGATCCCGACGCGATAGGCGCCCTTTGCTTGGGCCTGCGGGTAGAGCGCGTCGACGACGGCCTCGTAGCCGGGGGCGCGGTCCTCCACCCGGGAGATGAGCTTCGCCAGCGCCCGGGGATGGCCCTCCAAGAGGGCTTCGGCCAGCGCCTCCACCTCCGCGGTCGATGTTCCTGTCGTCCCCATCACTCGATCGATCGATTGTTCGTTCGTCCGCCCGCGTGCGTCGCTCCCCCGCTGCTGGGATTCGAGTTAAGGCCCATAGGGCTTGGGCTTTACGGGGGCGCGGATGTAGGCGACCTCGGGGCGCCGGGCCAGCTCGAGGAGGTCGTCGACGGCCACCCAGACTTGGACCTCCTCGCCGAAGCGCTCCTCCACCACGACCCGAAAGCCCTCGGGCACCTTCGCGTCGGGGGAGGCGAGGACGAGCACCACCCGCACGGCCCAGAATGCCTCGAGTCCCTGGGCCTTGGCCGCTTCCCCGGGGCTCGGGGCCACGGCCAGCTCGAAGAGCTGCCTCTGGATCTTGTCCTCGTAGTCCTCCCACTTCGCCGTCGTCGCGCTCGTCGGCCTCGTCGGCCTCGCCGCCTCCTCCTCCGCCTTCTTTCCGGCGCACCCCGCAAGCCCCAGGGCCAGACCGAGGCTTAGCCCCAGCAGCAGAACCGCCGTAGCAGCCCGGGTACGACGGAAGCTACTCCTCGGGCGGGCGGTAGCGGGTGTCGATGTGGGCCACATCGCCGCAGACGATCACCTCGTTCCCCGGGGGTATGGCGAACTCGCGTACGGAGCCGTCGTCCAGGGTCAGGCGTATGACGCTCGGGGTCCCCGCGATGTTTGTGTAGACCATGCAGCCGTCGCGCACCGTCCGCTCCCAGTCGTCGGGCTCCACGAACTCGAGGGTCACGAACCGAACCGCGATCAGCTCGCCCGGCGGGGCCTCCACCGTGAGGGTGACGGGCACCGTCAGGGGGCTGTTGAGCGCGCCTGGGGCCGTGATCGTGATCGTCCCCTCGTAGGTCCCGGGCTCCAGGCCCTCCGGCAGCACGGAGACGCTCAGCTCCGCGGGGGCCTCGCCCTGGGTGGCGTCCAATTGCAGCCAGGGGACGTCCACGGAGGCTTCCCACCGCAGGGTGCCGCCGCCTGCGTTCGTGATCGTGAGCGTCTGGGGCGCCGGGGGATCCTGCCACAGCACGGCCGTGAAGCTTAAGCTTGCGGGCTCGACGGCGATGCGGGGCGCCTCCAGCACCGTGAAGACGACCTCGCCGCTCTCGGCGGTCCCCGCGGGGGTGGTGACGGTAAACGTCCGGGGGCCGGGCGCGGCGTCGGGGGCGATGGTGATCGTGATGGGAAGCTCCGTATCCGTGCCGCCCTCGCGGATCGTGGCCGTCACCCCGCTCCCGCTGAAGGCGACCTCGGTGGCCCCCTGGAGGTTCTCCCCGGTGATCACGGCCTCCAGGGTCGCGCCCTGGAGGCCCTGGGCGGGCTCGATGCCCGCGATCACGGGCCCCGTGGGTGCGCCCGGCGGCTGGGCCAGGAAGAGGATCCCCGCGCCGTAGTCGTTGTCCTTGCCGGGATCGCCCGCGTCCTCGGCCCGCTCTTCTAGAAACTGCTGTACCTCGTCGGGGGTGGGATCCCGCCCCAGGGTTTGGCGCAGGGCTTGGATGGCCAACGCGGCCGCGCCCGCCACGTGGGGGGAGGCCGCCGAGGTCCCCGTAAAGCCCGGGTTGCGCCCGCGGCCTTCGCCCGTCCAGCGGCCGTAGCTGCTCGTCGAGACGTGAGAGGGGGCAACCAGATCGGGCTTGACCCGCCCGTCCTTGGTGGGGCCGCGGCTGGAGTACACGAGGAGTCGCCCGTCGGGGCAGAGCAGCCGCGAGCAGCGGGTGGAGGAGTGGTGGACGGCCCCCACGGTGATCACGTGGGGGGAGATGGACGGCTCCGTGATGCTCACGCTCCCGGAGGGCTCCAAGAACTGGATCCGCTGGCAGGGACAGCCGATCTGGAGGTCAAAGCGGGAGTCGGGGGCCCCGGCCCGCTTCTTGCGAATCGCCAGGTGATAGCGCTGGACCTCGCCCGCGCGGCTTACGTCGAAGTCCTCGCTGGCGAAGACGAACTGCACGGGGACGCCGGGGCGCCAGATCCAGTCCGTAAACTGCCCCACCGAGCCGTTCCACGAGGGCAAGGGGACCATCTTGCCCCCCTCGTCACGCATCACGACGAGCTCGTAGTCCTGGGTGGCGCCGCGGCAGGGGGCGTCCCAGCTGAAGATGACGGTGATGATCGAGGTCGCCACCCGCTCGCCGTTGGGGTACTGATACTCCACCAGCACCACGTCGAGGGTGTTCCCCTCGTCGGTGGCGGTGTAGTTGAGGAGGTTGTCCCCGTCGGGATCGTTCCAGTCGCCCTCCCAGTGGATGTCGCCCTCGTTGCCCGCGGCGGTGGCCCAGGTGACCCCGCTTTGCTTGGCGTCCTCGAAGAGGTCGGCGAAGATCCCGCCGCCCTCCCGGAAGCAGCCCGAGGGAAACCCCAACGAGGTGTTGATCACGTCGACGTCCTCCTCGATGAGCCAGTTGACCGCGCGGCGGAACTGGAGATCCGTGCTGAACATGGCCAGGTACAGCGTGGCCCCGGGGGCCAGGTCATGGACGATCTCGGCAGTGCCCGTCCCGTGGACCCGCCCCCCGCGCGAGGCTTCGGGATCGTACATCTCCTTGTCGGAGCGGAACGATCGGGCTATCACCCGCTCCTCCGGGGGCAGTTCCCGGCCCATCAGGCGCTCGTAGCCGTAGAAGCCGCCGGGGTCGACCAGGGCGACCTTGACGCCCGTGCCGTCCAGCCCGGCCTCGTTCCAGGCCGGGGCGTTGATCTCCTCAAGCCCCTCGCTCCGGATGCGCCCCTGGGCCGCGCGGGGTCGAACGGGCAGGCGCACGAACTCCACGTCCGCAAGCTCGCTCACCGTGCGGAGCTGCTCGAGGGGGACCCAAGCCTGGACGCCCACCGCCTCCACCAGCTCGACCGTCCCGCCCAAGCCCGAGACCACCCGAGCGACCCGCTGCGCGGCCGCCTCGGACGTCGTCTCGAGGACGACCCGCACCCGTCCGGCCTCCGTCTTGAGGGAGAAGTACGACCCGCCCCAACCGTCGAAGACGGGGTCTTCGTCCCCGCCGCGGCCGAAGAGCTGGACCGGAGGGGCTACCGCCTTGCGGACCCCGCCCTCCCCCTTCTCCAAGAGCACCTGAAGGACCCGCTGCAGCTTCGGGGGGGAAGTCCCCTCCCGGGGGGAGGGGTCCCCCTGCTGGGTGAGGACCGCTCCGGGGGGCGAAGAGGGGGCGGCCATGAGGCCGGTGCCGGTGGGGCCCCACAGCACCGCCGGCACCCAAATCCCGAGAAAACCGAACACGAAGAGCACACCGACGCTCTGCCTGCTGCGCACCGTTCCTCCTTTCGAGGGTTCCCGTCGTTGCCGCAACTCGCAACCGGAGCCCGTATCCTCCCTCGGTTGCGCCTTGAGAATCGCCTTGAGCCTCCTTCTAGATCCCCATTCTAGCACCCGATCCGGCCTTCAGACAGTAATCCCGCCTACGGGATAAGCACATAGACATCACGAGGGTTCCTGCTTGGGGCGAAGCGCCGGGAAGAGGATCACGTCGCGGATGGAGCGGGCGTCCGTAAAGAGCATCACGAGGCGATCGACCCCGATCCCCAGCCCGCCGGTGGGGGGCATCCCGTACTCCAGGGCCAGCAAGAAGTCCTCGTCGAGGGGGTGGGCCTCCTCATCGCCCCGGCGGCGCTGTTCCTCTTGCTGCTTAAAGCGCTCCCGCTGGTCGAGGGGGTCGTTGAGCTCCGAGAAGGCGTTCCCTAACTCGAGACCTCCGATGAAGGGCTCGAAGCGCTCCACGAGGTGGGGGGCGGTGGGCTTCGCCTTGGCCAGCGGCGAGATCTCCCTCGGGTAATCGAGCAGGAACGTGGGCTGGATGAGCCGAGGCTCCACGTACTCGCTCACCAGCTCGTCGACCAGCTTGCCCCAGGTGGGCTGCTCGTCCACGAAGAGCCCCTTGCGCTGGACGGCCTCCCAGAGCGCCTCGTGGGTGGGTAGCGCCTCGATATCTAAGCCCGTGTGCTCGAGGAGGGCCTCGCGCAGCGTCAGCCGCCGCCAGGGCGGGGTGAGATCGATGGTGTGTTCCTGATAGCTCAGCCTCTCCAAGCCCAGCTCCTGAGCGATGGCGTAGATCATCTGCTCCGCAAGCTCCATCATGTCGTTGTAGTCGGCGTAGGCTTGGTAGCACTCGAGCATGGTGAACTCGGGGTTGTGGCGGGTGGAGATCCCCTCGTTGCGGAAGTTCTTGCCGATCTCATAGACGCGCTCGAAGCCGCCGATGAGGAGGCGCTTCAGATACAGCTCGGGGGCGATGCGCAAATACAGGGTCTGCTCCAGCTCGTTGTGGTAGGTGGTAAAGGGCCGGGCGGCCGTCCCGCCGTAGATGGGCTGCAGGATGGGCGTCTCCACCTCTAAGAAGCCCCGCTCGTCGAGAAAACGACGCATCGTGCGGACGATCCGGGAGCGGGTCTCGAACGTCTTTCGAGAGGGCTCGTTCACCAACAGATCGAGGTAGCGTTGGCGATAGCGGGCCTCTTGGTCCTTGAGACCGTGCCACTTCTCGGGGAGGGGGCGCAGCGCTTTGGCCAACACCCGATAGTCCTCCACCCGGACGGAGAGCTCCCCCCGTCTCGTGCGCACCACCCGCCCGTAGGCGCCCAGAAAGTCCCCGAGATCGACGTCCCTCAGGAGGAGCTCGTAGCGCTCCTCGCCCAGGGCGTCCTGGGAGAGGAGGAGCTGGATCCGCCCGGTGCCGTCTCGAAGGTCCCAGAACGACGCTTTCCCCAGCACGCGGCGGCCCATCACCCGGCCCGCGACCCAGACGTGCTCGTCCGTCTCCTCTCCCGGGGGGAGGTTCGCAAAGCGCTCGTGGAGCTGTTGGGCGGTGTGGGTGCGCTCGCAGCGGGCGGGGTAGGGCTCGATTCCCCGCCGGCGGAGATCCTCGAGCTTGCGCAGGCGCTCCTCGCGCAGGCGCTCCTCGGCGCTCACGGGCTAGCTCCTCTGGATGCCGACGATCTTGTAGCGGACCAGGCCCGCGGGGGTCTCCACCTCGACCGTCTCGCCCTTGCGCCGGTCCATGAGCGCCCGCCCCAGCGGGGACTCCGAGGAGATCTTGTTGTGCTCGAGGTCCACCTCGGCGGGGCTGACCAGCTCGAAGGTGATCTGCTCGCCCGTGTCGAGGTTTTGCAGGGTCACCCGGTTGGCGATCCCCACGGTCTTGGTGCTGATCTCCTCCTCCTCGATGACCCGGGCGCGCTCGAGCAGCTCCTCCAGCCGCCGGACCTCCAGCTCGTAGAACTCCTTCTCCGTCTGGATGTCCAGGAACTCCTTGTTCTCCCGCAGCTCGCCGCCGTGCTCCTTGGCCATCTTGAGCCGCTGGGGGATCTCCTCGTGGAGGATGCGGCGGTACTCCTCCAGCTGCTTCTTCTTCTGCTCGTAGCCCTCTTTGGTCAGCAGGACTTCGCCTTCCGTTTCCATGGGCCGGCCTCCTCTCGATGAAAGAACCTCCCGCGTCCGGCGGAAGATTCGGGAGGGCTCTCTCACAGCTCTTCTCGATCTGCAGGGATTGGAAGCGCGGAAAGTATATCACGCGCGGCCGTCCCTCTGCAACTGCGAGAGGAGTTCTTCGAGATTCCGACAGACCCCGTGGTAGTCGAGCTCCGCGGCGGCGGGCTTGGGCTGGACGACGAGGTCGTACCCCCAAAGCTCGGGCTTGTGGCGGCGGAACCACTCCCGCACCCAGCGCTTCATCCGGTTGCGCCGGGCGGCCTTCCCCAACCGCTTGGAGACCGAGAGCCCCAGCCGGGGGAGCTCCTCCTCCCCGCGAAAGAGGGCGTAGACGCGAAAGAAGTCGTTCTTGAGGAGAACGCCCTCGCGGTAGACGCGCTCGAAGTCCCGCCGCCGCGTCAGGCGGTGCTCCCGGCCGAAGCCCTCGTCCCGGGGGTGAGCCTTGGTCGTCATGCGCTATGTCCCTCCCCTGAGCGTGTCCCGAGCGTGCGAGATGGCATCCCTAGGGCGGCCCATTATAATAGTCGCCGTGAGCGACGATGCTAGATCTGAAAGCGATCCGCGAAAACCCCGAGGAGATCGAACGAAGGCTCAAGACCCGCGACCCCGAGATCACGCTGACGCCCCTGCTCGAGAAGGACGAGCGGCGCCGCAAGCTCCTCCAGGAGGTCGAGGCTTTAAAGCACGAGCGCAACGAGGCTTCCGAGGAGGTGGCGCGCCTCAAGCGCGAGGGGCGCGAGGAGGAAGCCCAAAGGCGCATCCAGGAGCTGCGGGGGCTCTCCGAGCGCATCAAGCAGCTCGACGACGAGGTCGCCCGCCTCGAGGAGGAGATCCGCGATATCCTCGTGCGGCTGCCCAACCTCCCGCACGAGAGCGTCCCCGTAAGCTTCTCCAAGGAAGACAAGGTGATCGTGCGGGAGTACAAGGAGAGGCCGGAGCTCCCCTTTGAGCCGAAGCACCACCTCGACTTCGCCCACGAGCTGGGATTGTTGGACTTCCCGCGGGCGGCGCGGATCGCGGGCTCCCGGTTTCCCCTGTACCTGGGCTGGGGCGCCCGCCTGGAGATGGCGCTGATTCAATTCTTCTGGGACTTCCACTGCGAGAGGACGGGGTATACCCCCGTGTTGCCCCCCTATCTGGGGAACCCCGAGTCGATGTTCACCGCCTCGCAGCTGCCCAAGTTCCAGGACGACGTGTATTACATCGAGCGGGACGAGCTTTATTTGAACCCCACCGCGGAGACGCTGCTGTGCAACCTCCACCGGGGGGAGATTCTGGATGTGGAACAGCTGCCCCTGAAATATATGGCCTACACGGCGTGCTTTCGACGGGAGGCCGGGGCCGCGGGCGAGGAGGAGCGCGGCCTCATCCGCGTGCACCAGTTCAACAAAGTGGAGCTCTTCAAGTTCACCACTGCCGAGACGTCGTTCGACGAGCTCGAGAGCCTGGTAAAGGACGCCGAGGCCGTGCTGAAGGCGCTCGACTTGCACTATCGGGTGGCGCTCCTGCCCACGGGGGACATGGCCGCCCAGTCCGCCAAGACGTATGATTTAGAGGTGTGGATCCCCTCGCAGAAGCGCTACTATGAAGTATCGTCGTGCAGCAACTGCACGGACTACCAAGCGCGGCGGGGGAACATCCGCTACCGGCCCGCCAAGGGCGAGAAGCCCCGCTACGTGCACACGCTCAACGGGTCGGGACTGGCCACCTCCCGGCTCATGGTGGCGATCTTGGAGACGTTCCAGGAGCCCGACGGGCGGGTGCGGGTCCCCGAGGCGCTGCGCGACTACCTCAAGACGGACGTCATCCCCCCGAGGTGATCCCCCTGTGGTCGTGAACGTTCCGAAGGCATTCCGCTTGTACCCGGTTATCCTCCTGCTGGTCGGATTGGGGCTCTCCTTCGGCGCGGGGAACTCGACGGCACAGCCCGTTCCCACGGAAACGCCCCCGCTCCCCGATCTCTTGCCCCTGAGCTTGGATCTGGACCCCCCGGACGTGGGGCCGGGGAAGCCCGCTACGGTGCGCTCCCGGATCGCCAACCGCGGGGAGGCGGATGCGGGCTCCTTCTGGGTGGTATTCGTGGCCGACGGCAAGCCCTTGGGCTCGCGGCTCCTCCCGGGGCTGGCCGCCGGGGAGGAAGTGGAAGTCGAGGCGATCTGGATCGCCACCCCGCAGCGCCAGACCCTGGAGGTGCGCGTCGACTCCCCCGATCGGGTGGAGGAGTCAGACGAGGAGAACAACGTCCTCCGTAAGGAGATCCAGCTGGGGGCCGACCTTACGATCACCGACTTCCGGCTGGAGCCCCGCTTCCCCCGGCCCGGGGAGTCCGCCGAGATCACGATCACGGTCGCCAACCTGGGGACCCGGGACGTCGAGTCGAACTTCGCGCTCCGGGTGACCGTGGGGAGGCGACTGCTCGCCACCCGCTTCTTCCCGGGGTTGGCCCGGGGCGAGACCCGGACGGAGCGGGTGACGTGGCGGCAGGCGGAGATGGGCGAGCGGGTCCTGTGGGCCCGGGTGGACCCCTTCGACGCCGTCCCCGAGGCCGACGAGGGGAACAACGCCCTCACGAAGCTGATCAACGTCTCCCCCCTCGGCTTTACGGGGGCGGATCTCGCCGTGGCCGATCTGCTCCTTGTGGGTTCGGCAAGCCCTCAGGCCGGCGAGAGCGTGACCCTGGAGGCCGTGATCGTCAACGAGGGGAGCGGAGAAGCGCCCCCGTTTGCGGTCGAGTTCCTCGTCGACGGGGAGCCGATCGCCGCCCCGAGCGTGGGGGGGCTGGCCCCGGGCGAGAGCACCCGGGTGCGCGTCCCCTGGACCGTGGAGGCCGGGGAGCGGAGACTGCGGGTTCAAGCGGACGCCGAGGCCCGGATTCCCGAGGCGGACGAGGAGGACAACGTCTACGTCCTCGTCCGGGAATTCGGGCCGCCGCTCAACGCCTGCGGGCAGTACGTCTTCTTGCGCGTGACGGCCGGGGCTCTCCTCCAGCTCCAGGAGCTCACGGGCCTCCACGAGGAGGCGGTGCGAAACGTCTTCCTCACCCAAGTCAAGCGGGTGATGGAGGAGCAGTACGAGGGGATTAACGTTCGCTTTACGCTTGAGCGGCCGCGGCGGGCCCACGCCACGATCGTCTTCGACGAGCGGGATAGGGGCAGCGTCCTAGGGCAGGCCCCCCTGGGCCGCCGCTTCGGGACGGGGTACGTGTACATCGGGAGCTTCACGGCAAGGCGTCTGCTCTTTTCCCTCCCCCTCTCGCGCCTGGCGGTCATTTTGGCCTCGGTGACCTCCCACGAGCTGGGGCACCTCTTTGGGCTACAGCACAGCTCGAAGAACAGTCCCGGCGACATCATGTCGGCCAACGCGGACCTCTCGCCGTTTAGCGGGAACCAGATCCCCCAGTTCACGCCGGAGGCCCGAGGGCGGCTGGAGAGGCTCCTTCCGCTGGAGTGCTCCCGGTAATGGGGGAAATTATTAGGGCCCGACGGGCCCGACCCCGATCCGGCGGCGCACCTCCCGGAGGGTTTGTTCGGCGACCCTGCGGGCTTGTGCGGCCCCCCGTTCCATGGCCGCCCGGGCGTCGGCTTCCGTGAGCTGCGCCCTCCGCTCGCGGATGGGGCGCAGAACCCCCATGAGGTGCTCGAAGACGGCTTCCTTGAGCTTGGCGTAGCGGATCGTGCCCCGATCGTACTCGGTGCGAAAGCTTTCATACACCTCGGGGGGCGCGGCGAGCTTGAGGAGCAGGAAGAGGTTGGCCACCCCGGGGCTCATCGTCCCCCCCTGGGGGCCTACGTCCGTCACGGCCGTCCTGATCTTCTCCCAGAAGCTTTCCTCGGGCTCGAAGAGGGCGAGATAGTGCTTGGGGCCGAGGCTCTTGCTCATCTTCTTCTCGGGGGCCGCCGGGGACATGATCCGGGGGGCTTCGCTTAAGAGGGGCTCCGGCTCGGGGAAGTACGCCCCGAAGCGCGCGTTAAACCGCCGCGCGATGCGGCGGGTGAGCTCCAGGTGCTGGATCTGGTCCTCCCCCACGGGCACCTTGGCCCCGTGGTAGATCAAAATGTCCGCGGCCTGGAGCACGGGGTAGTCGAAGAGCCCCACGCTCACGAACTCCTGGGTGCGCTCGACGTGCTCGCGCTTCTCCTTGAACTGGGTCATCCGCAGGAGGTCCCCGTAGCTGGCCAGGGCGTTAAAGACCCAACAGAGCTCCGTGTGCTCCGGGACGTGGGACTGCACGAACAACACCGCGCGCTCGGGGTCGATCCCGCAGGCCAGCAGATCGAGCACCATGCGCTGGGTGTTCTCCCGGAGCCGCTCGGGGTTCCACTCCTCGGTGATGGCGTGGTAGTCGGCAATGAAGAAGAAGCACTCGTACTCCTCTTGCAGGGCGAGCCAGTTTTTGATGGCCCCAAAGTAATTGCCGATGTGCAGCTCCCCCGTGGGCTGAATGCCCGAGACCACCCGCACTTTCTTCTTCTCCTCTGCTGGGCTCATCGTGATGTGATCCTCCACGCTGAACGAGAGTGCCTATAGCGTAGCAGAACTCCTCCGGCAGCTCAATCCGCGCCTTCGCTCCGATCCGGTTCGGCCGAGCTTCCGCAGGGCAATGGCCGGGAAAAAGGGACCCGACTGGGACGGAATCGAAACGCGAAACGCATGTCTGTCCCCCGGGTAACGGTTGAGCTGGCGAAGGACCTTCCCTTGGGGTATGATAGCGCTATAGCCACACAAGCCCCAACGGCAGAGCTGCTGCTACAACTACAACACACAAGCAGCAGCCGGGGAAGGGAAGAGGAGCTGCAGCAGAAGTAGGAGTAGAAGTAGGAGCAGGAACAGGAGCAGACAGGCTAAGCGAGCGAGAGCAAGACCCAACCGCAAGGAGGACACGACCCTATGGAGCGAGCGATCACGATCATCGTCATTCTGGCCATTCTGGCGTTAGTCGGCTTTGCCCTCTTCGGCCCCAAGGGCTCCTTCCTGGGGGGAGGCACCACCCAGGCCCAGCGGGAAGTCCGCTTCACCCTCACCGAGTATCAGATCAGCCCCAACCGGGTGGAGGTCGAGTCCGGCCGCGTCAAGCTCGTCTTCGTCAACCAGGGGAAGATCGTCCACAACATCGAAATTTACGATCCCGTCGAGGACCGGACCCTCGAGGACAAGGCCGAATTCATCCGCCCCGGCGAGACCCAAGTGCTCTGGGTCGATCTGGTGGGCGGCCGCCGCTACCAGATGTACGATCCCATCTGGCGCAACAAGGGAATGGAGGCCCTGCTCATCACCCGGTGAGCAGGTCGCAGGTCTCCGGCTCCGGCTCCGGCTCTGCTCCTAGCTTTGGCTTTGGCTCCGACTCCGACTCGGGGTGGGCTCCTCCGTTCCCTTTGGCGTTCTTCCCGCTTGTGGAATACGGTGCGGAACCCGGGAGGATCTCGCGGGCGAGGGGGGTGCGGAGCGCACCGAGAGCGCGGAGGATCGTCCCGCCCCCCAGCACCTCCTCGCCCCGGTAGAAGACGGCCAGCTGCCCCGGCGTGATCGCCCGCTGGGGTTCCGCAAACTCCACCCGTACCCGCAGGCTCCCCCTGCCCTCCTCCTCCGCTGTGAGCTTGGCGGGCACCGCGCGGCTGCGGTAGCGCACCTTGACCTCCACATCCACCTCTCTGGCCCCCGCCCGCAGCTCCTCTCTAAGCTCGGGTACGATCCAGTGGACGTCGTCCGCGATCAGGCCCGGGGAGTAGAGGGCCTCCTCCGGGCCCACGACCACCCGGTTGCGCTCGACGTCGAGGGCCACCACGTACAGGCGCTCCCCGGCGGCGATCCCCAGACCCCGCCGCTGGCCGACGGTGTAGAAGGCCAAGCCCTCATGGCGACCGAGCACCCGGCCCTCGAGGTCCACGATGTCCCCGGGCCGCAGCCACCCGTTGGCCCGGGCGCGGAGGAACGCCTTGGGATCGCCCTGCGGCAGGAAGCAGAGGTCCTGGCTCTCCCGCTTGCGGGCCGCCACCAGCCTCTGAGCCCGCGCGATCTCCCAGACCTCCTCCTTCGTGCGCTCCCCCACGGGGAAGAGGAGCTTTGCGAGCTGCTCCTGGGTGAGCCCATACAAGAAGTACGACTGGTCCTTCCACGGGTCCACGCCCCGGAGCAGCCGGTAGCGGCCCGCGTGGGCATCGAAGCGGATGCGGGCGTGGTGGCCCGTGGCCACGAAATCGCACCCCAGCGCCTCCGCCAGCTCCAGCAGCTTGGGGAATCTCACCCAGCGGTTGCACCGCCCGCAGGGGCTCGGGGTCCGACCGCCCGCGTACTCGTCGACGAAGGGCTCGACAACGCTGCGATAGAACGCATCCCCCGCGTCCACGAAGCGGTGCTCGATCCCCAGCTGCTGGGCCACCGCGCGCACCTCGAGGGAGCAGCACTCGTTGTAAGGCTCCTCGCGCCCCTCGTAGGACCAAAGGTTCAGGGTCACCCCGATGACCTCGTAGCCCTCCTGCAACAGGAGCCACGCGGCCACGGAGCTGTCCACCCCGCCGCTCATCCCCACGAGGACGCGTCCTTTTCTCCGCGGATACGTCATGGCATCGCATTATATCGAGGGAAAGCCGCTCGTTCCGCCCGTTGAGGTTGACACGCCCTGCGCCGACGGCGTATAAAGGGGCGATCCGCCATGAGGGACCTCTTTCTCGTTTTCGTGTTGCTGATCGGAGCGGCCGTGGCGCTCTTTGTGGGGCTCGTCGTGCTCCAGCCCGCCCCTCCTGTCCCCTCGCCCCTCCCGTCCCGGGAGGAAGGGGCAAGCCCCCCCGGGGGCCCCTTGCTCACCGAGCCGGAGCCGGAACCCGAGCCCGAGCCGGATGGGGAGGAGCCGCCGCCGCTCCCCATGAAAGTGGAAGGCTTCTCGTTTGTGAACTTCGAGCGCACCGATCCGGCCTTCCCCGGGGAGGAATATTCCGTTACCGTCTTCTTCGCGCCCGAGGAGGGCTCTCCCTACGAGGGGGAAATCGAGAGTCTGGGGATCACCCGCTTCCAGCTCGAAGACCCCAAAGCGGGCCCGGACATCCTCGCCACCCTCCTGCTGCTGGGGGAGGAGACGGAGGACCTCACAATCAACGATGTTCCGATGACCTTCTTCGCCAACGGGCCCGTGGGCCTGGCGGGGCTCGCCTGGCAGGACGGGCGGCAGATCTACTACATCTTAGTGTCGGGGGTCGTCGAGGAGGACGGCGGGGGCTCCAACGTCGAGACGCTCAAGAGAGCGGCCCAAGCGGCCGCCGAGGCCGTGCTCGCTCAACTCCAAAAAAGGGAGTCAGGAAAAGCCGAAGGAGAGTGACGCATCGTGGGAAAGCCGCTGACCACCGATCCGAAGGAGGTCGTGCGCCTCTTCCGGGAGATGGGGCTGGTGGGCGCCGGGGGCGCGGGCTTCCCGACGTACTTCAAGTACATTCGCCCCACGCCCATCTTGATCGTCAACTGTGAAGAGGGGGAGCCCGGCTACGAGGCGGACAAGCTCCTGCTCATAAAGTACGCCGACAAGTTCAAGGAGATCTTCGACGCCCTGCGGGAGATCTTCGGGTTTGAGCAGATCATCATCGGGGCCAAGGAGAAGGACCAAAAGCTCTTGGACCCCCTCAAGGAGTCCCATGGGTTTGAGATCTCGTACACGCCGTCGAAGTACGGCTTCGGGGAGGAGCGCTGGCTCACCAAGGCGGTGACGGGCCGCGAGGTGGTGGGCCGGGCGCTGCCCGCCACCGTGGGGGTCACCGTCAACAACGTCGAGACCCTGTTCAACATGCACCGCGCGCTCTTCGAGGGGCAGCCCGTGGTCGATAAGTACGTCAACGTCTACGGCGAGGTGGCCGAGCCGCGGGTGTACTGCACGCCCGTGGGGGCCTTCAGCGTGGACATGTTGGGCTGGACGGGGATCAACACCAAGCGCTCGCACAATCTCATGGTGATCGACGGCGGGCCGATGATGGGCGACCTCGTGGACCTGAGAACCCACGCGATATTGAAGAAGACAAACGGGCTCCTGGTGGTGGACAAGTCGCTGTACGTGGGCGACCAGATGGCGTTCCGTCAGCTTCCGGGCCAGCCCGTGCCCACCTGGGACGACACGCTCCCCGAGATCATGACCAAGTTGGGGCTTCTCGAGTATTTGGACTGGCACCCCACGGACTTCCTCGACGTGCGGGACAAGATCAAGAGGGTGCGCATTTATCTGACGCACACCCTCACCCCCATCGTCAAGCCCTCGGTGCCCTGCGTGCAGGTGGGCGATCGCGTAAAGCGCGGTCAGGTCGTCGCGAAGCCCCTGGAGGGCCCCATTGAGGACATCAAAACGTTGAGTGTAGCCCAGCACGCGAGCATCGACGGCGTCGTGAAAGAGATTACAGACGAGTACATCTTGATCGAGCAGGGCTAGCCGAGGAAGGCATCTGCAGGTACACTAAGCACCATGAGCTCCACGAAGCCCCCTGCTCTGGAGATCGAGTCTTACGCCTTTCGGGTGGTCGTTGAGCCTGATCCCTTCGACGACGGGACTCCCGCCTATCACGCCTATATCCCCGCGCTGCCCGGCTGCCGAAGCTGGGGCCATACGATCGAAGAGGCTCTGGCCAACCTTGAGGAGACGGCCCGACTCTGGCTCGATCTCATGAAGGAGCGTGGGGAGCCCATCCTGCAAGAGATCCACGTGGAAAAGGGGCCCCGCATCGTCGTCAACCTCCCGCGGGAATGATGTATCCCTCGCGTGAAACGCGACCTTTAGGGGTTCCCTTTTGCTTGTTGGGACTCCGATGACTTCGTATTCGCCTTCGTATTCTGGGAAGCCTCGATCATCGCCGCCAGGCCCCCCAGCACGCTGGAAAGCTCCACGGGCATGAAGATCTTGGTGGCCTGCCCTTGGGCGATCCCCGCCAGCGCTTCGAGATATTTCAGGGTGATCAGCTCGCTCGTGGGCCGTCCCTCGTGAATCGCTTGAAAGACCGTCTTGATCGCCTGGGCTTCGCCCTCGGCGATGGCGATCTTCTGGTACTTCTCCGCGTCGGCCACCTTCTGGATCGCCTCCGCCTGCCCCTCCGCTTGGAGGATGGCCGCCTGCTTTTGCCCTTCGGCCTTCGTGATTTCAGACTGGCGAATCCCCTCGGCCTCCAAGATGAGCGCCCGCTTCTCCCGCTCCGCCTTCATCTGCTTGGACATCGCCTCCGTGATGTCCACGGGCGGGTCGATCCGCTGGATCTCCACCCTCGTGACCTTGACGCCCCACTTGTCCGTGGCCTCATCCAAAATCTGCCCCAGCGCCGCGTTGATCTGCTCTCGAGAGGTGAGGGTCTCATCCAAGTTGAGGTCCCCAATCTGATTGCGCAGGTTCGTCTGGGCCAGCTTGATCACGGCCAAATTAAAATCTTCCACGTTGTAGACGACCTTGACGGGGTCAATCACCCGGTAGTAGACGACGGCGTCCACCTCCACCACGACGTTGTCCTCCGTGATCACGCGCTGGGGCGGGACGTCGATGACCCGCTCGCGCATGTCCACCTTGACCATCTTGTCGATGATCGGCCAGATCAGCCGCAACCCCGGATCGGCGGTGTGGTGGTACTTCCCCAATCGCTCCACCAGCCCGCGCTCGAAGGGGCGCACGATCCGCACCGCCGAACCCACGATGAACAGTGCAAACGCCAGCAGCAGTATCAGAGGCCACATCGCTTCCATCGAAGCACCTCCTCCCGATTAGTATAAGTGCCTTTCATAGCGCCACCAGCTGTAGAAGCGCACGGCAGGCTGGATCAGGCATGCCGCGAAGAAGAACAAAGCTCCGAGGGGACCGTACGCAGCATAGGCAAAAAGAGCCAGAAGCGGGGCGAGTACGAGGGATGCCCGGGCTGTCATGTCTCCCGACCAGCTATTGATAATGTGATTTCCCACGAAGAAATCCCGTTCATCCCTAAGGGCTTCTACATAGCACTCGCGGTGGAAGGGGCGGACGACGAACCAGCGCCAGGTCACCACGAGATCCGCATTCGAGAGGATGAATCCGCCGCACTCCGAGCACCGGACCTCCGCTTTCGACTTCGTGAAGCTGTTCATGTCCTGAAGAGATCCCCTCCCCAACGCACTCCTTCAAGGTACGGTACGGCATAGTTCAGTATAGCATAGCGATTTCCGCCCGTGAAGGAGATGGGGTACAATCTCTGCGGGGATCGATGATGAGAAAAGGAAGTTTGTGGAGAATCGGGCTTGCGATCCAGGTGGGATGGGTCTTGCTGTGGATGGGAGGAAGCTTCCTCTCGAGCCCGGCCCAGCCCGAGGGCGAGATCGTCTATGCGCAGCTTCAGGCGAGCATCAACCCTGTCACCAAAGATTATGTGCTGAGGGTGCTCCGCTTCGCCCGCGAGGAGGGGGCCTCCCTGGTCATTTTGCAGCTGGACACCCCCGGCGGCTTGGTCTCCTCCACCAAGGACATTGTGGATGCCATCTTGAACTCTCCCATTCCCGTTGTGGTCTACGTGGGACCGGCGGGCGCCTGGGCGGCGTCGGCGGGGACTTTTATAACCATGGCCGCGCACGTGGCCGCGATGGCCAAGGGGGCCGCCATCGGCGCGGCCCACCCCGTGGGCTTAGGAGGCGGCGGGGGGGAAGGGGGAGAGGAGGAGGACCCCGCCGCCCAGAAGGCGGTGAACTTCCTCGCGCAGTGGGCCCGCGAGATCGCCGAAAAAAGGGGCCGCGACCCCGATTGGGCCGAACAGGCCGTCCGCGAGAGCGTTACCCTCGGCTGGGAGGAGGCCCTCGAGCGCAAGATCGTCGATCTGGCCGTGGACGACTTCCAGGACTTGCTCCAGCAGCTCGACGGCTATCAACTTCCAGATGGGCGCACCCTCCGGACCTCCGGGGTGCCCCTGCGCGAGGTCCCGATGAGCTGGCGGGAGCAGATGCTCAACTATCTAGCCGA
>Ga0256830_1001033_pt1 | contig 20330 bp, 34 predicted proteins | sample 128326metaG_FD_190537 | JGI IMG/M metagenome (GOLD analysis project Ga0256830, IMG submission 190537) | Hydrothermal vent microbial communities from Lau Basin, Pacific Ocean - 128-326 | ecosystem: Environmental > Aquatic > Marine > Hydrothermal vents | place: Pacific Ocean: Lau Basin | collected... | reverse complement strand
CCCCCCCACTCCCCCGCGACCCCTCCCCCCCGCCGCGAGAGCGCGCTTTATACCCCCCCCAAGGATCGGGTGTCAACGCCCTTTTGCGCCCCATCCTCACTTTTCGGAACCGGCGGACGGCCGCTCCGGCCCCAGGGGCATAAAACCCTCAACCGCGACGCGGGATTTGTCCCCCACTCCGCGGGAGGGAAGAGAGGGGGGAGGGCCCTGGGGACGCGGCCCCGAGCCCCGTCTCCAGGGTGGGGGGGCTCAACGGATCAAGCGACCGATGCGGCCGAACCGCGGGAAGTGACGCTCCGGGTCCCAGGACCAGTACAGAATGAACGCCTTGCCCCGGATCCGGGCGTCCTCCACGAACCCCCAGAACCGGCTGTCGTAGCTCCGGTCCCGGTTGTCCCCCATGACGAAGTACTGGCCCGGCGGTACCTTCACCGGCCCGAAGTTGTCCCGCCGCTCGAACCCCTCCGGCAGGGTGAGGGGGTCCACGTGGACGCCCCACGGGTCGTCGAAGGGCTCTCCATTAATGTAGATCTTCTTGTCCCGGATCTCCACCGTGTCGCCGGGCTCGCCGATGATGCGCTTAATGAAGTCCTTGGTGTCGTCCACCGGGTAGGCGAACACCACGATGTCCCCCCGCCGGGGGGGCCGGATCCGAAGCACGCGCGTCCCGGTGTACGGGATTCGGATGCCGTACAGAAACTTGTTCACCAACAGGTGGTCCCCAATCTGCAGGGTGGGAAGCATGGAGCCGGAAGGGATCTTGAACGCCTGGACGACACCCCCCCGAATCACCACGGCCAACAGGATCGCCACCACCAAGGCCTCGCCGTACTCCACCAGCTTTCCCGTTTGGGGAAGCGCCCCCACGGCCACCCCAACCCCTCCGGCCCCGGCCACCAGAAAAAACCCCACCAGGATCCAGCTGAGCTTCTGGTACACCGGCACCGGCAGGAACGCGTTCAGGAGCGCCGTCCCCCCCCCCAGCACCAGCAGCCCGGCTCCTCCCCACAGGTACGCCCTTCGTTTCCTCTCCGAGAAGCTCTCGCTCATTCGTCACCCACTTTCAAGATGGCCAGAAACGCCTCCTGGGGAATCTCGACCCGGCCGACCTGTTTCATCCGCTTCTTGCCTTCCTTCTGCCGCTCGAGGAGCTTGCGCTTCCGGGTGATGTCGCCGCCGTAACACTTGGCGGTGACGTTCTTCCGGAGAGCCTTGACGTTGGTGCGGGCGATCACCCGGGACCCGACGGCGGCCTGGATGCCCACCTCGAACAGCTGCCGCGGGATCAGCTCCTTCATCTTTCGGGTCAACGCGCTGCCCCGGTGGTAGGCCTTGTCCCGGTGGACGATGACGCTCAGGGCATCCACCGGCTCTCCGTTGACCAGGATGTCGAGCTTGATCAGGTCGGAGGCCCGGTACTCGTGGAACTCGTAGTCCAGGGAGGCGTAACCCCGGGAGACGGTCTTCAGCCGGTCGTAGAAGTCCATCACGATCTCGCTCAAAGGCAGCTCGAACTCGAGCTGCACCCGCTGCTTGCCATGGTACAGTAGGTTGCGTTGCACCCCCCGGCGCTCGATGCACAGCTTCATCACGTCGCCCAGGTACTCGTCGGGCACGTGGATCGTGGCCAGCACGAACGGCTCCTCGATCCGGGCCAGCCGGTTCGCCGGCGGCAGGCTGGCCGGGTTCTCCACCTCGGTCACGGTGCCGTCGGTCTGGACCGCCCGGTACCGCACCGTGGGCGCGGTGGTGATCAGGTCCAGGCCGAACTCCCGCTCCAGGCGTTCCTGCACGATCTCCATGTGGAGCAACCCCAGGAATCCGCACCGAAACCCAAACCCCAGGGCCTGGCTCACTTCAGGCTCGAACCGAAAGCTCGCATCGTTGAGCCGAAGCTTCTCCAACGCGTCCTTCAGGGAGTCGTAGTCGGCCGAGTCCTGGGGGTAGAGCCCGCTGAACACCATGGGCCGCACCTCCTTGAACCCGGGCAGGGGCTCAGCGGCCGGCTGGGCGGCGTCGGTGATCGTGTCCCCGATCTTGACCTCTCGAACCTCTTTCACCCCGGCGATCACAAAGCCGACCTCACCGGCCGAAAGGGCCTCGGTCTCCCGCGCCTGGGGGGCGAACACCCCCACCCTAAGTACGTCGTACTCCCTCCTCGTGGCCATGAACCGCACTCGGGACCCCCTTGTTACGTGGCCATCCACCACCCGCACGAGGGCCACCACCCCCTGGTAGGCGTCGTACCAAGAGTCGAAGATCAACGCCCGCAGAGGCCCTTCGAGCTCGCCCTGGGGGGGGGGGATCCGGTGGACGACGGCCTCCAACACCTCCTCGGTACCGATCCCCTTCTTGGCGCTGGCCAGAATCGCGTCGCTTGCGTCCAGGCCGATGACCTCCTCGATCTCGGCCTTGATCTCGTCCGGGCGGGCCCGATCTAGGTCGATCTTGTTCAGGACCGGCACGATCTCCAGGTCGCTCTCCACGGCGAGGTATACGTTGGCCAAGGTCTGGGCCTCCACCCCCTGGCTCGCGTCCACCACCAGCACCGCCCCTTCGCAAGCGGCCAGGCTCCGAGACACCTCGTAGGAGAAGTCCACGTGCCCGGGGGTGTCGATCAGGTTGAGCACATAGGTCTCGCCGTCCGACGCCCGGTAGGACAGTCGGACCGTCTGGGCCTTGATCGTGATGCCCCGCTCCCGCTCGATCTCGAGGGTGTCGAGCATTTGGTCGCGCGCCTCCCGCTCCGAGACCGCCCCGGTTCGCTCCATGAGACGGTCGGCGAGCGTAGACTTTCCATGGTCCACGTGGGCGATGATACTGAAGTTTCGGATCCGATCCTGCGGCGTCATGGAGCCAGACTCTCCCTCGCCAGAATAGAGGCCCCCACCACACCCGCATCGTCCCCCAGCTGCCACGGCACCCACCGGAACCGCTCCAGGGGGGCGGAAAAAGCGCGTCTCTCCAGCTCCCGTCGTGCGTGGGGTTCCAGCAGGTCCCACGCCCCAGCAAGGCCTCCTCCCACCACGATCCGCTCCAGGTTCAGCAGATTGACCAGCCCGGCCGCCGCCACTCCCAGGGCCCGCCCGGCCCGGGCCAGGACCTCCCGGGCGGCCCGGTGGCCCGAGCGAGCGGCACAGGCCACCGACAAGGCTCCCCCTTCGGCAGGCACCCCCCTTTCCTGCGCGGCCCGCACCACGGCCGTGGCGGAGGCGTACATCTCGAGGCACCCTCTGGCCCCGCAGGCACACCGGGGTCCCTGGGGGTAGAGGGGCATGTGGCCGACCTCGCCAGCGCTCCCGTCGGGGCCTCGGTACAGGGATCCGTCCAGGATCAGCCCACCGCCAACGCCCGTGCCCAGGGTGATCACCAGCACCGCCCGCGCCCCGCGCCCAGCCCCCCGCGCCCACTCGCCGACGGCGATGGCGTTCACGTCGTTCTCCACCCGCACCGGCACGCCGAGGTCCCTTTCCAGGTCGGGCCCCAAGGCAACCCCGGACAGACCGACCAGGTTGGGCGCCACCCGCACCGTGCCCGTGGAGGGCTCGACCAGCCCTGGCACGCCCACCCCCACGCCCTGGATCGCCTCCGAGCCCGCCACCGCCCGAACCCCCCGGTGCAGTGCTTCCCGCACCCCTTCCACGGCCAGCTCCTTCACGGCGCACCGCCACCGGCACACGACCCGGTGTTCCGCGTCCAGCAGGGCCACCCGCAGGTTGCTCCCCCCGAGATCCGCCCCCACCCAGCGCTCGCTCACCTCGTCCGATCTTCCCAGTAACTTCGGTCCACGGTCTTCGGTCTCCTGGCCCCCAGGGCAAGTGGCTCTCACCAACCCGGCGGCGGGGGGCCTGTTGGAGCGCCGGGCGTGGCTCCTGTAGTCGCTGCATCCGGCACTCAGCCACCAGCGTGCCCGGTCGACTTCGCTTCCGGACAGTCTCGCAATAGGATCCGCTGAAACGCTTCGTCCCTTTCTGTAAAGCTTCGCGCATCGTGGCAGGCGCCCGGCGCTTCTGTCTTCTGTCCTCCGGCCTCCAGCCCCTGGCTCCTCTACAGCAGGCCCCATGCCTGCCCCCGCGAAACGCGCCCGTTTTTGGGAAAGGCGCGAGTCTAACAGCGCTCCGGCCGGTCCGTAAAGCAGCGGCCATGGCTTTGACAGCCCGGAGAGGCCGGTGGTATCTAGCCCCGGCCGACAACCGCACCAGCCTGCCCACCACATGTACGGAGGAACTCCATGAAGATCGCGATCAGCGGCAAGGGCGGCGTGGGCAAGACCACCCTCGCCGGCTGCCTCGCCCGGTACCTAGCCGACCAAGGCCAGACGGTGCTCGCCATCGACGCGGATCCAGACTCGAACCTTCCCTCGGCCGTGGGGGTGCCGCCCGAGCGGCTGGGCGAGGTGCAGCCCCTGGCCGCCATGAAGGACCTGGTGGCCGAACGCACGGGCGCCCAGCCCGGGACCATGGGGGGGATGTTCAAGCTCAACCCCAAGGTGGACGACATCCCGGACCGGTTCTGCCTCGAGCACAACGGCGTGAAGCTCCTCACCCTCGGCACGGTGCCCAAGGGCGGGGGGGGATGTCTGTGCCCCGAGAGCACCCTGCTCCGGGTCCTAATGCGCCACCTGATGGTACGCCGGGGTGAGACCGTGATCGTGGACATGGAGGCCGGGCTCGAGCACCTGGCCCGAGGCAGCACCGAGAGCATGGACGCGTTCGTGGTGGTCGTGGAACCCGGGCAGCGGGCGATCCAGACCGCCCACCAGATCCGCCGCCTGGCATCCGACCTAGGGGTGCGCCGGGTGATGGTGGTGGGGAACAAGATCCGTGACCCGGAGGACCAGGAGGTGATCACGAGAGGGGTCGCCCCGATGCCGGTCCTGGGGCACCTGCGCCTTCGCGACTCGATCCGGGAGGCGGATCGCGAGGGGGTGAGCCCCTACGACCTCGATCCCCCCCTCCGGGACGAGGTGGCCGGGATCTACGAGGCCCTGTGTCGGGCCGCAGATTGACACCGGCCCCAGCGGCCGACCCATCATCAACCCGGTGGGCAGACAGGCGTCATCGCCCCCAGATCGGAAGGGCGAGCAAAACGCCGATTTTGTCGTCGGGTTCACAACAGAACAGGGGCAGGCCTGCGGGCCTGCCCCTGTCGCGTTTTCGACGACGCTCCTCGCGGAGCCCCTACTCGGAGGAGGCAGCCTCCGTCCCCTGCTCTCCCTCACCGGCGTAGGGCCCCTCCACCAGCTCCAGCAGGCTCACGGGGGCGTTGTCGCCCCGGCGGTATCCCAGCTTCACGATTCGGGTGTACCCGCCGGGCCGATCCTGGTAGCGGGGGGCCACCACCTCGAAAAGCCGCGCCACCGCATCGCGGCCGCGCACATAGGCCAACGCCTGGCGACGCGCATGGAGCGTGCCCTGGCGGGCCAAGGTGATCAGCCTCTCGGCGACCCGACGGGCCTCCTTTGCCTTCGCGTCCGTGGTCTGGACCCTCCCGTGCTCGATCAGGGAGGTCACAAGATTCCGAAGCATCGCCTTACGATGGGCGGTGTCCCGGCCCAGCTTGCGGCCCGACTTGCGATGACGCATGGTCTAACCCCTTTTGTCCGTAGAATCAGGCGTCTTCCTCCAGGGCCCCCTCCTCGGGCGGAGTCCAGCCCGGGAGGCTCATCCCCAGATGCAGGTTCATGGTCGCCAGCACGTCCTTGATCTCGTTGAGGGACTTGCGACCAAAGTTCTTGGTTTTGAGCATCTCGGCGTCGGTCTTCTGGACCAGCTCACCGATGTACCGGATGTTGGCGGCTTTCAGGCAGTTGGCCGCCCGCACCGACAGCTCCAGCTCGCTCACCTTGCGGTCGAGGTTCGGGTTGTACGCGTATCCCTCCTCCGCCCCTTCGCTGCCTTCGGGCCGCACCGCCGGCTTCTCATCCTCGTCGAAGTTGATAAAGACCTGCACCTGCTCCTTGAGGATCTTGGCGGCGTACCCCACGGCGTCGGCCGGGGATACGCTCCCATCGGTCCACACCTCTAAGATCAGCTTGTCATAGTCGGTTCGTTGCCCCACCCGGGCCTGCTCCACCCGGAAGTTCACTTTCTCGATGGGGCTGAACACCGCGTCCATGGCAATCCAACCGATGGGCATGTCCTCGTCGCGCATCCGGTCCGCCGTGACATACCCCTTGCCCACCTTGACCACCATCTCCGCGTCGAGCCTCGCCCCCTCCGAGAGGGTGGCGATCCGATGGTCGGGGTTGAGCACCTCCAAAGTGCTGCCCACCTCCAGATCCCCGGCCGTGACCTCGCCCGGGCCCGTGCGCTTCACGCGGATCCGCTTGGGCTTGTCGGTGTGAGCCCGGAACCGCACCTCCTTGAGGTTCAGGATGACATCGGTTACATCCTCTTTCACCCCCGGGATGGTGCTGAACTCGTGGGGCACCCCTTCGAAGCGCACCTGGCAGATCGCGGCCCCCTGAAGGCTGGACAGGAGCACCCGACGCAGGGCGTTGCCCAGGGTGGTCCCGAACCCCCGCTCCAGCGGCTCCGCCACGAACTTTCCATAGCGGTCGGTGAGGGTCGCCTCGTCCGCCTCGATCCGTTTCGGTCGAATCAGCTCTTGCCAGTTCCGTTCCCTCAAGATATTCACCCTCCGCAGCTACCCCAGGCAACGCCCCAGGCGGGTCCCTACTTGGAGTACAGCTCCACGATGAGGTGCTCTTCGATCGGCAGCGTGACGTCCTCGCGCTCCGGCCACTCCTTCACCGTGCCTTGGAACGCCTTCGGCTCCACCTCGACCCACCGCGCCGTTCCCCGACTCCCCAAGGCCTCCAGGGCTTCCTGGATCGCCGGGATCTTCCGGCTTTTCTCCCGCACCGCCACCACGTCGCCGGGTTTGGTCTGGAACGAGGGGATGTTCACCTTGCGGCCGTTCACCTCGAAGTGCCCATGCCGAACGAGCTGTCGCGCCTGATTCCGGGAGCCGGCAAACCCCATCCGGTACACCACGTTGTCGAGCCGGCACTCCAGGAGCCGCAGGAGATTCTCGCCGGTAACGCCCTTGCGCCGGTCCGCCTCCTGGAAGTACCGGCGGAACTGACCTTCGAGCACGCCGTAGATCCGGCGTACCTTCTGCTTCTCCCGCAGCTGCCGGCCGTACTCGGTCACCTTCTGGCGGCCCTGGCCGTGCTGACCGGGGGGGTAGTTCCGGCGCTCCACGGCGCACTTGTCGGTGTAGCACCGGTCGCCCTTTAGGAACAGCTTCATGCGTTCGCGCCGGCAAAGCCGGCAGACCGCTCCGCGATACCTTGCCAAGATGGATCCTCCTCTGGGTTCCTACGCGATCACACCCGGCGCCGCTTCGGCGGCCGGCAACCGTTGTGGGGGATCGGGGTCACGTCTTTGATGGAGGTGATGTTCAGGCCCGCGGCCGCCAGGGCCCGCACCGCGGCCTCCCGGCCGGAGCCCGGCCCCTTCACCAGCACGGCGATGTTGCGAACGCCGTGCTCCATGGCCTTCTCCGCCGCGTCCCGCGCGGCGAGCTGGGCCGCGAACGGGGTGCTCTTACGCGACCCCTTGAACCCGGCCACGCCGGCGTTGGACCAAGCGATCGTGGCGCCGCTCGGGTCCGTGATCGTGATGATGGTGTTGTTGAACGTGCTCTGGATGTGCGCCACCGCGTCCCGGATGTTCTTCCGGACCTTCTTGGTGCGCCGACTCGATCCCTTTGCCATGGGTCCTCCGTTCGGTTCCTAAGGGGCGTCCGGGCCGACTCTAGCGACGACGAGGGCCCTTGCGGGTCCGGGCGTTGGTCCGCGTGCGCTGTCCCCGTACCGGCAAGCCCCGCCGGTGTCGCAGGCCCCGGTAGCATCCCAGGTCCATCAGACGCTTCACGTTGCCCAGCACCTCGCGCCGCAGGTCGCCCTCCACCTTGTACTTTGCGTCGATGATCCGACGGATCCGGTTCACCTCTTCATCGTCGAGTTGGTCGGTCTTCTTGTTGACGTCGACCTCGGCCTCTTGAAGGATCTTCTGGGCGCTCGTGCGCCCGATGCCGTAGATATAGGTCAGCGCAATCTCGATCCGCTTGTTCTTCGGCAGATCCACACCAGCAATACGTGCCACAGGTCAACCTCCTTCAGCCCTGACGCTGCTTGTGCCGCGGGTTCTCACACACCACGCGCACCACGCCCTTGCGCTTGATGATCTTGCACTTGTCGCAGATCCGCTTCACCGACGGTCGCACTTTCATTAGCCTCTCCTTGGTCCAGGCTACTTCTTGCGATAGATGATCCGACCGCGGCTGAGGTCGTAGGGCGACAGCTCCACCGTCACCCGATCCCCCGGAAGGATCCGGATGAAGTACTTTCGCATCTTTCCCGACACGTGAGCCAGCACCTTGTGGCCGTTGTCGAGCTCCACCCGGAACATCGCGTTCGGCAACGGCTCCACCACCGTGCCCTCAACCTCGATCGCCTCTTCCTTCGCCATGGCCGTTCGCCCTCGCTCTACGTCAACCGCGTCAACACCAACGGTCCCTGCTCCAGGATCGCCACGGTGTGCTCCGCATGGGCCGCAAGACTTCCGTCCCGGGTACGGGCAGTCCAGCCATCGCGGTCCACAACCACTCCCAGCCCGCCGTCGTTGATCATCGGCTCCAGCGCAAGCACCATGCCCGGCCGGAGCCGTACCCCGGTTCCCCTCGTGCCAAAGTTGGGCACCTGGGGTTCCTCGTGGAGCGACCGCCCGATGCCGTGGCCCACGAACTCCCGTACCACCGAGAACCCAGCCGCCTCCACCACCTCCTGGATCGTCGAGGAGATGTCCCCCACCCGCCGCCCCGGGCGAGCCTCGCGGATACCGGCCTCCAGCGCCTCCTCCACCACCCGGATCAGGCGCTCAGCCCTCGGGGTCCCTCGGCCCACGCACACGCTGAACGCCGCATCGCCGTAGAACCCGTCGGCCACCACCCCGAAGTCCACGCTGAGTAGATCCCCGTCGCGCAGCAGTCGAGAAGGGCTTGGGATGCCATGGACCACCTCGTCGTTGATCGAGGTGCACAACACGCAGGGGAACGCCTCACCCCTGGGGTTCGGCACCCCTTGAAAGGCTGCCCTGACCTTCCTTCGTCGGAGCTCTTCCCGGGCCAGGGTCTCCAGCTCCCAGGTGCTCACCCCCGGCCGGGCGGCCTCCTTGACCGCAGCCAGGATCTCGGCCACGATCCGGTTGGCTCGGCCCATGGCCCGGATCTCGGCCCGGGATTTCAGAACGATCAAGCCCCCAGGACCCCTTCGATCCGCGCGTAGATCTCGTCCACGCTGCCCTGACCGGGAATCCGGCGAAGCAGCCCCGCCTTTTCATAGTACTCCACCAGGGGCGCGGTTTGGTCGTGGTACACCTTCAAACGGGCCCGGATCGTCTCCTCCCGGTCGTCGTCGCGCTGGTACAGCTCGCCGCCGCACTTGTCACACACGCCGTCGGCCACGGGGGGCGAGAACTTCACATGGTACATGGCGCCACAGCCCCGGCAGGTGCGCCGGCCCGTGAGCCGCTCCACCAGCTCCTCGTCCGGGACCTCGATGCTCACCACGTGGTCGATGGCCTGCCCCAGGTTCCCCAGCACCCGGTTCAGGGCGTCGGCCTGGGCCACGGTCCGCGGAAACCCGTCCAAGATGAACCCCTTGGCGCAGTCGGCCTCCTGGAGCCGCTCCTCGATGATCCCGATCACCACCTCGTCGGGCACCAGCTCGCCCGCATCCATGTACTCCTTGGCCTTCTTCCCCAGGTCGGTGCCGTCACGCACCGCCGCGCGTAGAATGTCGCCGGTGGAGATCTGGGGAATCCCGTACCGCTCGATCAGCCGCTTGGCCTGGGTTCCCTTGCCCGCCCCAGGGGGGCCCAAAAGGATCAGCCGCATCGATGCTCCCTCCTCTCCCGAAGAAACCGCGAACCCCGCCGGGCCGCGCGCCTACCGGCGCCCGCGGATCCGGCGGCCTCCCATGAGCCCTTCGTACTGCCGCGCAATCAGGTGAGTCTCGATCTGGGCCACCGTGTCCAGGGCCACACCCACCACGATCAGCAGCCCGGTGCCGCCGAAGTAGAACGGCACACCGAACCGGCTGATCAGGATGGTCGGCAGCACGCAGATGGCGCTCACGTACAGGGCGCCCCAGAAGGTCAGCCGCGACAGCACTTTGTCGATGTACTCCGCCGTGCGCTGCCCGGGCCGGATCCCCGGGATGTACCCGCCGTACTTCTTCAGGTTGTCGGCCACGTCCACCGGGTTGAAGGTCACCGCGGTGTAGAAGTACGCGAAGAAGAAGATCAGGACCACATACAGAATGTCGTGGAGCCAGTTGCCCGGCGCCATCCACTGGGTGGCCGTCTGCACCCAGGGGTGGTCGATGAACTGCCCCACCGTGGTGGGGAACATCAGCAGCGACGAGGCGAAGATCGGCGGGATCACCCCTGCCGTGTTCACTTTGAGCGGCAAGTGGCTCGCCTGACCGCCGTACACCCTGCGGCCCACCACCCGCTTCGCATACTGGATCGGGATGCGCCGGTGGGCCCGCTCCACCCATACGATGAAGAACACCACCGCCACCATCACAGCCACCAGCAGCAGCACCACGAACAGGTTGAGCTGCCCCGCTTTCATCAACTTGAAGGTGTTGACCACCGCTCCGGGCATGCCCGCCACGATTCCGGCGAAGATGATCAGGCTGATGCCGTTGCCGATGCCCCGCTCGGTGATCTGCTCCCCCAGCCACATGATGAACGCCGTGCCCGCGGTCAGGGTCACCACCGTCATGAGCCGGAACCCCCACCCCGGCCACAGTACGACACTGGCCCCGCTCGGGCCGGCCATGCCCTCCAAGCCCAGGGCCATGCCGAACCCCTGGATCAGGGTCAGGGCCACCGTACCGTAGCGGGTGTACTGGGTGATCTTCCTCCGTCCCTGCTCCCCCTCCTTCGAGAGCTTCTCCAGGGTGGGGCTCACCACCGTCAGGAGTTGCAGAATGATCGAGGCGCTGATGTAGGGCATGATGCCCAGGGCAAACACGCTCATACGGCGCAGCGCGCCGCCCGCGAACATGTCGATCAGGCCGAAGATGCTCCCCTGGCCCCGGTTGAAGAACTCGGCGAGGGCTGCCGCGTCGATGCCCGGCACCGGCACGTGGGCGCCGATCCGGTACACCCCCAGCAGTAAGAAGGTGACCAGCAGCCGGCGTTTGAGCTCCGGAACCTTTGCGAGCCCCTGCCACTCGCCAGCCAACCTAGACCTCCTTCACCTGGCCGCCGGCCGCCTCGATCTTCTCCCGTGCGCCCTTGCTGACCCGGTGGGCCACGACCACCAGTCGCCGCTCCAGCTCACCCTTGCCCAGGATCTTCACCCCGTCCTTGATCTTTTTGATCAGCCCCTGCTCCAGCAGGAGCGCCGGCGTCACCTCGGTGCCGTCCTCGAACCGGTTCAGGTCCCGGACGTTGACGTACGCGAACTCCTTGCGGAACGGGTTGCGAAACCCCACCTTGGGCAACCGCCGTTGCAGCGGCATCTGGCCGCCCTCGAACCCCCGCTTCACCGTGTTGCGGGCCTTCTGCCCCTTCTGGCCCCGGCCCGAGGTCTTGCCCCGGCCCGACCCGTGGCCCCGGCCCACCCGTTTGCGCTTCGTGACCGCCCCTTTGGGCCGTCGGATGTCATGGAGTCGCATGGCGTGTTCCCCTCTTCAGCGTTCGAGTCAAGCGCGGATCTCGGCGAGGCTCTTGCCCCGTCGATCCGCGATCTCCCGGGGATCTCGCAGCCGCATCAGGCCGTCCATGGTGGCGCGCACCACGTTGTGGGGGTTGTTCGTGCCGATGCACTTGGTCAGCACGTCCCGCACCCCGGCCGACTCCAGCACGGCGCGGGCCGCACCCCCGGCGATCACGCCCGTACCCGGCGCGGCAGGCTTCATCACCACCTTGGCGGCACCGAACTCCCCCACGATCTCGTGGGGCAGCGTCCCGTTGATCACCGGGATCTCCTTGAGTTCCCGCTTCGCCTTGTCCACGGCCTTGCGGATCGCCTCGGGCACCTCCTTCGCCTTGCCGAGGCCGATGCCCACCTTGCCGTTCTGGTTGCCCACCACCACCAGGGCGCTGAACGAGAACCGCCGTCCGCCCTTCACCACCTTGGCGACCCGGTTCAGGAAAACAAGGCGGTCCGTGAACTCCTGGTCCCTGGCCTCGAGGCCCTTGCCGATCTTGCTCAAGGATCTTCCCTCCTCACTGGGGCCCAATGCGTCAGAACCGGAGCCCGGCTTCCCGGGCCGCCTCGGCCAACGCCTTGACCTTGCCGTGGTACAGGTAGCCGTTCCGATCGAACACGACCCGGTCGACGTCCCGGGCCAAGGCCTTTCGCCCGATCGTCAACCCCACCGCCCGGGCCGCCTCGATGTTCCCGGTGGACTCCAGGTCGCCCCGCAGGTCGCGACCCACGGTGGAGGCGGCCACCAGGGTACGACCCGTGGCATCGTCGATGATCTGAGCGTAGATGTGCTTCAAGCTCTTGTAGACGGTCAGCCGGGGGCGCTGCGACGTACCCCGGATCTTCTTTCGAACCCGCTTCTTCCGGGCTACCCGGGCCCGGCGCTTCGCTTCCAATCGGTTCATGGCGGTCGGCTCCTCACGGCGCGCGTCCGGGGGTTACCGTGCCCCGGACTTCCCTTCCTTGCGAACGATATGCTCCCCGACGTACTGGATCCCGGTGCCCTTGTACGGCTCGGGGGGCTTCACGGCCCGGATCTCGGCCGCCACCTGCCCCACCCGCTGGCGGTCGATCCCGTTCACCGAGACGATACGCTGGTCCTTGACCTCGATCGTCACGTCCTTGGGTACGGGGTACTCGACCGGATGGGAGAACCCCAGGTTCATCACCAAGGCGCTCCCCTGCAGGTTGGCCCGGTACCCCACCCCCTTGATCTCCAGCTCCTTGCGAAACCCCTCGGTCACGCCCGTCACCAGGTTCTGGACCACGCTGCGAGTCGTGCCATGCAAGGACCGGCTGCGACGGGCGTCGTCGGGCCGGGTCACCCGGATCTCGCCATCTGTGATCTCCAGGTCGATCCCCTCCGGGATCCGGGCGCTCAGGCTCCCCTTCGGCCCCTTCACCCTCAGCTCCGGCGGGTCGAACCGCACCTCCACGCCCTTGGGGACCACAACGGGCTTCTTTCCGATTCTCGACATCGGTTCCTCTCTCCCCGGCTTACCAGACTTCGCAGATCACCTCGCCCCCCACCCCCAGGGCCCGGGCCTTTCGGTCCGTGAGAACCCCCTTGGAGGTGGAGACGATGACCGTGCCGTATCCGCTCCGGGCCTTGGGCAGCTCGTCCTTGCCCACGTACACCCGGCGGCCGGGCTTGCTCAGGCGGCGGAGGGCCTCGATCACGGGGGCCCCCTGGCTGTCGTACTTCAGGCGGGCGATCAGCACCCCCTGCTTCCCGTCGTCCTCGTAGTCCACCCCGGCCAGGTACCCCTCCTCCACCAGGATCTCCAGGATGGCCCGTTTGAGCCGGGAGGCGGGAATTGTCACGACTTCCCGGCCGGCCATCAAGCCGTTTCGGATCCGCGTGAGCATGTCCGCGATGGGATCGGTCATGGACATTACCGTCGTCTCCTTGCCAAAGCTACCAGCTGGCCTTCGTGACGCCGGGCAGGAGCCCCTCGTGGGCGAGCTTGCGCAGGCACACCCGGCAGAGCTGAAACTTCCGATAGTACCCCCGGGGCCTTCCGCACACCCGGCACCGGTTCCGGTAGCGAACCCGGAACTTGGGCATCTTCTTCTGCTTTTCCATCTTCGCTTTGGTCGCCACGGTACCCTCTCCTCAACCGGATCAGTTGCGGAACGGCATGCCGAGCTCCCGGAGAAGCTCCTTGGCTTCCTCGTCGGTCTCGGCGGTGGTGGCGATGGAGACGTTCATCCCCTTCACCTTCTCCACCTTTTCCAGATCCACCTCGGGGAAAATCACGTGCTCCGCGATCCCCAGCGTGTAGTTGCCCCGACCGTCGAAGCCCTTGCCCGACACGCCCTTGAAGTCCCGCACCCGGGGCAGGGCCACGTTGATCATGCGATCTAGGAACTCGTACATCCGGTCACCCCGGAGGGTCACCCGGCACCCAACCGGCATGCCCTGGCGAAGGTGAAAGTTCGCAATGGATCTGCGGGCCCGGGTCACCACGGGCCGCTGCCCGGTGATCAACGCCAGGTCGTCCACCAGCCGGTCGAGGAGTTTTGGATTGTCCTTGGCCTCGCCGGCGCCGATGTTCACCACCACCTTCTCGATCCGGGGCACCTGCATCACGTTGGCGTACCCGAACTTCTTCATCAGGTGGGGGATCACCTCCTGCCGGTAACGCTGCTTCAGTCTCGCCATGGCTACCCTTTGTTCGCCCTCGGTCGTGGCCGCGGTCACTTGTCGAACACCTCGCCGCACCGCTTGCAGGCGCGGACCTTGCGGCCGTCGTCCAGTACCTGAAATCCCACCCGCACCGGCCGGTCACACTTCTCGCACACCAAGGCCAGGTTCGAGAGGTGAACGGGCGCCTCCTTCTCCAGGATGCCGCCCTGGCTGGTGGCGTTGGGCTTCAGGTGTCGCTTCACCAGGTTCACCTTTTCGACCAGGGCCCGGTCCCGGTTCCGGAGCACCCGCAGCACCTTGCCGCGCTTGCCCCGCTCGTTGCCGGCCGTGACCTCCACCATGTCGTTGCGCTTGATCTTTGCTCCCATGCCGAGGCTCCTTCTCGCGAACCGCGTGATCACAGGACTTCGGGCGCGAGGGAGATGATCTTCATGAAGTTCTTCGCCCGCAGCTCCCTCGCCACCGGCCCGAACACGCGGGTCCCGATGGGCTCTCCGTCCTTGTTGATCAGCACGGCTGCGTTGTCATCGAACCGGATGTAGCTGCCGTCGGGCCGACGCACGGGCTTGCGGGTGCGCACCACCACCGCCCGCATCACGGAGCCCCGCGGGACCTTGCTGTTCGGGATGGCCTCCCGCACCGAAACCGTGATGATGTCGCCCACGCTCGCGTACTTGCGCTTGGACCCGCCGGCGATCCGGATGCAGTACACCTTTTTTGCACCCGAGTTGTCGGCCACGTTCAGAACCGTCTCCTGCTGGACCATCGCCCGCTCTCCTTACACCACCGGCACAGCCGGTCTACACCGCCCGTTCCAGGATCTGTTTCACCCGAAACCGCTTGCGACGGCTCAACGGACGGGTCTCCTCGATGAGCACCTTGTCCCCTACCCGGCACTCCCCGGCCTCGTCGTGGGCCAGGTACTTCTTGGACCGCAGCACGAACTTCCCGTAGTTCGGGTGGGGCCGCCGGCCCTGCACCCGGACCGTCACGGTCTTCTGCATCCGGTCGCTGACCACGACCCCGACAAACCGCTTCCGGTGTCCCCGCGTCTTCTCTGCCATTTCGGGACCTCTCATTCGCTGACCTCGGTGCCCTGCCGCTCACGGAGCACCGTCAGAATCCGGGCGATCTCCCGCTTCACCTGCCGGATCCGCGCCGTGTTCTCCAACTGCCGCATCGCATGCTGGAACCGCAGATTGAACAGCTCCTGCCGGAGCTCCTGCTCCTTGGCCCGGAGCTCGGCTTCCGAGAGTTCCCGGAGCTCCTTAGCGCTCATAGACGTCCTCCCTGGTGATGATGCGGGTCTTGATCGGGAGCTTGTACTGGGCCAGCCGAAGGGCCGAGCGGGCCAGATCCTCGCTCACCCCCCGTACCTCGTAGAGGATCCGGCCCGGTTTCACCACGGCCACCCATCCCTCCGGCGACCCCTTCCCCTTCCCCATCCGGGTTTCCAGGGGCTTCTTGGTGACCGGCTTGTCCGGGAAGATCCGGATCCACACCCGGCCGCCCCGCTTGATATGGCGGGTGATCGCGATCCGAGCCGCCTCGATCTGACGGTTGGTGACCCACCCGTTGCCCACCGCCTGGAGCGCGAAGTCGCCGAAGTTAATCCGGGACCCCCGGTAGGCCACCCCCTTGCGCCGCCCGCGGTGCTGCTTGCGCCATTTGGTCGACTTGGGCATCAACATGATCAGCTTCCCCTTGCCAGCTTCGGCCCGTCGGCGTCGGTGAGGAGCTCACCCTTGAAGATGATCACCTTCACCCCGATCACACCGTAGGTCGTGAAACTTTCGGCAAACCCGTAGTCGATGTCGGCCCGCAGGGTGTGCAGGGGCACCCGGCCCTCCCGGTACCACTCGGTGCGGGCGATCTCGGCGCCCCCCAGTCGGCCGGCGCAGGCCACCCGGATGCCCTCGGCTCCGAGCTTCATGGCCGCGTTCACCGCCCGCTTCATGGCCCGCCGGAAGCTCACCCGCCGCCGGAGTTGATCGGCGATGTTCTCCGCCACCAGCTGGGCGTCGAGCTCGGGCCGCTTGATCTCGCGCACGTTGACGAACACCTCACGACCGGTTTTCCGGGCCAGAAGCTTGCGCAACCGCTCGATCTCGGAGCCCTTCTTCCCGATCACGATGCCCGGCCGGGCCGTGTGGATCTCGAGCAGGATCTTGTTGGCCACCCGCTCGATCTCCACCCGCGACACCCCGGCGTCCTGGAGCTCGTCCTTGAGAAGGCGCCGGATCTCGAAGTCCTCGTGGAGGGTGGCGGCGTAATCCTTCTCGCGGTACCACCGGCTCAGCCACGGCTTGTTGATGCCGACCCGAAACCCATAGGGATGGACTTTCTGACCCACCGAAACCCTCCTCTACCGTTCTTCGAGAACCACCGCCACGTGGCTGGTGCGCTTCATGATGGGGGTGGCCCGGCCCCGGGCCCGGGGCCGCCACCGCTTCAGGGTGGGCCCCTCGTCCACCCGGATCTCCCGTACCCACAGCTGGTCGATATCGAGGCCGTGGTTGTTCTCGGCGTTGGCCACGGCCGACTCGATCACCTTGCGCACCGGCAGGCTGGCCCGTCGAGGGGTGAACCGCAGGATCCGGATCGCCTCCTCCACCCGCCGCCCCCGGACCAGGTCGGCCACCAGCCGTACCTTCCGGGGGGACATCCGCAGATACCGCAACGTCGCCTTCGCTTCCATCGAGATCCTCCCGCCGGGTCAGCGGCGTTTGCCTTTGCCTTCGCCCTTGATGTGGGAGCGGAAGGTCCGCGTCGGCGCGAACTCGCCGAGCTTGTGGCCCACCATGTTCTCCGTCACATAGACCGGGACGAACGTCTTGCCGTTGTGCACCGCGAAAGTCAGCCCGATGAAGTCCGGGGTGATCGTGGACCGGCGGGACCACGTCTTGATCACGCGTCGGTCCCCGCTTTGCCTCGCGGCCAGCACCTTCTTCAGCAGATGGTCGTCAACGAACGGGCCTTTCTTCAGGGAACGAGCCATGGATCGAGCTCCTACTTCCGCCGCCGGATGATGAACGGGTCACTGGTTCGGTTCTTCCGCGTCTTCTTGCCTTTGGTGGGTACGCCCCAGGGGGTCACCGGGTGCCGACCGCCCGAGGTGCGGCCCTCGCCGCCACCGTGGGGGTGGTCCACCGGGTTCATGGCTACGCCCCGAACCGTCGGCCGGACCCCGAGCCAGCGGGAGCGGCCGGCCTTGCCCAGCTTGATGTTCTCGTGGTCCTCGTTGCCCACCTGCCCCACAGTGGCGTAGCACTCCATCCGCACCCGTCGCACCTCGCCCGAGGGCAGCCGCAGGGTTGCGTAGTCTCCCTCCTTGGCCAGCAGCTGGGCATAGGTGCCGGCGCTTCGCACGATCTGCCCGCCCTTGCCCGGCTTGAGCTCCACGTTGTGCACCAGGGTCCCCAACGGGATACCCGAAAGGGGCAGGGCGTTGCCCGGCCGGATCTCCGCCCCCGGCCCCGCCTGGATGGGGTCGCCCACCTTCAGGTCCTTGGGAGCCAGGATGTAGCGCTTCTCGCCATCCGCGTAGGTCAAGAGGGCCACCCGGGCGCTCCGGTTGGGGTCGTACTCGATCGAGGTGACCCGGGCCGGAACCCCGCGCTTGTCCCGCTTGAAGTCGATGACCCGGTACCGCCGCTTGTGGCCGCCGCCGACGTGCCGGCAGGTAATCCGACCCAGGTTGTTGCGGCCGCCGCTCTTCTTGAGCGGCCGCAGCAGCGACTTCTCCGGCTCGGACCGGGTGATCTCGTCGAAGGCCGAGACCGTCATGAACCGACGGCCCGCGGAGGTGGGTCGAAACCGTTTGATTGCCATTGTCTATCCCCTCGCGCGCTCGAACGCCACGGATCTACACGCCCTCGAACAGCTCGATGTGCTCGCCTTCGTGCAGCGTCACGTAGGCCTTCTTCCAGTTTTTCCGGCGGCCCACGAACCGACCCACCCGGGCCTGTTTGCCCCGGACGATCACGGTGCGCACGTCCTTGACCTTCACGGAGAAGATCTTCTCGACGGCGCCCTTGATCTCGGGCTTCGTGGCCTTGGGGTCCACCTCAAACACCACGGTGTTGGCCTCCTCCCGCAGCAGGGTGGACTTCTCGGTGATCACCGGACGCCGGAGGATGTCGTAGTGGCTCCTGGCCATGGTCACACCCTCTCCTGGATCCGCTCCAGCGCTCCCTTCAGGAGCACGAGCTTCTCAAAGCACAACACGTCGTACACGTTGAGACCCTCGACCCGGAGCACCTTCACCTTGGGCAGGTTCCGGGCGGACTTCTCCAACACCTCGTCCCGCTCCGGCACCACGATGAGGGCGTTCTCGATCCCCATGCCCTTGAGGTTGGCGGCCAAGGCCTTGGTGCTGATCTCGGTGAGCCCCAGGCCGTCCACCACCACCAGCTCGCCGTCCCGGGCCTTGGAGGCCAGGGCCGAGCGCAGGGCCAGGCGCCGCTTCTTCTTGGGCATGGAGTAGGCGTAGCTGCGGGGCTGAGGGCCGTGGATCGTGCCCCCCCCCTTCCACAGGGGGTTCTTCCGGTCGCCCACCCGGGCCCGACCCGTGCCCTTCTGCACCCAGAGCTTCCGACCGCTCCCGACCACCCTTGACCGGGTTTTGGTGGCGTGGGTCCCCCGCCGGCGGTTCGCAGTCTGCATCCGAACCACCTCCCACAGGAGGGCCTCGTGCACCGGGGTGCCGAAAATCTCCTCAGGCAGCGCCACCCGGCCCACCTCTTCGTTCGCACTGTTCATCAACGGTGCTTCCATCGCCGTCTCCCGTTCCTGGGCCGGTCCTAGGGGTTGCCGGCCTTCACGGCCGGCCGCAGCAGGACCGTCCCGTTCTTCGCGCCCGGAACCGCTCCCCGCAGGAGGATCAGATTGCGCTCCGGATCCACCTCCACCACCTGCAGGTTCTGCACCGTCACCTTGCGGGCGCCCATGCGGCCGGCCATTTTCTTGCCCTTCCAGACCTTGCCGGGGTGCTCCTTGGCCCCGATGGAGCCCGGGGCCCGGTGGAACATGGACCCGTGCGTGGCCCGGCCTCCGCCGAAGCCGTGGCGCTTGACCACACCCTGAAACCCCCGTCCCTTGCTGAAACCGGTCACGTCCACCAGGTCGCCGGGCTGGAACATGTCGGCCTTCAAGACCTGCCCCACCTCGAACTCGTCGGGGTTGTCCACCCGGAACTCCCGGAGGACCCGCCGAGGCTCCACGCCGGCCTTGCGGAAGTGCCCTTTCAGCGGGCGGTTCACCTTGTGGGGCTTGACGTCACCGAATCCCACCTGGATGGCGTCGTAGCCGTCGGCCTCCCGGGTCTTCTTTTGGACCACGGTGCACGGGCCGGCCTCCACCACCGTCACGGGGATCAGTTCCTCACCCCCCATGAAGATCTGGGTCATCCCCAGTTTGCGTCCGATCAGTCCTTTGGCCATCGGAACTCCCTTGCCTTATCTCGCAAACCGATCCGCCGCTCAGAGCTTGATCTCCACGTCCACGCCGGCCGACAGATCCAGCTTCATCAGAGCGTCGATCGTCTGCTGGGTGGGGTCCAGGATGTCCAAGAGTCGCTTGTGGGTGCGGATCTCGAAGTGCTCCCGGGACTTCTTGTCGATGTGAGGCGACCGCAGCACGCAGAACCGGTTGATCTCGGTCGGCAGCGGAATCGGCCCCGACACCCGGGCTCCCGTGCGCCGGGCGGCCTCGAGGATCTCCTTCACCGACTGGTCCAACAGCTTGTGGTCGTAGGCCTTGAGGCGAATCCGGATCTTGTCGCTGGTCATGCCGCGCTCCCTGGCCTCGTCTTATTCCAGGATCTTCGTCACGACGCCGGCGCCCACCGTGCGGCCACCCTCACGGATCGCGAACCGCAGCCCCTCCTCCATCGCGATCGGCGTGATCAGGTTCACCGTGATCCGCACGTTGTCCCCCGGCATCA
>Ga0256830_1001032_pt1 | contig 20344 bp, 19 predicted proteins | sample 128326metaG_FD_190537 | JGI IMG/M metagenome (GOLD analysis project Ga0256830, IMG submission 190537) | Hydrothermal vent microbial communities from Lau Basin, Pacific Ocean - 128-326 | ecosystem: Environmental > Aquatic > Marine > Hydrothermal vents | place: Pacific Ocean: Lau Basin | collected... | reverse complement strand
CAGACGGACTATCTGCCGGTGATTCAAATTGCCGAAGTTACCGGCACCTATGGCATCGCCTTCTGGTTGATGGTAATTAACATGGGTGTTTATTTATTCCTCAACAAGATGGGCGAACAGAAAAAGATATTAACGCTCACCGGGATCATTTTCATAAGCATCTGGCTTTTCGGCGGCATCCGTTACTATAGTGTCCTCAACGAACCCGCGGCAAAGCAGGTTACGATTTCCGCTATTCAGCCCAACATTGACCCCAATGAGAAGTGGGAGCGGAGCAATCGTTACAAAAATATCGCTTTGATGGATTCCCTGTTGGAAAAGGCTATTCAACTCAAACCCGATATGGTTTTGTGGCCGGAGACAGCTTTGCCGGCGTATCTTCGCCTCTCCGCTTCGGTGCGGAAACCGCTCCAGAAGAGAATGGAAAAGGCCGGTATTCCGTTATTATCCGGTACCGTGGATCGGACCATTGGTGAAAAGGGGGAGAAATATTATTATAACGGATCGATTATGATATATCCCGACGGGAGATTGAAAATGTATTATAAGATCCACCTGGTGCCGTTTGCCGAGTATATACCGCTGTCCGGATATTTCCCCATCCTGAAAAAATTAAATTTCGGGCAGGCGAACTTTACGATGGGGAAAGAGTATACCGTATTTGGAATTGATTCGGTGAAATTCTCCAATGTAATTTGTTATGAATCCAGTTTACCTCAATTGGTTCGTAAATTTGTTCGCGAAGGGGCACAATTCATAACAATTCAGGCCAACGACGGTTGGTTGGGGAAGTCCTCCGGTCCGTACCAACATTTTGAGTTGGCCCGGCTAAGGGCGGTTGAAAACCGTTTGACAATTATACGCAGCGCGAATACGGGCATTTCCGGGGTGATTTACCCCTCGGGAAAAATTGTCGAAAAAGTTCCTTTGGGTGTGCAAAAGGTTTTCCTGGCCAAGTTTCCGATAATGAAAAATTCAAGTATTTACGCTCTTTACGGAGACGTATTTGCAATGGTAATAACAATTATTTCGATCGTACTATTGGGGTATGCATGGGTAAAGCGGCCATAGCGCTACTAAGCGGATTATTACTTATTCCTTTACACGGGGCACAACCGGATTATTTAAGTCCGGAGTCGAGACCGCCTATTCTTCAATCCCTGATAGTTCCGGGTTGGGGTGAATATCTTGTCCGGCAACCCAAACGGGCAAAAGTATTCATACTGACCGAAAGCGCATTGTGGGTGTCGTCGTTTGCCAGTTTTATGATTTCACGGATTGAGGAACAAAAATATATCGCCTTTGCCGCGGATCATGCCGGCGTGTCAACGGACGGCAAGAACAAGGAATTCTGGATCGATATCGGGAATTATCCATCTACCGAGGAGTTCAATACGGAGCATCTCCGTTGGCGCGATTTCGAAGCCCTGTATCCGAACACGGATGCATGGCAATGGGAATGGGATTCAAAAAGAGACCGCAATCGTTTTGAGCGGATACGGATAAGAAGTGATCACTGGGCTTTGATCGGAAAATTCCTTATTGGCGGCATTGTCATTAATCATATTGTTTCGGCCATCGATGTGCTGTACCTGAAGAGGATAGCGTTGGAACAACAGATAACGTACGCCCCGCTTTACCGGACTGAATCGAACCAGTTTACTTATTCCCTGTCCATCACATTTTAAGTATTCCTTATGTTCAGAAATCCGATTGTCGAATTGTGGTTTTTCTTATGCCTGGCCTTTTCGATTCTGTTAACGGATTCGTTTGTGGCGGGACTTGTGAATGGCGGGATTTTCATTTTTCTGTTCATCATGAATCGTCATCTTGTGCGGCGTGTATTTTTTCGGATAAGGCCTTTCTTGTTTTTGATTCCGGTGATGTCCGTATTTTATATCGGATTCTCATTTTGGTTTACAAATGAAACGCCGGTTGCGATTCTTTATATTGCCGGCAAGGCAATTGTCACGTTACTGTTGCTGGTCATGGTAATGTCATTATATCTGGAACGTAACCGGTCGCGGGATATCCTGACTGCTTTCCGGACCTTATGGCGAAAAATGGATCGCCCATGGCGGGGAGTTGAGGAATTCTTTTTGTTTTTGGGATTAACGTTGCGGTTCTACCCCACATTTCAGCGTGAGTGGGAAGCGACGCAACGCGCACAACGAGCGTTAGGACTACATCAAAACATGTCCCGGTTTGGGCAAATTAAATTATTGATTCGCACCCTCCCCGGTATCGTATTATATAACTACCGGAAGGCGGATGAAATGGCGATTGTGATGAAACTCCGGGGATTCGGGCGGGTCGTTCCCCGCGGGGTTGCCTTCCCGGTCAACTTTACTTTCACGGATGCTCTGCTCCTGTTTCTAATCCCCGGTATTATTTTTGGAGTTCGTTACTTTGCCACGGTTTAAAATGATTCTTCAGTATGACGGGAGCGATTTTTCAGGATGGCAGATACAGGCGAAAGATCGCACGGTACAGGGGGTACTTGAAACAGCCCTGGCCAGGTTTAATCACGGGGAAGGGGTTAGAGTAACCGGTTCCGGTCGAACCGATGCAGGTGTTCACGCCCTGGGGCAGGTGGCCCATTTTGACCTGGATACCGGTCTCGATCCCGATTCATTATTGCGAGCGATTAACGCCAACTTGCCGGAGGATATTCGGTGCCGGGAATTGGAAGTGGTCGATACCGATTTTCATGCCCGGTATTCCGCGAAATATCGGCAATACCGTTACCAATGTTACACGGGTTCAAACATTCTGTTTCGCAACCAGGCCTGGTTAACAGGACCGTTAGCGTCCGAAGATCTTAATTCATCCGCGGCAATTGTGGTTGGGGATCATGATTTTCTGTCGTTTGCCAAGTGGAATCCAGACCTGGACCATTATCGTTGCAGGGTTGATCAATCCTTATGGTTTGAAGACAATATGATGTTAATTTACCGCATCGTCGCCAACCGTTTTTTGCACCATATGGTTCGCTATTTGGTTGGGTGCATGGTGGCGATTGCCAAGAACCGGTTTTCAATCGAGGAGTTTAGTGACCTTTTATACTCACCACGCAAGAACGTGCATTTATTTAAAGCACCTCCGCAAGGGTTAATCCTGGAGAAAGTAACCTATGAACAGCCAATGTAAACTATTTATCAGCTCGGTAATGTGTTTTATTTTAGGTGTCACCGCACTTTCGGCCCAATCGGATATTGACTTGTCGCGGCAAAATGCGATTACCAGGGCCATTAAAAAAGTCAGCCCGGCAGTAGCCAGCATTAACGTGATCCAATTGAAGGAATATGCTACCCGCTCACCATTCTATGACCCTTTCTTTCAAAATTTTTTTCCTTACGAGCTCCATCGCCAACGCGTAAAGAGTTCGGGTTCGGGAGTCGTGATTAGTCCCGATGGATATGTGCTTACAAATTATCACGTATTGGAAAATGCTTTAGAGGTGGTTGTGACACTTCCCGGAGGGGAAGAATACAATGCGGAAATCGTTGGTACTGACCGGGTGACCGACCTGGCGCTCTTGAAATTGGACGGCAAGAATTTTCCCTATGCCGAACTCGGGGATTCCGACGATTTGATTATCGGGGAATGGGTAATCGCATTGGGTAATCCATACGGATTATTTGACGTGAGCAAGCAACCTTCGGCTGCCGTTGGAATTATCAGCGCCGTAAACATGGATTTCGGGCGTCAGGAGTCGGGGCGGGTATTCCAGGATATGATTCAAACCGATGCCGCGATTAATCCCGGGAATAGCGGTGGTCCGCTGGTAAACAGCCTGGGGGAAGTTATTGGCATTAACACTTTTATTTTTACCGGGTCCGAGATGACTCAGGGATCGATTGGAATCGGATTTGCCATTCCGATTAATCGTGCGCGCGCCGTGGCCGAAGAATTGAAAAATTCCGGGCGCATCGATCGCAGTTTTTCCACCGGTCTCCATGTCCAGCCATTGACCCGTCGCATCGCCCGATATCTTGATATTCCTTTCAGTTCGGGTGTTATTATTGTCGAGGTCGAACCCGGCAGTACTGCCGATCTGGCCGGGTTGAAAGCCGCCGATGTTATCCTTTCGGTAAACGGCGTAAAAGTAAAAAACGCGAAAGATATTTTTGATGTGATCGAGGGAAATTATCTCCGACCGGGCGACAAAATAAAATTAAAGATATATCGTGACGGTAAGAAGAAATCGGTGACTTTGGAATTAGGTAAAATAAAAGATAGTTTTTGGTAGAAAATGATTGCGCCGGAAGGACGAAAAATACTTTTGACCTTGTTTGCGATTACCTTTGTTTTCGGTATCGTTGGATATTATTATTCCCTGAATTGGCTGTTGTGGTTGTCTGCCATAAGTGGGCTCCTGTTTCTGTTTTGTCTGAATTTTTTCAGGGATCCAATTCGGGAGATTCCGGACGAAGAAAACGGCATTATTTCGCCGGCGGACGGGAAAGTTGTGCTCATAAAAGAGGTGAATGATAAGGAAGTGGGGGGGGAGGCCATACAGGTCTCCATTTTTCTGAATGTATTTAATGTCCATGTTAATCGCGTTCCGTTTGATAGTACGGTGCGATCGGTATCGTATCGCCCCGGGAAATTTCTGGCGGCGTTTAACCATAAAGCTTCGGATGAAAATGAACAAACGATGATCGTGTTGGACACCTCCGAAGGGGTGATGAAAGTCAAACAAATTGCCGGATTGATTGCCCGGCGGATTCTTTGTTATGCTTCTGATGGGAAAAAATTCTCGCGGGGAGACAGGTTAGGATTTATAATGTTTGGTTCCCGTACGGATATTATATTCCCAGCCGCCGTAACCGTTAATATTGCGGTTGGTGACAAAGTAACGGGTGGTAAAACAATTATCGGAAAGTTCTAAATGAGGAAAAAGCAATACCGAAATAAAAAAAGGCGAATCGATAAACGGTTTATTCCTAATATTTTCACCGTATTCAATATGTTTCTTGGGTTTTTGGCAATCGGTCTCCTGATGAACGGTGAGCCGGTAAAAGCCGGTTGGTTGGTCCTGTTCGCGGGATTTTTTGATGCCATAGACGGAAAATTGGCGCGTTTATTAGGCATTCCTTCCAAGTTCGGGACCGAGTTTGATTCTTTCGCGGACACGATTTCTTTTTGTGTCGCTCCATCGCTCTTGATTTACCAGTCATACGTCGAAGGGATTCCTCCCCTGCTGGCCGGTTTCATCAGTTTCGTGCCGCTGTTGTTCGGAACGATTCGATTGGCAAAATTCAACCTGGACCAGAGTGATGGCCCAAAGCCATATTACATCGGTTTGACCACGCCCCTTAACGCGTTGTTATTATTCGGTTACATGTTATTCAGTTACCAATTGTACGGTCATACCGGCGACCCCAGGGTGGCCCTGGTTTTGGCTGTAGTGTCGGGATTCCTGATGGTAAGCCCGGTCCGTTTTTCGAAACTACCGCTCCTGTCGTTCAGACAAGGGAAGTCAAACACTCTCCGTTTGGCCGGGATCATTGTCCTGGTATTGGCGTTGATTTTGTGGCAGGGAATTGTCTTATTCCCCATATTGGTGTTGTATATTACCTGGAGTATTCTGAATTGGATGCTCCATCCGCATCGATTGGAGAATGAGATGGTTTATACCGGCAGACAAGAGGAATAAATTGAACAAACGATCCCTGACAATTATCATTATCGTGCTCTTCGTGGGGGCGATGATCGGGACATTGTTGGGCGAGTTGTTGGGTTGGATCCTTCCCGAAGGTGTCGTCAAAGAGTTTTTTCTCACCGCAGTCCATTTTGATTTGGCAGGACTGGTCGGGGCGGAATCGGGGGTAATCGTCCTGAACCTGATAATGTTCACGGTAAAATTCGGATTGACCATTACGATAAATTTTACCAGCCTGATCGGATTGGCAACGGCTTATTATTTTTTACGGTATTTTCGTTGAATTACCGGGTACTTCAACCAACTATCTGCCGGAAAGATAAAATAAGAGGATACACGTTGGTGTTCTGTTGTAAATTTAACATGAATTTGGAGGCAATGTAATGCAAGCTAATGAAATAGTATACGCTATTTTTAACTTGGGACCTTCTGAGATCCTGTTGATATTTCTGGTTATTCTCTTGTTGTTCGGAGCGAAAAGATTACCGGAATTGGCGCGTGGTTTAGGTCAGGGTATTCGTGAATTCAAAGGAGCCGTTGAGGGTGCCAAAAAAGAGATCGAAGATGCCAGTAAAGTGGAAAAAACCGAAACAAAAACCGAAACCGAGACAGAGACCCAAGAAAATAAATTATAGTTTATAACAACAAACCATACTGATCGGAATTATAATCGGTATTTAAGTAGTTCTTCGCGTTATGTTACATATTTGATGTTTTTCGGTGCCATCCGTCCCGGCACTTGTGGATCGGTAACATAGCCAGGCGATGAGGGACCGAACAGGAAACGATACCATTACTCAGGATGCTTTATTTACCTCCGGCTGTGTCTTCCGGATAAATACAATAAGCGGATTGGAAAACTAAATTTCCCGCGGAATCGAAAAGGCGGCTTTCGCGTATTAATGAGGAAAGGAAATGGACATTAACCGGTTACATACAAAGATTCAGGAACAAGGGCGATTGGCGGATCGATTGGACGATCTGAATATCTTCGTTCGTACGCGCCGGGAACAAGGGGAAAAGGAAGCTTTATTGAATTCCGGTCTTTTATCGGGGAATACGATTGCCGTCAAGGATAATATCGCCATCAAAGACGAACCGTTGACCTGTGCCTCAAAAATATTAATGGGATATACGTCGCCGTTTACCGCAACCGTTGTGGAGCGGATTATCGCCGCCGGCGGCGCTATTATCGGGCAAACGAATCAGGATGAGTTTGCCATGGGTTCTTCCAGCGAAAATTCGATATACGGGCCGGTACGTAATCCGAATGATCCGGAACGGGTAACCGGTGGTTCAAGTGGTGGATCGGCTGCCGCCGTGGCAGCCGGGTTGGCGGATTTGGCGGTCGGTTCCGATACGGGAGGCTCCGTTCGCCAACCGGCCGCTTTTTGCGGTGTTTACGGTTTGAAGCCGACCTACGGGCGCGTATCCAGATATGGCCTGGTGGCTTTCGCCTCCAGCTTCGATCAAATCGGACCATTGGCCAATTCCGTTGATGATTTAATCCGTCTTTTTGTTACAATCGCCGGACATGATGATAAGGATTCCACTTCGGCCGATACGCCGGTCCCGACCCTGGAAGAATGTCTGGATGGTCCGGTGCCGAAGAAAATAGGAATACCACGTTCGCTATTAAAAAAGGGGGTCGCCAAAGAAATCCTTGTTCAATTGGAGGTCCTGGAAAATTTCTGTCGGAAATCAGGTATGGATATTGTGGAAATATCCCTGCCGCATGCCCCTTATGCCATTGCCACCTATTATATTCTGGCCACCGCCGAAGCCTCGTCAAACCTGGCCCGTTTCGATGGCATCCGATACGGATACCGGCACCCCAGTGAAAATTTGAGTGATCTTTATGAATTAAGTCGGGCGACAGGTTTCGGTCCGGAGGTTAAACGACGAATCATGTTGGGAACCTATATTCTGTCCGCCGGCTACTACGACGCCTATTACACCAAGGCCCAGAAAGTACGTACCCTGATCAAACAGGATTTTATTGACGTGTTCAGGGAAGTCGATCTGATCTTTTTACCCACTGCCCCGACAACCGCTTTCAAAATAGGAGCTTTGATTAATAATCCCCTGGAAATGTATTTGGCTGATATTTTTACGGTTCCCATCAGCCTGGCGGGAGTTCCCGCGATAAGCATTCCCGCCGGAAAGGATCGCAACGGTCTGCCGATCGGATTGCAAATTGTCGGGGATTATTTTCGCGAAGAAACTATTCTCTCCTTCTGTCGTAAAGTAGAACAAGCAAATTTGTTTTAAGCCAAGGAATATTTGATATTTGGGTGTGGTAAAACACCGTATTGATGTCAAATTCCCGGAAGCGACAGCGAAAATCAACGTGTTATCAACGGCGGTATTCATATTATGAAACGTAAATCCGGTATTATCGAAAAGCGATGATCGATTTCGCACAACCGTGGTACCTGCTCCTCCTGGGGTTAATCCCCTTCCTGGTTTGGTGGTATGGGAAAAATGGGCGCCGGAAGGAAGGAACCCTGCGTATTTCTTCCGACCGGTTATTTGAAGGATATTTTATTAAAAGAGGGGAATTACGGGCCGGATTATTGCGCGTCACGCAGTTATTGATGATTGGGTTGATTGTTATAGGTTTAGCCCGTCCGAGAATCGTCGATACCCTGGAAAAGACCACGGTCGAAGTTGTTGATATTATCCTTGTGCTTGATATCAGTAGTAGCATGCTGGCCGAAGACTTCAAGCCCAATCGCCTGGAGACGGTGAAAAAGACCGCCAAGACCTTTATTAAAAATCGTAAGGGCGATCGTATCGGGTTGACCGTATTTGCCGGTGAATCCTTTATCCAGTGTCCGTTAACGGTTGATACCAATGTTTTGCTGAGCCTGCTGGACGAGGTCCAGGTTGCGGAAAGGGAATATGACGGAACGGCTATCGGAATGGCAATCGCGAATGCAATCAACCGGTTGCGCGACAGTAAAGCGAAAAGCAAGGTGATGATCCTGTTATCGGATGGCAGCAACAATGCCGGTGAATTGGACCCCTTAACCGCGGCCGACCTGGCCAAAGAATTCGGGATTAAAATCTATACCATCGGCGCCGGAACCAATCGATCCGTCACCCGTTTGGCCGACGGTCGGTTTATTCGTAATGAAATCGATGAAGCCACACTAAAGGCGATCGCGGAGCGAACGAACGGACAATATTTCCGCGCCGTCGATGAAAGGTCCCTGGCGCGTATTTATGACGAAATCGATCAACTGGAGCGTACCGAAATCGAAGTAAAGGAATTCAATCGTTATCGGGAATTGTATGGGTGGTTGTTGCTTCCGGCCCTGCTTCTGGGATTCGGTTATGAAACATTGGCTGTCTTCGTAATGCGGAAAAAAACCTGATGAGCTGGCGTTATCCGGTTGTTCTTGGGCTTTTTGTGTTATGGGCCGTGCTTTGGCTCGCATTGCGAAGTTATAACAAACGACATGGTAAATTATTTGCTCAAAGTTCGGAATTGTTGCTGAACAATTTGTTGGGACGGTTGGATTTCCGGAAACGTAAGTGGAAACAGCGCCTGGGTTACTGGGGCATTATTTTCCTGATAATCGCCGCCGCCGGTCCCCAGGTCGGCACACGCGTTAAACCGGTGGAACGGAAAGGGATCGATTTGGTATTTGCCATTGATGTTTCCGTTAGTATGAATGCCGAAGACGTAAAACCAAACCGCCTGGAAAAGGCCAAATACGAAGTGGCCCAGATTATTAAAAGTCTCAAGGGAGACCGGGTGGGGCTCATTGTGTTTGCCGGTTCCAGTCATATGTATCTGCCCCTGACAACTGATTACGAGGCGGCTCTCTTGTTTCTGGATGCCATCGACACCAAAATGATCCCGACCCAGGGAACAGCCCTGGGGGCGGCCCTGAAGTCGGGTATTGCGGCTTTCCCCGAAGAAAGTGATAAATACAAGGTACTGGTCCTCGTTACCGATGGTGAAGATCATGAAGGCGAGGCCGTCGCAATTGCGAAACAAGCCGCGAAAACAGGGATCGTTATCCATACCGTCGGCGTCGGAACCGTTACCGGGTCTTTAATCCCGATTATCGATAAAAATGGAATGAGGGAATACAAACGTGACCGGCAAGGCAAATTGGTCACCTCCGTGCTGAATGAAGATATTTTAAGAGAAATCGCCTCCGCCGGTGGGGGTGTATTTATTCGCTTCGATAATCGATCCGCCAGCTATAAGGAACTCCTGTCTTCCATAAACAGCATGGAAAAACGGACGATCAGTACCCACGAATTTGCCGAATATGAAGATCGTTATCAGATATTCGGGGTTTTCGCCCTGGTATGTTTTGTGCTTGCTTTCATGTTCCCGACCAAGCGAAAACGGGGTCAGGTTTGGAGGGGGCGTTTTGTCTGAATTTAAGACCGGATTAACCATTTCGGCTCCCGGGGAAAATACCATGATAAAGGTCGGTCTATTTTTATTGTTTGTTGTTGGAATGATCCTGGGCAGGGAAGACGAGGGGCTGGAGTTTTATCAGCAAAAAAACTTCGCGAAGGCCCGGGAATACTATGAGGAGGTCATCCGAAAGCATAATCAGAACGCCGCGGCGAATTTCGGGTTGGGTGCGACGGCTTATCAGCAGGGTGATTTGGCGTTGGCAATGGATGCGTTCGAAAAAGCGCTGGGCACCAATGACAGGGATTTAAAGGCAAAAGCCTATTATAATATGGCAAACACGCTGTACAAGCAGCAAAGGGTTGAAGAAAGCCTGGCTTTTTACAAAAAAGCGTTGGAGTTGAACCCGGACGATCTTGACGCAAAATATAACTATGAGTTGTTGAAATACAAGGCACAGCCTCAGAAGCAACAGCAACAAAAAGGGGATAAATCAGAACAAAAGAACCAGGATAAGAAATCGCAGCAAAACGAAAATAAGTCCCAACAACAAAAATCGGAATCCAAACAGGATAAATCAAAAAATCAGAAAGATAAGCAATCGGAGCAGGCGAAAAAGGACGAACAGCAGGAAAAATCCCAGCCGAATGAACAATCAAAACCCGAGCAGGAAAAAACGGAACAGCAGCAGGCGAAACAGTCGGACAAAAAACCTCCGAACCAGGATCGGGTTACCGCCGAAGCAATATTGGACGCTTTAAAAGATAAGGAACAAATCGCTCAGAAACGTCAGTTGGCGCGGCGCGCTTCGCGGAAATTGGAAAAGGATTGGTAATTTGTTTCATGGGTTGTCAAAGTCCGAAATCGGGAGTCCGCAAGATCCAACCCTGCAATTCGCGGGGGATGGAAGAGTGCCATATTTAATGAGCATATTAGCCGATAAAACGATTTCAGGTTCCGATGAGGATAAGGGCGTAATTACCCGTAAATTCGATTGGCAGTGAAACCGAATAACAAAAATAATCAACCCGGCGGGAATCCGCGAAAAACTCATGGGGGTGTAATCGCGCGTTATCGTTGGTGGTTACCCATCTTATTAACCGGTTTTTTCCTGTTGAACACTTTGCAGGCGGTGGATGTTGTCGCATCCGTCGACGTTAATACGATAACAACCGGTGAAGTGTTTACTTTTAAGATCGAGGCGATTGATGCGGATGAAAGCCCCAGGGTTGATATTTCGCCCCTATTGGACGATTTCACAATTGTAAGCGGACCCAGCCAACAGACAAATATCCAATGGGTAAACGGCAAAATGAAGGCTTCCCGCAGTTTGACCTGGACTCTGGCGCCTAACCATGCGGGGATGATTGCCATTCCATCGTTACCGGTAAAAGTCGGTAAGCGGACATTAAGGACCAATTCGCTCCAGATAAAAGTTACCAAAACAAAACAAATAACAAAGAAGAACGACTTATTTCTGGTGACCGAAATTGATAAGGACGAAGCTTACGTCGGGGAACAGATAACCATTACATATAAACTATACAGCAGGGTGAATATGTCCATTACCGACATCCAATTTCCGGAATTTGTCGGCTTCTGGACCGAAGAATTATTTGTTCCGAAACAGATTGATTTCAGGGACACGCGAATCCAGGGCGTACGTTATAAAACAGCAACCTTATATAAAATAGCTCTTTTCCCAACAAAAACAGGTGATTTGGATTTGTCCCCAATGACCGTGAAATGCCAGGTTGTTGTTCGGAAATCGCGTCGTTCAAGAAGTATATGGGACGATCCTTTTTTCAATTCCGTGGATCCCTTTTTTAATCCTTTCGGTCGTGAAACAACGACCAAAATTCTTCGTTCGGCCGACAAAAAGATAACGGTTAAGCCATATCCTCCGGGACAACCGGCCGATTTTACAGGCGCCGTAGGCGACTTTAATATTACCACCACGTTGGATACGACGGCTGTCAAGATCAATGAAGCGATTACCTTAAAAGTGGTTTTAAAGGGCACGGGCAATCTTTCTCTCTTCAGTCTTCCTGAACTCACATTTCCACCGAGCCTGGAGGTATTTCCGCCTACTTCCACAATCAAGAAAGAACCTTTCCGGGATAACATTACCGGAACGATTACCTGGGAATACATTCTGATACCGCGCCAAACAGGTCGTTTTTCCATTCCCCGGATTGAATTGCCGTATTTTAATCCGGATGACCGCCAATGGCACCGAACGGTAAGCAAGCCCATTCAACTGAAGGTGTCTCCCGGGAAAGGTTCGGTCATTGCCACTTCCGGATACTCGAAGGAAGAAGTTACTTTATTGGGAAAGGACATTCGCTATATTCGGTCACAAGTGCCCGATTGGATTCAGAAAGGGACACCGAAATTTTCAACCGGCACATTGATATTCTATTCTCTGGCGGTGCTGTTTTATTTTATTCCCGGGATAACCCGGAATGTGCAGACCAATCGGCTCGCGACCGCTAAAACCAGGCGATCAAAGAAAGCGCTCAGAATCGCGTTGAAGAAATTAAACCGGCCTGCCGATGATATTTTCACCCGGACGGCGCATGTGATTTACCAATATCTGCAGGATAAATTCCTTTTGACCTCCGATAAATTGGACCCCCATACGGTTTCATTGCTCTTGGAGGGGCGTTTATCGCCGGTTGACCTGGAAGACCTGATAAGGCTGCTTAAAACCTGCGACGCCGGGCGCTTTGCCCCCGGCGCGGAAGTTGCCCGGGAAACACTGGTAACGGACGCGAAAACATTATTAAGGCGAATTGATAAAAATGCGTAGGCTGATTCTTGGTTTGGTGGTTGTGTCTTCTTTGGCGGTTGGCCGGAACGCCCGGGACGTCGATTCCCTGTTTATTGCCGCCAATCAATACATGAATCGGGAAAAATATGAAGACGCAGTCAGGTTGTATGAAAAAATCCTGAGCCAGGGATATGAACATCCGGACCTGTACTATAATTTGGGTAACGGGTATTATCGTTTAGGGTTTTTGGGGCAGGCCGTGTGGGCTTATGAAAAGGGGCTTCGTTTTCGTCCCCGGGATCCTGATTTAAGGTTTAATCTGGATTTGGTCAACGCCCATATCCGTGACCGAATCGAGATACCGGAAACGTTCTTTTTATTGGAATTGTACCGGGCTTTAAAGTCACAATTCACGTTGTCTGATCTCCTGCTTGTCGGTAGCGGATTATTGTTGCTGGCATCGTTTTTATTTGCCGTCAATCGGATTTCCGGGAACCGGTTTAACCGTATGTCAAAATTTATCGGTGTTATATTTGTTTTGGCAATTCTGGTTCACGGTGTTGCGCTGGATAAGTACTGGGAGTTGTCCGATAAAAGGGAGGGCGTTGTAGTTGAGCGTGAAGTGGAAGCCTTTTCGGCGCCGTTTGAGCGCCGGGATGCGGTTTTGTTTAAGGTCCATGAAGGTATCAAAGTGGAGATTACGCAGCGCCGGCCGGACTGGATCGAAATTGTATTGTTGGATGGGAAAAAGGGGTGGGTGCGCGCGAACTCGGTAAGAGAATTATAGATATTGGCTTAATTGCAGGGTATTATTCGACCGGGATGATAAGGTGTTGATAGTACATCCGAGAGAAACCTAATTTTACGAAACCGTTAATATTAAATATGAGCATATTCCTGTTGAATAATTCACCGGCCGGGGGCCGACAGAAGCGGGGTTAAAGAGTAGTCCATATGCGCATTCCGTTTTCAAATTCGATTAAAATACTTTTGGTTATACTGATGGTTCCGGCAATTTATCCTCTTTTCGGGCAGGATGAGAAATTGGAAGAGTCGTTTGATTCCAATACGCTTAATGATCCCGAACCTCATTGGCCTGTGGTTGTAAATCCTTTGATTAAGGAACCGGCATTGAAGCTTGAAGAAAGTAAATCGGACACTTCAAAAATAATAATCAATGGTTACCGGGTGCAGGTCCTGGCCACGAAATATGCGGAGAAGGCCGACAGTTTAAAACAAGTATTGCGGGACTCTTTCGGCGATGAAGTTTACGTAACTTACGAAGCTCCTAATTACAAGGTTCGCGTCGGAAACAGTGTTGATCGTAAGCAAGCGGAAGGTATCCAGGACAAATTGAAGAAAATGGGATATTCATCGGCCTGGATTATCCGAACCCGGGTGGAGGTTAAATCGGCCGGCATACATGATTAAGGCGTGAAGACGGAATCCGCCTATTTGTGGAATACGCGAATGTGGCGCCCGGAGGGCCGATTGTTTAAGCGGGGGAAAATGTTTATTTAATGGTTATTCTTTCGATGTTAATTGGTATAGCAGGACTGGATTATTCACCGCAGAGACGCCCCGATACATTCCTTCATTGTTACGAGGCAGACAATGAGCGCAGAGTCGATTAATGAACAGAAGGTTACAGTGCTTCTCATCAATGTTACTTTGGTACAAAAGTTTAAAATCATTTTTTTCTAACTTCCAGGAAACGGGAATCAGGATTAAATCGGAAAATAATTCCTCCAGATCATTTAATATGAACAATACGGGTACATATTTGAAAATCCAAGGTACAATATTGGTCCCAAAGAAGATGCCGATCACTATAGGGTGGTATCCCGTTCGGGGGTAAAATAATTCTATATTGGATCGATTCAGATTTTGCCCAAACATGTACCCGCAGACTGTTATCCCTTTGGTTGCATGACTAAATTGTGTCCTTCTTCCTTCTTTACAATATTGAAGAAGTCGCAGGATAAGCACGATAAGCGCTTTTCCGCGAAGGATCCCTGAACTTTACCACCGCAGAGAGTGCCTACTACAGCCCAACAGATTCGACCTCCCTTAATTCCACCATTTAATCCATTGAAGGAAGAATCCGATGCTGCCGGACAGACACCTAGATCAGCGACTTTAGCCCCACCGGGTTCCCGTCCACACTTTTTAAATTCCCAACAATTTTGTTTATTGCTCATTCTTATTTTCCTTTCTTTTATTGTGCGTTTATTAACTCCACTTTTTTAATCTCCGTTAACCTAATAATTACTGTATGAATGATATACAAAGATCGTACCATCTTATAAAAACGGTATCTTATGGAAAGACATAATGCGTTTTACATCCAAGGCAAGAGAAATGAATGGCCCTGACAGCCGAGGGAAACGGGGAACGGTTTATCGGTAAATAATGGTAAAAAATACCCGTTGAAGGAAAATAGTTCACTTCCGGATTGGATACACGTATTGAACCCGATTGAAGGCAAACTTCATTATTGTGTCAGAAATAGATCGATATTGTTTTATTATTATGATTGTTCAGTAGTAAAACAGTGCTAAAAGATGCTGTGTAAGTTATAAAATAATAAATACATACAATTCAAGTAAAAAATTTCTCAGAAAAAGTAAATAATACTTGGAATATTACCGGCGTTAGATTAAAATTTATTTAGTAAACGTTTGCGGTAACGTTTGCGAACTACCCCAAACCAACACTAACAAACCAACGATCCAACCAAAAATAGGAAGGGTAATTATGAAAGAAAGCAAAATAATGCTGTTTGTATTTATTACGGTGATGTTAGGCATGGCCGGAAATACATTGGCAGTAGATGTGATTGACAATTTCAACAGTTATACGAGTACCTCATCGTTAACTACCGTGTGGAAATGGACAGGTGTAGCTTCTGGCAGGGGCGATAACATGTCCATTGTATTGAACACGACCGACGGATACAGCAGTAGCAAGGCACTGCAGGCAACCTTTAACTTTTCGAACCAGACAAATCCCAAAGGTTATACAGGTCGTTCGTTGAATAATAATAGTGCAGTAGACTGGAGACCGTATGACGGTATCAGTGTCTGGATAAAGGCCGTGAGCGAAACCGGGAATACACCTCAGTATGTACAGTTGGCTTACCATGAGGGAGATGGTGGTTCCAATGGTTTGTGGGGAGACAAATTTGAATCGGCTAAAGTTTATTTAAATAGTCTGGATCCGGCCGGAGAATATGTATTTCTGCGTTTTTCAGACTTTACACGCTATGATGGTTTTGGTGGGGACCTGGATAATGGAATTCAGGATCTTTATGATGTCCGAAGTATATTCGTATTTCTGAAGTATGACGGAACTGCCACCCAGACCAGTTCGGCGACGGTACTGGTGGACGATATCCGGATGGTGAGTTCGCTTTCTTTTGTCCGTCCTCCTTATCTGCAGAATGTGACCCAGACCAGTGTGAAAGTAATGTGGGGCGATAACAATGCCACGAATTCACCCGTGTTTTGGGGTAGTTCAGCCGGTAACTATACCAATAGCGCTGCCAGTTCGGTTATTACCGCCCAGGACGGCAGTAAAATTCACACGGCAACTATTTCAGGCCTGACAGTCGGGGAAAAAGTTTATTATACCGTGGAGAGTTCGAATTGGAATGATGCCACATATTATGCTACAGCGGCGCCGGCCAGTGATGCATCTTTTCGATTTACGTTTTACAGTGATAGTCATACGGATAGCGATATAAATCAAACTGCTATAATTAATACTATGATTTCACATAATCCAAGCATTGTTCTTAATGGCGGGGATAAAGTTGCCGAGGGAGCAATATCGGAATTTAATAATTTCTATTTTTCAAATGCGGCCCCACTGCTGAAAAACACCCCTACCTTTAGTACAATCGGCAACCACGATATGCCTTATACCAATCCGACAAATACAGTAGACAAAGATTATAATTACGACACGGATGTGAAGAACTATCATGATTTATTTGACCAGCCCGTAAACAACAGTCTTGAGGACGGTACGGAGGATTACTATTCTTTTGATTATGGTAATGTCCATTTTACATGTATTAATAGTCAGAGGACACAAAGCGGGGGAACACAGGGGTCAGCCTATTATAATCCAACATATAACGATTCAATGCGAGCTTGGCTTGCACGTGACTTGCAGGGATCAAATAAACCGTGGAAGGTTGTCTTTTTTCACAAACCGTTTTACATGAGTTGGCAAGAACAGCAGGAGTGGGCTTCCATTTTTGAAGCGAACGGTGTTGCGCTTGTTTTACAGGGCCATCGCCATAATTACATTGCCCATGAATACAATGGTGTAGCTTATGTCATGTCCGGTGGCGGAGGCGGTGGATTAGGTGAAGTTATTTGGGGTGAATGGGCAGGTTATAGTATCGGAGCATTCCAGGACTATAATTTTGTTCAGGTCGACGTTACTTCCTCAATGCTGCAGGTTAAGGTCTTTGATCGCAACGATGTAGTTCGCCATTGGATTAATATTGACAATACGGGTAAAGTGACTTACCCCCCTGTTGAATTATTGGATAATTTTCAAGAATACGCTGATGATGCCGGTCTGCAAGGAGCCTGGAATATAGTAGGAACTTCACAGGCAACAAGTGTCAACCGCTATTTGGATACCGGTGGTATTACGGGCAACGACAATGTAATGCGGGTACAGTTTGATTTTGCCAGTGGCAATACCGACGGTTACGGGTGGGTCGGAACACCGGGCTTTCGGAATTGGTCTGCCGATAAGGCTGTCAAACTTTGGGTCAAAGCCAATACTGTCGGTTATTCCAATCAATACCTGGAATTCCGTATCCATGAAGGATCGGGAGGTGAGAAATGGAAATCACCACAGATAAACCTGAATAGCCTGGATCCGAACGGCGAGTATGTTTATTTAAATTTCAATGATTTCGTTCGATATGATCCGGGTACGAATGCCGATCTGCAGGATAATAAAATAAATAAGGCTACGTTGGTCCGTTTTTACCTTATCCCCGGATTCAACGGTACTGCCACAAGCAATGGTTCATCTACAATCTGGGTAAATAATATTAATGGGATTCTTAACGATACAACTACAGAAAAAACGCATTTAGATGATAATTTTGAAAGTTATGCGAATAACAGCGCATTAGCCAGTAAATGGAATCTTGTTTATAAAAGTGCGGGGGTTACATCCTTCAACGTGAATTTGGATGGTACCGGAGGTGTGAACGGTAGTAAGGCAATGAGAATGGATATCGATATCCCTTCTAATACCCAGCCTGCTACAGGACTTGGAGATAATTGGGATCCTTGTATCTATGGAATTACCGGCTATGAAACACCCGCCAGTGGACGGACCAATTTATCTAATTATTCCGGTTTAAGATTATGGCTAAAACCGGGACCGGTATCAGGGGATGCAGGTATTTACTTTAAGCTTAATCTTATTGAAGACGAAACAAAATCAGACCCGGAAAAATGGATGTCGCCTAAAATATATTTAAGCAACTTGGATCCTGCCGGTGAATTTGTCTATTTCGATTTCAATGATTTTACGGAATACTACACAAACAGCGGCGCGCCCATGGAGAGAAGTAAAATAAAAATATCTTATCTCTGGTTAGCTTATGATAACACAACAACACAGCGTACTACGGCTACAGTCTATGTTGACAGTATCAAATATCTGGTCGAATTACCCCCCGATCCGAACGATAAGACACACCTGGACGACGATTTTGAGAGTTACGCTACTACTGCAGATCTGCAAAGCCAATGGGGAACTGTCTACGGGAGCGCGGGAGTGACGAGTTTCACCCGTACCCTGAACACAACTGCTGGTGAAGGCGGAAGCAAGGCCATGGAGATGTATATTGATATCAGTTCCGGCGCATCGCCTACTACCGGTTTGGGAGTGAACTGGGACCCCTGCATTTTCGGAATTACCGGTTACTATACACCTCCCGCCAATCAGACGGATATGAGTAACTATTACACCGGTGTGCGCCTGTGGTTAAAGCCGGGCGCGGTGACAGGACATCCGGATGTGTATTTCAAGTTGAATCTTATTGAGGATGAACCTTCCGGTACCGAAGAAAAGTGGATGTCGCCGAAGATATACCTGAAGGATCTGGATCCCAATGGTGAATACGTGTATCTGGATTTCAACGATTTCTACCAGTATTACACCAGCAGTACGGAAGCGATGGAGTTGGATAAAATCAAGATATCCTACCTGTTCCTTGCCTATGACAATAATACAACGTTACGCACCACGGCAAAAGTGTACGTGGACGATATCCGTTATGTTCGCCGGGCCTACAGGATTCCGGAAACGGACGCCATGTCCTTCACTTTGCCGGATAAATATGCTCTGCGACAGAATTTCCCGAATCCGTTCAATCCGGTGACGACCATCCAGTATGACTTACCTTCCGCCGGCGATGTACAGCTTGTTATATACGACATTCTCGGTCGGGAGATAACGACGCTGGTTAACGGTCGCATGGAAGCCGGATTTCATCAGATTCGCTGGGACGGCAGGGACCGGATGGGCGAGAAGGTGGCTTCCGGTGTCTATATTTATCTTCTGAAAGCAGGCGATTACATCGGGTCGAAGAAGCTTGTGCTTATGAAGTAAAAAACGACAGACAATCAATAAAAAGACGGAAAAGGCGGGTAGAGCGGTTGCTTACCCGCCTTTTGCTTGCAAAAGCGTATTGACATGAGTTTTTACAAACGGACAGGAATGAATGTTCTGTTCTTCAACTAATGAATGAACAATGGAATGGATGATAATCATACTTTTTTATTTGCAGGAATGAAAGGAGAAACATACAGTGTTATATCCAAGGGGATCCAGATAAATGTCGCTGCCGGTGGTGAAAACGGGGAAGAGGTTTACCGGAGTATAGCGGTAAATAATACCCGCTGAAGGAATATAATCCACTTCCCGGTCAGGTTATACGATTGATATGTATTGAGACCGATCTGTAATGGGTGTATTTTTATGTTTAAAATAGATCGATATTATACTGTTGGTGTGATTGTTCAATAATAAAATAATTTAAAACGATAAAGTATAAATAATGAATAATTAAATACATAGCATTTGAAAAAGAATTCTGTCAGGGGAAAATAAAAAACTCTTGGAATTTTGAAAATATAAGATTAATCTCTTTTTGTAAACGTTTGCGGTAACGTTTGCAATACTACCCCAATTCAAACCAACTTTAACAATCCAACTATCCAATTAAATAAATTAGGAAGGGTGATTATGAAGAAAAGTAGAATGACGTTATTTGTGTTTCTTACGGTCTTACTAGGTGTAGCAGGAAACGCTTTGGAGGCTAACGTAATAGATGATTTTGAGAGTTACACTAGCACCACTTCATTGACAGGTACCTGGCAGTGGACCGGTGTGGTGAGCGGCAACAGTATGGCGATAGCCCTTAACACATCCGGGGGTTCCGGCAGTACCCAGGCAATGCAGGTGGATTTCAGTT
>Ga0256830_1001031_pt1 | contig 20357 bp, 23 predicted proteins | sample 128326metaG_FD_190537 | JGI IMG/M metagenome (GOLD analysis project Ga0256830, IMG submission 190537) | Hydrothermal vent microbial communities from Lau Basin, Pacific Ocean - 128-326 | ecosystem: Environmental > Aquatic > Marine > Hydrothermal vents | place: Pacific Ocean: Lau Basin | collected... | reverse complement strand
CGTTACCGGCCGGACGACGCGCTGCTGTTCGGCCCGGAGACCCGCGGCCTGCCCGAGGAACTGCTGCAACGGCTGCCGCCGGAGCAGCGCCTGCGCATCCCGATGCGGCCGGAGAATCGCAGCCTGAACCTGTCCAACGCGGTGGCGGTGATCGTCTACGAGGCCTGGCGCCAGCAGGGTTTCCCCGGCGGCCAGTGAGCCGCTACTCCGCCTTCTGTTCCCGCTCCAGCAGCGCCCGCACCGCGTCCTGCGGCGAGCGTCCCTCGTACAACACCTGGTAGACCTGTTCGGTGATCGGCATGTCCACCGCCTCGCGCTGGGACAGCTCGAACACCTCGCGCGCGGTCTGCACCCCTTCCACCACCTGGTCGATGCCCGCCAGCGCCTGTTCGAGGCTGCTGCCCCGGCCCAGCGCCAGACCCAGACGCCGGTTGCGCGACTGGTTGTCGGTGCAGGTCAGCACCAGGTCCCCGAGCCCGGCCAGCCCCATCAGCGTGTCGTGCCGGCCGCCCAGCACCTCGGCCAGGCGCATCACCTCGGCCAGCCCGCGGGTCACCAGCGCGGTGCGGGCGTTGGCGCCGAAGCCCAGGCCATCGGCGATGCCGGCGGCGATGGCCAGTACATTCTTCACCGCGCCACCGACCTCGACGCCGATCACGTCGTCGCTGGTATAGGCGCGGAAGGTGCTGCTGTGCAGGCGGGCGGCCATATCGCTGGCAAAGCTGGCGTCGGCGGAGGCGACGGTGACCGCGGTGGGCAGGCCCTCGGCGACCTCGCGGGCGAAGGTGGGCCCGGACACCACCGCGGTGGGGATGGTGTCCCCCAGCACGTCGGCCGCAACCTCGTGCAGCAGCTTGCCGGAGCCGGACTCCAGGCCCTTGGTGGCCCAGATCAGGCGCGCATCCGCTTGCAGCAAAGGCTGCATGTCGTCGAGCACCGCGCGAAACGCATGGCTGGGCACCGCTACCAGGATGTCGCGCGCGCCTTCAACACAGGCGGCGAGGTCCGAGCTGGTCTGCAGTGACGCCGGCAGCGGGATGTCCGGCAGGTAACGGGCGTTGACCCCGTCACGGGCCAGGTCCGCGATGTGCTCCGGCTCGTGCCCCCACAGGGTCACCGGGCCTCCGCTGCGACAGAGCTGGATGGCCAGCGCGGTGCCCCAGGACCCGGCGCCCAGCACCAGCACCGGGAAGCCCGCGTCAGCCACGCTCGGCTCCACGACCACCGGGCGCGTTCAGTGGACGGCCTCTTCGCCGTCGCCGCGGGCCTCGCCCTGCTCCTGCATGTGCTGGTTCAGCAACGCGTCGAAATTGACCGGCGCCAGCAGCAGCTGCGGGAAGCCGCCCTTGGCCACCAGGTCGGAGATGGCCTCGCGGGCGTAGGGGAACAACACGTTGGGGCAGTAGCTGCCCAGCAGCTGCGGCATTTCCTGCTCGGAGAAACCGGCCACGGTGAACACGCCGGCCTGGTGTACCTCGACCAGGTAGGCCGTGGTCTCGCCGAGCTTGACGGTGACGGTGACGGTCAGCACCACTTCCTGCACGTTGTCGGCCAGCGGCGTGCCGGAGGTCTGCAATTCCACGTTGACCGTAGGCTCCCATTTCTCGGTGAATACCGCCGGGCTGTTGGGGGTCTCGAAGGAGATGTCCTTGAGGTAGATCTTCTGCAGCTGGAACTGCTGGCCCTGTTGCTCGGCGCCGTTGTCTTTGTCTGTCATTGTGGTGATCTCGTGTTTTGCCCCCGGCGGGGGATTCGAATTGGGCAGCAGTCTATAGCCTCACCGAAAAAATTGAAATCTCGGGCTGGCCGGCGACCCGGGGGCGAGGCGCTACAACGACAACTGCTGGCGCGTCCAGGCCAGTAGGCTGGTCAGATCCATCGCGCCCGACATGCGGGCCAGCTCCTTGCCCCGGCTGAACAGGATCAGGGTCGGGATGCTGCGGATACCGAGCTGGGCGGAGAGCTGCTGCTCCCGTTCGCTGTCGACCTTTACCAGTCGCAGGTCCGGCTCCAGCTGCTGGGCGGCCTGCGCGAACACCGGCGCCATCATCTTGCAGGGGCCGCACCACGGGGCCCAAACATCCACCAGGATCGGCAGGTCGCTCTTGCCCACGTGGCGCTGAAATCGCGCCTGGTCCAGCTCCAGCGGCTGGCCGGTGAACAGCGGCCGGTGGCAGCTGCCGCACTTGCCGCCGGCGGCCAGTTTGTCGCGGGGAACGCGGTTGATGCCGTCGCAATGGGGACACACCACGTGCAGGTTTTCGGTCATGGCCATGCCCTCCGCGTCAGGCCAGACCCAGCAGCGGGTCGAGTTCGTCGTCCATGTCCAGTTCCACCAGGTCGTCGAAACCGCCCACGTGAACGTCGCCGATGAACACCTGGGGCACGGTGTCGCGCTGCGAGCGCTGTTCCATTTCCTCGCGCTTGCCGGCGTCGAGATCGACACGGATCTCGGTGAATGCGACGCCCTTGTTGCCCATCAGGCTCTTGGCCCCGGTGCAGTAGCCACAGCCGGCGGCGGTATACATCACCACCTGCGGTTTTTGATCGGGATTGCTTGCATTGCTCATGATGTCTCTTTCTCCTGGTTCTGCCGGCCGTTCCGCTGGCCCTGTTGCGCTTCCGCTGCCGTTTCTTCGGCCGTGGCCCGTTCCAGCAACGGGCCCAGTTCGTCGTCGGCCTCCAGCGCGTACAGCTCATCGCAACCGCCGACGTGATGGTCGCCGATGAATATCTGCGGCACGCTGCTGGAGCCGGCACGTGACTCCATTTCGACACGCCGGTCCGGGTGGATGTCGACACGCACCTCGGTGAAATCCACGCCCTTGGATTTCAGCAGTTTCACCGCCCGGGTGCAGTAGGGACACAGCGCGGTGGTGTAGATCAGCACATCGTGCCGATCGGCACTCGCGCCGGGTTCGACCTCGGGGCCTTCCAGGCCGGGCTGACCGGCGGAATCGGCGGCGGGCTTCCTGGTGCTGGGTCCGGTGGTCACCGGCAGATTGGCGCTTTCCCAGGCCATCATGCCACCGCCGAGATTGTGCACGTGCTCGAAGCCCTGCTTCTTCGCCTTGTACGCCGCCACGCTGGAACGGGCGCCGGTGCGGCATACGAATACGATGGGCCGGTCCTTGTACGGCTGCAACTCGGCGATCCGGTTTTCCAGCAGACCCACCGGGATATGCAGCGCATCGAGGATGTGGCCCTGCTGGTATTCCTTGTCGGTACGCACGTCCACCAGCACCGCGTCATCGTGGTTGATCATCCGCACTACCTCCGTCGGCAGCCTGCGCTGCACGGCGCCCGGGCCAACCCAGGTACGAATCAGCAACACGATGATTACCACCAGGGCCAGGAACAGTGGCCAGTTTTCAAGGACAAAATTCATCTGCTGCTCCAAAAAAAGGTCAGTTGCTCTGTGTTACGAAAAACCCGTCCGGTGAGAAGACTGCGCGAACCCGGCAGCGGCGCAATACCGGCGCCAACCCGTCGATGGATGTACCACGGAAGGTGTAGAGGAGACCCGGCACCGGCCCCGGCCGGAAACCGGGACAAGCACGGCGAGGTCTCAGGCCGAGCAGAACACTTCGCGCATCATGCCGATCAACCGCAGCGTGCGCGCGTCGCCGACGCGATAGAATACCCGGTTGGCGTCCTTGCGCGATACCAGGATCCCCTTGTCACGCAGGATCGCCAGATGCTGGGAGATGTTGCTCTGCGAGGTGCCCACCATGCTGACGATGTCCTGTACGCTGACCTCCTGATCCCCCAGCGCACACAATATCTTCAGCCGCAACGGATGCGACATGGCCTTGATGGATCGCGAGGCCCGTTCGATATCCTCATCGCGAGTAATCAGGTGTTCAACTTCACTCATTTGAATGCTTCCCTAAATAGCGGCCCAGGCAGGACCGTCCCAACATAAAATGTAACGTTCGTGTGCACCCGAATGCGCGAAACTCACCCGCGGCGACCATATATCATAAAAGTACTATACAATAATACAGTGTCCGGGTAACGGCGAATATCGCCCTTTTGTGTCGCCATAGAGGTCTTTTATCCAGTGCGACGACGATAACGGGCTCGTGTCGGCAGCCAACCGCGCGACATGCGGCGCTTTTCAATGATGGGGCCAGTGGTCTAAAATGGGCCGTTTGATTCCAGCCCCAAGAGATCACACCCAAACCCATGCCCAAGACCCCTGCACCCGTCGCCACCATCATCCTCGATGGCTGGGGCTACAGCGAAGACACCGACTCCAACGCGATTTTCCATGCCCGCACCCCGGTGTGGGACGCGCTGTGGGCCGAGCGCCCGCACACGCTGATCAAGGGCTCCGGCCCCGAGGTGGGCCTGCCCAGCGGGCAGATGGGCAACTCCGAGGTGGGCCACCTGAACCTGGGTGCCGGCCGCGTGGTGTACCAGGAGTTCACCCGGGTCAGCCGCGCCATTCGCACCGGCTCGTTTTTCACCAACCAGACCCTGACCGACGCGGTGGACCTGACCATCGAGACCGACCGCGCGGTGCACATCCTCGGCCTGCTGTCCGACGGTGGCGTGCACAGCCACGAGGAACACATCTGCGCGATGGTCAAGCTGGCGGTGGAACGCGGCGCCCGGCACGTCTACCTGCATGCGTTTCTGGACGGCCGCGACACCCCGCCGCGCAGCGCGCAAAGATACATCGAGTCCATGCAAAAGACCTTCGACGAGGTGGGCGGCGGCCGCTTCGCCTCCATCATCGGCCGCTACTATGCGATGGACCGTGACCACCGCTGGCCCCGTATCCAGGCCGCCTACGACCTGATCACCCAGGGCAAGAGCGAGTTCGAGGCGCCGGATGCATCAAGCGCCGTGGAGGCCGCCTATGCCCGCGGCGAATCCGACGAATTCATCCAGGCCACGCGCATCGTGCCGCCGGGCAAGGAGCCGGTGGAGCTGCGCGACGGCGACGTGCTGGTATTCATGAACTACCGCTCCGACCGTGCGCGACAGATCACCCGGCCCTTCATCGAGCCGGATTTCGACTGTTTCGAGCGCGCCGTGACCCCCAAGCTCGGCGCCTTCGTCAGCCTCACCGAGTACAGCGCCGACTTCGACGTGCCGGTGGCCTTCCCGCCGGAGCGCCTGAAGAACGTGTTCGGCGAGTACGTGTCCAGCCACGGCCTGCGCCAGCTGCGCATTGCCGAGACCGAGAAATACGCCCACGTCACGTTCTTCTTCAATGGCGGCCGCGAGGAGGTGTTCGAAGGCGAAGACCGCGAACTCATCCCGTCCCCGGACGTGGCCACCTATGACCTGAAGCCGGAAATGAGCGCGGTGGAACTCACCGACAAGCTGGTGGCCGCGATCGAGAGCGGGAAATACGACACCATCATTTGCAACTACGCCAATCCCGACATGGTCGGCCACACCGGCAACTTCGATGCCACGGTAAAGGCCATCGAGGCGCTGGACACCTGCCTGGGCCGGGTCATCGACGCGCTGAACAGGGTCGGCGGCGAGGCGCTGATCACCGCCGACCACGGCAACGCCGAGCAACTCGCCAACCGCGAGACCGGCCAGGCCCACACTGCGCACACGGTAAACCCGGTACCGCTGATCTACGTCGGCCGCCCGGCGACACTGGCGGAGACCGGCTCCCTGTGCGACATCGCGCCAACCATGCTGACGCTGATGGGCCTGGAGATCCCCGCCGAGATGGGCGGCCGTTCTCTGGTACAGTTGGCCGGAGATGAGTCCGACTAACGCCCCCCATCACACCCCGCGCCGCTGGCCCCTGCTGGCGGCCCTGTCACTGCTGGCACTGACCCTGCTGCCCATCCCGGCCCCGGCCAACCAGAACAACGAGGCCGACAACGCCGCCAAGCTGGAACGGCTGCGCGAAGAGATTCGCCAGTTGCGCAAGGAACTGGACTCCCACCAGTCGCGGAAGCGCGACCTGCGCCAGCAACTGCGCAGCACCGAGCGCCACATCGGCAAGATCGCCGCCCTGCTCAAGGGCCTCAAGCGGCAACTGAAGCGCCAGCAACGGGAACTGGCCGCACTGCGCGAACGCCGGCGAACCCTGTCCCGCGAGCTGCAGACCCAGCGCGTCAACCTCGCCCAGCAGATCCGCGCCGCCTACGCCATCGGCCAGCAGGAGTACCTGAAAATCCTGCTCAACCAGCAGGACCCGGCGGCGGTCACCCGCACGCTGACCTACTACGACTACTTTCACCGCGCCCGGCTCGCGCGCATCCAGGACATCGACGCCAAGCTGACGGACCTGAACACGGTGGAGACCCGCATCGAGCAGGAAACCCGCAAGCTGCGCGAGAACCGCCGCGAACAGGCCGACGAAAAGGCCCGCCAGGAGCAGACCCGCAAGCACCGCAAACAGCTGATCGCAAAGCTGGACCGACAGATCACCACCAAGGCCCAGCGCCTGTCGCTGATGCTGGAGAACGAGCGCCGCCTGCAGCGCCTGCTGGACCGGCTCGCCGAAAGCCCCGTGCTGCCACCTGCCGAGGCTACCGAGCAGGGTGAGCGCCAGGCCTTCGCGAGCCTGCGCGGACGGCTGGCCTGGCCCACTGGGGGGCGTCTCACCAACCGCTTCGGCAGCCGGCGCAAGGTAGGCAAGCTGAAATGGCAGGGGGTCACCATCGCCGCCCCGGAGGGCACCGAGGTACGCGCGATCTCCCACGGCCGCATCGCGTACTCCGACTGGCTGCGCGGCTTCGGCCTGCTGGTCATCGTCGATCACGGCGACGGTTACATGAGCCTGTACGGTGGCAACCAGAGCCTGTTCAAGGAGGTGGGCGACTGGGTGGAGGCCGGCGACGTGATCGCCAGCGTCGGCAACAGCGGCGGACGCCGGGACAGCGCGCTGTATTTCGAGATTCGCCGCCGCGGCAAGCCCGTCAACCCTCTCAAGTGGTGCCGCGGCCGGCCGAAGAAACTGGCATCACGTCGCTGAAAAAAGCCGGCGAATTCACAAGTTAGATGGAGTTAGGCATAATCCTGCCGATACCCGCGGACCGGGGCCAACGCACCGGTCCCGGCGATTTTCAGATCACGACGACGATCCACCCACAAACCTGAATCACGGTCGCCCACCCCGACCCCACGGAGCTTTCGATGAAATCCAAACTGCGCTCACTGCTGGTGCTCACCACCGGCCTGGTCCTCGGCGTCACCCTGGCCATTGGCCAAGGGGTCATCGCCGACAAGGAAAGCACCCCGAAGGGCGCACTGCCGCTGGACGAGTTGAGCGCGTTCACCGAGGTCTTCGCCCGCATCAAGAAGGACTACGTCGAGGAAGTCAGCGACAAAACGCTGCTGGAGAACGCGATCCGCGGCATGCTCACCGGCCTGGACCCGCACTCCAGCTACTTGGACGAAGAAGGCTACAAGGAGCTTCGCGAAGGCACCAGCGGCGAATTCGGCGGGCTCGGCATCGAGGTCGGCATGTCCGAGGACGGCTTCGTGCGCGTAATCACCCCCATCGACGACACCCCGGCGCAGCGGGCCGGCGTGAAGGCCGGCGACCTGGTGATCCGCCTCGACGAAAAACCCGTCAAGGGCATGACCCTGCACCAGGCGGTGAAGATCATGCGCGGCAAGGTCGGCGAGAAAATCGTACTCACCATCCTCCGCGAGGGTGAACAGAAACCGCTGAAGATCACCATCGTGCGCGACACCATCAAGGTGAAGAGCGTGCGCCAGCGCAACCTCGGCGACGGCTTCGGCTACGTGCGCATCTCCCAGTTCCAGTCCCGCACCGGTGACAACCTGGCCGAGGCCATCGACAAGCTGATCGAAGAGAACGACGGCAAGCTCAAGGGACTGGTGCTGGACCTGCGCAACAACCCCGGTGGCGTACTCAATGCAGCGGTGGAGGTCAGCGACGCGTTCCTCGACGACGGCCTGATCGTCTACACCGAGGGCCGCATCGCGAACTCGCAAATGAAATTCAGCGCCACGCCGCAACGCCTGATCGACGGCGCACCGCTGGTGGTGTTGGTCAATGGCGGCTCCGCATCCGCATCCGAGATCGTCGCCGGCGCGTTGCAGGACCACAAGCGTGCGCTGATCCTCGGCACACCCACCTTCGGCAAGGGCTCGGTGCAGACCATCCTGCCGCTGAACAACAACTCCGCGCTGAAGCTCACCACGGCCCGCTACTTCACGCCGTCGGGTCGCTCCATCCAGGCCGAAGGCATCGTGCCGGACATCGAGATCAAGCCCGCCAAGGTCACCCATCTGGACGGCAGCGGCCTCGAACGGGTCAAGGAAGCCGACCTCAGCGGCCACCTCGAAAACAGCAATGGCAGCGGCAAACCCAAGCCCGCCGACAACAAGAAAAAAGACGACGAGCAGGAGTCCCTCGCGCAGACCGACTACCAGCTATTCGAGGCCCTGAACATCCTGAAGGGCCTGAACATCCTGCAGCGGGAACGCTAGCCGCCGGTCGCCACAGAACACGCACCATGACAGCCGCGCGCAACCGTCAGCTGTCGACACAGCCACCCAGGCGGCCCGCAAGCTGGCCGCTGATCGTACTGTTGCTGGCCGGCGTGATACTGCCGGCAAACTCGGCATGGACTGCCGAGCCCGGCCCTGCGATCGGCATCATCATCGACGATCTCGGCAACCTCGCCGCGCGCGACACCCGCGCCATCCACCTCCCCGGCCAGGTGACCTACGCCTTTCTGCCCCACACCCCGCACGCGGCCGAGCTGGCCACCCTGGCGCACAAGCTCAACAAGGAGGTCATGCTGCACCTGCCGATGGAGGCAATGGGGCGCAACCGACTGGGGCCCGGCGGGCTCACGCTGGACATGAGCCAGAAGGAGTTTTCCGCCCAGCTGCAACGGGACCTCGCCGCCGTACCGCACGTCGCCGGCGTCAACAACCACATGGGCAGCCTGCTGACCCAGCACCCCGGCCACATGCTGTGGCTGATGCAGGAGCTGGGCAAACGCGACGACCTGTATTTCATCGACAGCTACACGACCAAGACCAGCATCGTGCAGCAGATCGCCGACGAGAACCGGGTGCCGAACCTGCGTCGCGACGTGTTCCTGGACAGCGATCGCGACCCGGCTAAAATAAAAATGCACTTCCGGCGGCTGCTGAAAAAGGCCCGAGACAACGGCATGGCCCTGGCCATCGGCCACCCCTATCCCGAAACCCTCGCGGTACTGGAGGCCGAGCTGCCGGGGCTGCCCGCCGCGGGTATCCAACTGCTGCCGGTCTCCCAACTGCTCGAACGACAGAGGTACAAGACATGGCGCGCGTCCTTATCCCGTTAGCCCAGGACTGCGAAGAACTGGAAGCGGTCACCATCATCGACCTGCTGCGCCGCGCCGGCATCGACGTCACCACCGCGGGCCTCGACGACCGCCCGGTCACCGCCAGCCGCGGCGTGGTGCTGATACCGGATACCAGTCTCGAAAACGCGCTGGAGAAAGACTACGACATGGTGGTGTTGCCCGGCGGCCTGCCCGGCGCCGACCACCTCAACGATGACCCGCGCATCCACACACTGCTCAAGAAAATGGCCGGTGACGGAAAACACATCGCCGCCATCTGCGCCGCGCCCCGGGTATTCGCCAGCGCCGGCCTGCTCGACGGCAGACGCGCCACCGCCTATCCCGGCACACTGGAGCAATACCCATCCAACAACATCACGCGCATGGACGAGCCCGTGGTGGTGGATGGAAACGTCATCACCTCGCGCGGCCCCGGCACCGCGATGGACTTTGCGCTGACCCTGATCGAGCAGCTGCTTGGCACGGACAAGCGGCAGGAAGTGGAAGCACCGCTGTTGCGGCCGGCATAACCTCGCCAACACGCAACGGCGCGGCCGATTACTCGTCGTGAAACTCGCTGTCCGTCGGCGGCACGAGGTTCATCCTCGGGATGCGGGACTTGCAGTTGCGGTAGACCTGTTCGGCCGTGATGCGGACGTATCGTTGCGCCAGCGGCCAGATGCCCGAATACGCCGACCGCTCGTCGATGATTTCCGCAGCGCCGTTCACGCGCACGCGGGTGCGTGACTGAAAGTCGATGAACAGCAAGCCGGCCTGCCCATTGACGATGATGTTGCCCAGTGAGTTGAACAGCCTGTTGCCGCTGTAGTCGGGGAAGACGATGGTTTTTTCGTCGACGACCTTCAACAACGGGTACGGGCGCCCGGACACATCGTGCTCGCGGCCGCGAAAGCTGCAGTCACAGGCGCCTTCGCTGTTCGCGGTTGCGAGAAAGAAGAACGGCAGGGACTCGATGAATACGGCCACTGCCGGAGGGATGGTGTCGCGGAACATCGCGTCGAGGCTGTGCGCGTCCCAGAAGCCATCGACACCGAAGCGCCGGTGTGCCTCCAGCTCGCCCGGATGCAACCATCCTTCGACGTCGTCGGAACTGGATGGGCCATCAGTACCCTGCCGATTTCTGGAGTCGTCGCTCATGACTCTCCCCTCCGAAACAACGATTCAGCAGCAAACGAAAATCAGTGACAACGACAACTTAAGGAACCTCTGATTAATTCTGGGACAGCGAGATTGTGAGATGAAATTATTCAGAGGTTCCTTAATGTTGCCACCGCCGAGCCTCAACTACGGTGACTGGGCCAGGAAAAGATCAGCACCACCGCGCCCAGACCGCCGAGCATCCAGGTGATCAGCGGCGCGTTGCCGAGCATCGTGGTGGCGGTGGGATCGGCGTAGGCATAGATGACGGACGCGCTGATAACGAAGCCGGAGCCGACGATGGCGCGGAAGCTGCGTCGGTTGGCGCGACGAATCTCCCAGCGCAGGTTTTCGAGTTTCTCGGTGGTGTCTTCCCGGCCCCGGGTTTTGTGCCCGGCGCCGGTGGACAGGAAACGGTGCAGCAGCCCCGGCAGTTCCGGCAGTTGCTGACTCCACTCCGCGGCATTGCGCTTGATCCCGCGCCCCAGGGAACGCACGCCGATCTGTTCACTCATCCAGCGCTCCAGATAGGGCTTGGCGGTCTGCCACAGGTCCAGCTCCGGGTACAGTTGTCGGCCCAGGCCTTCGATATTCAGCAGGGTCTTCTGCAGCAGCACCAGTTGCGGTTGCACCTCCATGTCGAAACGGCGCGCGGTCTGGAACAGGCGCAACAGCAGGTGGCCGAAGGAGATGTCTTTCAGCGGTCGCTCGAAGATGGGTTCGCAGACGGTGCGGATCGCGGCCTCGAATTCCTCGACCCGGGTACCTTCCGGTACCCAGCCGGACTCCACGTGCAGTTCGGCTACCTTGCGGTAGTCGCGCTGAAAGAAGGCCAGGAAATTGCCGGCCAGGTAATGCTGATCCTGCTCGTTCAGCGTGCCCATGATGCCGAAGTCCACCGCCACGTAACGCCCGCCCCGCTCGACGAAGATGTTCCCGGGGTGCATGTCGGCGTGAAAGAAATTGTCGCGAAACACCTGGGTGAAAAAGATCTCCACGCCGTGCTCGGCCAGCCGCTTCAGGTCGACGCCGTGCCGCCTGAGGTCGTCCACGTCGCTGACCGGCATGCCGCTGATGCGCTCCATCACCATCACGTTGCCGCGCGTCAGCGGCCAGTGGATCTCCGGCACGTACAGCAGCTCGGAGCCGGCGAAGTTACGCCGCAGTTGTGACGCGGACGCGGCCTCGCGCATCAGGTCCAGTTCGTCGATGATGGTCTTGTCGAATTCGGCCACCACCTCGCGCGGGCGCAGGCGCCGGCCGTCGGCCCAGTAGCGCGCGGCCAGGTCCGCGACCGTGTACATCAGCTCCAGGTCGCGGCGTATCGTGGCCTTGATGTCCGGCCGCACCACCTTGATGACCACTTCGCTGCCGTCCAGCAGCCGGGCCGCGTGCACCTGGGCAATGGAAGCCGATGCCAGCGGCGTCTCGTCGAAGTGGGAGAACAGTTCGGTGACCGGCCTGCCGAGGGATTTCTCGATGATCGCGCGGGCCTGTTCACCCGGGAACGGGGGCACGTTGTCCTGTAGCTGGGCCAGCTCCAGCGCGATGTCGTCCGGCAACAGGTCGCGGCGGGTGGACAGTATCTGGCCGAACTTGATGAAGATGGGCCCGAGGTCTTCCAGCGTGCGGCGGATGCGCGCGCCGCGGGGCAGATGCTCACGCCGGAACCAGCGCCACGGCGACAGGTAGCTCAGGAAACGCACCGGACGCAGCAGGTGGGTGGCGAGGATCACCTCGTCCAGGCCGTGACGAGCCAACACGGTGTTGATGTGTATCAGCCGCAGGGCCTGGCGAAATCCGATCACGAGACGTCACCTGCCCGGCCCGTGCGTCTTTCCAGGCGGCTGACGCGGGCCTGCATACGCTCCACGTCGTTGCGCAGGGTGTCCACGTCGGCGAGGAAATTGTCCATTTCAATCCTGTTGGGCAGGTCGCTGCTTTCTTCCTGCAGGTATTCGGCGGCGTCGCGGCCCAGGGTGTCGGCCGCCTGCTGCCCCCAGCGCAACGCGCCGCGCACCAGGTCGCCGACCCTGTGCGCCACCACGTCGCCGGTGATGCGCGACAGGTGTTCCTCCCAGTCCATGTCCAGCCCGTCGAGGATGGCCTGGAATTGCTGGCCCAGTTCCACGTCGCCGGAGATCTTCACGTCGCCCTCGAAGAACGCGTCGCCGGTGTGTTTTGCCAGGCCCATGCGCGCCAGGCCCAGCGGGGTGCCGGACAGCACGGTGTCCGGCTCGCCATCGAAGTCGGTGAACACGTTGAGCCGGTCGACGGCCGGGATCAGGTACAGGGTGATGTCCAGCCCGCGCAGTTCCACCGCCACCACCTTGCCCTGCAGACCCTGCAGGCGCGCCACGGTGTCCGGGTCCAACTGCAAAAAGCCGTTGACGGCGGATTCCAGGGCCAGGGTCGCGGCGCTGGCCAGTTGCGCGGTGAACATGTTCATCGCAGCTCCGACATCAGCTGGCGCAGGTCCTTGCGGGATTCGTCGTCGTGCTCGATGCCGTCGTCCATCACCACCACGGTGTTGGCGATCTTGTCGTGAAAGCCCTGCTTGCGCGGGTCACGCGCGACCCAAAGAAAACCCAGCATCAGCGGTAGCAGGGATGCCAGGTAGGCCACGTAGCGCAACACGGCCTGGCGCCAGTGCATCGGCTGCAGACTGGTCGCATCCAGCACCACGCAGCCCATCAGCAGCTTGCCCGGGGTGCCGAGAAAGGCCAGCCACAGCGCCACGGTGAGCGCCAACGTCAGCAGCACGCGCAGCCAGCCGGCGGGGTCGCTGACGGGCGCATTGGCGAATGCCGGGCCCAGCAGCAGCGTCAGCAATACGGTGAAGATCAGGCTGTCCAGCAGGCTGGCGGCCACACGCCGCCAGAAGCCCGCGTAGACCTCGGCATGAACTGGGTTCGCCACCAGGCTCACGACGGCCGCCTCACAGCTTGTATCCGCGATGCAGAGCGACGATGCCGCCGCTGAGGTTGAAGTATTCGCAGCGCTCGAAGCCGGCCGCTTCCATCATCGCCTTCAGTTCATCCTGCGCGGGATGCATGCGAATGGACTCGGCCAGGTAGCGGTAGCTGTCTTCGTCGTTGGCCACCAGCTTGCCCATCATCGGCAACAGCTTGAACGAATAGACGTCGTACACCGAGCCCAGCCCGGGCGTGACCGGCTTGGAGAATTCCAGCACCAGCAGGCGGCCGCCGGGTTTCAGGATGCGGAACATTGATCGCAGTGCCCTGTCCTTGTCGGTGACGTTGCGCAGCCCGAAGGCAATGGTGATGCAGTCGAAATGGTTGTCGGGAAACGGCAGGCTCTCGGCATTGGCCTGCACGAATTCCAGATTGCCCAGCAGGCCGCGGTCGATCAGGCGCTCGCGGCCGACGCTGAGCATCGAGTCGTTGATGTCGGCCAGCACCACCTGGCCGCCATCCCCCACCAGGGTGGAGAACTTCGCCGCCAGGTCGCCGGTGCCGCCGGCGATGTCCAGCACCCGCTGGCCGGCGCGCACGCCGCTCTTCTCGACGGTGAAGCGCTTCCACAGGCGATGGATACCCATGGACATCAGGTCGTTCATCAGGTCGTACTTGTCCGCCACCGAGTGGAACACGCCGGCGACCTTGCGCACCTTTTCCTCCCGTGGCACCTCCTGGTAGCCGAAATGGGTGGTGTCGGCCTGGCTCGGTTGCGATTCGCTGCTGGGTGGGGTCGGCTCGGTCATGGTCGTCTGCGCATGGCTTGCTGTGGCGGAGGAAGAATCATTGTTCTCCATGTGGCGGCGCTTGTACAGCGCGGCGCTCAGGCCTTGCGCTTGTGGCCCGCGGCTTCCAGGCGCTCCAGATAGCGCGCCCACAGGGCCTCCCGGTCGCGACCCAGCACGTACAGCGTGTCCCAGGAATAGATGCCGGTGTTGTGCTCGTCGTCGAAATCCAGTTGCACCGCGTAGTTGCCCACCGGCGTGATCGCGGTGATGTTGACATTTTCCTTGCCTACCTGCAGCACCTCCTGGCCGGGGCCGTGGCCCTGTACCTCGGCGGACGGCGAATACACGCGCAGGTATTCGCAGGGCAGTTCGAAGTGGGCGCCGTCGTCGAACGTGATCTCCAGTACGCGGGATTTCTGGTGCAGCTTGATGTCGGTCGGTGTGTGAGCGGAGCTCATGGGTGTTTCTCCAGGCGGTATCTAACGAAATTGATCAAAGGATGTATCGGCTCAGGTCTTCGTCCCGGGCCAGCTCGCCGAGGTGCTGGTCGACATAGGCGGCGTCCACCGCCACCCGTTCCCCGCCCTGGTCTGCGGCGCTGAACGAGACCTCTTCCAGCAGGCGCTCCATTACCGTATGCAGGCGGCGCGCACCGATGTTGTCGGTGCGTTCGTTGACCTGCCAGGCCACCTCGGCGATGCGCGCGATGCCGTCGTCGGTGAAGTGCAGCTCGACGCCCTCGGTGGCGAGCAGCGCGCTGTACTGTTCGGTCAGCGACGCGTCGGGCTCGGTGAGGATGCGCACGAAGTCCTCCACGCTGAGGGCGTTCAGCTCCACGCGGATCGGCAGCCGGCCCTGCAACTCGGGAATCAGGTCCGAGGGTTTGGACAGGTGGAACGCGCCGGAGGCGATGAACAGGATGTGGTCGGTCTTCACCATGCCGTACTTGGTGCTCACGGTGCTGCCCTCCACCAGCGGCAGCAGGTCGCGCTGCACGCCCTCGCGGGACACGTCCGGGCCGGAGCTTTCGCCGCGCTTGCAGATCTTGTCCATCTCGTCGAGGAACACGATGCCGTTCTGCTCCACGTTGTCCACCGCGCGCAACTTGATGTCTTCGTCGTTGAGCAGCTTGCCGGCCTCTTCGTCGGTGAGCAACTTGAACGCATCCTTGATGCGCAGCTTGCGGGTCTTGGTGCGGCCGCTACCCATGTTCTGGAACAGGCCCTGCAGCTGGCTGGTCATCTCTTCCATGCCGGGCGGCGCCATGATCTCCACGCCGATCGGGCTGGCGCTGAGTTCGATCTCTATCTCCCTGTCGTCGAGATCCCCCTCGCGCAGTTTCTTGCGGAATTTCTGACGGGTGGTGGACTCGCTGGCGCTGTCCGTGGCCGGCGGCTCGCTGCTGCCGAAACCGAAGCCGCCGGCGGGCCGGGCCGGGCGCAGCAGGATGTCGAGGATGCGCTCCTCGGCGGCCTCCTCGGCGCGGAAGCGCACCTTTTTCATCTCCACCTCGCGGGTGAGCTTTACCGAGATGTCGATCAGGTCGCGGATGATGGATTCCACGTCGCGCCCCACGTAGCCCACCTCGGTGAACTTGGTGGCCTCGACCTTCACGAACGGGGCATTGGCCAGCTTGGCCAACCGCCGCGCGATCTCGGTCTTGCCGACGCCGGTGGGGCCGATCATCAGGATGTTCTTCGGCGTGATTTCGTGTTTCAGCTCATCGGCCACCTGGGCGCGCCGCCAGCGGTTGCGCAGCGCAATGGCCACCGCGCGCTTGGCGTCGGCCTGGCCGATGATGTGCTTGTCCAGCTCCTGGACGATTTCACGGGGGGTCATCTGGGACTGGGGTTCGGGCAGGGTGTTGGACATGATGTTCTCGAATGACTCTGTACTGGGATGGGCCCGGCGACGATGGCGTCGCGGGCCGGTTGCCGGCTCACGCGCGGGCGGGGTTCAGTCGCCGGCGCGCAGCTCTTCAATAGTGAAGCGATCGTTGGTGTAAACACATATCTCCGAGGCGATGGTCAGCGCCTTTTCGCAGACCGCGCGTGCGCCCAGCTCGGTGTTCTGCATCAGCGCGCGGGCCGCGGCCTCGGCGAAGGAGCCACCGGAACCGATCGCGATCACGTCATGTTCGGGTTCGATCACGTCGCCATTGCCGGAGATCACCAGCGACGTGGTCACATCGGCCACCGACAGCAGGGCCTCCAGCCGGCGCAGCATGCGATCGGTGCGCCAGTCCTTGGCCAGTTCCACCGCGGCGCGGGTCAGGTGGCCCTGGTGTTTCTCCAGCTTGCCCTCGAAACGCTCGAACAGCGTGAACGCATCGGCGGTGCCGCCGGCGAACCCGGCGATCACCTTGTCGTGATACAGGCGCCGGACCTTGCGGGCGTTGCCCTTCATGATGGTGTTGCCCAGCGACACCTGGCCGTCGCCGCCGATCACCACCGTGTCGCCACGGCGCACGGACAGAATGGTAGTGCCATCGAATTGTTTCAAGCCCGGCTCCTCATCGAATTGCTCGCCAAAACAGGGCGCAGAGTTTACACCAATTCCGGCGCCGTCGCCGGCGCCCGCTAGTCCCCGGAACGCTTGCGCGCCCGCGGGTGGGCCTTGTCGTAGACCTCGGCCAGGTGCTGGAAATCCAGGTGAGTGTAGACCTGGGTGGTGCTGATGTCGGCGTGGCCCAGCAGCTCCTGCACCGCGCGCAGATCGCCGCTGGATTCCAGCAGGTGGCTGGCGAACGCATGGCGCAACTTGTGCGGGTGTACGCGACTGGCGATGCCCTGCTTGATACCCCACAGCCGGAAGCGCTGCTGGACGCTGCGAGGGCTCAGCCGGCCACCACGCCGGCTGACGAACAACGCCGGCTCGTCCGGCCCCGCCAGCCCCGCACGATGCCGCTGCCAGGCCGCCAGCGCGTCACGCGCGTAGCGCCCCACCGGCACCACCCGGGTCTTGCCGCCCTTGCCGGTGACCGGCACCCGGCCCTCGGCCAGGTCCACATCACCGACGTTCAGCGACACCAGTTCGGCCAGGCGCAGGCCGGCGGAATACATCAGCTCCAGCATCGCCCAGTCGCGCGCCGCCAGCGGCTGCTCCGCCGGCAGCGCCAGCAGGCGGCCCATCTCGTCGGCATCCAGCGGCTCCGGCAGCTTGCGCGCGGCCTTCGGCGCGCGCACGCCCTGGGCCACGTTGACGCTCAGCTCCCCCTCGCGGATCAGGAAGCGCAGAAAACTGCGCAGCGCCGACAGCGCCCGCGCCAGGCTGCGCCCGCCGATGCCGGCGCGGTGACGGGCCGCGAGATAGCTGCGCACGTGCTTCGCGTCCAGCGCCTGCCAGCGGGACAGGCCCTGGGCCTCGCAGAAGTCCGCGACGCCGAGCAGGTCACGGCGGTAGTTGGACAGGGTATGGGGGGAAAGACGGCGCTCGGTTTCGAGGTGGACCAGGTAACGCTCGATCCACTGTCGCGGGCCCGGGCTCATCCGCGGCTACAGAAAACGGCCCAGCGCGGCGGCGACGGCCTCGGACAGGCGTTGCAGGAATGCGGTGTCCATGCTGGCGTTGAAGCGGTCCCGCTCCGCGCTGCCGATGGCCAGCAGCCCCAGCCCGCCCTGCTTGCCCAGCGGCAGCAGCGCGGTGGAGGCCACCGACTCGGCGTGATCGCCGAACAGGGCCTGCAACTGCTCGGGCTTCAGTCCACCGCAGCGGGGGCGCCCGGCGCCCAGCAGGCGTTGGAACGGGCCGCGGAAGCCGTCGGGGTCCGCGACGAATTCTTCGCGACCGGCCAGCGCGCGGTTCGCCGGCGGATGCAGCAGGCGCAGCGCCAGGTAGTCCGCGGAAAAATCCCGGCGCAGGCGGGTGTACAGCATCTCCAGCAGCGTCGCGAGATCGGTGCAGGCCATCAACTGCAGCACCAGCTGGTGCAGCTGCTCGTTGAGGCGCTCGTTGTCGCGGGCGATCTGGATCAGGCCGTCGAGCTGCCGCTGCCGGGCCTTGTTGCCCTCGCGCAGCAGGGCCACCTGCCGCTCCACCAGCGACACCGCGCCATCGGCGGCATGGGGCACCCGCAGCTGCTCCAGCAGGCTGCGGTTGTGCTCGAAGAAATCCGGGTGCCGGCGCAGATAGTCCGCGACCTGGCGTGCATCCACGTCTCCCCGTTCCCCGCCGGTGGCGGCCTGCTGGTCCGGTCGATCGGTTTCCTGACTGTTCATGGTCGTTTATTCCCAACTGCTGTTTTTGTCCGGGGCCAGGGGTTACAGGCGAATGCTGCCCTCGAATACCGTCTGCGCCGGGCCGGTCATTTCCACCGATGCGCCTTCCCCGGCCCAGCGGATGCGCAGATCTCCGCCGGGCAGGCTCACGGTGACCTCATCTTCCACCATTCCCCAGCGACGCGCCACCACCATCGCGGCGCAGGCCCCGGTGCCACATGCACGGGTTTCTCCCACTCCGCGCTCGAAAACACGCAATTTTATTGCGTCGCGCCCCACTATCTGCATGAATCCTGCATTGACCCGCGCAGGAAAAAGGGAATGCGCCTCAATCAGCGCCCCCCAGCGCGCCACCGGCGCCGTGTCCACGTCGTCCACCTTCAGCACCGCATGGGGATTGCCCATGGACACCACGCCCACGTCCAGCGTGACGGTCTGCCCTGCGTCGTCGAGCAGCAACGGATAGCGGTCCGCGACGGCCGCGGCCTCGAACGGGATCTGTGCCGGCTCGAAGCGGGGCGCCCCCATGTCGACCACCACCTGGCCATCGCCCGCGAACCGCGGGTACACCACGCCGGCGGCGGTCTCCACCGCAATCTCGGTCTTGTCGGTGAGCCCCTTCTCCACCACGAAACGGGCAAAACAGCGCACGCCATTACCACATTGTTCCACTTCCCCACCGTCCTGATTGAAAATCCGGTAACGAAAATCCACTTCATCGGATTCCGGCGGCTCCACCAGCAGGACCTGGTCACAACCCACGCCCAGGTGGCGGTCGGCCAGGAAACGTATCTGCTCGCGGTCCAGCACCACCGGGCGCGTGTAACCGTCGATGACCACGAAGTCGTTGCCAAGGCCGTGCATCTTGGTGAATGATAATTCCATGCCGCGATGGTTGCAGACTGTGCCAGCGGATTCAACCAGCGTTTGTCAGGGATACGCCGGGTGTCCCAACCCCCTGTTTACCCAAGGGACCACGCCATGTCCGCCTATTTCTCCGGGGCCAGCTTCGACTTCCTCAGCGAGCTTGCGCGCAACAACGAGCGCGACTGGTTCAACGACAACAAGCACCGTTACGAACAACAGGTGCGCGGCCCGGCGCTGGCCTTCATCGAGGACATCGCGCCCGAGCTGCAACTGATCGCGCCGCGTTTTCTGGCGCTGCCGAAGAAGGTCGGCGGCTCGTTGATGCGGGTCTACCGGGACACGCGATTCGGCAGGGACAAGACCCCGTACAAGACCAACATCGGCATCCAGTTTCGCCACGAGACCGGCAAGGACGTGCATGCGCCCGGCTACTACCTGCACCTCGCGCCGCAGGAATGCTTCTTCGGCGCCGGCATCTGGCGCCCCGACGGCGGCGCGCTGGGGCTGATCCGCGAGGCCATCCGCGACAACGGCGACAAATGGCTGGCGGCGCGGGACGACGCCGATTTCAGCGATCACTACGTGCTGGAAGGGGAGTCACTGAAGAACGCGCCGCGCGGCTTCGCGAAGGACCACCCGCTGCTGGAAGACCTGAAGCGCAAGGATTTCATCGGCATCGCGCATTTCGAGCGGGAATTGGCGTTGTCGGCGGATTTCCTGCACCAGACCGTGACGCATTTCGCTTACGCTACGCGGTACATGCAGTTCCTGTGTGGGGCGTTGGGGGTGCGGTTTGATTGAGCCAGATGATCCAGGGCCGGCATGATGCTCGGGAATTCACCCGCAAGACTTTAGCGGCAGTTCCACGTGCAAATATTCAGAAGGGTCATTTTTCCCGCACGCCGGGATTCGGAAACTCAATCCCGCAGCCAGTGCCCGGACTTCCCGCCCTGCTTTTCCAGCAGGCCGATGTCACCCATCACCATGCCGCGATCGACGGCCTTGCACATGTCATAGACGGTGAGCAGCGCGATCTGCACCGCGGTGAGCGCTTCCATTTCGACGCCGGTCTGACCGCTGGTGTGCACCGTGGCCCGACAGTGCACGGCGTTT
>Ga0256830_1001030_pt1 | contig 20368 bp, 19 predicted proteins | sample 128326metaG_FD_190537 | JGI IMG/M metagenome (GOLD analysis project Ga0256830, IMG submission 190537) | Hydrothermal vent microbial communities from Lau Basin, Pacific Ocean - 128-326 | ecosystem: Environmental > Aquatic > Marine > Hydrothermal vents | place: Pacific Ocean: Lau Basin | collected... | reverse complement strand
CAGTGCGCCGATGCTCAAGGACGCCGGCGCGCGGGCGGTGATCGTGGGCCATTCCGAGCGCCGCCACGGGCTCGGCGAGACCGACGAGCTCGTCCGTCGCAAGGCGGCGGCGGCCATGGAGAGCGGCCTTCTGGCCGTGCTCTGCATCGGCGAGACGGAGGAGGAATGGCTCGCCGGCCGCCGCTACGAGGTGCTGGCGAGGCAGCTCGACGGCTCGCTGCCCGAGAACGCGGCTGCCGCCCGGCTGGTCGTGGCCTACGAGCCCGTCTGGGCGATCGGCACCGGCCGCACGCCGACCACCGACGACATCCGCGAGACCCACGCCTGGCTGCGCCGTCAGCTCGCCGCCCGGCTGGGCGAGGGGGGCGCCGTCGGCCTCCTCTACGGGGGCTCGGTGAAGGCCGCCAACGCGGCCGAGATCATGGCCCAGCCGGAAGTCGACGGCGTACTGGTGGGAGGGGCCAGTCTCGACGCCGAGGAATTCTGGCGTATCTACACGTCGGGCGGCGGCGCGTGAGGCGTCCGCCCGTTTTCCGTTCGAGGTGATCACGACATGGCCACGGTGGTTCTCGTCATTCATCTGTTCATCGCCATCGCCCTGGTCGGGGTGATCCTGATCCAGCGCAGCGAAGGCGGGGGGCTCGGCATCGGCGGCGGCACCTTCGGCGGGCTCACGAGCGGCCGCGGGGCGGCCAACCTCCTGACCCGCACCACCGCCATCCTGGCGGCGAGCTTCATCGGCACCAGCCTTATCCTGGCGATCCTGGCCGGCAACGCCACCCGCACGCCGATCGTGCTCGATCAGCCGGCCACCGCCCCGGCGCCGGCGCCGCAGGAGGAAGCCCCGGGCGTGCCCAGCGCCCCGGTCGCCCAGTGAGCTTCCGGCCACCGGCGGGCGGGCGCGGCATCACCGCGCCTTGGCCTCGCGGCCGCCTCCGTGTAGACAATGGCGATTGATGGCACGGTACGTTTTCATAACCGGCGGTGTCGTGAGCTCCCTCGGCAAGGGTCTCGCCGCCGCGGCCCTCGGTGCCCTTCTCCAGACCCGCGGTTACAAGGTGCGGCTGCGCAAGCTGGATCCGTATCTCAACGTCGATCCGGGCACCATGTCGCCCTACCAGCACGGCGAGGTCTACGTCACCGAGGACGGTGCCGAGACGGATCTCGATCTCGGCCACTACGAGCGCTTCACCGGGGTGCCGGCGCGCGGCAGCGACAGCGTCTCCTCGGGCCGCATCTACTGGACGGTGATCACCCGCGAGCGGCGCGGCGACTATCTCGGCGCCACGGTGCAGGTGATCCCCCACGTCACCAACGCGATCAAGGAGTTCATCGTCAACGATGCCGGTGACGCCGACATCGTGATCTGCGAGATCGGCGGCACCGTGGGCGACATCGAGGGGCTGCCCTTCTTGGAGGCCATCCGCCAGCTCGGCAACGAGCTGCCGCGCGGCCACTGCGCCTACATCCACGTGACCCTGGTGCCGTACATTCCCTCCGCCGGCGAGCTCAAGACCAAGCCCACCCAGCATTCGGTGCGCGAGCTCCGGGCCATCGGCATCCAGCCGGACGCGCTTCTCTGTCGCTCCGACCGGCCGATTTCGCCCGAGGCGCGGCGCAAGATCGCGCTCCAGTGCAGCGTGCGCGAGGACGCGGTGATCCCGGCCATCGACTGCGACACGATCTACGAGGTGCCGATCCGCTACCACGAGGCGGGGCTCGACGACGTGCTGCTCGAGGCGTTCGGGATCGGCGACGCGCCGGCCCCCCAGCTCGGGACCTGGGAGGAGATCGTCGAGCGGGTGGCGAAACCCGAGGGCGAGGTGACGGTGGCCATCGTCGGCAAGTACACCGGTCTCATCGACGCCTACAAGTCGCTCTACGAGGCGCTGACCCACGGCGGCATCGCCAACCGGGTGCGGGTCAATCTCGAATGGATCGACGCCGAGGCCTTCGCCGGCGAGGTGCCGGACGATCGCCTGCAGGGTGTCAACGCGGTGCTGGTTCCGGGCGGCTTCGGCGAGCGCGGGGCGGAGGGCAAGATCGCCGCCGTCACCTATGCCCGCGAGAAGGGGCTGCCCTTCCTCGGCATCTGCTTCGGCATGCAGCTCGCCTGCATCGAGGTGGCGCGCAATCTGGCCGGCCTCGATGGGGCGAGCTCGACCGAGTTCGGACCCTGCCGGCATCCCGTGGTCGGCCTGCTCACCGAATGGGAGAAGGAGGGCGAGCTGCAGCGCCGGCGGGCCGACGACGATCTCGGCGGCACCATGCGTCTCGGCGCCTATCCCTGTCTGCTGGCGCCCGGCAGCCTCGTGCACGACATCTACGGGGCGCGGGAGATCAGCGAGCGCCACCGCCACCGCTACGAGGTCAACATCAACTACAAGCCGCTCCTCGAGGAGGCCGGGCTGCGCTTTTCCGGCATGTCGCCCGACGGCCGGCTGCCCGAGATCATCGAGCTGCCGTCCCATCCCTGGTTCGTCGGCGTGCAGTTCCATCCCGAACTGAAGTCGCGGCCCTTCGCCCCGCACCCCCTGTTCGCCGCCTTCATCGGCGCCGCCCTCGAACAGTCGAGGCTGGTGTGATGGCCGGGACGCGGCCCGATCGGACCGTCCGCGTCGGCGAGGTGGAACTCGCCCGGCATCTTCCCTTCGTGCTGATCGCCGGTCCCTGCGCCATCGAGAGCCGCGAGCACGCCCTGTTCATGGCCGGCGAGCTGGTGACGCTGACGGCCGAACTCGGCATCCCGTTCATCTTCAAGAGCTCCTTCGACAAGGCCAACCGCACGAGCCTCGACAGCCCGCGGGGTGTCGGCCTCGAGGAGGGGGTGGCGATCCTCGCCGAAGTGCGCGAGCGCTTCGGCTGCCCGGTGCTCACCGACGTGCACGAGAGCTGGCAGTGCGCGCCGGTGGCGGAGGCGGTGGACGTGCTGCAGATCCCGGCGTTCCTCTGCCGTCAGACCGATCTCCTGGCGGCGGCGGCGCGCACGGGCCGGGCGATCAACGTCAAGAAGGGCCAGTTCCTCGCGCCCTGGGACATGCACAACGTGGTGGCCAAGCTCGAGGGCTTTGGGGCCGGGCGGATCCTGCTCTGCGAGCGGGGCACGAGCTTCGGCTACAATGCGCTCGTATCCGACATGCGGGCGCTGCCGGAGCTCGCCCGGAGCGGCTGGCCCGTCGTGTTCGACGCCACCCATTCGGTCCAGCAGCCGGGCGGGCTCGGCGGGCGGAGCGGCGGGCAGCGGGCCTTCGTGCCGGTGCTGGCGCGGGCGGCGGTGTCCCTGGGCGTGGCCGGAGTGTTCATCGAGACCCACGACCGCCCCGAGGAAGCCCCGAGCGACGGGCCCAACATGGTGCCGCTGGCCGCCATGCGGGCGGTACTCGAGGATCTCGCGGCCTTCGACGCGCTCGCCAAGGCGCGCCCGCTGCCGCGACTGGACCGAGGTGCCGGCGAATGATTCTGGGAGTGACGGAGATGTTGATCGAGGAGACCGAGATCGTGGCCGTCCGTGGCCGCGAGATCCTCGACAGCCGCGGCAATCCGACGGTGGAGGTGGACGTCCGGCTGGCGGGCGGCGCCTTCGGACGCGCGGCCGTGCCGTCGGGCGCCTCCACGGGATCCCGCGAGGCGCTCGAGAAGCGCGACGGCGATCCGCGGCGCTACGGCGGCAAGGGGGTGCGGGAGGCGGTGGAGGCGGTCAACGGCGAGATCGCCGATGCGGTGCTCGGCCGCTACGCCGTGGACCAGGCCGGGCTCGACCGGACGATGATCGCCCTCGACGGCACGGAGACCAAGAGCCGGCTCGGGGCCAACGCCATCCTGGGCGTCAGTCTCGCCGCCGCCAAGGCGGCCGCCGCCGCCACCGGCCAGCCGCTCTACCGCTATCTCGGCGGCGTCGCCGCGCGGACCCTGCCGGTGCCGATGATGAACGTCATCAACGGCGGCGCGCACGCCGACAATCCGATCGACTTCCAGGAGTTCATGATCGTACCGGCGGGGGCCGCCAGCTTCGCCGAGGCGCTCAGGATGGGGGCCGAGATCTTCCATGTCCTCAAGACGGCCCTCAAGGAGGCGGGACACAACACCAACGTCGGCGACGAGGGCGGCTTCGCGCCCGATCTCGCCAATGCCGAGGAAGCCCTCGCCTTCCTCGAGCAGGCGGTCGAGCGGGCGGGCTACCGCAGCGGCGAGCAGGTGTTCTTCGCCCTCGACGCGGCGGCCAGCGAGTTCTACGCCGACGGCGCCTACGACCTCCGGGGGGAGGGGCGTCGGCTGGACGCCGCCGGCATGGTCGATTACTTCGAACGGCTGTGCGACCGCTTTCCCATCATCTCCATCGAGGACGGCATGGCCGAGCAGGACTGGGACGGCTGGAGCCTGCTCACCGCACGGCTGGGAGGCCGCATCCAGCTCGTGGGCGACGACGTGTTCGTCACCAATCCCGCGATCCTGCGCGAGGGCATCGCCCGCGGCGTGGCCAACGCCATCCTGATCAAGCTCAACCAGATCGGCAGCCTGACCGAGACCCTGGACACCGTGGCCCTGGCCGATGGCGCCGGCTACCGCTCCGTGATCTCGCATCGTTCGGGGGAGACCGAGGACACCACCATCGCCGATCTCGCCGTCGCCACCGGCTGCGGCCAGATCAAGACGGGTTCCCTGTCGCGCACCGACCGGGTGGCCAAGTACAACCAGCTCCTGCGGATCGAGGAGGAGCTCGGCCGGTCGGCGCTGTATGCGGGCAGGGCGGCGTTCCCGCGGCTCGGAGGCTGAGCGGGTGGGCAGCGCCGATCGCCTCGCCGACCTTCTCCACCGCCTGCGGCGGACGATCCGGGCGCGCTGGCTGCTGCTGCCGCTCACCCTGCTGCTCGCCTATTTCGGCTATCACGCGGTCCACGGGAAACGCGGCCTCCTGGCCTGGATGGATCTGCGCCGGGAGGTGGCGCGGGCCGAGCGCGAGCTCGCCGCCCTCGAGGCCGAACGCGAGGCCCTGGCGCGCCGGGTCGAGGCGCTGCGCCCCGGCCAGACCGACGCCGATCTCTTGGAGAGCGAGCTGCGGCGGCTCGGCTATCTGCGGCCCGAGGAGGTGATCGTGCTCGTCGAACCGGAACCGGAAGCGGAGGTGGAGGAGGCGGAGGCCCGCTGACCCGCCCTCCCGCTCCTGCATGGCCCTCATGCGCGCGGATGGGTATCGAAGTGGGAACCTCTGCGCTAGAAGACCGCCGGCGCCCGCCCTCGGCGGGGCCGCCCGATGGCAGATCCGGCAACCCGATCGGGAGAGGCAACGCCATGTGCGCTGCATCACGCGGGGGCAAGAGCCCCAGGAGCGGCAGGAAAACCGCTTCAGCCAGCTCGAAGAGGACGTCCAAGGCGCGTGCCCTGCCGCCGCGCGACAAGCTGCTCGCCTTCTATCGCGACATGCTGCTGATCCGCCGTTTCGAGGAGAAGGCCGGCCAGCTCTACGGCATGGGCCTGATCGGCGGCTTCTGCCACCTCTACATCGGCCAGGAGGCGGTCTGCACCGGCATCCAGCACGCCCTCACCGACCGCGATTCGGTGATCACCAGCTACCGCGACCACGGCCACATGCTGGTCTGCGGCATGGACCCGCGGCGGGTGATGGCCGAGCTCACCGGTCGCGTCACCGGCTATTCCAAGGGCAAGGGCGGCTCCATGCACATGTTCGCCAGGGACAAGAACTTCTACGGCGGGCACGGCATCGTCGGCGCCCAGGTGCCCCTCGGCACCGGCCTCGCCTTCGCCCACAAATACCGCGGCGACGGCGGCATCTGCGCAACCTATTTCGGCGAGGGCGCGGCCAACCAGGGCCAGGTCTACGAATCGTTCAACATGGCGGCGCTGTGGAAGCTGCCGGTGCTCTACGTGATCGAGAACAACCGGTACGCGATGGGCACGCCCCTCACGCGCGCCACCGCCAGCACCGAACTCGCCCAGCGCGGCCAGGCCTTCGCCATCCCCGGCGAGCAGGTGGACGGGATGGACGTGATCGCCGTCTACGAGAAGGCGCAGGAGGTGGCGGCATACGTGCGCAGCGGCAAGGGGCCCTTCATCCTCGAGGCCAAGACCTACCGCTACCGGGGGCATTCCATGTCCGATCCGGCCAAGTACCGGACCCGGGAGGAGGTCCAGAAGGTCCGCGAACAGCACGATCCCATCGACCAGCTGAAGCGCCTGCTGCTGGAGCACGAGCTGGCGAGCGAGGAGGAGCTCAAGGCGATCGACCGCGAAATCCGCAACATCGTCAACGACGCCGCCCGCTTCGCCCAGGACAGCCCGGAACCGGATCCGAGCGAGCTCTATACCGACGTGCTGGTCTGAGCCGGCGATGGTGCGGGCCGAACGGCCCCTCGCGGACCGCCCGGCAAGGAGGACATCCCGATGCCCGTAGAGATCCTGATGCCCGCTCTTTCGCCGACGATGACGGAGGGCAATCTTTCGCGTTGGCTGAAGAGGGAGGGGGAGAAGGTGTCGCCCGGGGAGGTGATTGCGGAGATCGAGACGGACAAGGCGACGATGGAGGTGGAGGCGACGGAGGAGGGCATTCTGGGGAAGATTTTGGTTGCCGAGGGGACGGAGGGGGTGCCCGTCAATACCCCCATCGCATTGCTGCTGGAGGACGGTGAAGACATGTCGGTGCTGGAGAGCATGAAGCCCGCCACGGCGACCGCCGCCACGCCCGCCCCCCCGACGCCTCCGGCGGCCGCGTCCGAACCCGCCCCGGCGGCGCCTGCGGCGAGGGTGTCCGCGGCGCCGGCCCCGCCCGCCGAGCCCGAGATCCCGCCGGGTACCGAGATGGTCCGCCAGACGGTCCGGGAGGCGCTGCGGGACGCCATGGCCGAGGAGATGCGCCGCGATCCCGACGTCTTCCTGATGGGCGAGGAGGTGGGCCACTACCAGGGCGCCTACAAGGTCAGCCAGGGCCTGCTCGACGAGTTCGGCGAGCGGCGGGTGATCGACACCCCGATCACCGAATCCGGCTTCACCGGCCTCGCGGTGGGCGCGGCCTTCGCCGGGCTGCGGCCGATCGTCGAGTTCATGACCTGGAACTTCGCCATGCAGGCGATCGACCACATCATCAACTCGGCGGCCAAGACCCTCTACATGTCGGGTGGGCAGGTGCACTGTCCGATCGTCTTCCGCGGCCCCAACGGTGCGGCCGCGCGGGTGGCCGCCCAGCACAGCCAGGAATACAGCTCCTGGTACGCCCATTGTCCGGGGCTCAAGGTGGTCGCGCCCTACAGCGCCGCCGATGCCAAGGGCCTCCTGAAGGCGGCCATCCGCGATCCCAATCCCGTCGTCTTTCTGGAAAACGAGATTCTCTACGGCCACAGTTTCGACGTACCCAGACTCGAGGATTTCGTGCTGCCCATCGGCCGGGCACGGATCTGGCGGCAGGGAAGCCACGTCACCATCACCGCCTTCTCGCGGATGGTGGAGGTGGCGCTGGAGGCCGCCGAGGTGCTGGCGGGGGAGGGGATCGAGGCCGAGGTGGTCGATCTCCGCACCCTGCGGCCGCTGGACCGGGCGACGATCGTCGAATCGGTGAAGAAGACCAACCGCCTGGTGTCGGTCGAGGAGGGCTGGCCGCAATGCGGCGTCGGCGCGGAGATCGCCGCCCTCGTCATGGAGGAGGCCTTCGACTGGCTGGATGCGCCGGTCGTGCGCGTCACCGGCGCCGATGTGCCGATGCCCTACGCCGCCAATCTCGAAGCGCTGGCGTTGCCGCGCGCCGAGGAGGTGGTGGCCGCCGCCAAGCAGGTCTGTTACCGAAGCTGAGGCGCCCGGAGAAGCTGCCATGCCCATCACCATCACCATGCCCGCTCTTTCGCCGACGATGACGGAGGGCAATCTTTCGCGTTGGCTGAAGAGGGAGGGGGAGAAGGTGTCGCCCGGGGAGGTGATTGCGGAGATCGAGACGGACAAGGCGACGATGGAGGTGGAGGCGACGGAGGAGGGCATTCTGGGGAAGATTTTGGTTGGCGAGGGGACGGAGGGGGTGCCCGTCAATACCCCCATCGCCCTTCTTCTCGAGGAGGGCGAGGATCCGTCGGTGCTGGAACAGGCCGCGCCCGCCAGCGCGCCGGCCGCCCCTCCGCCGACCGCCGAGACCCCGGCGCCCGCGCCCCCGGCGCCGGCGCCCGAGGTCCCGCCCGCGCCGGCCGCGGCCGCACCGGCCGAGCCGACCGCCGCTCCTGCCCCGGCACCGGAAGGCGAGCGGATCTTCGCGAGCCCGCTCGCCCGGCGGATGGCGGCGCGGGCCGGCATCGATCTGCGCACCATCCGCGGCAGCGGCCCGCACGGGCGCATCGTCAAGGCCGACGTCGAACGCGCGATCGCCGCCCGGGTCGAGGTGGTTCCGGCCGAGAAGGCACCGCCCGCCGCGGCGGCTCCGGCACCGCCGCCGGAGGCGGCCTACGAGGAGATCCCGCTCTCCACCATGCGCAAGGTGATCGCGAGGCGCCTCACCGAAGCCAAGCGGGACATCCCCCATTTCTACCTGACGATCGACTGCACCCTCGATCAGCTCCTCGACATGCGCCGGCGGCTCAACGAGCGCCCGGGTGCCGAGTACAAGCTGTCGGTCAACGATTTCGTCATCAAGGCGGTGGCGCTGGCGATCCGCGAGGTGCCGGATGTCAACGCCTCCTGGGGCGGCGACAGGATCTACCGCTACCGGGACATCGACATCTCGGTGGCGGTGGCCATTCCGGGCGGGCTCATCACCCCCATCGTGCGCCGGGCGGATCGGAAGGGGCTCGCCACCATCTCCGCCGAGATGAAGGAGATGGCGGCGCGGGCGCGGGAAGGGAAGCTGCTGCCCGAGGAGTACCAGGGCGGCGGCTTCTCGATCTCCAATCTCGGCATGTACGGGATCCGCGAGTTCGCCGCCGTCATCAATCCGCCCCAGGCCTGCATCCTGGCGGTGGGCGCCGGCGAGAAGCGACCGGTGGTGCGGGACGGCGCGCTCGCGGTGGCCACCGTGATGACCGTCACCCTCTCGGTCGACCACCGGGTGGTGGACGGGGCGCTCGGCGCCCGCTTCCTGCAGGCCTTCAAGGCGCTCATCGAGGATCCGCTGGCCCTGCTCCTGTGAGCCCTGCCGGCGCGAACGCGACCGAACACGACCGAAGAAGAAAGGAGAACGGCATGGCCCGGCACCGGTTCGACCTGATCGTTCTGGGCGGCGGCCCGGGCGGCTATGTCGCCGCCATCAGGGCGGCCCAGCTCGGCATGAAGACGGCCGTCGTCGAGCGCGAGCATCTGGGTGGCATCTGCCTCAACTGGGGCTGCATCCCGACCAAGGCCCTGCTGCGCTCGGCGGAGATCTTCGACCATATCGGCCATGCCCGCGAGTTCGGCATCCGGGTGGAGGAACCGGCGGTCGATCTCGCGGCCATGGTCAAGCGGTCGCGCAAGGTCGCGCGCCAGCTCAACCGCGGCGTCGCCCATCTCCTCAGGAAGAACAAGGTGACTCTGTTCGAGGGGGAGGGGCGGCTCGCCGGTAAGGGTACCCTCGCGGTGACCACCAAGGGCGGCGAGGAGACCCTGGAAGCCCCGCACATCATTCTCGCCACCGGCGCCCGGGCGCGGCAGCTCCCCGGTCTCGAGGCCGACGGCGCCCTCGTCTGGACCTACAGGGAGGCGATGGTGCCCGAACGCCTGCCGGCCTCGGTGCTGGTGGTGGGCAGCGGCGCCATCGGCATGGAATTCGCGAGCTTCTACCGCTCGCTGGGTTCGGAGGTGACGGTCGTCGAGGTACTCGATCGGGTACTGCCGGTCGAGGACGAGGAGATCTCCGCCTTCGTCCACAAGGCCTTCGAGAAGCGCGGCATCCGCATCCATGTCGGCACCACCGTCAAGGCCCTCAAAAGGGGCGAGGACCGGGTGACGGCCACTCTGGAGGGCGGCGGGCAGACGCGGGAGATCACCGTGGCGCGGGTGATCATGGCGGTCGGCATCGTCGGCAACGTCGAGAACATCGGCCTCGAGGGCACGGCGGTCCGGGTCGAGAAGAGCCATGTGGTGACCGACCCCTTCGGCCGCACGGACGAGCCGGGCATCTACGCCATCGGCGATCTCACCGGTCCGCCCTGGCTCGCCCACAAGGCCAGCCACGAGGGGGTGGTCTGCGTCGAGAGCATCGCCGGCGTCGAGGGGGTGCATCCGCTCGACGTCACCAGGATCCCGGGCTGCACCTACTGCCATCCGCAGGTGGCGAGCGTCGGCCTCACCGAGAAGGCGGCCCGGGAGGCCGGACGGGAGGTGCGCGTCGGCCGCTTCCCCTTCATCGGCAACGGCAAGGCCATCGCCATGGGCGAGCCGGAGGGCATGGTGAAGACGGTGTTCGACGCCGCCACCGGCGAGCTCCTCGGCGCCCACATGGTGGGGGCGGAGGTGACCGAGATGATCCAGGGCTACGTGATCGCGCGTCAGCTCGAGGCCACCGAGCTCGACCTCATGCAGGCCGTGTTTCCCCATCCCACCATCTCCGAAGCCATGCAGGAGGCCGTGCTTGACGCCTATGGGCGGGCCGTCCACATCTGAGCCTGAAAGGATCGGCCATGGCCAGCGTCACCGTCCTCGACCGCAGGTTCCCGAGAAAGCCGCCCTGGCTGCGGGTCCGCGCCCCCACCTCGCGGGCCTTTCACGAGACCCGGCGGCTGATGCGCGGCAAGCGGCTGCACACCGTCTGCGAGGAGGCGGCCTGCCCGAACATCGGTGAATGCTGGCAGCATCGCCACGCCACCTTCATGATCCTGGGCGACACCTGCACCCGCGCCTGCGCCTTCTGCAACGTCAAGACCGGCCGGCCGAAGCCGGTCGATCCCCTGGAGCCCGCACATCTCGCCGAGGCGGTGGCGGAGATGGGCCTCGCCCATGTGGTGATCACCTCGGTCGATCGCGACGATCTCGAGGACGGCGGCGCGGCGCAGTTCGTGCGCTGCATCGCGGAGCTGCGCCGGCGGACGCCGGACACCACGATCGAGATCCTGACGCCCGACTTCCTGCGCAAGGAAGGCGCGATCGAGCGGGTGATCGACGCCCGGCCCGACGTCTTCAACCACAATCTGGAGACGGTGCCGCGTCTCTACCGGACGGTACGCCCCGGCGCGCGGTATTTCCATTCGCTGCGCCTGCTGCAGCGGGTCAAGGAGCGGGATCCGGCGATCTTCACGAAATCGGGGATCATGGTGGGGCTCGGCGAGGAGCGGCGCGAGATCCATCAGGTGATGGACGATCTGCGGGCGGCCGATGTCGATTTCTTAACCATTGGCCAGTATCTTCAGCCCACCGCGCGCCACCACCGGGTGGAGCGCTTCGTGCCGCCCGAGGAGTTCGACGCCTATGCCCGCATGGCCCGGGCCAAGGGGTTCCTGATGGTCTCCGCTTCGCCGCTGACGCGGTCGTCCTATCATGCCGGCGAGGATTTCGCCCGCCTGCGCGCCGCCCGCGAGGCGGCGCTGGCCGCGGCAGGCGGGGAGGGTGCGGCGCCGCGCTGATGCCCACGCACGCCGAGAAACGCTATCTCCCCTACCGACCGGACCAGCTCTTCGATCTGGTGGCGGGGGTCGAGCACTATCCCGAGTTCCTGCCCTGGTGCAAGGCGGCGCGGGTGACGAGGCGCGAGGGCAACGTGTTCTACGCCGACATGGTGGTCGCCTTCCGCATGTTCCGCGAGCGCTTCCGTTCCAAGGTGACGCTGCGCCCGAAATACGGCATCGACGTCAAATACGTGGACGGGCCGTTCCGCTATCTCAACAACCACTGGCGCTTCGAGCCGGGGCCGGACGGCGGCTGCATCGTCGATTTCTACGTCGATTTCGAGTTCCGCTCGCGCCTGCTGCAACAGCTCATCGGCCTCCTGTTCAACGAGGCGGTGCGGCGCATGGTCGGTGCCTTCGAGGCCCGTGCGCGCCAGCTCTACGGCGAGGGGGTGACCTCGGAGATGGGAAGCGGCGATACGGCCGACGCCGCCGGCGCCGCCGCCGGCTGACCCCCTCCCTCGACCCCGCGACCGGCGTTTCCGGGGTCTTCCGGCCCGCTCGCGGGCCGGCCGCCCTTGCCGGCGGAGGGCCCGCGCCCTATGCCTTCGTTCGAGCACCATCGGACGGACGGGAGTGGGTGATGCGACGACGCGGGTTCATGGGTTTCCTCGCGGGTATGGCGGCGGCCACGGCGGTGCCGGGCCCGATCGCGGCCCAGGGAGTGGAGGTCAGGGAAGGCGTGATCGGCAGCGCCGAGGCGCCGCTGACCATCATCGAATATTTCTCGATGACCTGTCCCCACTGCGCCAATTTCCACCGCGACACCCTGCCGGTCCTCAAGGAGCGCTACATCGACACCGGCAAGGTGCGGATCCTGCTGCGCGACTTCCCGCTCGACCGCTACGCGCTGTTCGCGGCGGTGATCGCCCATTGTGCGGGCAACGACCGCTATCCCACCTTCGTGGACGTCTTCCTCGAGACCCAGCAGCAGTGGATGAGCGCTCCCGATCCGCTGGCCGCCCTCAAGTCCCTGGGCCAGCTCGGCGGCCTCACCATGGAACAGATGGACGCCTGCCTGGCGGACGAGAAGATGATCGACGCGGTGCTCGAGATGCGTCTCGAGGGCGAGCAGACCTACAACGTCAACTCGACCCCGAGCTTCATCATCGACGGCAAGCTCTACGCCGGCAACAATTCGCCCGAGGGGTTCGCGCAGATCATCGATCCGCTGCTGCCCTGAACCCCGGTCGGGGCGGCTCAGCCTGGGGCTGACGCCGGCATTGCCTGTTTCTACCGGCGTGTTATGTTGCCGCCGCAACCCCAAGATATTGCGGCCGGGCTTTTGAAGGTCACCAGGCTCCGCATCAGCGGTTTCAAGTCCTTTCCCGATCCCACCGATGTCGCCATCGACGAGGGCCTGACGGGCATCGTCGGGCCCAACGGCTGCGGCAAGTCGAACATCGTCGAGGCGCTGCGCTGGGTGATGGGTGAGAGCTCGGCCCGGGGCGTGCGCGGCGCCGAGATGGACGACGTCATCTTCAGCGGCTCGGCGCTGCGGCCGCGCTTCGACTTCGCCGAGGTGACGCTGGTCCTCGAAGGGCCGGTGGAGGGGCATGTCGGCGCCGGCGCCGAACTCGCGGTATCGCGGCGCATCGGTCGCGGTACCGGCTCCGTCTACCGGATCGGCGGCCGGGAGGCGCGCGCCCGTGACGTCCAGCTCCTGTTCGCCGACGTGGGCAGCGGCGCCCGCAGCGCCGCCGTCGTCAATCAGGGGCAGGTGACGGCGCTCGTCGATGCCAGACCCGACGAGCGCCGGCGGCTGCTCGAGGAGGCGGCCGGCATCGGCGGTCTGCTCGCGCGGCGGCGGGAGGCCGAGCTGCGGCTCGCCGCCACCGAACGCAATCTGGAACTGGTGGTCGAGCGGCTCGCGGAACAGGAGCGCCGGCTCGCGGCGCTCGCCCGCCAGCGGCGCCAGGCGGAACGGTTCCGGCATCTGCAGCAGGAGCTGCGGCTGCTCGAAAAGCTGCGACTGCTGCTGCGCCTCGAGACCCTGCGCGCGAGCGCCGCCGAACGGGGGCGCGAGCTCGCCGAACTGGAGCGGCGGCACGCCGGCCTCGCGACCGAACTCGAGGCCGCCCGCTGCAACCGCGGGGAGCTCGACGAGGCGCTGCGCGCCGCCGGGCAGGACTGCGCGGCGCTCGCCGCCGCCCGCGTGCGGGCGGAGGAGCGGTTGCGCGCCCGCCGTCTCGCTCTCGAGCGGGAGCGCGGGGAACGCGCGCGGCTCGAGCGGCGCATCGCGGAGCTCGAGACCGAACTCTCGGCGGTCGACGGGCGTCTGGCCGACAACGCCGCGCGGGGCACCGAGCTCGACGAGCGGCGGGCGGCCCTCGAGCGGGAGGCCGAAGGGCTGCGCCGGCGTCTCGCGGAGGAGGCGCGGGCGCTCGAGGAGACGCGCGGCGAGCTCGCCGCCGTCGAGGATCGCCTGCGCCAGGCACGGGTCGAGGAGGGCCGGCTCGCGGCCGATCTCGAGATGGCGGAGCGGGCGGCGGCGGAACTCGCGAACCGCCGACAGGCGCTGGAGGCGCGCCTCGCGGCGATGGAGGAGGAGCTCGCGGACAGCCCGGAGGAAAGGGCGACGGCGGAACTGGCGGCGCTCGAAGAGCGCCACGCCGGACAGCGCCGCGCGATCGCCGAGCGGCAGGAAGCGGCGGCCCGCCTCGAGGAGACCCTCGCCGGGCTCGAACGCGCGCGGCAGGAGGCCGCGGCGCGATGCGAGGCCCTGCGCGACGAACGGGAACGGCTGACGACCCGCGCGCGGGAGATCGACGCCGCGCTCGAGACGGTCGAGGAACGCCGCCGGCTGCTGATCGCCGCCCTCGAGGCGGCGGCGGAACGGAGGCGGCGACTGGAGGCGGAGCGGGCGGCGCTGCAGGCGTGCCGGGAGGGCTCGGCGGTCGCCGATCTCGCCCGGGAACTCGAGCGTGCGGCCGCGGCGCGCCGCGAGGCCGAGGCGCGGCTCGAGGCGCTCGGTCGCGAGCGTGCCGAGCTCGCGCGGCACCGGCACGAGGCGGCGGCGGAACGCGGCGGCTGCGAACAGGAGCGGATGCGCGTCGAAAGCGAGATCGCCGCCCTCGAGGAGCTGTTGCCGCCGGCCGCACCGGCGCCGCTGATCGACCGGCTGGACCTCGGAGAGGAGGAGGGTCGGGCGCTGATGGCGGCACTGGGCGAGGAGCTGCTGCTCGGTACCGACCGCGGGGCGCCCGCCTACTGGCGGGAGGATCCGGCGGCGCCCCGCAACGGCGCCGATCTGCCCCTGCCCGAGGGCGTGGAGCCCCTGTCCGGGAGGATCGCCGGTGTCCCGGCCCTCGCACGTCGGCTGGCCCTGATCGGGCTCACCGAGGCGGACCGGGCCGAAGCGCTGCACGGCCGGCTGGCGCCCGGCCAGGTGCTGGTCTGTCGCGACGGGGGCATCTGGCGCTGGGACGGGCTCGTGCGCCGTCCCGAGGCGAGCGCCGAGGTGATCGCCCGGCTCGACCGACGCCAGCGGCTCGGGCGTCTGCGCCGCCTCTTGGCCGAACGCCAGCGGCGGGAGCGCGAGGCGGCGCGCCGGCTGGCCGGGATCGAGGCGCGTCTGGCCGCGATCGAGCGCGAGGTGGCGGCCCTGACCGACCGGCGCCGCGGTCTCGAACGGCAGGAGGATCTGCTGCGCCACCGGCAGGAGACGGCGATCCGCGAAGCGGCCGAGGCGGAACGCCGCCTTTCCGCCATCGCCGAGGAATGTCGGGCGCTCGAAGAGGAGCGGGCGCGGCTGGGGGAACAGGAACGCGCGCTGGCGGCCGAAGCCGAGCGGCTGCGTGGCGAGCGCCCCGCCGAGGAGACCCTGGCGGAGGTCCGGGAGCGCCATGCCGCGGCCACCGAGGAGGCTGCGCGACGCGCCCGCGAGGCGGCCGCGGCACGGGCCGCGCTGGAGCACGCGGCGGCGGAACTCGCGGAGCTTCGCCGGCGCGAGGCCGCGCTCGCCGAGGAGATCGCGACGGGGCGGCGCGAGCTGGCGGCCGCCGGCGAGCGTCTCGCGGGTCTGCGGGCGATGCTGGAGGCGGGACGCTCCGAACGCGCGGCCCTCGAGAAGGAGGCGGCCGCGCACGGCGCGGCGGCCGCCCGCATCCGCCGGCTCCTGGAGGAGGCGGCGGAGCGGTGCCGCGCGCTCGAGGCGGAGCGGGCGGCGCTCTGCGGCGCCCTCGAGGAGACGGAGCGGCGCCACCGGCGGATCGCGGATCGGCTGACGGCCATCGACAGGGAAGGCTCGGTGATCGTCGGCGAGCGCACGCATCTCTCCGCGCTGGCCGAGGAGCTGGCGGCGCGGCGGGAACGGCTCCACCAGTCGCTCGAGGCGAGCCGCAGGGAGCGCCATCTGCTGGCGGCGCCCGAGGGGGAGGAGGCGACCGCGGAGCTCGAGGCGGAGCTCGCGAGACTGGCCGGCGAGCTGGCCGCCCGGGAGGAGGAGCGGCAGCGCCTCGAGGGGGCGCTCGCCACCTGCCGCGAGCGGGTCGAGCTGCTGGCCGCCGCCGCCGGCGAGCTGCGCGAGGGCCAGGCCGGCCTTCGCGGCGAGCTCGCGCGGCTGGAGGGCGAGCGGGAGGCGGTGGAGCGGGAGATCCGCGAGAGGCTGGGGCGACCCGCCCGGGCCTTCCTCGAGGATCCCGCCCTGCGGGAGGCCCTCGACGGGGCCTCGATGGCCGAGATCGAGCCCCGGATCGAGGCGCTGAAGCGCGCCCGCGAGCGGCTCGGCGAGGTCAACCTGCGGGCCGCCCGCGAACATGCCGAGCTCGAGGAGACGGTGGCCGCGACGCGGGCGGAGGAGGCCGAGCTCCGGGCGGCGGTGGAGCGCCTGCGGGACGCCATCGCCACCCTCGACCGCGAGGGCCGGCGGCGGCTGCTGGCGGCGTTCGAGACCGTGGATCGCCATTTCAGGGAGCTGTTCCGGCGGCTGTTCGGCGGTGGCGAGGCCCATCTGCGGCTGACCCGCCTCGACGAGCCCTTCGCCGCCGGCCTCGAGCTCGAGGCGATGCCGCCGGGCAAGAAGCTGCAGCATGTGAGCCTCCTTTCCGGTGGCGAGAAGAGCCTCGCGGCGCTGGCCCTCGTCTTCGCCTTCTTCCTCGCCCGTCCCAGCCCGCTGTGTGTCCTGGACGAGGTGGACGCGGCCCTCGACGACGCCAATGTCGAGCGGTTCCTGGCCCTGATGTCGGACATCGCGGAGCGCACCGGCACCCGTTTCCTGGTGGTCACCCACCATCCCCTGACCATGGCGCGGATGGACCGGCTCTACGGGGTGACGATGACCGAACCGGGGGTCTCGCGGCTGGTCTCGGTGGTGCTGGAAACGGCGGTGGCGCTGCGCGCTACGGCATGATGACGCATAGATTCCGGCCGCCTTGACAGGGCGGGGGGGCGTTTTTAGGTTTGCGCCGCCTTCGCGGGCCGGGGCGGCAGGCCGCGGCCGGGCGCGCGGGGGCACGGAGCGGATGGCGCGGAAGGACAGACCACCGTCGTTCGAGGAGTTCGACGCCAAGCTCGAAAAGTTGCGCGAGCAGCGGCGCGCGCTGCCGGCGAGGCGGCGTCGGCGGGGGCTCGCGGCGGCGGACGGGATGCAGGCGGGCATCGAGGTCGTCGCCGGCATCATCGGCGGTGTGCTGCTCGGCTACGGGCTGGACAGCTGGTTCGGCACGCGCCCGCTGCTGGTGATCGTGTTCTTCCTGCTCGGCTCCTTCGCCGGGCTGTTGAACGCCTATCGTCACCTGCGCCGCGCCGGATCCCCGGCGGCGGAGGGGGGCGACGAGGCGAATGGCGATGCCGTGTAGCCCCGCAGGGATGCCGGCGACCGCGGAGGATGGAGTGTAACGGTGGCGGACCCGCTCGCGCAGTTCGAGATCGAACGCTACGTACCGATCCTGGTCGGCAATGCGGACCTCTCCTTCACCAACTCCTCCCTCTGGATGGTGGTCAGCGCCGGAGCCGTCTACGGTCTCGTCATGCTCGGTACCCGCCATCACGCGATGGTGCCGGGACGCCTGCAATCGGTCGTCGAGCTGACCTACGAGTTCGTCGCGGATCTGGTACGGGAGAACGCCGGCAAGGAAGGGATGGCCTATTTCCCGGCGGTGTTCACCCTCTTCACCTTCATCCTGATGGGCAACAGTCTGGGCGTCATCCCCGGCATCTTCACCTTCACCAGCCACATCATCGTCACCTTCACCCTCGCCATGGGCGTCTTTCTGGGCGTCACGGCGCTCGGCTTCTGGCTCCACGGCTGGCGCTTCCTGTCCTTCTTCGTGCCGCCGGGTGCCCCCAAGCTGATGATCCCGGTGCTGGTGCCGATCGAGATCCTCTCCTACTGCTTCCGGCCGATCAGCCTCTCCATCCGGCTGTTCGTGAACATGATGGCCGGTCACACCATGCTCAAGGTCTTCGCCGGCTTCATCATAGCCCTCGGCGTCTTCGGCGTGGCGCCGCTGGCGGTCAACGTCGCGCTGACGGCCTTCGAGATCGGTGTGGCGTTCCTGCAGGCGTACATCTTCACGGTACTGACCTGCATCTATCTGCACGACGCGATCCACATGCACTGAGCGGCGGCACGCCGCCTTTCCGGAACGGCGCTACGGACAAACGGGAGACCTGACATGGAAATCGAAGCGGCAAGGATGATCGGTGCGGGTATCGCCACCATCGCCCTGTTCGGTGTCGGCACCGGTATCGGCCACATCTTCTCGACGCTGATCTCCACCGTCGGGCGCAACCCGTCGGTCCAGCAGCGGGTGTTCCCCTACGCCATCGTCGGCTTCGCCCTGGTCGAGGCGGTGGCGCTCTACGCGCTGCTGATCGCCTTCCTCATTCTCTTCCTCTGAGCCGGAAGCGGAGGTCGACGGCCGGGGACCCGGCCGTCGGTCGCGCGCCGGCGACGCGAGACGTGGCGGAGGGAACCTTGGGCAAGCTTCTGAGCACGGCGGGGCTGTTCGCGGTATTCGCCGCCCGGCTGGCGGTCGCCGCCGGGGACGCCGAGGCCGAGGGCGGGGGGCTGCCCCAGCTCGACGTCTCGACCTATCCGAGCCAGATCTTCTGGCTGATCCTGTCCTTCGCGGTGCTCTACTACCTGCTCACCCGCAAGGCGCTGCCCCGGGTGGCGGAGATCCTCGAAGCGCGCCAGGACCGCATCGCCGCCGATCTCGACCGCGCCGCGCGCCTGCGGCAGGAGGCGGAGGACACGCTCCGGCGTTACAACGCCATGATCGAGGAGGCGCAGGCGCGGGCCCGCACGCTGCTGCACACCGCCCAGGAGCGCATCGCGAGCGAGTTCGCGGAACGCCAGGCGGCGCTCGAGAAGGAGCTCCACGACAGGATCCGGGAGGCCGAGGAGCGCATCGCCGCGGCCCGCGAGAAGGCGCTCGCGGAGATCGACGAGGTGGCTGCCGAACTGGTGCAGGCGGCAGCCCAGCGACTCGCCTCGCTGAAGATCACCAGGAAGGACGCGCGGGCCGCCGTCGCCCGCGTCGCCGGGGAGTAGGAGCGTTGGCCGAGTTCTGGCTGCTGGTCGCCTTCGTCATCGTCGTCGCGCTGCTGTGGAAGCCGGTCCGGCGACACGTGCTGCCGGCGCTGGACGAGCGGGCGGCGAGGATCCGCGCCGAACTCGACGAGGCGCAGCGCCTGCAGGAGGAGGCCAAGTCGCTGCTCGCCAAGTACCAGCGCCAGCTCCACGACGGCGAAACGCTGGCCCGCGAGATCATGCAGCGGGCGGAGACCGAGCAGCAGCGGCTCGAAGCGAGGATGAAGGCCGAATTCGAGACCATGGTGGCACGGCGCACCCAGCAGGCCGAGGAGCGCATCGCCCAGGAGGAGGCGCGGGCCGTCGCCGAGGTGCGCGGCCGGGCGGCCGAGCTCGCGTTGCGGGCCACCGAGCGGGTGCTGCGCGAGCGCATAGGCGAGAAGGAGGGACGGGCCCTCCTCGAGACGGCGCTGGCCGAGGTCGACCGCAAGCTGCACTGAGCCGCTGCCGTCGCGGCGGGAGGAACGCATCATGCGCGTCGAAGGGATCGTCGCCCTCGTCACCGGCGGGGGGTCCGGGCTGGGCGCCGCCACCGCGCGTCTCCTGAAGGAGCGCGGGGCGCGGCCGCTCCTGGTGGATCGCGATGCCGAGCGGCTCGCCGAAGTGGCGGGGGAGCTCGGGGTGCCGAGTGCCGTTCTCGACGTCGCCGACGCCGAAGCGGCGGAGCGCGTGGTGGGTGAACTCGCCGAACGGGAGGGGGTGCCCCGGCTCCTCGTCAACTGTGCCGGCATCGCGCCCGCGGCCCGCATCGTCGGACGCGAGGGGCCGATGGATCTCGCCGCCTTCGAGGCCGTGATCCGCGTCAATCTCGTCGGCAGTTTCAACATGATGCGGCTGGTGGCCGCACGCATGATGGCGCTCGAGCCGCTCGAGGACGGCGAGCGGGGGGTGATCGTCAACACCGCCTCGGTGGCCGCCTTCGAGGGCCAGATCGGGCAGGCCGCCTACAGCGCCTCCAAGGGCGGGATCGCCTCGCTCACCCTGCCGGCGGCGCGCGAGTTCGCAGACCGCGGCATCCGCGTCCTGGCCATCGCCCCCGGGCTGTTCGCGACGCCGATGCTGCTCGGCATGCCGGAGAAGGTGCAGCAGTCGCTCGCCGCCACGGTGCCCTTCCCCAAACGCTTCGGCCGGCCCGAGGAATACGCGGCCCTCGTTCTCCACATCTGCGAGAACCCGATGCTCAACGGCTGCGTGCTGCGTCTCGACGGGGCGCTCAGGATGGCGCCGCGCTGACCGTCCGGACGGCCGCGCCCCCCTTCCGCTACAT
>Ga0256830_1001029_pt1 | contig 20379 bp, 33 predicted proteins | sample 128326metaG_FD_190537 | JGI IMG/M metagenome (GOLD analysis project Ga0256830, IMG submission 190537) | Hydrothermal vent microbial communities from Lau Basin, Pacific Ocean - 128-326 | ecosystem: Environmental > Aquatic > Marine > Hydrothermal vents | place: Pacific Ocean: Lau Basin | collected... | reverse complement strand
CTGGATACTGGATTGTATCACTATCCGGTGCGTGGTAAGGGTATAATCCTGGGATGAAACTTTCTTTCGGGTGCTGCGTACTTTGTTATGTGTGGTTCATCGAAACCGCAACACCCATTCTCGGATGTGGAGGAACCCCATGGCTGATGTAATCGACTATAAAATCTATGGCGACGACCTGCAACTGGTCGAGGTGGAACTCGATCCGGGGGAGGGCGTGCGCGCCGAAGCCGGCACGATGACTTACATGGAGGACGGCATCCAAATGCAAACCGGCACGGGCGGCGGGCTGTTCAAGGGCTTCAAGCGCATGTTCACCGGCGAGAGTTTCTTCATTACCACTTTCATGAACTCGGCCAACGACAAGCGGCGGGTGGCCTTCGCGGCTCCCTATCCCGGCAAGATCGTGCCCTTCGACCTGGACGTGTTCGGCGGGCAGGTGTTGTGCCAGAAAGACTCGTTTTTGTGCGCGGCGCGCGGCACCGAAATCGAGGTGGCCTTCACCAAACGGTTGGGCGCAGGCCTGTTCGGCGGCGAGGGCTTCATCTTGCAGCGGCTGGTCGGTGACGGCATGGTGTTCGTGCACGCTGGCGGCACGGTCATCCGCAAGGACCTGGCCGCGGGCGAGAGCCTGCGGGTGGACACCGGCTGTCTGGTAGCCTTTGCAACCACCGTGGACTACGACATCCAGTTCGTAGGCGGCTTCAAGAACGCGTTGTTTGGCGGCGAAGGCCTGTTCCTGGCAAAAATGACCGGCCCGGGCACGGTGTACCTGCAAAGCCTGCCATTCTCACGATTGGTGGACCGCATTCAGGCCGGAATTACCCTATCCCAATCCGGTGGAGAGCAGCGCGGGGTAGCTGGCCTGGGTGGCGACATTTTGAAGAACATCATCAGCGGGGGGTAGAAAAAACTCAACGCCCCGCTTTCTGTTTCGCCTCTTCCCACAGGGCGTTCATCTCCTCCACCCCCAATTCCCCTACCTCCCGCCCCCGACTCCGAGCTGCCTGCTCAACGAACTCAAAACGCTGGCGAAAACGAGCATTCGCCTCCCGCAGGGCGGTTTCCGGGTCCACACCCAATCTATCGGCCAGCCGGGCGACCACGAAGAGCAAATCGCCAACTCGCGCGGCGCGGGCCACCGCATCATCCGTCTGCCGGACTGCCTTCAGCGCTTCCGCAATCCTGGCGTACACACCCTCCCGATCGGGCTGGTCGAATCCGGCGCGGGCCGCCTTGCGCTGGTAGGCGCGGGATTGCGCCAGGGCCGGCAGGCCGCGGGGCACACCATCTAGCAGGCTTTCTCGCTCATCCCCTTTTTCGCGCTGCTCTTTCGCCTTCAACCGCTCCCAATTCAGCAACACCCCCTCTACCCCCTCCACCTGTACATCTCCAAACACATGCGGATGACGGCGGATCAGCTTGGTCGTGATGCCGTGTGCCACCGCTGCCATGTCGAAGGTGCCCGCCTCGCTGCCGATTTGGGCATGGAATACGATCTGAAAAAGCAGATCGCCCAATTCCTCGGCCAGTTTCTCGGGATCGTCTTCGTCCAGGGCCTCCAGCACCTCGTACGTTTCCTCCAACAGGTGCGGGCGCATACTCTGGTGGGTCTGCTGGCGGTCCCACGGGCAGCCGTCCGGCGCGCGCAGCCGCGCCACCACCTCCTGAAAGCGCTCCATAGAGGTGTGCGGCCCCAACGGGGGCAAATAGAGGCTGGTGAGCAGGCCGGTGTGCGGGCTGCGGTCGATTTCGTATAACGCCAGGGATTCGACTACCTCATCCGGCGTACCCGCGGCGTGAACCAGATGCACCGGGTGTTCATCCGGATAGAGCGCCATGAGGGTGAGCTTGACCTCGGCGGCCATCTGGCGGGAGTGGATTTGGGCGATCAGCGCGGGCGCGTCCGGCGGGAACGGCGGGACGTGCATGTTGGCGAGTTCGAACGCGTCCACCAACGAGGTGTGGGGAAAGGGATCGACCCCCAGGGCTGCGAACACCGCCTCGAGGAAGCTGATCCCGGACAGGATGCGGACAGGGATGCCCCGCTGCCGGGCGCGGCGGGCGATCTCGGGCGCGGTGGCCTCCGCCACGAAGGGGTGCCCGGGCACCGCGTAAATCACCCCACCAGGGCGGCTTCCAAGCTCCAGCACACGCTCGACAATCGCGGCGTACACCTGCTCAAAGGATTCGGCGCCTTCGTAGAGAGCATCGAAGCTGTGGGTGGTCAGGGTTTCTGGGAAGGCCGCCACAACCGGATGCTGCCGCGTGCGCAGATAGATTTCTGAGGCTTCGTGGAGCAGCTCCCAGGCCTGCCGGGTGAGCAATTCGGGGCTGCCGGGGCCGAGGCCGAGTAAGGTGATGGACATGGGTGGAGGCGGGGGAGTGGGTGTTGGGTAATTGGGTAATTGGGTAATTGGGTAATTGGGTAATTGGGTAATTGCATCCTGAGCGGAAGGGGAGCGGAGCGAGCCTGAAGTCGAAGGATGGGTAATTGCGCCTTACGCTCCTCGATTATCGATTTACGACGTGCGACCTGTGACGTTCAGTGTACTCAGCACCCTTAGAGGGCTTCGGCGTTCCAACACGTGCGGCGTGTCTACCTGTCTACCTGTTTACCTGTCTACGTGCGATGTTCAGTGTACTCAGCACCCTCAGCGTTTCAGCATTCCGACCTTAATCACGAACACCGCAGAGCGAAAAGACCTCCGCGGTGCCTCGTGATCGCATGAGTCTGGCGTTTAGCGTTTGGTGTAAGTGGGGGCCTTGCGGGCGCGCTTGAGGCCGGGCTTCTTGCGCTCTTTGACGCGCGCGTCCACGGTCAGCAAGCCCGCCTTGCGCATCAGGGGACGGAAATCCGGGTTCAATTGCACCAGCGCGCGGGTCAGCCCCAATTTGACCGCGTCGGTCTGCCCGGTGACGCCACCGCCGCGCACGAGCACAGAAATGTCCAGTTGCGAACGGTCTTGCTGCGCGACCTCCAGCGGGCGCAAAATCGCATCCACGTCACCCAGGCGAGTGAAATATTCGTTCAGAGGCTTACCGTTGACGGTGAACTGGCCTTGCCCGCTCATCACGCGCACGCGCGCCACAGCCTCTTTCCGGCGGCCAACACCTTCGTAATACCTGTCTGCCATATCTTCTCCTTACAATTCCAGCGGTTTGGGCTGCTGGGCCTGATGAGGATGGTCCGGCCCGGCGTATATTTTCAGCTTCTTCATCAGCTTGCGTCCCAGGCGGTTGTGCGGCACCATGCCCCAAACCGCTTTCCGAAGCACACGCTCCGGGTGTTTGGCGAGCAACTCGCGCAATGCCAGGGACTTAAGCCCGCCGGGATAGCCGGTATGCCAGTAATACCGCTTGTCTTCCAGTTTGTTTCCAGTTACCCGGACGCGTTCGGCATTCACCACCACGACGAAATCGCCACAATCCACGCCTGGGGTGTAGGTCGGCTTGTGTTTCCCGATCAAAATCGAGGCGATGCGGCTCGCCAGACGGCCTAAAGTCTGGTCGTTGGCGTCCACCAACACCCATTCTCTTTCGATTTCACCTTGTTTTGGATAATACGTTTTTTGCACGATAATCACTCCAATTCAACCAAATTTCAGTAGCGCACCCCGACCAGAGTCAACCCGTGCGGGGGTGCCAGACCCTTGACAGGGCCAGTTTCTCCGTTCAAATACTGTCTCACGCTGGCAGGCGGCAGTTTTCCCTGGCCGATGTCCACCTGCAACTGCACGATGCGGCGCACCATATGGTACAGGAAGGCGTTGGCCTCGATCTCGAAGATCAATTCGTCCCGCTCGTGCTGCCAGGTCGCTGCCTGGACGCGGCGCACGGTGACGCCGCCCGGTTTCGGCGGGCTGCCGAAAGCCCGGAAATCGTGTTCGCCCAGGAGTTGCGCAGCCGCCTGGTTCAAGCGGTCCAAATCCGGGGCCGGCCAAACCCGCCAGGCAAACCGTTCACGCAAGGGGTTGCGCGTGGAGTCGGAAAAGATGCGGTACTGGTAACGGCGTGCGCGGGCATGATAACGGGGGTGAAAATCTTCGCCAGCCACCCGCACCTGTCGCACCGCCACATCGGAGGGCAGGTTTGCGTTCAGGGCTTGCAAAAGCGCTGCGGGCGTGTGCGCCCAGGCCAGATCGAACGCGATCACCTGCCCCGAAGCGTGTACACCGGCATCCGTCCGTCCGGCTGCCAGGATCGAGCCTCCTGTCCAGCCAACCCTATGCAGGGCCTCTTCGACCTCGCCTTGAACCGTTCGTTCGGCGGCCTGCCGCTGGAACCCGTGAAACAGCGTACCGTCGTAGGCGAGAACAGCCTGGTAACGTGCCATGTTGGAGAAACCGGAGCCGCCTAGCGGCGCGCTATCCGGCTTCCAGTGGATTTACTACTCGACCAGTTCTAAAAGAACCATTTCCGCGGCGTCACCCTGGCGCGGCCCCAACTTGAGCATACGCGTGTAACCGCCGTCCCGCTCCTCGTAACGCGGAGCAATTTCGTCGAACAATTTTCGAACAAGCTCGGGATCGCCCAGGCGGGCGGCGGCCAGACGGCGGGTATGCACCATGTAGGCGGGGTTGTCTTCCTCCGCGGCGTTGCCCTTTTTCGCCAGCGTGATCAGCTTTTCTGCCGGACCGCGCACGAACTTGGCTTTCGCCAGCGTAGTCTCGATGCGCTCGTGCTCAAAAAGCTGCTTGATCAAATTCTTTCGCAAAGCTTTGCGATGGTCTTTGCTGCGGCTCAGTTTGCGTCCTGCTTTTTGATGTCGCATAATCTTTACTCCGCTTCTTCGACGTCCTCTTGCTCATCGGATTCGAGGTAGCCTTTCTCCGTCATCTTGGCACGCAGTTCGTCGAGGCTCTTTTCTCCGAAATTGCGGATGGACATGATGGCCTCATCTCCTTTTTCGAGTAATTCGAGCACCTCGCCCACCGTGGTGATCCCGGCACGCTTGAGGGAGTTGAAAACCCGCACAGAGAGATCGAGGTTTTCTATCGGCGTCTCGATCACCTCGCTCGTCAGGCGGCTGCTGACCGCTTCCTCTTCGGGCGGGGTGATCACGATTTCCTCGGTGATACCGGCGATGTGCCGGAAGTGCTCGATCAGCACTCGGGCGCTGGCGCTCATGGCCTCTTCGGGCGAAATCGTGCCGTCGGTCCACACTTCCAGTGTCAGGCTGTCGTAGTTGGTGCTCTGACCCACACGCGCCGAACCAACCTGCCAGTTGACGCGGCGCACAGGGGTGTAAATCGCATCGACCGGCAGCTCCCCGATGGGTAAACGATCACTGCGTTCGTCAGCGGGGGAATACCCCCGTCCGGTCTCGACAGAGAGTTCCATCTCCAATAACCCGGCCCCATTTTCCATGGTAAAGAGATACAAATCCGGGTTGACGATTTCCGCTTCGGGCGGTGCCAAAATGTCCGCCGCGGTAACCTCACCTTCACCCTGCACTTCCAGGTGCAAACGGGCAGTATCCGCATCGTGCAATTTGACGCGCAACTGCTTCAATTGCAGCATGATCTGAATCACATCTTCCCGTACCCCCGGAATGCTGGTGAATTCATGCTGCACATCCGTAATGCGAATGGCGGTAACCGCTGCACCGGGCAGTGCCGAAAGCAAAACACGACGCAAAGCATTCCCGATAGTGGTGCCATACCCCCGTTCCAGAGGGCTGATGACGAATTTCCCGTAATTTCGAGATTCGGCAACACACTCGATCCTGGGTGTAACCATATTACTCAAACCGACCACGTTCCACCTCTCACCAAAACTGCTGGCAGAGCCAGTAAATTTTTGTCCAAAATATTCATAACCAGGGGTTCAGTCCGGCATGGTTCAACCTGCCCGCGGGCGGTTTTCCCATCCGCCTGGACGGCGTGTGAATTCTAAACTACCTTGAATAGTATTCAACAATGAGTTGTTCGTTCAGGTTTCCGTCGATCTCCGAGCGCTCCGGCATCCGCAGGACAGTGCCTGAAAGATTGTTCAGATCGCGAGACAGCCAGGCGGGCACGTTGGCTTTTTCGGCCAGGGCGGGCAGTTCTTTGAAAAACGTGCGTTTGCGAGAACCCTCTCGCACCGAGATTTCGTCGCCCGGTGAAATCAACATGGAAGGCACATCCGTGCGGCGGCCATTGACGTTGAAGTGGCCGTGCGTTACCAACATACGCGCCTGCGCGCGGCTCTGTGCGTACCCCAGGCGGTAGACCACGTTATCCAGGCGGGATTCCAAAATCTGGAGCAAATTAACGCCCGTCAGCCCTGGGCGACGCAACGCGGTGGTGTAGTAACGGCGGAACTGGCGTTCCAGAACGCCGTAAATGCGTCGTGCTTTTTGCTTGGCGCGCAGTTGCCGTGCGAAATCGGACTCGCGGCCACGGCGAAACTGCCGGGCGCGTCCATGCTGGCCGGGCGCGTAGCCCCGCCGGTCAAAAGAACACTTGGGAGTGAAACATCGCTCCCCTTTCAAGAAAAGTTTTTCGCCCTCACGGCGACAGAGTTTACAAACTGGTCCAATATATCTGCCCATTTAGAAATTCCTTCTTCTGTTACACGCGGCGTTTTTTGGGTGGCCGGCAGCCGTTGTGCGGGATCGGTGTCACATCAGTGATCGAACGGATGCGAAGCCCCAGCGCCTGGATGGCGCGCAGAGCAGACTCGCGGCCCGGCCCGGGGCCCTTAACGAAGATATCCGCTTCCCGCAGCCCCATATCCATGGCGGCCTTCACCGCTCGTTCCGTCGCCAACCGGGCGGCAAACGGTGTGCTCTTGCGAGAACCTTTGAAACCCACCGAACCCGCGCTGCCCCAGGTTACGGTATTCCCCTGGTGATCGGTGACGGTGATGATCGTGTTGTTGAACGTAGCATTGATGTGCACCTGTCCTGAGGAGAGGGTACGCTTCGTCTTCCGTGCGCCACCACGGCGCGAGGATCGTGTACTTCGAGCCATAATTACTCCTGTTCTTACTTCTTCTTTGCGCCTCGACGACGACCGCGACCGGCCACCGTTTTCTTGGGGCCTTTGCGGGTGCGGGCATTGGTGCGCGTTCGTTGGCCGCGCACCGGCAAATGGCGGCGATGCCGCAAGCCCCGGTAGCTGCCGATCTCCATCAGCCGCTTGATGTTCATTTGAACTTCCCGGCGCAGAACACCCTCGACCTGATAATTTTTGCTGATGTAGTCACGCAACAGCGCGACCTCGGCTTCAGTGAGATCGCCGATCCGTTTGTCGGGATCGACCTGCGTGGCTGCGAGGATTTCGCGCGCCCGGGTGCGGCCAATCCCGTACAAATAGGTCAGCCCGATTTCGACGCGCTTGTTTCGGGGTAAGTCAATACCTTCGATACGTGCCATTTTGTTTATCCTTGCCGTTGTTTGTGCCGCTTATTTTCGCAAATCACGTAGAGGCGGCCTCTGCGCTTGACGATCTTGCATTTCGCGCAGCGTTTTTTGACAGAAGCTGATACTTTCATGAGATTATCTCCTCAAAACGCATCCAACACGTCGTTCGATGACCAATTTTGCCTGTCTTTATTTGCGCAAAAGCGCAATTATACCTACTCTCTACCTCTCCGTCCAGACTGATTCAACGCACCAGCAGAGTGTCTTCATAACCGTGCAATTTCAGCTCCGCATCAATGGAGAAAAACACATCGCGCACAACACCCACTACGATGAGCAGCCCGGAGGAGGAGACCAGAAAAATACCCCCAGCGTTGACTCCGCCACCCACTGCTCCAAGAGAGGGGATTAGCAAACTGATCAGGTACGGAAACACAGCGATAAGCCCCAGAAACAAGGCGCCCGGAAGCGTGATCCGCCGCAACACTCTGGTGAGATATTCCTGCGTTTTTGCGCCGCGGCTCACGCCCGGTATCTGCGCGCCGGCGCGCTTCAAGTTCTCGCCGTAGTTTTGTTGCGCAAACAGCACATCCGTATAAAAGAAAGTAAACGCCACCACCATCAGAAAATACAGGAACCAATACGTTCCCGTGCCGCCGCCGAAATTCAGTTGCATCCAGTTGGCCAGGTTACGCAGCCATTCTGTCTGGGAGGCGAGGAAAAAACTTGCCAACACCGCCGGGAAGGTGAGAATGGATTGGGCAAAGATGAGCGGGATCATCCCGGCCATATTGACCATCAGCGGCAGCGTCCCTTTGACAGGCATGGACATCCGGTTACCGACCCGCCGTCCAGGGTACATGACGGGGACGTTCCGCCGGCCTTGCTGAATGTATACGATGGCAAAAATCGTCACAGCCGTGATCAACAACATAAAGAAGATCAGGAAGCCGCGCGACTCCTGGGTGCTCAATAGCAGACGCAAATTCCGCGGAATCTGTGCAACGATCCCGGCAAAGATGATCAACGAGAGGCCTTGCTGGCGAAGCCCATATTCCGAAATCAGCTCCCCCAACCAGATACCGAACATGGTGCCGGCTGTCATGCTGACAATAACCGCCACAGAGGGCAACAGAGCCGAACCAGAGAACCCGAAATTATCCAGCACCGGCACCCCGGCCAGCGCATTGAACAGGTTGATTTGGCCGATGGCCTGCAAAGCTGCCATCGGGATGGACAGGAACATCGTCCATTTCTCCATCCACCGGCGGCCTTCGCGCTGGTCGTCTTCCATGCGCGCTTTCCAGGATGGGATGATCGGAACCAGAAGCTGGAGGATAATCTGCGCGGTGATGTAGGGGTACACGCCCATCGCCATCACGGAGAAGTTGGAAACGGTGCCCCCCGACAGCAGGTCCAACACGCCAACGAAGATGGCGCCAGGGCCGCCGCCTTGCAGAATCCCCGCGATCACTTCGCGGTTTGCTCCAGGGACAGGGAAGTGCGCCGCGAAACGATAAAGGATCAGGATGCCGAGCGTAATCAACAACTTACGCCGGATGTCCTGCGCCTTGCTAACTCGATTCAGATATGTAACGACAGTAGACCGTTTCACTTGTATGCTCCTTATGGCTGGCCGGGCGTAACTCCCGGTGGGGGAAGACTGCCATCCTCCTCGAGCACATTACTTGAGCGGGAGAATTTCGACGCTCCCACCCGCTGCCTCTATTTTCGCGCGCGCGCCTTTGGTGATCCGGTGTGCAGCAACTTTCAAAGGCACATTCACCTCGCCTCGCCCCAAAATGACGACCGGTTTGCGGGGATCACGCAACAGGCGCGCCTGCTCCAGCGTTTCGGGGGAGACTTCGCTGTTTTTGGAAAAGCCGGAGAGCTGGTCCAGGTTCACCTCGTTGTACTCAACCCGATTGATCGGCGTGAAGCCTCGCTTGAAAGGCAGGCGGCGGAAAAATGGCAGGTTGCCGCCCTGATGGTATAGGCGAGTGCCCCCACCGGACCGGGCGCCCTGGCCTTTCATCCCGCGGCCGGCGGTCTTTCCCTGGCCGGCGGCAATGCCGCGGCCCACCCGCTTCCGGCGTTTCACGGCGCCTTTATTGGGTTTGAGATCGTGCAGTTTCATGATCTTACCTCTTCTTCCACACGCACCAGGTGGCTGACTTTCTGCAACATGCCCCGAATAACGGGGGTGTCTTTGTGGACCACGGTTTGGTTGATGCGGCGCAAACCGAGCGCGCGCACCGTTCCCTTTTGGCGTTTGGAGTAGCCAATCGGGCTTTTGACCAGTGTTACGTGCAGGGTTTTCTCTTGTGCGCTCATGCGGATTTCCTTCGTTCCCAGTATGGCCGCAGTTGGTCAGGGGTTTTCCCTCGTTTGGCGGCCTCTTCCTGAACGGATTTCAATTGGGTCAGGGCATCCATGGTGGCCTTGACCACGTTGAGGATGTTTGCGCTGCCCAGGGATTTGGTGAGAATGTCACTCACACCGGCAGCCTCGACCACCGCGCGCACGCCGCCGCCAGCAATCACGCCGGTACCTGGGGAGGCCGGTTTGAGCAGCACCTTGGCGCCACCCACTTTGCCCATCACAGGATGCGGGATGGTGGTGCCATAGAGGGCGACCTGGCGCATGTTCTTGCGGGCGCGTTCGCCAGCTTTCCGCATAGCGTCGGGCACCGCGTTGGCCTTGCCCACGCCAACGCCCACTTTGCCGCGTTTGTCGCCCGCCACCACGGTCACGCGGAAGGAAAAACGGCGCCCGCCTTTGACAACCTTTGCCACACGCGAAATTTCGATCACGCGCTCTTCGATTTCGGGTTCAAAATCCATACCTTGATAATCAGACATCACGCTCTCCATTAAAATTTCAGGCCGCCTTTGCGCGCGCCTTCCGCGAGCGCCTTTACACGCCCCATGTAGCGGAAGCCGCCCCGATCGAACACCACGGTGTCAACTCCCTTGCTCCTGGCGCGCTGGGCAATGGCCTCCCCTACCAGACGCGCCTGTTCCGTTTTGCTGAGACCTTTGACCTTCGGGCGCAGTTCACGATCAATGGTCGAAGCCGAAACAATCGTGTGCCCGTTTTCATCATCGATCACCTGCGCGTAGATCTCCGACAGGCTGCGAAACACGTTCAGCCTGGGGCGCTCGGGAGTGCCCGAGATGTATTTGCGAACACGCCGGTGGCGTCGAATACGTGCAATTGTGCGAGTCTTTTTTGCCATTTGCTTACCTACTTTTTACCAGATTTGCCGGCCTTGCGGCGGATCACTTCGCCCTTATAACGAATGCCCTTGCCTTTGTACGGTTCGGGCGGGCGCACTTTGCGGATGTTGGCCGCAACCTGCCCCACCGCTTGCTTGTCATAACCACTGACGATGATCTCGCGCCCGCGGTTTTCCACCTGGAAGGTGATCCCCTCTGGCGGGGAAATGGTTACCGGATGGGAGTAGCCAACGTTCAACACCAGGTCTTGCCCCTTGAGTTCCGCGCGGTAGCCCACCCCCTCGATCTGGAGCGCTTTGGTAAACCCGGCGCTCACGCCCTGTACCATGTTGTTGATGATGGCACGCGTCATGCCGTGCATAGCGCGGTGTTCGCGTTGGTCCGAGGGCCGCTCCACCGTGATCACGCCCTCCTCAAGGCGGATACGCATGGCTGCCGGGAAGGTGTGCGCCAGCTGGCCTTTGGGGCCTTTCACCGCCACATGAGAGCCTTTGATGTTCACTTCCACGCCCTGGGGCAGGGGAATGGGTAATCGTCCAATTCGAGACATTTGTATACCTCCTGTGAGTGCCGGGTTTTTACCAAACCTTGCACAACACCTCCCCACCAACGCCCAACTGCCGGGCGCGTTGTCCGGTCATCACGCCCTTCGGGGTGGACAAAATCGCGATCCCCATGCCGGAGAGCACCCAGGGAATCTGTTGTTTCTTGGCATACACGCGCCGGCCCGGGCGGCTCACCCGCTCGAGGTTGGTGATCACCGGCTTACGAAAGCGCCGCTCACCCACGTATTTCAAACGGATGCGCAACACTTTGTGACCGGGTCGCTCGCCGTCCACAACTTGAAAGCCATCGATGAAGCCTTCACTCTTCAAAATTTTTGCAATCGCCACTTTCATCTTAGAACTGGGCATGGCGACCAGGGTGTGCCCGGCCATCGTGGCGTTGCGAATGCGGGTCAACATATCTGCAATCGGATCATTCACACTCATTTCGAGACTCCTCCGCTCTTTACCAGGACGATTTCACAACGCCGGGGATTTTACCGTCCAGGGCCAGCTCACGAAAACAAATTCGGCACAGTCCAAAGCGACGGATGTAGCCGCGTGGGCGCCCACAAATCCGGCAGCGGTTGCGCACGCGGGTGGGGTACTTCCGCCGCGTTTCACGAATAATCATACACTTTTTCGCCATGGTTAACCTTCCTTCCTGAAGGGCATGCCAAGCAATTGCAGCATTTGCCGGGCCTGGTCATCTGTTTCTGCGGTCGTCACGATGGTGACTTCCATGCCCCGCACTTTGTCAATTTTGTCGTAATCGATTTCGGGGAAGATCAATTGTTCCCGCAGGCCGAGGGTGTAGTTGCCGCGGCCATCGAACGAGTTGGGTGAAACACCCCGGAAGTCGCGCACGCGGGGTAACGCCACGTTGATCAAGCGATCCAGAAAGGCCCACATCTTCTCCCCGCGCAAGGTAACTTTGACGCCGATGGCGCGGCCCTCGCGCAGCTTGAAATTGGCGATGCTTTTGCGCGCTCGGGTGATTACCGGTCGCTGCCCGGTGATAACCATCAAATCTTGCACCGCCGCGTCCAGCGCCTTGGGGTTATCGAGTGCTTCGCCCAGCCCGATGTTCAACACGATCTTCTCGATGCGGGGCACCTGCATCACATTCTTCAGGCCTAGCGTATCCGCCAGCACAGGCATTGTTTCTCTGAAAAACCTTTCTTTCAAAGGAATACTCATTCTCGTTTCTCCATCCGTGGAAGCCCGTCCACATACGATCAAGCATACCGTTCCCGACGGGCAGGTGCTTAGTCCATTTCTTCTCCACAGCGTTTACAAACCCGGATCGGCTCGCCGTCTTCGCGCCGAATGGCAACCCGGGTGGGTTCATCACATTTGGGGCATACCAGCATCACATTCGAGATGTGGATCGGACCCTCGTATTCCAGGATGCCAGGGTTGATGGTCCGGCCTTGCGTTTGCACCTGTCGCTGGTGTTTCTTGCGAATGTTGACGCCTTGCACCACGATTTGTGCCTTTTTCGGCAACACCCTGATCACCTCACCGCGTTCCCCCTTGTCTCTGCCGGAGATGACTTCAACCTGATCGCCTTTTCGAATTTTTACTTTCACGGTCTTCGCTCCCTCGCTGGCGTCAGAGAACTTCGGGGGCCAGCGAAACGATCTTCATATATCCTTTTTCGCGCAATTCGCGCGCCACCGGGCCGAAAATACGAGTCCCGCGCGGGTTACGTCCATCGGGCGCCAAAATGACAGCCGCATTGTCGTCGAAGCGAATGTAAGAGCCATCTTCACGGCGCCATTCTTTGGCGGTGCGCACCACCACCGCGCGTACCACGTCGCTCTTCTTCACCGAGCCGTGAGGGGTGGCGGACTTGACGGTGCCCACGACCACATCCCCCACACTGCCATAGCGCCGGGTAGAGCCGCCCAATACACGGATCACCAGTAACTCGCGCGCGCCGGTGTTGTCAGCTACTTTGAGGCGGGTTTCGTCATGAATCATGGCTAACTCTCCAGACTTTGCAAACGCTCGTTGCGCTTGAGAATGCTCTCTACCACCCATCGCTTACGACGGGAAATCGGACGGCTCTCCACAATACTGACCTGATCGCCCATGCGGCAACCCAGCTCATCGTGAGCCATCACCCGTTTCTTACTGTGAACGACTTTCTTGTAAATCGGATGGCGGTAACGGCGCGTCACCTCGACCACCACGCTCTTGTCCATTTTGTCACTGGTCACAACACCGGTCATACGGCGACGTTTATTCATGCCTCACCTTCCTCTTCTGCTGCGCCCGCCAGGGCTTCTTCTCTGGCCCGTTCGTTCAGCACGGTCAATAAACGGGCGATGTGCCTGCGAGCAATCCGCAGGCGGTTGTAATCGGTCAACTCGCCCGTAGCCGTTTGAAAACGAAGGTTCATCAACTCCTCGCGTGCGTCCTCCAGCTCATCCAAAATTTCTTCGGTGGACATTTCTCTGATTTCATACGCTTTCATTGGTTGCCCTCCAGATCACGACGAGAAATGATTTTCGTTTTTACGGACAGCTTATAAGATGCCCGCGTGAGCGCTTCCCGGCAAACCTCTTCGGGCAGACCGCCGATCTCGAACATCACCCGCCCCGGCTTGACCACGGCAACCCAGAACTCTACGTTCCCCTTACCCTTACCCATGCGGGTCTCGGCAGGTTTTTTGGTGATGGGTTTATCCGGGAATATGCGGATCCAAACCTTGCCGCGGCGGCGTACCGCGCGCACAATCGCGCGGCGGGCAGCCTCGATCTGGCGGGCGGTCACCCAGCCGGGTTCCAGCGCCTGAAGCCCGTAATCTCCAAAATGCACTTCCGCGCCCCGGGAGGCTTTTCCTTTCATGCGACCGCGCATCTGTTTGCGGTACTTAACTCGTTTTGGCATTAACATCGTTCAAACCTCTCATACATGGCACAACCGGCAATGTGTTATTCGCTCACGTACACGCCTTCGGTGGCCTCGCTTTTTTCCTCTTTTTCGGGCAAGATATCGCCCTTGTAAATCCAAACTTTTACGCCGATAGCGCTGTAGGTGGTAAATGCTTCGACTTGCGCATAATCGATGTCGGCCCGAAGGGTCTGGAGAGGCACGCGGCCCTCTCGCAGCCACATTCTGCGCGCCATGTCCGCGCCGCCCAAACGTCCCGAAACCTCGATTTTGATCCCTTGTGCGCCCTGGCGCATGGCTTGTTGGATAGCGCGCTTCATCGCTCTACGGTAGCTAATGCGGCGTTCGAGCTGGCTGGCGATGTTCTCGGCCACCAGACGGGCATCCAAATCGGGGTATTTGATCTCCTTGATGTCCAGGTCCGCCTTCTTCCCGACCAGTTTTTCCAAATCTCTGCGCAGCTTTTTGATGTTTTCGCCTTTGCGGCCAATCAAAATGCCGGGTTTGGCGCTGTGAACATAAATTTTGATCTTGCCTGGAAACCGCTCGATCTCGATTCTCGAAACGCCAGCGCGGGAAGCATGGTGGCGCACCAGCTCGCGAATCGCGAAATCCTGATGCAGCATATCGACGTACTCATCGCCCTCAGCGTACCAGCGACCATCCCAGGTCTTGTTGATCTTCAGGCGAAAACCAATTGGATGAACTTTACGACCCATAATATCTCCAATCTACGAGCTTAGAATTACTCCTCATACTCGCGTAAAACGACCGTCACATGAGAAGAACGGCGCAGCAGGGGCTTAAACCGGCCCCGGCCACCAAAACGGCGCCACTTCCTGGTCGGCCCTACGTCTGCATAAATTTGATGAATGTACAAATCATCCCGGCTGATGCCCAGGTTTTCTTCCGCGTTCGCCATTGCCGAGGCCACCACCTTGTATACCGGACGGGCAGCACGGTTGGGAACGTGTTGCAGCATCTCCAGCGCTTCCTGAAGGTCTTTGCCGCGGATGAGATCGATCACCAGCCGCACTTTTTGCGCCGAGATTGGAAGGTAGCGCGCATGTGCACGAATTTCCTCTGCCATATCGTTAGCCTCTTATCGTCTCTTGGACTTTTTCTCTACGATGTGTCCGCGGTAGGTGCGCGTTGGTGCAAATTCACCCAGGCGATGGCCGACCATGTTTTCGGTGATGTAGATGGGGATATGCCGCCGGCCATCATGGACTGCGATGGTGTGTCCCACCATCTGGGGGAAAATGACGCTGGCGCGGCTCCAGGTGCGAATCACCTTTTTTTCGCCACTCTGATTCATGGCTTCAATCTTCTTCAGCAGTTTGGGGGCAATATACGGCCCTTTTTTCAGTGAACGTCCCATGTCAGTCTCTCCATATTAGCGGCGTTTCTTACCACGTCGGCGCACGATGTACTTGCCGGTTTTCTTGTTACGGCGGGTCTTGGCGCCCAAAGTGGGTTTGCCCCACGGGCTTTTGGGGCCGGGCATACCGATGGGGGAACGGCCTTCCCCGCCGCCGTGCGGGTGGTCGCGGGGGCTCATGGCCGAGCCGCGCACCGTGGGGCGGATGCCCATGTGCCGCTTGCGCCCGGCTTTGCCCAGCTTGATATTGCTGTTGTCCACGTTGCCTACCTGGCCGATGGTCGCGTAGCAGGCCTGGCGGATCAGGCGCACCTCACCAGAGGGCAGCCGAATTTGGGCATAATCGCCCTCTTTGGCCATCAGTTGGGCCGCGGTGCCGGCAGAGCGCACCAATTGCCCGCCGCGCCCCTCATACAACTCGATGTTGTGGATCATCGTGCCCGGAGGAATGTTGGCGATGGGCAGGCTATTGCCGGGGCGAATTTCAGCCTGCGGGCCAGCCATCACTTCGTCGCCCACCTGCAATTCCAACGGAGCAATGATATAGCGCTTCTCGCCGTCGGCATAGTGCAGCAGCGCAAGACGGGCTGTGCGGTTGGGATCATATTCGATGGCAGCCACTTTGGCCGGGATGTTGCGCTTGTCGCGCTTGAAATCCACCAGGCGAATCTTCCGGCGGTGTCCGCCGCCGCGGTGACGCACCGTGATGCGGCCATAGAAATTGCGGCCAGCGCGTTTGCGCCGCGGGATCACCAGGCTTCTTTCGGGCTTCTTTTTGGTGATTTCCTCGAAGGTGAAGCCCGTCATCCCGCGCCGGCCCGGAGTTGTGGGTTTGTACTTTTTAACAGCCATTACTTTACACCCTCGAAAATATCAATGATGTCGTCGGGAGCGAGGGTCACAATCGCTTTTTTGTACCCTTTTTTGCGCACCGCAACCCGGCGGCTGCGCGCCCGCCGGCTACGCTTGGGAGGCACGTTGATCACGTTCACCCGCCATACCTCCACGTCGAACAACGTTTCGACCGCATCTTTGATCATCGGCTTGGTCGCATCTGGAGCAACCTCGAAAACGTACTGGTGCAACTCGCTGTTCTGGTAGTTGGACTTCTCCGTAATGATCGGTCGGCGAAGCACATCGTAAATACTCGTCATCGCATTACTCCTTCCTTCATCCCAGATACGCGCTGATCACGTCCACAGCTTCGACAGGCAAGACGATTTTGTCATAGCCAAGCAAATCTCGGATATTGATGTAACGGGCGTGCAGAGGTTTGGCATTTCTCAAATTGTTGGTGGACTTTGCGACGACTTCAAAGGTGGGGTTCTTTTCCGGGATGAGCACCAACGCGGTCGCATTGCCAACCAGTTTTTGTAAGGTTTCCGCCATCAGGCGGGTCTTTGGCTCATCGAGCGCCAATCCCTGCACCAGCACGATGTCGTTATCTTGCGCTTTGACCGACAGCGCGGAACGCAAGGCTGCCCGGCGCATTTTGCGCGGCATCTTCTTGGAATAGTCCCGCGGCCGGGGCGTATGCACCTTGCCGCCGCCGACCCACTGGGGCGCTCGAATCGAGCCTTGCCGGGCGCGTCCGGTACCCTTTTGCCGCCAGGGTTTGCGACCACCGCCGCGAACCTCGCTGCGGGTTTTGGTCTTGTGCGTTCCCAGCCGCGCGTTGGCAAGCTGGCGCACATAGGCCTGGTGCATCAACTCCACCTGCACAGGAGCAGCGAATATCTTCTCCGGCAACTCCATCGTGCCCACTTTCTGGCCATCCATGTTCAAGACATCTACTTCCATGATCATTCGCTCCAGACTATTGTTTGCGCGCTTCCTTGATGAGCACCAGCCCCCCTTTGGCACCCGGCACCGCGCCTCTGACGCCAATCAGATTGCGCTCCTCATCGACGAGAACGACCTTCAGATTCTGGGCGGTAACGCGAGCGTTGCCCATGTGTCCCGGGCCGCGCGCACCTTTCCACACCCGTCCGGGGTAGGTGCCCGCGCCGCGGGAGCCGGGCGCGCGCTGGCGGTCGGATTGGCCGTGTGTCTTGGGGCCGCCCCCAAAGCCGTAGCGCTTCACCGCGCCCGCGAACCCTTTCCCCTTGCTGGTACCGGTCACATCCACCCGGTCGCCAACCGAAAATACCTCCACGGTCAATTTATCGCCCTCGCTCACTTCGACGTTCTTGACGCGAAACTCGCGCAAATAACGCAGCGGGGGCAGGTCGTTGCGCTTCAGATGGCCGATCTGGCCTCCGGTCAGCCGCCGGGCGGGAACTTCTCCAAATCCAAGCTGCACCGCCGAGTAACCGTCTCTGGCCGGTTCGCGCACCTGGGTAACGTAACACGGCCCAGCTTCGATGAGTGTGATGGGAACAGACGTGCCATTTTCATCGAAAATCTGGGTCATGCCGATTTTCTTGCCAATAAGCCCTTTCAACATCTCGATTTTCTCCTAATAGAGACCTGAGGAAGTGTGTTTGCGCTCTTTCCGTCTCAGATTTCCGGTTCTGGAAACCCTCAGGTCTAAGTGTAATGGGACTGTCAACCTGGGCTAGATTGCATCATCCCACAGACAACACAGTCAGCCAACCGGTGTAAATCAGGGGGAAGTTTGCTCGATTCACAAACCAATCAGCTCTTGCGCTGCCCGAATCTCACGTCCTAAAAGCGTTTTCCTTCTTCGTAAAGTGCTAAATTTTGATCTCGATGTCCACGCCTGCGGGGAGGTTCAGGCGCATCAACATGTCAATGGTCTTCGAGTCCGGGTCGAGCACGTCGATCAACCGGTTGTGCGTGCGTATCTCGAAGTGCTCGTGGGAATCTTTGTCGATGAACGTCGAGCGGCGCACGGTAAATCGTTCGATCTTGGTGGGCAGGGGCACCGGGCCGACGACCCGCGCGCCGGTGCGTTCCGCGGTGTCCACAATCCGTTTGGCGGATTGGTCCAATACCCGGTGATCGTATGCTTTGAGCCGAATGCGTATCTTCTGCTTTGCCATAAGTCACCTAATCCAATATCTTGGTGATGATACCCGCACCAACCGTCAGACCGCCTTCCCGGATGGCGAACTTCGACCCCACCTCCAACGCCACCGGCACGATCAACTCCACCTCCAGGTTCACATTGTCCCCAGGCATCACCATCTCCACCCCCTCCGGCAGCGTGATCGTCCCGGTCACATCCATCGTCCGAATGTAAAACTGCGGCCGATACCCGCTGAAGAACGCCTTGTGACGCCCCCCCTCGTCTTTCTTCAACACATACACCTCGCTCATGAAGTGCCGGTGCGGCGTGATGCTCCCAGGCTTCGCCACCACCATCCCCCGCTCCACTTCGTCCCGGTCAATCCCGCGCAGCAACAAGCCCACATTGTCCCCAGCCTGCCCCTCCTTCAAGACCTTGTGGAACATCTCCACCCCCGTCACCACGCTCGTCAGCTTCTCGTCCCGCAGCCCGATGATCTCCACCGGCTCCCCCACCTTGATCACCCCGCGCTCGATCCGGCCCGTCACCACCGTCCCGCGGCCCTTGATGCTGAACACATCCTCTATCGGCATCATGAACGGCTTGTCCACCTCCCGCTGCGGCTCCGGTATGTACTCGTCGATCACCCGCATCAACTCCCGGATGCTCTCGTACTCCGGCGCATTCGGGTCCGTCGACTCGCTCTCCAACGCCGCCAGCGCACTCCCCCTCACTATCGGCGTCTCGTCCCCAGGAAAATCATACTCGTCCAGCAACTCCCGCAACTCCAATTCCACCAATTCCAACAATTCCTCGTCGTCCATCTGGTCGATCTTGTTCAGGTAGATCACAATGCTGGGCACTTCCACCTGCCGCGCCAGCAGCACGTGCTCCCGCGTCTGCGGCATCGGCCCCTCCGGCGCAGCCACCACCAGAATAGCCCCGTCCACCTGCGCTGCCCCGGTGATCATGTTCTTGATGTAGTCCCGGTGCCCAGGCATGTCCACATGCGCATAGTGCCGCTTCTCGGTCTCGTATTCCACGTGCGCAATGTTGATCGTGATGCCGCGCTCGCGCTCCTCGGGCGCATTGTCGATCTCGTTGAAGGCTTTGAAATACTCCCCAAAGCCCATCAGCGTGCTCACTTTGGTGATCGCCGCAGTCAACGTGGTCTTGCCGTGGTCGATGTGCCCCATCGTCCCCACGTTCAGGTGCGGCTTGGTGCGCTCAAATGTCTCCTTCGCCATTGGTTTTCTCTCCTGTTTTGTTTCAAAAGATGAATTTTCAAAATGCGGGCAAAAGACTTCCGAAGCCTAAAAACTTCGGAAGTCTCCCGTCAATAAAAGGAGCCCTCAATGGGACTTGAACCCATGACCTCATTCTTACCAAGAATGCGCTCTACCACCTGAGCTATGAGGGCCTGGTGATACAAAATGCAATTGTGTGCCAGGTGGGCAGGGACGGATTCGAACCGCCGAAGGCATATGCCAGCTGATTTACAGTCAGCCCCGTTTGTCCACTTCGGTACCTGCCCGCAGTGCGTTTGGGTCCGTTCCTGGCTTGTGCTCGACGTCAAGGTTCTTGACATCGGGCGCCAACCCAAAACGGAAGCCGACGATGGGACTTGAACCCATAACCTACCGCTTACAAGGCGGTTGCTCTGCCGGTTGAGCTACGTCGGCAAGCACTGTGTGAAGGGGTTGTCGAAAAGCGAGGCGCATTATACCAAAGCCCCCCTCCACCGACAAGGGGCTTGAGAATTATTTCTCAATTGCCAGCAAGCTCAAAGTCTATCAGGAACACCTGCTGTCGTCAATGTTTTTTCAGGCTTTTCAGGGTTCTTACGTTCACGGTCAAAGGGGTAGGGGAGACACTGCCTCCCTACCCCATGTCTTGCCAGGCAGCGGGTTGGCATGAGAGGGGCGTGGCGCGAATTTTCGCCAGAATTGGCCTGAACTGGCGACAACAATGGAGCGTTCTGTGTTATTGGT
>Ga0256830_1001028_pt1 | contig 20390 bp, 19 predicted proteins | sample 128326metaG_FD_190537 | JGI IMG/M metagenome (GOLD analysis project Ga0256830, IMG submission 190537) | Hydrothermal vent microbial communities from Lau Basin, Pacific Ocean - 128-326 | ecosystem: Environmental > Aquatic > Marine > Hydrothermal vents | place: Pacific Ocean: Lau Basin | collected... | reverse complement strand
CCGTCGTCAACGCAGCGGGAGGACGGGGCACGAGGAACTGCGAAGGTCAGGGCAGCACCGTGAAGACGGCCGCAGCAGAACTGGTCTCGGGCGGCAGCCCCGCAGGGCCGGCGATGGCGGCGACGGCCCAGGTGCGCCCAATCGCGGCCGGCGGCAGTGCCCCGGGCAGGACACCGAAGCCGGCCGTGCCGCGCGCGTCGGCGTCGAGCGTTCCGGTCATCCCGCTCGCGAACGGCAGGAAGTGGTAGTCGCCGAAGAGCGAGCGGACGACCAGCGCGTCCATGGCCAGCGGCACCTCCAGCCCCAGATAGGAGAAGCTGCCGGGGCCGGCCAGGGAGAACAGGATCTGGTAGTCGTACCCGGCTGCGGTGTACGGGAAGTCGAGCTCCATCCCGACGACCCCACCCTGGCTCTGCGAGAGCCCCGCCGAATCGGGGAACAGGAAGTCGGAGTGCCCCATCAGCGTGGTGCCCTGGAGACTGTCCACCAGGAACTCCGGTTCCCCGTCGCGGGCGACGTCGCCGACCAGGGAGAGCCTCTCGCCGAAGAAGTCGAAGCCGGGGGGAGGGAGGAACAGGTCCACGAAACTCCCGTCGGCGCCCGAGAGGACGGCGATCCCGCCATACGTCGTATTCACGAGGTTGCCGTACGCTCCGGCGACCAGGTCGGACAGCCCGTCGCCGTTCCAATCGCCGAGCCCGAGCAGGGAAGGAGCCCCGGCGAAGAAGGATGACGACGACCAGAGACGAACCCAACCGTTGGAACCGAAGGCTTCCACGAAGGAATGGCCGGAAATCGGATCCCAGGAAGAAGCCAGCAGGTCTGCGCGGCCGTCGCCGTCGAGGTCACCGATCCGGGCGAGCTCTTCGCCCAGGAAGCGGTCGGGCCCTGCCCCACCGAGTGCAATGATGACGTTCTGGGTAGCGCCGGAGAAGACGTAGATACGACCGTAGTCGTTCCCGAAGAGGGAATCCGCCGCCGGGGCGGCGGCAGCGAAGTCCGAGACTCCATCGCCATCCTGGTCGCCCAGATCCACGATGCGCCAGCCGAAGGCGGAAGCAGGGTCGGGGATCGACGACTGGAACAGCTGGGCACCACTCGCCCCCGAGTAGGCGTAGAGACGACCGTCGTCGTTGAAGGTCGCCGGGGCTCCGACCAGGAGGTCGGTGACCCCGTCGCCGTCGAGGTCGCCGACTGCTTCGAGGGAGTGCCCGAACTCGCCGTTCGAGAAGGACGGCAGGAGCGTGTAGAGCACCGTGGAGCTGCCCCAGGAGTAGACCACGACCTTGCCGTCACCGACGGAATCGCTCAGAGCGAGGTCGCCGAAGCCGTCGCCGTCCACGTCACCGAGCGGTTCGACGACGAGGAAGTCCATCGCCAGAGGAGCTCCCTCGATGGAGCCGAGAGGAAGGCCGTCGTCCCCGGAGTAGAGGTCGAGGACCTGGGCGGAAGAACGGTACAGACCGTAGTCGGGGATGCCGTCGCCGTCGAGGTCGCCGACGCCCCATCCTCGGACCTGCTGGTCCGCGAACCAGACTTCGTCGAGCCCGCCGCCCTGCGCGACGAGCACGAAAGAGGAAAGGAGGAGGGAAAGCATCATACCCCTATTGTATCCAGGGAACGGGGACAGGGGTGCGGTCCAGGAAAACGACATCGCTCGGCCCCGCGGGGCCGAGCGATGCAGCGGGCGCTCCGTCCTCGGGTCAGGGGACGAACTCGATGGCGAACGCGGAACTCGTCAGCTCGGGGCTCGCCGGCGGGCCGACCAGCACGCAACCATAGGCCGAATGGCCGACGGCCTTCGGGGTGAGCCCACCGGGATGGCCGAACGAGACGAATGCGTCGCCCTGCGGGTCGAGGAATCCGGTCACACCCAATTGATACGGCATGAAGGAGTAGTCCGCCTGGAACAGCGTCCGCATCAGCAGGGGGTCCGAGGCGAGCGGCAGGTAGATGCCCCCGAACCAGGTGGGCTGGGGAGGCTGCAGCGAGAACAGGACCCGGTATTCGGCCCCCCAGTAGGCGTCGGGGAAGTCCACGTCCAAGGACACCAAGCCGCCCGAGGACACCGAGATCTGGCTGCCGTAGGGCGTCACGCAGGGGTTGTGGGTCAGGAGACGAACCCTGGCTGAGTCACTGGAATCCACGATGAGGAGATCAGGGACGCCGTCGCCGGTCCAATCGCCACTCTGTTTCACGGAGATGAAGTTGGAGACCAAACCTGGCGAAACGTCGACGGGGATGGAAGTCTGGTCGCGACCGGAGACCACGATCAAACCACGATTCCTGTCGGTCGCCCAAAAGTCCGGAACACCGTCGCCGGTCCAGTCAGAAGCAGCGTCGACGACCTCTCCGAAGAAGGAACCCTGACTACTTCCCCAGACGGTGAAGAGTTCGCTCAAGGTCGCCCCCGAAAGGACGACGACTGCACCTTGGTCGAGATGGGCGCCGTTTCGCGTGGTCATCGCCACGGCAACGTCGTCGACCCCGTCACCGTCGAGGTCACCGACGGAAAGCACGTTCTGGATATGTTCCGTACGGGGGATGCTTCCGATCTCGGCATACGACATTCCAGACAGGAAGAGTAGATAGGAATCGTAAGCCGCGTCGGAATAGACGATCGCGACATCCCTGGCGCCATCGCCGTCGATGTCCTCGATCACCCAGTAACGCGAACTACTGAAGGAACCTCCTCCTGGCGGGGGGAGCGTCACCAACGTAGAGCCATCGGCTCCGGAGAGCACCACGATGTCCCGGGTGAAGTCGTTGATGGCGAAGATGTCGGTGATGCCGTCCGCATCGTAGTCCGCAACGGGCAGCGCATTGAAAGGACTAGGGGCAATAACCGAGAACAACATCGTACCCCCCCAGTAGGCGGACTCGTCCCAGACGGAGAGCTGCGACGTATCGTCGATCACCAGGATCTCCGGGCAACCGTCACCATCCCGATCCTCTGGGAAGGGGCGGGCGAAATCGTAGAACGAGAGTTGCGCGCTGAAGTCGAAGTACACGCTGTTGCGGTCCGAGACGATGGTGTATTCGTCACCGCTGCTCATGTAACCCACCGCCGGTTCGCCATCGAGAACGATGGGCGCGATGTCGTCCGGTTCGTACAAGGTCCACCCCGTGCTCCAGGACCGATTTTCTTCGAAACTGCCGCCTGGAAGCTGGGGAGGGGCCGGGGGAAGGAGAAGGGAGAGGAGGAGTGCGAGCATCATGGCCGTGAGGGATGCGTGGTTTCAGGAAGGGGGAAGGAAACCCACCCCGTGATGCGGTGCGGCCGCGAATGCCCGGTGCGCACTGCAGGCGGAGGTGGAGGCGGCTCCGAAGGCCGGGGACGGCTCCCGATGGAGGCCGCGCCTCGCGGGTGCGATGGATCGAGCGACGATCCGATCGTTCCGACCGCCGTGTGGGAGGCGGGCCGGGAAGGCGTCGCGGCGGGCGCTGGCGGGGAGCTCTCGCTGGCGCGGCATCGGTCGTCGTCGGGGTCGGAGACGCTCCCATTCTATGGGACGAGGAAGCCTCCTCCCAGACCGGCGTCCTCGCAGGACCGTCACGCGCTCCACAGACGGCCGTCCAAGCGCTCCCGCAGCTCCGAGCGTCGCTCCAAGAGGTCGGCGACGTCCCAGGCGGCGCCGGGCAGGAGCTCGACCGGGCCCTCGGACGGCGGGGCGAGACCGGCGGCCTCGAGCCATCGGCGGTCGCGGGCGACCAGGGCGGCGCGGGCGGTGGCGGACGAGTCGGCGCCGCTGCGGTTCTTGAGCGGGGCGAACTCGTCCTCCCGCAAGCCGAGCTGGACCCGGGCCTTCCCCGGTCCGGCCAGCGGCATCGCGTCGAACAGGAAGGTCTCGAACTTGACCACGTCCCGCTCCCCCACCAGACCGTCGTCCCCGAGCACCCGGGCCCGCTTGCGCGCCAGGTGGAGGGGCAGGTCCGAAGCCGCGACCTCGCGGGCCAGGTCGAGGTCGAGGACGTGGATGGCCACGTTCCCGGCGCGGAAGCGCAGCCCGCCGTCGGCGGCGCGCTCGGCCTGCAGCTCGGCGGGCATGTCGGAGTACTCGACGCACAGTCCCCGGCCGTCGCCGTCCTCGGCGAGCAGCCCCACCTTCTCGGCGGGGTCGGTCTTCTCGACCGCCTTGCTGGTGATGCGGGCGCCGGTCCGCAGGTGATGGCCGAGGAAGACCGGATCCACCAACGGCACCAGGGCGTTGTCCACCTGGCAGGTGAACAGGAGGTCCACCCCGGCGGCGGCGAGGGCCTCGTGGGCCCCGGAGCCCTCGAGCGCCCGGTAGAGGCCCCCATGTCCGTCGGGGTTGCGGAACAGACGGTCGGGCGCGGCCAGGAGGAAGTCCCCCTCCGGAGAGAGCGCCGGCAGGGTGCCCTGCCGCACGAAGCGGACCTGCCCCGGGGCCAGGCCGAAGTCGGCATGGCGCGCGAAGAAGGCGCGGGTCGCGGCGTCGTTGTCGGGCCCGGTCAGGAGGACCCAGGGAATCGGCCGCCCCACCACCTCGCCGGCACGCCGCAGCCGCGCCGCCAGGATCTGGAACAGGGAGGCCCCGCTGATGGGCCCCAACGGGAACGCCCCCTTGGGGCCTTCGAACCCGAGCCGGCTGGCCTGCCCCCCCGCCAGGGTGACGACCGCGACCCGGCCCGCCGCCAGGGCCTCGAGTCCGAGGCGGCGGGCCTCGGCGTTCTCGGCCGCCTCGACGGTCGAGGGCGGCAGCAGTTCGGGCGCCTGCAGGTCGGCAGGGTCCGGGACCGGCGGGACGGTCGTCAGGGCCCGGCGCTGGCGGACGAGGAGCTCCCGGTCGAGGGCGGCCAGCTCGGCTTCCAGACGCCGCCGCGCCACCGCGCCGCCCAGGGCCTCGGCCCGGGCGAGGACCTCCTCCGCCCCCGGGACGTCGGGGTCGGCGTCCGCCGAAACGGTCACCGGTCGTCGTCGCCGATGCGGTCCAGCGCCTCCTCCAGCAGCTGGACCAGGAGTTCGAGCTTGCGCTCGAGCAGGAGCTGGCGCCGGGAGATCTTCTCGACCACGGGAGGCAACAGGGCCTCGACCACGTAGTTGTTGATCATGTTGATGATCTCGGCGCGGCTCGCATCCGGCAGCTTGTGGAAGTGGTAGTGGTAGGCGTTGTCCAACGCCTCCTCGGTGAAGTCCAGCGCTTCCTTGGTCAGGTTCTCGAGCTCGGCGTGGTCGTGCTCGACCTTGTAGACCTCCTTCTTGAAGGTGCGCAGCGCTTCGGCGAATTTCCGTTTCACGTTCGTCGGGGACCGGGGTTCAGGGGATGGGAAGGACGCGTGGAAGGGTCCGGGGAAACCTCATCCAGCATAACGGCGGAAGGCCAGACAGGTGTTGTGGCCGCCGAAGCCCAGCGAATTGCAGATCGCGGCGCGGAACTCCTTCTCGCGCGGCCCGTCCGGCATGTAGTCGAGGTCGCAACCGCCCTCGACGTCGGGGTGCTCCAGGTTCGACGTGCCATGGGCCACCCCACGGTCCAGGGTCATGGCGCAGACCACCGCTTCCACCGCAGCCGCGGCGCCGACCAGGTGCCCGACCATGGACTTGGTGGAACTGATCCACGTGCGGCGCGCGTCGGACTCGCCCAGGGCCAGTTTCAGGGCCAGCGTCTCCACCTTGTCGTTGAGCTGGGTCGAGGTGCCGTGTGCGTTGACGTAATCCACCTCCTCCGCCCCGATGCCGGCGTCCGCGAGCGCCAGCCGCATGGCCTCCGCAGGACGCTCGCCGCTGGGGTCGGGGGCCGTGATGTGACCGGCGTCGTCGCTCTGACCGAAGCCGGCGAGCTCGCAATAGATGCGGGCGCCGCGGGCCCTGGCGTGCTCCTCGCTCTCCAGCACCAACGCCCCGCCCCCCTCGGCCATGACGAAACCGTCACGGTCGCGGTCGAAGGGACGCGAGGCGCGCTCCGGCTCGTCGTTGCGCGTGGACAGGGCCTTGAGCGAGTTGAACCCGGCCAGGCACAACGGGTTGGTGGTGGTCTCGGCGCCGCCGGTCACCACCAGGTCGGCATTGCCGACGCGGATCTCGCGCATCGCCATGCCGATGGCGTGTCCGCTGGAGGCGCAGGCGGACGCGGTCAGGAAGCAGGGACCAGCCAGCCCGAACTCGATGGCGACGTGGGCCGGCAACGAGTTGGCCATGACCGAGGGGATGAAGAACGGCGTGACCCGTCGCGGTCCCTTGGCCCGCATCACCTCGTCCTGCTCGAAGATGGTGGTGATGCCGCCGATGCCGGTGGCCAGGATGGCGCCGCCGCGCTCGGGCCGAGGATAGCCGCCCTCGAAACCAGCGTCCTTCCAGGCCTCCCGGGCGGCGACCAGACCGACCTGGGCGAAGGGGTCCATGCGCCGGAGCTCCTTCGAGGAGAAGTGCTCCTCGGGGACGAAGACACCGTCTCGGATCTCCGCGGCGATCTGGGTCGCATGCTCCGAGACGTCGAAACGCGTGATGCGACGGACGCCGGAACGGCCGGCGAGCAGCCCCTCGAAGAAGACGCCGGCGCCGACCCCCAGGGGGGTGACGGCGCCCACGCCGGTGACGACGACCTTGCGTTCGGTCGCGCTCATGACGCCCTGGTCGGCCGGGCCGACCCGCTACGACTCAAGCGTTGACCTTCTCCTTGATGTAGGAGATGGCGTTGCCGACGGTCTGGATCTTCTCGGCGTCCTCGTCGGGGATGGTGATGTCGAAGGCGCTCTCGAACTCCATCACGAGCTCCACGGTGTCCAGGCTGTCGGCACCGAGGTCGTTGATGAAGCTGGTCTCGGGGGCGAGCTTGTCCCGCGACGCACCCATGTGCTCGCAGACGATCTCGTACACCTTCTCTTGGATCTCCTCTTCGGACATCGGCATGGGAAACTCGGCTCCTCGTTGGGGGTTCTGGGTCTGGATGGTCGGGGGTTCGCCCCCGGGCTCGGGCGGATTGTAGGAGCGCCCCTAGCCCAGGGAAAGGCCACCGTCCACGACCAGGACCTGGCCGGTGACGTAGCCTCCGTCCGGCCCGAGCAGGAAGCGGACCGGCCCGCAGAGGTCCTCGGGACGCGCCCCGCGCCCGAGCGCGATCTTGGCGAGCATGGCCTGGCGGGCCTCCTCGGGCAGCTCCGAGGTCATGTCGGTCTCGACGAAGCCCGGCGCCACCACGTTGACCGTGATGCCGCGCCCACCGAGCTCCAGCGCCGCCGACCGGGCCAGGCCGTGGAGCCCGGCCTTGGCCGCGCAGTAGTTGGCCTGTCCCGGATTGCCGATGAGGGCCACCACCGACCCCATCAGGACCACGCGGCCGGCGCGCTGCTTCATCATCGGCCGGGTCACCGCCTTGAGCAGGTGGAAGGCGCCGCCGAGGTTGGTGCGCACCACGGTCTCCCAGTCGTCCTCGCCCATGCGCAGGAGCAGCCCGTCGCGGGTGACGCCGGCGTTGGCCACCAGTCCGTCCACCCCGCCCCATGCCTCCTGCATGGCGGCGACGGCCGCGGTCGCGGTGGCCGGGTCGGCGACGTCCCCGGCCAGGGGCAGGAAGTCGCCGCCCGCCTCTTCCACCGCACGGCCGGTGGCCTCGAGGTTCTCGATGCGGGTCGCCATTCCGGCGACGCGCGCTCCGTGGGCGGCGAGGTCGCGGGCGATGGCGGCGCCGATGCCCCGGCTGGCGCCGGTGACGAGGACGCGGAAGTCGTTCAGGTCGCTCATGGGAACAGGGGGTCGGTTGGGTCAGGAGGTCAGGGCCTCGAGCGCGGCGGTGTCGGCCAACGACTTCACCTGCGTGCCGGGGACGATCTTGCGCGCCAGCCCGGCCAGCACCCGGCCCGGCGGCGGCTCGAGGAACGGCGTCTCCCCCACCGCCTCGGCCATGCCGCGGAACGACTCCTCCCAGAGCACCGGAGCGCACAACTGGGCGGCGAGGTTCTCGCGCAGGACCGCGGCCTCGGTGGCCGGCACCGCCGTCGCGTTCTGCCACACCGGGCAGCGCGCATCGCCGAAGGCGACGTCCTCGAGGGCCCGCGCCAGCTCGTCGGCCGCCGGACGCATCACCTCGGAATGGAACGCACCGGCGACGTCGAGGCGCAGGGCGCGCCGCGCCCCGGCCTCCTTGGCCCGCGACTCGAGGACGTCGAGCGCGCCGAGTTCGCCCGAGACCACGACCTGCCCCGGCGCGTTCAGGTTGGCCACCTGGCACACCAAGCCGGTCTCGTCGGCGACCGCGGCGCAGAGCTCCTCGAGCGCCTCCCGAGCCAGCCCGAGCACCGAGGTCATGCCCGACGGCCGGGCCTCGCTGGCGGCCTGCATCGCCGCTCCGCGCTGGCGCACCAGCCGCAGACCGTCTTCGAAGGAGAGCGCTCCGGCCGCGGTGAGCGCGGTGTACTCGCCGAGCGACAACCCCGCCGCCGCGCTCGGCTCGAGCGGGCGGCCCAGCCGCTCCTCGAGGGCCGCCAGCCCCGCCAACGAGGTGGTGTAGATGGCGGGCTGGGCGACGTCGGTCGCGGTCAGGGCCTCCTGGGGGCCCTCGAAGCAGAGCCGCGACAGCGGCAGGTCGAGGACCTCGTCGGCGCGCGCGAACACCTCGCGCGCCGCGGCGCTGGCGTCGGCCAGGTCGCGCCCCATGCCGACGGCCTGGGCGCCCTGGCCCGGGAACAGGAGAGCGGAACGGAGGAGGTCTTCCATGGCTACCAACGCAGACGGGCGCCGCCCCAGGACAGGCCGGCGCCGAAGGCGGCGACGACGACCAGCTTGCCGCGCTCGATGACGCCACGCTCCACCGCCTCGCCCAGGGCGATCGGGACCGACGCCGAGGAGGTGTTGCCGTAGCGATCGATGTTGATGATGACCTTCTCCTGCGGGATGCCGAGCTTCGCCGTCGCGGTCTCGAGGATGCGCGCGTTGACCTGGTGCGGGACCACGGCGGCGAGGTCGTCCAGCTCCTGGCCCTCCATCGCCCAGGCGATGAGGTTGGTCATCCGGTCCACGGCGAAGCGGTACACCTCGCGCCCCTTGAGGCGGACCAGGTGGGTGCCCTCGGACAGGATCTCGGGCGTGATCGGCTCCGCCGGCCCGCCGCGCGGCCGGATGATGAACTCGCCGCCCCCGCCGTCGGCGCCGAGGGTCAGGTCCTCGATCAGGCCCCGCCGGCAGCGGTCGTGCGGCTGGAGGAGCACCGCGCCGGCGCCGTCGCCGAACAGGATCACCGAGTTGCGGTCGTACACGTCGCAGATCCGCGACAGCGCCTCGCCGCCGATGACGAGGACGTTGTCGGCGGCGCCCGAGGCCACGAACTGGGCGCCCGTGGTCAGACCGTAGACGAATCCGGCGCAGCCGGCGGCGAGGTCGAAGGCGGCGGCATTGCGGCAGCCGAGGGCCTCCTGGACCAGACACGCCGCCTGGGGGATGCCCTGGTAGTCGCCGGACACCGTGCACATCACGATCAGGTCCACCTCCTCCGGGGCGACCCCGGCGTCGGCCAGGGCCTTGCCGGCGGCGCCGGCGAAGAGGTCGCTCGGAGCCCGCCCGTATTCCAGCCAACGCCGCTCGGCGATGCCCGTGCGCTGTCGGATCCACTCGTCGGAGGTGTCCACGTAGCGCGTGAACCACTCGTTGTCGACGACGCGCTCGGGCACTTCGTAGCCCAGGCCTCCGACGCCGACGGCACGGCCGGCCGGTCTCATGCGCCCTCTCCCGCCTCGGCCCCCAGAGCGAGGTCGCGCACGATGTGACGGTTCACGCCCGCCTCGAGGTGGGCTCGGACGGTCCGCAACGCGGGCGGCACCGCGTTGGCCTGCGAGCGGCCGTGCCCGATCAGGACCACGCCGCGCACCCCGAGCAGGACCGCGGCGCCGACCTCGGAGAAGTCGGCGGCGCCGAGCAGCCGCCGCAGAGCGCCCGAGACCTCGGAGCCGTCCTCGGCCGCGGTGGCGACCAGGTACTCGGCGAAGCCCTCGACCACCTTGAGCACCACGTTGCCGACGAAGCCGTCGCAGACGAAGACGTCGGCGCGCCCGGCGAAGATCTCGTTGCCCTCCACGTTGCCGACGAACTCGTAGCCCTCCGCAGCGGCCTCGATCATGCCGTAGGCCTCCTTGAGGGCCTGGCCGCCCTTGTTCGCCTCGCCGCCGATGTTGAGCAAGCCGACCCGCGGGCGCGCGTGCGCCAGCAGGTCGCGGGCGTGGGCCGCCCCCATCACCGCGTACTGGGCGAGGTGGAGCGGTTTCGGGGTCGGGTTGGCGCCGGCGTCGAGCAGGACGAAACGCCCGGCGGCGCCCTCCATGGAGACGGCGATGGCGGGACGCCGCAGCCCCTCGAGCAAGCCGAGCCCCATCGTGGACGCGGCCACAGTGGCCCCGGTGTTGCCGAAGCTGACCAGTCCGTCCGCCTCCCCCCCGCGGACCGCGCCGACGCAGAGGGCGATCGAGGCCCTGGGCTTCTGGCGCAGGGCCACCACCGGTTTCTCGTCGGAGCCGACGAACTCGTCGGTGTGGAGGATGGGCGGCACCTCGTCCACGCCGGCCTCGCGCAGGACGGCGCGGCTGGCCTCCTCGGGGCCGACCAGGAGGAGCTCTTCGGCGCGGAAGCCGCCGTCGCGCAGGGCCGCGGCGACCCCTTCCAGGATCGCGCGGGGAGCGTGGTCTCCCCCGAGAACGTCGACCGCGATCCTCATCGGGGGCGGGACCGGGCTAGAACTCGTCCTTGGCGATCACTTCGCGGCCGTTGTACCAGCCGCACTCGTCGCACACGCAGTGGGACGGCCCGGGCGTGCTGCACCGGGGGCAGGGCCGCAGGTTGGGAACCCGCAGCGGGCGGGCGGCGCGCGGCAGACGCGCGCGGCGCTTGGAGTTGCGTCTCTTGGGTACGGCCATGACGAGGGGGCCCCGGGGCGGGGTCGAACGACACCGGGCCGGGTATTCTCTCCCCGTCGAGGCCCCGGGTCAAGGAGCGGGGAGGACTCGCGACTCCGTCGCCGCCCCCGCCCGAGGACCTCACACGCCCTGGATGGCCTCGCCGAGGGCCCGCACCGCCTCCTCCAGCCCCTCCGGTGAGCAGCCGCGGCCCTGGGCGTATCCCGGCTTGCCGCCGCCGCCGCCGCCGAGGCGGCCGCCGAGCTCCCGGGCGAGCTCTCCGGCATGGGCCGCCGAACCCTCTCGGACCAGGACCACGATGGGCACCGCCCGCTCGTCGCCGCCGGTCAGGACCACCACCTCGGGGCGCTCCTCGGCCTTCTCGAGCCGGGCCGCGAGGCGCTGCAGCGCCCGGGCGTCGGCGCCGGCGAGGTGCTTCCAGGCCACCCCCTCGGCCGCGCCGAGCTCGGCCAGCAGTTCCTCCGCCGAGGGCACCGCGACCGCTCGGGCGCGCTGGGCCTCCTTGAGCTCCTCGCGAAGCCGGGCGATCCGTTCGACCAGGCGCTCGGGCGGGACCTTGAGCTCCGCCGCAGCGGCCTCCAGGCACTCGTGCTCGGCACGGAACGCCGCCATCGCCGGGCGCCCGGCCACCGCCTCCAGCCGGCGCACCCCGGCCGCGAGCGCGCGGTCGGACAGGATGCGGAAGGGCCCGATGGCGCCGGTGTTGGCGACGTGGGTGCCGCCGCACAGCTCCTGCGAGAACCCCGGCACCGCGACCACGCGGACCTCGTCGCCGTACTTCTCGCCGAACAAGGCCATCACCCCCTCGCGACGGGCCCGTTCCAGCGAAGTGAAGCGCTTCTCGACCGGCTTGGCGGCCAGCACCTGGTCCAACACCAGGTCCTCGATCGTCCGCAGCTGCTCGGCGCTCGGCGCCTCGGGATGGGTGTAGTCGAAGCGCAGCCGCTCCGGCTCGACCTTGCTGCCGGCCTGGGTGACGTGCTCTCCGAGCACCGACCGCAGCGCGGCGTGGAGCAGGTGGGTGGCGGTGTGGTGGGCCTCGGTCGCCCGCCGCGCCGCGACGTCGAGGCGTGCGTGGACCCGGTCGCCGACCCGCAGCGGAGCGAGCGCCTCGCCCTCGTGGAGCACGAAGTCCTCCTCGCGCCGCGTGTCGTCCACCCGGAAGGCGGGCTCGCCGTCGTGCTCCATCACGCCGCGGTCCCCCACCTGGCCCCCGCCCTCGGGGTAGAACGGGGTCCGATCCAGGACGACCCGCACGGCCTCGCCGACCGCGACGGCTTCGCGGAGCTCGTCGCCCACCAGCAGCGCCGCCACCCGGGCCTCGGTGTCGTCCCGTTCCCAGCCGACGAACTCCGTGGTCTCGACCCCGGCCCCGCGCAGCCGGGCCGGGACCGACGCCGCGAACACTTCGCCGGAGAGCTCGCTGCCCGCCCGCGCCCGCGCCTTCTGCGCCTCCATCGCGGCCAGGAAGCCGTCCTCGTCGAAGGCGAGACCGTGCTCGCGGACCACGACCTCGGTGATGTCCACCGGGAAACCGTAGGTGTCGTGGAGTTCGAACGCGACCTCGCCGGGGAACGTCCCGGCCCCGCGCACGTGCTTCAGCTCGTCGATCTCCTGCTCGAGACGGCGGATGCCACGCTCGTAGACCTCGCGGAAGCGCTCCTCCTCGCCGCGCGCCAGCGCGGTGATGGTGGCCTCGTGCTCGCGGATCTCGGGATAGGCCGCGGCCATGGTCTCCTGGACCGCCGGCAACAGACCGGCCAGGAACGGCTCGCCGATGCCGAGCTCGATGCCGTCGCGCACCGCGCGCCGCAGGATCTTCCGCACCACGTAGCCGCGGCCCTCGCGCCCCGGCACCGCGCCGTCGGCGATGCAGAAGAACACCGCCCGGGCGTGGTCGGCGATCCGACGGATGCGGACGTCGTCGCGCGCGTCGTCCCCGTAGACCCGCCCGGCCACCTCCTGGATGGCGGCGAGCAACGGCGCGAACACGTCGGTCTCGAAGTTGTTGGGCACGCCCTGGGCCACCGCGGCGATCCGCTCCAGTCCCAGGCCGACGTCGATGTTGCGTTGCGGCAGCGGCGCCAGCTCGCCGCCGTCACGCCGCTCGAACTGCGTGAAGACGAAGTTGCCGACCTCGAGGAAGCGGTCGGGCAGCGCCTCCAGCCCCTCGTGCGCGGGCAACGACGCCCCGGGCTCCTGGTCCCAGTACAGTTCGGAGCACGGTCCGCACGGTCCGTTCGGCCCCTGCGACGGCGCCGACGCCGGCCAGAAGTTCTCGGCCTCGCCGAAGCGGTAGATGCGCTCCTCCGGCAGCCCGACCACGTCGCGCCAGATGCCGAAGGCCTCTTCGTCGTCCACGTAGACCGTGGCGACGAAACGGTCGCGGTCCCAGCCCAGCACTTCGGTGAAGAACTCCCACTCCCAGGGGATGGTCTCGGCCTTGAAGTAGTCGCCGAACGAGAAGTTGCCGAGCATCTCGAAGAAGGTGTGGTGCCGCGGCGTCGCGCCCACGTTCTCGAGGTCCGGCACCCGCAGGCACTTCTGGACCGTGGTCACCCGCTGCAGCGGACGCCCTCGCCCCAGGAACTCTTCCTTGAACTGGTTCATCCCGGCGCCGGTGAACAGCAACGTCGGGTCGTTCGCGGGCACGAGCGAATCGGAGGGCATCCGGAGATGCCCTCGTTCCTCGAAGAACCGCAGGAAGGCCTCGCGGATCTCGGCGGTGGTCCGGGGGTGGCCCATCGGGCGGCCGGACAGCCTACTTGCGCGTCCGCTTGCCCGCCGCCCCGGCCTCCGCCTCCTTGGCCTTGGTCTTGGCCTGGGTCTTCGGCGCGGACTTCGCGGCGGCTCCGGACGCCGCAGCGGGCGGCGGCGGCGCGGCGGCGCGCTGCTCGGCCAGGATGGCTTCCTTGACCCGGGCCGCGACCTCGTCGCACAGGTCGGGGTTCTCCTTCAGCAGGCGGCGCGCCGCCTCGCGCCCCTGCCCGAGTCGGACCTCGTCCGCACCCTCCGGCAGGTAGCTGAACCAGGCGCCCGACTTCTTGACGAAGCCGTACTGCATGCCGAGGTCGAGGACGTCGCCCTCCAGGCTCAGTCCCTCGTCGTAGAGGATGTCGAACTCGGCGCGACGGAACGGCGGCGCCACCTTGTTCTTGACCACGGTCGCCTTGGTCCGGTTGCCGACGATGCGGTCGCCGTTCTTCAGCGCGCCGATGCGGCGCACGTCGATGCGCACCGAACTGTAGAACTTCAGGGCCCGGCCGCCCGGCGTGGTCTCGGGGTTGCCGAACATGACCCCGATCTTCTCGCGCAGCTGGTTGATGAAGATGACGACGGCGTCGGACTTGCCGACGATGGCGGTCAGCCGCCGCAGCGCCTGGCTCATCATCCGCGCCTGGAGACCGACGAACTGGTCGCCGACCTCACCCTCGACCTCGGCCTTCGGAACCAGCGCCGCCACCGAGTCCACCACCACCACGTCCACCGCGCCGGAGCGGATGAACTGCTCGGCGATGTCCAGCCCCTCCTCGCCCGTCGTCGGCTGCGACAGCAGGAAGCGGTCGCCCTGGATCTGGACGCCCAGCTTCATCGCGTACTCGGGGTCGAAGGCGTGCTCGGCGTCGACGTAGAGCGCGAAGCCGCCCATCTTCTGGGCCTGGGCGACCACGCTCATCGCCAGCGTGGACTTGCCGCTGGACTCGGGGCCGTAGAGCTCGACCACCCGGCCGCGCGGCAACCCCTTGCCGCCGAGGGCCAGGTCAAGCGCCAGCGAGCCGGTCGGGATGCCCCGGATCTGCTTGCGGTTGGCGTCGGTGAGGTCCATCACCGCCTCGTCGCCGTAGTCCTTCTGGATCTTGGCGAGCGCCTCCTGGATGGCGGCGCTACGGTCGGCGGCGCTGGACGGGGTGGGCGGGGTGGAGTGCGGGTGCTTCTTCTTGGTGGCCACGATGGGTTTCCTCGGGTTGCAGTGTAGGGCGGACCGGGGGCCGGATTCCAGTACGAAACCCGAACGAACCCCGCCCTTCCCCCCGAGGACGAACCGCACGGCCCTCGGTCACGGACGATTCCCGGCTTTTCCGGCGTCGGTCAGGCCGGCCACTCCACGAAGGAGCGGAGTTCGGCGGTCCGCCGCGCCAGCTCGGCGGGGTCGGCCCGCTCCAGGCCCTCCGTCGAGAAGTGCTCCACCGTCAGCGAGGCGCAGACCGTGCCGTCCACCATGGCCCGGCGCAGGGCGGCGAAGTCCTGGTGCCCCCCCGACGCCGCGAGCGAGCCGAGCAGCCCCCCGGCGAAGCTGTCGCCCGCACCGGTGGGGTCCACCACCCGGGTCGTCGGGTAGGCCGGCAGCGAGAAGCGGCCCTCGGGCGCGAACAGGAAGGCCCCGTGCTCGCCCTTCTTGACCACCACCACCCGCGGGCCCATCTCGCGCAACCGCTCGCCGGCGGCGACCAGGTTGTGCTCGCCGCTCAAGGCGCGGGCCTCGCCGTCGTTCAGCACCAGGCCGTCGAGACGCCCGAGCAGGGCCTCCAGCGCCGGGCGCGCGGTGTCGATCCACAGGTTCATGGTGTCGGCCCAGCACACCGCGTCGGGCATCCGCTCCCGCAGCATGAGCTGGGTCTCGGGCGCCGAGTTGGCCAGGAACAGGAAGCGCGCGTCCAGGTAGTGCTCGGGGATGCGCGGCGGCTCGGCGAGGACGTTCAGCTGGGTGTCCAGCGTCTCGGCCTCGTTCATGTCGCCGCGATACCGCCCCTTCCAGCGGAAGTTGGGCCGGTCGGCGAACACCTGCAGCCCCGAGAGGTCCACGCCGCGCCCGCGCAACACGTCCCAGGCCGCGTCGGGGAAGTCGTGGCCGACGTTGGCGGCGACGCGCACGTCGGTGAACAGCGAGGCGGCCAACGAGAAGTAGACGGCCGAGCCTCCGACCGCGGACTCGACGCGGCCGGCGGGGGTCTCGACGTCGTCGAGGCCGACGGATCCGAAGACGGTGAGGTGCATCAGCTCGATGAGACGGAGGGCGACTCGGCGAGGGCGGCGTCCGGGTCGATGCGGTCGTGGCCGAGCACCCAGGCGAACCCGCCGACCAGGCCCCAGCCGACCTGGGTGGCGAGGCGGAACAGGACCGAGACCGCGACGCCGAGGGTGAAGCCGACACCGAAGCGCTCGAAGAACCAGCCGTAGAGGGTCTCGCCGACCCCCCAGCCGGCCGGCGCCACCGGCACCGCGGAGGCGGTCTGGACCAGCGGGAACACGATGGCGGCCTGGAAGGCCTCGAGGTCGGCGCCGAGCGCCAGGGCGAAGGCCCAGAACGAGAGGATGCCGCAGGTCTGGAGCGGCACCGACAGGAGCAGGGCGCCGGCGAGCTCCCGAGGCCGCAGGCGGTAGAGGGTCAGGGCGGCGTCCATCTTGCGCACCACGCCGTCCTCGGAGAACCGGGACAGGATGGCGTCCACCCGGAGCAGGCGGCGCATCCGGCGAGACAGGTACACCGACGCGCCGACCACGACACCGGCGAGGAGCAGGGTCAGGGCGAAGAGCATGCGGCGCAGCATCGGCATGGGCTCGAACATGCCGTCGGCCCAGGCCGCGACCAGCATGGCCTCGGCGATGAGGAGGAGGACGAAGAGGCCGACGACGCGGTCCACGAGCACCGACAGCGCGGCGCGCCAGCGGTGCTGGTCCAGACCGCGGGTCACCAGCACCGCGCGCACCAGGTCGCCGCCGGTGGCCCCGAACATGACGTTGTTGAAGAAGGTTCCGACCAGGGTCAGGCGCCAGGCGCGCCGCAACGGGATGGTCAGCTCGGCGGCGCCGAGGAGGAGGCGCCAGCGCATCGCCGAGAGCAGGAGGAGCGCGCCCCAAGCCAGGAAGCCGCCGGCGAACCAGGAGAGGTCCATGGACCGCAGGGTGGTGAGGAAACCGGGGCGGAGTTCCGCCGCCGGCAGCTGCCCCGCGGCGAGCCGTCGTCCAGAGTCGGCGACGAAGGTCCAGTCCGCCGACTTCCAGTCACCCTCGAAGCGACCGACCAGGACCGGCCGCTCGCCGTCCACGACCACCGGCAGGGCCAGCTCGTCGTGCCACTGGACCTGCCCGACCACGTACCAGACCAGCGCGGCTGCGACGGCCAGCTTGAGCAGGAGTCCGAGCCGGGGCATGGAAGTGGTCAGGCGCCGGGGCGGGCGTAGGGCAGGAGGATGTCCAGCCGAGCGCGACAGGCCTCGCGGACCTCGGCGTCGGGGTCGCCCTCGGCGCACAGCTCGAGCCCGTGGAGGACCCCCCGCAGGGCCGCCGACCACAGGAGCACCGCCGAGGCGTGCCGGGGGCCGACGCCGAGGTCGCCGGCCTTGCGCCCGATGCCGGCCAGCAGCCGGATGGTGGCGTCGCCGTCGCCGAGCGGGGCGCGCTCGAGCAGACGCAGCGCCGCGAGGAAGGCGTCGCGGTCCTCCGCATCCTCCAGCGCGCGGACCGCCTCGACCAGCGAGCGGTCGGTCGCGACCGCCGGCAGCCGCGCGCCACCCTCGGTGATCCAGGCTGCGGCGAACTGCGAGAGGATGGCGGCCGCGCGCACCCGCGCCTCGGGCTCGGGGTCGTGGAGCAGCTCGACCAGCAGCCACGACGTCGCCTCGAGCGACAGCGGCGGGTCGTCCCACGGCGAGCGCCCGATGGCGTCGAGGATGGCCAGCTCCAGCGCGAGGTGGTCCTCGACCTCGTAGATACCGCTCTGCTCCAGGGCTTCGGTGCTGACGTTGCCGAGGTAGACCGCCGGGGCCACGGTCATCGCCGCCGGACTGCGCGGTTGCCAGGTGTCCTCGGTGTGGATCGCGGCCAGGTCCCGGATGGCGTTCTGCGGCGTGGTCGCGCACGACGCGGCCAGGGCCACGACGGCGAGGCCGAGGACGGACCGCCGCAGCACCGCACGACGCCGGGAGACGAGCGCGAACACGCCGTCAGCCTAGGAACCCCGATGCCGCGCGTCCACCTCGCCGGCCGGACTCGGAGGTTCCGCGAGCCGGACGGCGAGTGGCCCGAACGCCACCCTCGACGCGCCGACGAGCGCGAGGACGACGAACGAGAGCCGGGCCCTGCGCCCGACGGCTCCCCCATGCCGGCGGCGGCGTCCGACCAGGCCCTCCCCTATCCGGGCTCGTCCTCCGAGCGCTCCGCGTCCTCCCGCTCCTGGCGGGCGAGGCGCAGCCGCTCCTGGGCCACCGCCTTGGCGTGGCTGCGGTCGCCCTCCGCGCCGCGACGCCGCTGGTCCAGGTCCCGGATGGTGTCGGCGTGCCCGTAGAGCACCAGGACGTCGCCGGGCAGGATGCGGGTGTCGCCGCGGGGCGTCCCGAGGTAGTGCCGGCCGGCCCGCTGGATGCCGAGGACGGTGACCCCCTCGGCGGTGAGGTGGAGGTCGGCCAGGCTGCGCTCGGCCAGCCAGTGGCCCTCGGGCACCACCATCTCCGCGATGGTGTAGCCCTCACCGAGGCGCAACAGGCTCTCGTAGTCGCGCACTTCGAGGTCGGTCAGGACCTCGAGGGCCCGCTCGATGACCCTGCGCAGGCGCCGCTCCAGCCAGCGGCTGTAGGCCGCCGAGACCAGGGCGAGCAGGCCGACGCCGAGGACCGCCGCGCGGATCCAGAACTGGCGCCGGTCGGGGACGTCCACGAAGGAGAGGAACAGGGTGGCGGCGGCGCCGACGAAGCCGGCGTTCCCGAGCAGCATCAGGGTCTGGACGATGCGCCGGCGCACCGGGTGGGAGACCACCATCTCGGCCTCCCGGGTGGTGAAGCCGGTTCCGGTGAAGGCGCTACGGGCCTGGAACCGGGCGACCTCCTCGGAGACCCCGGTCATGGTCAGGGCCACGGTGGCGACCCGCGTGACCAGGAAGATCACGACGAGGACGACGAGCAACGAGAGGACGGCGGCCATCCGCCCCGGAGGGTAGCAGGGGGCGGGAACGATTCCGACCCCGCTTGCCCTGGCGCCGACCTCTCGCCATGATGCCCGCTCCATGGCGGGGACGGACGCGGAACGATCCGACGAGGACGCCGGTGGCGGCGGCCGACTGCGCCGGCGACTGGGCCGGAACGTCTGGATGCTCGGCCTGGTCAGCCTGCTCAACGACACCGCGAGCGAGATGGCGGCGCCCCTCCTGCCGCTGTTCCTGACCCAGTCCCTCGGCGCCGGCGCCCTCGCGGTGGGCTGGATCGAGGGCGCCGCCGATGCCGCTTCCAGCCTGCTCAAACTGCTCGCCGGCCGCGCCTCGGACCGGCTGGGGCGGCACAAGCCGTTCCTGCTCGCCGGCTACTTCCTGGCCTGCGGCGTGCGCCCACTCTACGCCTTCACCCAGCACGCCGGGCAGGTGCTCGCGATCCGCGTCACCGACCGCATCGGCAAGGGGGTCCGCACCAGCCCGCGCGACGCCCTGCTGGCGCGCTCGGTGCCGCCGCGGCGCCGCGGCGCGGCCTTCGGCGTCCACCGCGGCATGGACCACGCCGGCGCGGTGCTCGGCCCTCTGCTCGCCGCCGCCCTGCTCACCTTCCACTCCGAGGACCTGCGCCGCCTCTTCCTCCTGACCGCGGTGCCCGGCGGGATCGCGCTGCTGGTCCTCCTCTTCGGCGTCACCGAGCCGCCGCGCCCCACCGGAGAGGCGGCGCGCCGGGCCCGGGCCGAGGACGAGGCCGCCGAGGCGCGGCGGCGCCCCTCCCCCGCCGTGCTCGCCGCCGGCAGCGAGGACGCCGCGCTGGTCCGCTTCCTCCTGCCGCTCGGTCTGTTCACCCTCGGCAACGCCAGCGACGCCTTCCTGCTCCTGCTCGCCGCCGGCCGCGGCGCCTCGTTCGTCCAGGTCGCCCTGATGTGGTCGGCGCTCCACGTGGTCCGCGCCGCGACCACCCTGCCGGGCGGTCTCCTGGCCGACCGCTTCGGCGCCCGCCGCGTCATCGCCGTCGGCTGGCTGGTCTACGCGCTGGTCTACACCGGTTTCGCCTTCGCCCCGAACCGGCTCGCCGTCGTGGCCCTGTTCCTGTTCTACGGCGTGTACACCGGGCTGACCGACGCCCCGGAGCGCGCCTTCGTGTCGCGGCTGACGGCGCGCGCCCGCCAGGGCACGGCCTTCGGCTGGTTCCACCTCACCCTCGGCACCCTGACCCTGGCCGCGAGCGTCCTCTTCGGAACGCTGTGGCAGACCTTCGGGCCGCGCACGGCCTTCCTGACCTCCGCCGTCCTCGCGCTCGTCGCCTCGGGACTCCTGCTGCGGGAACGCGCCGAGGACCATCACCTGATGGACGGAACCGCGGCCTAGCGGGCCCCCGGGCGAACGCCGCCTGCGCCCCGCGCCGCCGACTGCGTCAGGGCGCCCAGACCACGGTGAAGCCGATGCCGATCGGCTCGACCAGTTGGACGTCGCCGTCGGTCGCGTCCTCCCGGATGCGGGTGTGGACGGGAATCCGCAGGCGCAGGTCCAGCACGAACGCGTCGCTCAGGGCGTAGGTCAGGCTCGGCGCCGCGGCGACCTGGAAGCGCCCCGTGTTCGGCACCGCCAG
>Ga0256830_1001027_pt1 | contig 20393 bp, 10 predicted proteins | sample 128326metaG_FD_190537 | JGI IMG/M metagenome (GOLD analysis project Ga0256830, IMG submission 190537) | Hydrothermal vent microbial communities from Lau Basin, Pacific Ocean - 128-326 | ecosystem: Environmental > Aquatic > Marine > Hydrothermal vents | place: Pacific Ocean: Lau Basin | collected... | reverse complement strand
CCACGTTAAGATCCACCACAACACTTTCCTGGGGGGTTTTGGGGAAGGTGGAATTCCCTGGATACCCGTGCTTTCTGCCCAGAGGGCGGTTTCATTGAACGGGGGAATAGGGAGCGGCCTGGGGATTCTTATAGTGAACGACGGAGAGGTCAAGGGCGATATAGACATTTACAACAACCTGTTCCAGGGACATCTTGCCTCGGTGGGAATCCTGAACATGGGGGACTACAGGGGCGATGTGAATGTGCTGAGCAACGTATTCCAGGGCAGCCTTCTGGATGTTGGGGTGGCCAACGTGGGGGGTATATTCAAAGGTGATGTGAATGTGGGAGGTAACACCCTGGATGACTCCATAATTGGGGTTTTGGCGGGTAATGTAGGTCCGGACCTTCTGGGGGGATTTTATTCGGCGAAGGGACTGGTTCCTCTGACTGAGACCCCTGATTCCGAGGGTCTCTTTGCTGGCTCCATCAACGTTACGGGCAACGCCTTCACCAACACCCCTGTGGGTGTGGTGGCGGGGAACCTGGTGGGAGTTTACAGAGGAGATATTAATGTCTCCCACAACAGCTTCCAGTCCGGAGAGGACCTACCCCTCGTCCTGGGCGTTCTGGCCTTCAATGCCTACGGTGACTTCCAGGGGGACATGAGATTCGTGGGTAACGAGTTTGGTACCCAGTCTCCCGAGGAATCCGGCCTGTTGGGGCTGAGAGGCGGAATCGTGGGCATAGCTGCGGGTAACGTAGGGGGCAGCATGACGGGGGATATCTCTGTGAAGGAGAACCAGTTTGCCTATACGGGCCTGGGGGTGTTGGCCGGTAACGTGGGGGACGTCCTGGGCCTTTTGGCTTACGGAGTCAAGGGAGTTGGAGAGCTGGATCTGTCTGACTATGCTGGCGGTTTCAGCGATGCGGGCACCTTCACCGGTGGCGTGAAGATCGCAGGCAACTCTTTCCAGGGAGGGGGAGCCGGAGTGGTGGCTGGCAACATCCTGGGCACCTTCAACGGGGATGTGGAGGTTACCGATAACACCTTCAGCGACCAAGCCCTCTGGGGTGTTTTGTTGAACAATCTTTATGGGGACTTCACAGGCGACTTCAGGGTGACGGGCAACACCTTCTCCAGCCATGAGGGAATAGATGGCCTCTTCTTGGACAGGACCTGGGCGGGTGTGCTGGCTCTCAATATGGGGGGTACTTTCACAGGGGATTGGGACGTTTCAGACAATACCTTCCAGAGAGTAGCCCTGGGAGTGGGGATGGTCAATCTCTACGATTTATCGGGTTATGTGTTACCGACTTCCCTTGGCTCCGGGGAAGGTCCCTTAGGCCTTTCGGCCTTTGGATATGTGACCCCCACCTACTACGGGGGAGCAGGGTCTATCTTGAACGGGGATATCAACATCACTGGCAACTCCCTCCAGGACAGCTACATAGGCATGGTTGCCTTAAACTTCGGGGGAGAGATGAACGGCGATGTGAACATCTCGGGCAACAATGTTGCTCAGTCCTATCTGGGTATTGCCGCCCTGAACGTGGGAGGGGAAGATCTGGGGGCCATAGCCGAGGACTATACTGGCTCGTCGGATATAGGGGAGTTTCTCTCTCCCCAGGCCAGCTTTACGGGGGATATGAGTATCGGGGGCAACCAGGTGGAGTCGGCGGTGGCGGGCATAGTGGCCGGCAACGTCGGTGGGTCCTGGCAGGGGAATCTGGATGTATCGGGCAATACCGTCACCATCACGGGCTCGGGTTGGGTGCCCGTTGCTACCGTGGGTGGGGTTGCCGTTGCGGAGACGGAAAGGGGCATTCTGGACGGTTGGGGCGTTTTCGACTATGACTCCCTGGGCATTGGGGCGGGCAACTTTGCCGGAGAGTTTTCTGGGAACACCACCGTGTCTTCAAATAGGGTCACGGGCCCTGGAGGGGATGGTGATGCTTCCACCCTTGGAATGCTTGTGGGCAACCTGGGTGGTGACTATACGGGGGACATGAGTATCAGCGGCAACACTGTGACCGATACCTATCAGGCTTTGTGGGCCGGTAACTATGATTATGAGGGTGACACGGAGACGTGGGAAGGGGCCTTCAACGGCACCTTGACTGTTGCTGGGAACACCTTCACCAACAGCGCCCGTACCGGTCTTGGGGTGGGCATCGGAAGTTACAGCCCTGATGTGGAGATCATGGACAACAGGGTGGAGGACAACGGGGGAGACGGTGTCTACCTCTACCTTCACAGTGATTACGCTGGGAGCGCCCTCGTCCAGGGGAACGTGGTTGGTAGCAACGGAGGGGATGGCATATATGTGGATAATGACAACCCTGGAACGGGGACCACAGAGATTTCCGTTCTGGACAATGAGCTGACGGACAATGCAGGGTTTGGGGTCTATGTGTCCCATTGCTACACCTACGCTGGAGACGTGGAGGTGAGCGGCAACGCCTACAGCGGAAACGCCCTGGGGGACTTCCAGTGTGGGGACTGAGGCCCTATGTCTTTCGATTTGGATGCTGATACAATGCGGCGATGAAGCGATCCGGGGAAACTTCCGGACCGCTCTTTTTTGGTGCAGGGGTACGCGGTGTTGGGGTGTTTTGAGGCAAGTTGCATGAGGATAGGCCTGTGTCTGGGCCAAGGGGCTGCCCTCAGGCAGCCCTTTTTCCTTAAGCTGCTCTGTAAAGAAGCTCAGGTGACCCTGGATAAGTTCTTCCACGTCCTGGATGCCTTCAGTAGGAGAAGGACAGCCTCAATTTTCTCAGGGTCCTTGTCCACCCTCTGGCCCGGTACCCCCTTTTTGCCCCTTACTTCGAGTGGTGGGATTGTGCTAAAGGCAGTATAGGCTTTTTATCGAGGGGGGATGATGCCTAGGTTCTTCTCTGACGGGGGGAAGGTTGGGATCGGGATCGCTCTCTTTCTGATCCTGGCCCTGGGGTGGTGTGACGGGTCTATGGGAGGAGAGGCAGGCGCTGTGCGATTTGATGGGTCTGCTGCTCAAAAGGAAGAGTATGCTCCCCATTCCCTCCTGGTCAAGTACAAGGGGCCCATGGAAGAGGCCCTTTCCAGGGTGAGGACCCTTCTTCCCAATGTCACCGTGGTCAAGAGATTCAAGGCCCTCTCCCAGGTGAGAGGAGGGGCTTTCTTTTTGCTTCGGTCGAAGGTGATGAAGGCCGAGGATATGCTGAAAGCTTTGGTTAAAGACCCCAATGTGGAAGCCGTCTCCCTCAATTACAAACGGCACCTCCTGCAGACCTATCCCAATGACCCATATTTTGATGAATTGTGGGGTCTCAACAATACGGGGCAGACCGGGGGCAAGGTGGACGCCGATATAGATGCTCCCGAGGCGTGGGACACCTTCACAGGCTCCACCAATGTGGTGGTAGCCGTCATTGATACAGGGGTGGACTACACCCACGAGGATCTGGCGGCCAATATGTGGGTGAATGAAGCGGAGAAGAACGGCACACCCGGGGTGGACGATGACGGCAATGGATTCGTGGACGATGTGTACGGTTACGACTTTGCAGGGGACGATTACGGGAACAACGATCCTGATCCTATGGACATCCACGGCCATGGGACCCATGTCTCGGGCACCATTGCCGCCGTAGGCAACAATGCCAAGGGGGTGGTGGGGGTGAACTGGAGGGCCAGGATCATGGCCCTGAAAATGTTTAGACCCAGCCTTGCCGGTTACGATTCCGATGCCATAGAGGCCATCGACTACGCGGTGATGATGAAGAAGGACTATGGGGTGAACATAGTGGCCATAAATGCTTCCTGGGGAGGGTATGGGTACGATGCCCTTCTCAAAGACGCCATTAAAGGGGCGGGAGAGGTGGGCATCGTATTTGTGGCTGCAGCGGGGAACGACGACAACGACAATGATGTGAATCCCGAGTACCCTGCTTCCTATGATCTGCCCAACGTTGTGGCTGTGGCGGCCACCAACGACGACGATAATCTGGCCTGGTTTTCCAATTACGGTTTTCTCTCCGTGGATCTGGCTGCCCCGGGAGTCTCCATCCTCAGCACCTTGCCGGGGGGAGGCTACCAACCTCAGGAGGGGGACATCTTTTATGACGACATGGAGTCGGGTGGTGACAACTGGGTCCACGGCGGGACGAATGACAGCTGGCAGATCACCACCGAGGAGGCCCATAGTCCCCTCCACGGGTGGAGTGATAGTCCTTACAGCGACTATCAGAATGACACCCACTCGTACCTAATGGTCGCTAGGGATATAGACCTTTCGGGTTACGCCAATGAGGACGTTCGTCTGGGTTTCTGGATCCACTACGATCTGGAGAGCGGATACGACAGGCTTTATGTGGAGCTGTCCAAAGATGGGGGGACGACCTGGGAGGCGGCTGCCTCCTTCACTGGGAGCAATTCGGGTTTGGAACTCTTTGCCTATCCCGTTCCTCCGGAATTCAGGACCAGTGGATTCCGCTTCCGCTTCCGGTTGAGCACCGATTACTCCGTGACCAAGGACGGAGTGTACATTGATGATGTGGGGGTGGGTGTGGGCACGGGTTCCAACAATTATGAGGCCTGGTCTGGCACCTCCATGGCTACTCCCCACGTTACTGGGGCGGTGGCCCTCATGGCTGGGGCTTATCCAGGGGAGAATATGTGCCAGAGACTGGGCCGCCTCCTGTCGGGAGTGGACGAGGTGGGCTCTCTGGAGGGCAAGATATGGAGCAGCGGGAGGCTTAATCTCCATAATTCCATCACCAGATCCGGTCTCATGATCACCCTGGTCTCGCCCAATGATGGCTTGACACCAGGAACCTCTTTCACCCTGTCGGGCTGTAACTTTGGTGATCTGGAGGGTCGGGTGGTCTTCACCACGGGTAGCGTAAAGACCCAGGCTCAAGTCACATCCTGGTCTCAGGATTCTATCTCGGCCCTGGTGCCTTCGGGGGCAGGGAAATTCCTCCGGGTCATCAGGAATGACGGGCAGAAGTCTAACATAGTGAAGGTCTCTGCATGGGTCTTGAAGCACCCTGCCAGTGTCTCCCGATCGGGAGCAGCAGCTGCGGTTTATGGTGGCAAGATCTATCTCTTTGGGGGGTTTACCAGTGGTGACAGGGGGAGAACAGGGGCTGCAGAGGTATACGATCCTACCGATGATTCCTGGAAGGGCCTCTCTTATATGCCCACCCCCAGGGCACTTCTCACGGCGGCCTCTGTGGGTGGCAAGATCTATCTCATAGGGGGGTATGATGACAGCGGAGGACAGGCCCTGGACACTGTGGAGGCCTACAATCCTTCCAGTGACTCGTGGACAACGGGGACTCCCTTGCCGGTGGCTCTGAGCTATGCCAGGGCTGTGGTTTTGAACGGCAAAATTTATGTGGTCGGAGGGAGAAACAGCTCGGGCAGGGCGGTTTCTACCCTCTATGTCTACAACCCGGACACCGGTGCGTGGAGCCAGAAGGCCTCCATGACCCAGGCCCGGTATGGCCATGGGGCCGTAGCTTTGAACGGCAGAATATACGTGTTTGGTGGATACGATGGTGGCAGCTATCTATCTTCTGCCGAGGTGTATGATCCCGGCACCGACTCCTGGAGCCCTCTTTCTCCGTTGCCCCTGGCCCTGGCCAGGATGGGAGCGGCTACAGACGGAATCAGGGTGTACTTGGCGGGAGGTACCAATGGAGGATGGAGTTCAAGCTATCTCCCGGCTTACATAGTGTACGACCCTGCTACCGACACCTACGCATATGAGGCCAACAGCCTGGAGGATCTCATAACGGCCAAGTCTTCTGCGCCCCTGGCTTTCGTTTCCCAGGAGGGGGCCTTGTATAGCCTGGGAGGATTGGGCAGGGGGGAGAACTCTCTCAACGAGGTGGAAAGGCTTCTCATCGCCCCTTCTTCTCCCCTCCGTCTCAGCTGGGTGAAGCTGAAGGTGAAAGGTCCTTCTTACGATGCCAAGTACAAGGTGGCGGGCAAGGTGTTGGTAGACAACCAGGGAGGCAGCTCCTTTTTCGGGGGGGTCCTAAAAGTCTACCTCTCTCAGGATCGTGACCTGGATCCTTCAGACACCCTCCTGGTGAGCGAGTCCATTAATAAGATCAAGGCCTATTCTACGAAAAAGGTGGGATTTACCGTCTCCTCTCCCTTGCCTACTGATGAAACCACTCTCTATTTCATCGCCGTGGTGGAGACGGACTCCGTGGACTCCTCTCTGGCTGTTCGGGAGTTCTCAGGTGGTGTGGATCTTTCAGGGAAATGGACCAGTGTGGTGGTGAAAGGACCCGGTGCCGGGGGCAACTACAAACTCAAGGGTAAGTTCTACGTGGAGAACAGGGGTAACATGGGATCTCCTGGGTTTCATGTGCAGGTCTATTATTCTGCCGACGCTGTGTTGGATGGAGGCGATGTGCCCCTGTGCGATCCTCCCAAAACAGTGGGGAAGTTGAAGGGAGGGGACAAGAAGGAGATGAAAGTGAAGCACACTTTCTCCAGTGATCCCGCGGGTGGCTATCTCATTCTTCAGGTGGATTCCGATGGGGCCGTTCCGGAGGTGGATGAGACCAATAATCAGGCGGTCTATCCTGTGACGGGTAATTAATCTCCCTGGAGGATATTGGGATCACCCATCCCTTCTTTTTGGAGTTTCAGCGGTTCCCCCTTGAAAATATTGGCCACAAGAGTATTCTCACAGGACAAATTCAAAGTAGTCGGAGGGGCATGGATCTATGTTGGAGCGGGAGTTTTTGAGGATCAAGAGGCTTCCCCCCTACGTCTTCGCCATCGTCAATGATTTGAAGTACAAGGCGAGGCGCAGGGGAGAGGATATTATAGACCTGGGCATGGGGAATCCCGACATCCCCACCCCTTCCCACATAGTGGACAAACTTGTGGAGGCGGCAAAGAATCCCAGGAACCACCGCTACTCCAGTTCCCGGGGCATTCCCAAGCTCAGGGAGGCCATCTGCAACTGGTACAAGAGAAAGTTCCATGTGGACCTGGACCCTGAGACCGAGGCCATTGCCACCATTGGGGCCAAGGAGGGTATTGCCCACTTCACCCTGGCCGCCCTGAGGCCCGGGGACGTGGCCCTGGTGCCCACGCCCACCTATCCAATCCATGCTTACTCCGTGGTTATTGCAGGAGGCGACTTGAGGAGTGTGCCCCTTTTGAACGGAGGAGACTTCTTCGAGAGCCTGATGAAGGCCGTACGTCAGACCTGGCCCGTGCCCGAGATGCTCATCCTGAGCTTTCCCCACAACCCCACCACCAGGGTGGTGGACATGGAGTTCTTCCATAAACTGGTGGACTTCGCCCGGGACCACGACATCATCGTGGTCCACGACTTCGCCTACGCCGAGCTGGTCTTCGACGAGTATCAGCCCCCTTCCATCCTCCAGGTGCCCGGGGCCAAAGAGGTGGCCGTGGAGTTTTATTCCCTCTCCAAGACCTACTCCATGCCTGGCTGGAGGGTGGGTTTCATGGTGGGTAACCCCGTTTTGGTGGAGGCCCTGGCCAAGCTCAAGAGCTACTACGACTACGGTATCTTCCAGCCTATCCAGATCGCCGCTATCGTGGCCCTCAATGGTCCCCAGGAGTGCGTCAGGGAGATAGTGGGCACCTACAAGAGGAGGCGGGACGTTCTGGTGGACGGCCTGAACCGCATAGGTTGGAAGGTGGAGAAACCCAAGGGCACCATGTTCGTCTGGGCCGAGATACCCGATGAATACAAGCACATGGGTTCCCTGGAGTTTGCCAAGTTCCTCTTGAAGGAGGGTAAGGTGGCCGTCTCTCCCGGTATAGGGTTCGGCTACAACGCCGACGATTACGTGCGTTTTGCCCTGGTGGAGAACGAGCAGAGGATTCGCCAGGCACTCAGGGGAATAAGAAAGGCCCTCCACCTGGGGGAGAGAAAGAAATGTGTGGCGGTGTAGGCTCCGGGGGAGACGAGAAGGGGCCTGTAGGGGTTGGACTCATAGGCTTTGGCACCGTGGGGAGGGGGGTGGTGCGCATCCTCACGGAGAAGGGGGATCTCCTTAGGGAGCGATTAGGGGCCGGACTCAAGCTGGTGAAGATAGCCGATGTGGATTTGGAGAGGGACCGGGGTATCCGGGTGGATCCCTCTCTCCTCACCCGGGACGCCCGGGAGGTGATCCATGATCCCCGGGTGGATATAGTGATAGAACTGGTGGGGGGAATAGAGCCCGCCAGGAGCTTCATCCTGGAGGCTCTGCAGGTCGGGAAGCCTGTGGTTACGGCCAACAAGGCCCTCCTGGCCGAGGCGGGGGAGGAGATCCTTAATGCCCTAGAGGATACGGGCCAGGATCTTGGTTTCGAGGCCAGCGTCGGAGGAGGGATTCCCATCCTCAAGGCCCTGAGGGAGGGGCTGGTGGCCAACGCCGTCCACGGAATCTATGGTATCATAAACGGTACGGCCAACTACGTCCTCACCATGATGGAGAAGGAAGGAATCTCTTTCCAGGAGGCCCTCTCCCTCGCCCAGGCCAAGGGCTATGCCGAGGCCGATCCTACCCTGGATATCAGCGGCATGGATGCAGCCCACAAGGCGGCCATCCTGGCCACCATGGCCTTCGGGCGCTATTTCAAGGCCCGGGATGTCTATGTGGAGGGAATCGACCGGGTGGATTCCAAGGACATCCTCTATGCCCGGGAGTTTGGCTATCGGGTGAAGCTCTTGGCCATCATAAAGGGGGGGAGTCAGGTGGAGATCCGGGTTCACCCCACCATGATTCCCACAGACCACTCCCTGGCCAAGGTGGAGGGGGTCTACAACGCTGTGTACATAGAGGGGGATGGCGTGGGGTCCACCATGTTCTATGGCCGGGGAGCGGGGGAGATGCCTACGGCCAGCGCCGTGGTAGCCGATGTAGTGGATATCGCCCGGGACCTCCTCAAGGGGGTGAGCAGGAGGGTTCCGCCTTTTTCTTATGAGAGACTGGACCGGGCGGTAGAGGTGAAGCCCATGGAAGAGGTGGTGACCAGGTACTACATGCGTTTCACCGCCCAGGATAGGCCCGGGGTCCTCTCCAAGATCTCTGGCATCCTGGCCTCCCGGAAGATCTCTATAGAATCTGTGATACAGAAGGGCCGCCGGGAGGAGGGTACGGTACCGGTGGTCATGATGACCCACGAGGCCAGGGAGAGGGACGTTCGGGCTGCCCTGGAAGAGATTGACCGGCTGGATGTCATCGGGAAGAAAACGGTTCTCATTCGGGTGGAGGACGGAAGGGACTGGTAGGCCCCTCTCTTTTAGATTGAAAGAGATATCTTTTCGTATATATTTTTGACAAATTGGAGACTGAAGGTGGTGGATATGGCCAAGTACCTGGTGCTTCTCGGTGACGGCATGGCCGATGAGCCTTTGGAGGAGCTGGAGGGGATGACCCCCTTGGAGGCGGCTTCTACACCTAACATGGACAGGCTGGCCAGGGAGGGCATCTGTGGGTGGGTGAGGACCGTGCCCCCGGGTCTTCCTCCTGGTTCCGATGTGGCCAATCTGTCTGTGCTGGGTTTCAACCCCGAGACTTTCTACACGGGAAGGGCTCCTCTGGAGGCGGCAGCCATGGGGGTGGATATGGGGCCGGAAGACGTGGCCTACAGGTGTAACCTGGTGACGGTGAAGGATGGCATAATGGAGGATTACAGTGCAGGTCACATCTCTTCCGAGGAGGCGGCCCGGCTCATTGAGGCCCTCCAGGATGCCCTGGGGGATGGGGAGTTTTCCTTCTATCCCGGGGTGAGCTACCGGCATCTCCTCCTGTGGCGGGGGGGCATGGATGGCGTAGAGACCACTCCTCCCCACGATATATCGGGAAAGGAGATAGGGGGGTATTTGCCCAGGGGTGAGGGGGCAGAGAGGCTCGTGGCCCTCATGGAGAAGTCCCGGGAGATCCTGGCCCGGCATCCCGTGAACAAGAGGCGGGTGGAGGAGGGCAGGAACCCTGCCACCATGATATGGCTTTGGGGTCAGGGTAAACGCCCCCGGCTCCCGGCTTTCAGGGATGTGTATGGTTTGGAGGGGGGTGTCATATCCGCCGTGGATCTCATGAAGGGATTGGCTGTTCTGCTGGGTATGGAGCCCATAAATGTGCCCGGAGCCACGGGTTACCTGGATACCAACTACGAGGGTAAGGCTTTGGCCGCTCTGGATTTTCTGAGCGAGGGTGGAGACCTAGTCTACCTCCACATTGAGGCCCCCGATGAGGCGGGTCACCAGGGGGACGTGGGGGCCAAGGTCAGGGCCATTGAGGACATAGATTCCAGGGTGCTCCCCATCCTGTTGGAGGCTGCCCGTTCCAGTGAGGATCCCTTCAGCATTCTTCTTCTGTGCGACCATCCCACTCCCATCGGGATAAGGACCCACACTGCCGATCCCGTGCCTTTTGTCATCTGGAGGAGCCACCAGGAATGGGCTGGAGAGGAGGGGTACAACGAAAGGGCCTTGAGGCATCTCATCCCCTACACCCTGGAGCAGGGCCACAAGCTCATGGCTCTCTTCCTGGGACACCTCTGCCACGGATGCGGGGGATGTGGATAAGAGGTGAGGCTCGTGGTTCCGGCCCATGGGGTGGATTTGTGGTTTTTATCACAAAAACCGTTGAAGGTACCCCCTCCTTTTGTTATGGAGGAGGCGAATTTGAGTTTGGAGGGCAAAGGGGTAAGGTTCGGGGAGCAAAGGAAAAATCCTTAACCTTAACCTCAGCCTTATCCTGACTCGGTGGCAGGGGATTTCTTCCAGGAGGGAAGAGAGATGGCACTGGTGGTGCAGAAGTACGGTGGGACTTCGGTAGGTACGGTGGAGAAGATCAAGAACGTGGCCAGGAGGGTGGCCAGGACCAGGGATGAAGGAAACGACGTGGTGGTGGTCATCTCGGCCATGGCCGGAGAGACGGACAGGCTCATAAACCTGGCCAAGGAGATCACCGAGATGCCCGATGAGAGGGAGATGGACATGCTCCTCTCCTCGGGGGAGAGGGTCTCCTCGGCCCTGTTGGCCATTGCCCTCAAGGCCATGGGTTATCCTGCCCGTTCCTTCACGGGTAGACAGGCGGGTTTCATCACCGACGGGGTCCACACCAAGGCACGGATCAAGAAGATTGAGGCCCAGCAGGTGAGGGACGCCCTGGCCCGGGGAGAGATAGTGGTGGTGGCCGGTTTCCAGGGTATAGACGAGCTTTCCCACGATGTGACCACCCTGGGCCGGGGAGGCTCGGACACCACGGCCGTGGCCATGGCCGCTGCCTTAAGGGCCGACGTGTGCGAGATATACACCGATGTGGAGGGTGTCTACACGGCGGATCCCAGGATCGTGCCCCATGCTAAAAAGCTGGATCGCATCTGCTTCGAGGAGATGATGGAGATGGCCAGTGCCGGGGCCAAGGTCCTCCAGGTGAGGTCCGTGGAGATGGGAATGAAGTATGGGATACCCATACATGTGAGATCCACCTTTACAGACAAGGAGGGAACCATGGTGGTGCCATTCAGCGAAGAGATGGAGGCAGTACTGGTGTCGGGAGTGACCCATGACAAGAACCAGGCCAAGATCACCGTCATGGGGGTACCTGACAGGCCCGGAATAGCCAAGGCCCTTTTCACTCCCATTGCCGATGCCGCCATAAACGTGGACATGATCATCCAGAACGTGAGTCAGGATGGACTCACAGACATCTCTTTCACCGTGGCCAGGACGGATCTACCCAAGGCCATCGAGGTGATGAAGGAGGTGGTGCCCACCCTGGGGGCCAAGGGTTTCACCACCAATGCCGACATCGCCAAGGTCTCCATCGTGGGTGTTGGTATGAGGTCCCACCCCGGCGTGGCCGCCAAGATGTTCGAGACTCTGGCCAATGAGGGTATAAACATCCTCATGATCTCCACCTCGGAGATCAAAGTGAGTTGCGTCATCGAAGATAGATACACCGAGCTGGCCGTAAGGGCACTGCATGATGCCTTTATAGGAGAGAGGGATAGTGGAGAAGGTGAAAAGAGTTAGGCTGTACGATACCACTCTGAGGGACGGGACCCAGGCGGAGGAGATCAGCTTCTCCAGCATGGACAAGCTCATGATCGCCGAAAAGCTGGATGAGCTGGGCATCCATTACATCGAGGGGGGATGGCCCGGGTCCAACCCCAAGGATATGGAGTTCTTTGAGCTGGGCAAGAGGCTCAACCTGAAGCAGGCCAAGATTGCCGCCTTTGGTTCCACCAGGAGGGCGGGGATCAAGGCCCAGGACGATCCCAACATCAAGATGCTTCTCAAGGCCGACGTGCCCGTGATCACCATCTTCGGGAAATCCTGGGACCTTCATGTCACCGATGCCCTGAGGTGCAGCCTGGACGAGAACCTCCGGATGATCTACGACTCTGTTTCTTATCTAAAGTCCCGGGTGCCCGAGGTGATCTATGATGCCGAGCACTTCTTCGATGGTTACAAGCGCAATCCCGAATACGCCCTGAAGACCATCAAGACCGCCGAGGAGGCGGGGGCCGATTGCATAGTCCTGTGCGACACCAACGGGGGTTCTCTGCCCTTCGAGATCCAGGAGATAGTGACCCGGGTGCGCCAGGAGATTTCGGCTCCTCTGGGCATCCATGCCCACAACGATTCGGAGACGGCCGTGGCCAACTCAGTCATGGCCGTCCTCTGCGGGGCCGAGCATGTTCAGGGCACCATCAATGGGTTCGGCGAGCGTTGTGGCAATGCCAATCTCTGCTCCATCATCCCCAATCTCCAGCTCAAGATGGGGATTGAGTGCATCACCCCCGAGCAGCTGAGCAACCTCACCAGGATCTCCCGCTACATCTACGAGGTGGCCAACCTGAAGCCCTGGCCCCACCAGCCTTACGTGGGCAAGAGTGCCTTCGCCCACAAGGGCGGGGTCCATGTCTCGGCGGTCATGCGCAACCCCGAGACCTACGAGCACATCCGACCCGAGCTGGTGGGAAACCGCCAGAGGGTCCTGGTCTCCGACCTCTCGGGTAGGAGCAACGTCATCTACAAGGCCCAGGAGTTTGGTCTGGATCTGGACTCCAAGGACCCCGTGGTTCAGAGGGTTCTGGAGGACCTCAAGGTCCTGGAGCACCAGGGTTACCAGTTCGAGGGAGCCGAGGCCTCCTTCGAGATCCTTATCAAGAAGGCCATGAAGAGGTTCAAGCCCTACTTTGCCCTCAAGGGCTTTCGGGTAATAGTGGACAAGAGGAGCAGGGAGGACGAGCCCGTGAGCGAGGCCATGGTTCGGGTGAGCGTGCCCCCCGAGCGGGATGAGCACCAGTTCATGGCCGCCGAGGGCAACGGTCCCGTGAACGCCCTGGACAGGGCCTTGAGGAAGGCCCTGGAGGAGTTTTATCCCAGTCTCTCCACCGTTCAGCTCACTGACTATAAGGTGCGTATCCTGGACGAGGCGGCGGGGACGGCGGCCAAGGTCCGGGTCATCATCGAGTCCACTGACGGCAGACGCCGATGGGGTACGGTGGGAGTTCACGAGAACGTCATAGAGGCTTCGTGGCAGGCCTTGGTGGACTCCATCGAGTACAAGCTCATGAAGGACGAGGAGGAGAACGGCGAGTAGGGGGATTCCAGGTTCAAAGTTCGAGGTTCAAGGTTGATATCTAGGTCGAAAATAGGCGATTTGTAAATTTCGAAATTAAACTTTGAACGTTGGACCTAGGACATAGAACTTATGGTTTTATCTCATAGCCCGTCAGTTCCCCCACCACTTTGCCCAGGAAAATGTCCACTTCAACCTTGACAGGAATGTGCCTCTGGTCCTCGGTGAACCAGACATACACGTGGCCCCCCTTCTTTTTCCGAAAGACCCCGTTCATCCTCTTCCACCGGGGTTCCACCTTGATGGTCTTGAAGGTGCCGGCAGGTACCTTAACCTCCTCTTCGGCCAGGAAGACCACCTGGATCTTCTCCACCCTCCTGCCGTCGGTGGAGGGGAGGATGCAACCCGCCTCTTTCTCGGGGCATCGGAATCTGTAGGCGTAGAGGATGGAACAGGGATCGTAGAGGGGAGGGGGGATCACCTTATCTTTTTTCAGCTTGCCGTTCTTGTAGTACACGAGCTTTCCCGTGGAGGGGTTGTAGATGATCTCGTCATGGCGCCGGTAGTGGCCTTCCTTCAAGCGTTTCTCGTACTTTAAGAAGGAGGTGATCTCCGGGGTGGTGGAGGAGAAGAAGTAGTCCCTAACGGAAAAGAAGGTGTCCACGGGGTTCACCGTTTTGGCTTTCATCTCTATGGTGAGAACGTCCTTATCCCTCTTCATGACGATGCTGGCTTTGGCTATGCCTATGAGCCTGTTCCAGCTGATGCGGTAGGTGAACACTTCCTTCCTGGGTATCTCCAGGGCGTGGCTGGCCCAGGGATAGAGGAGTAGGAGTAGAGCGGCCAGTGAGGATCTAAAGAGCGGTTTCATGGTTTTCCGTATCCCTTCAGGGAGTAGGTGATGGTGTCCTTCGTTCTGTGGGCCACCACGCCTCCTTCCATTTCCAGGAGGTCCAGTCTGCCCATTACTTCCGAGAGGAGGACGAAGGCTTCTCCCTTCTTGCTCTCGGGATAGAGGCGCCTCATGAGCTGGAAGGGGGTCATGGGTCCCTGGGCCAGGATTTCCAGGTAGACCCTTTTCTTGTAGGCCATGCGCTTTTTCAACTCTTCCAGGGCTTCCCGGGTACGGCCCTCTCTTTCCCTGTGGCCTGGATAGTAGGTGTGGATGCCCCGGGCCGTGAATCTCTTTATGGAGTCCATGTGGAGGGGCATGGAGGGGGTTCTGAATCCGCTGGGGGTGATGTCTATAATGGGGTCGGGGGTGATGTGGGCGAAGATGAAGTCCCCGGTGATGGCCCAGCCCCCTTCAGGTTCCAGGAAGATCACGTGGCCCGGGGAATGCCCCGGGGTGTACATCACCTCCAGCTTCATCCCGTCCCAGAAGAAGAGGTCACCCTGACGGATGGGATGGATCATGTCCAGGTCCCTGGCATAGGGGGTCTCCCACACAATGAACTTTACGAAGTACTCCAGATAATCGGGGGGCATACCCATCTGGGCCAGATAGGGCCTCATCCTGAGGTAATACTCCCTCCGGTTGGTCACCTTGTCCATGTCCCTGGGGTGGATGAAGATCCCCTTGGCGCCCGTGTCTCTCAGGGTCTGGGCGGCACCGTAATGGTCCGAGTGGCCGTGGGTGAGGAGGAGCCTCTCGATTTGAGGGGGGCTGACTCCAAGGTAGCGGAGCTGTTCATTGATGGCCGCCAGGGACTGGGGGCTGTTAACCCCGGCGTCTATGAGGCTTATGGGGTCCCTTTTGATGAGGTATGCGTATACGGGGCCGATGGGGTAGGGAGTGGGTAGCTCCAGCTGAAAGATGCCTGGCTTTATTTCCCGAGGTTGGACTTTTGCCGCCATGTATTGCTTAATACATCATAGAATGGGATCTGGAAAGCATGGGAGAAAAAGGCTATTGACATCCTAATATAATGATATACTAATGTCCAAAGACGCTCCAGGGGGTAGACATGAGGATAGGAAGGAAGGGGAGATGCTTTCTGCTGGTGTTTCTGATGCTCCTCCCCCTTTCTGCCCGGGCAGGGGAGCTCAAGGGTCTGGTGGAGAGGGCCCTGAAGGAGAACCACACCTTGAAAGGGGAGGAGTGGTCCACGGTGGCAACCAGGGAGGGATATCTGGCCTCCTGGGGGCTCTTCTTTCCCCGCCTCTGGTTCCAGGAGGAGGGCGTCAGGTCGGACAATCCCCCCTTCGTCTGGATGACCAAGATGAGCAGGCGGGACGTGACCCTGGGGATGATGAACCTGGAGGGATTTAACCGGCCCGACACTGTCACCGACTTCAAGTCATCGGTGAATGTGGCTTGGCCCCTCTTCCACGGAGGGGAGATATACTCCACGGTCATGATGAACAGGGCCTTCTACCGGGCGGCCCAAAAGTGGTTGGGAAGCACCAGGGAGCAGGTGGCCCTGGTGGTGGTGAGGAGGTATCTGGAGACGGCGTGGGCCCGGAGCAGGGTGGAGGCGGCCCGTTCGGCCGTGGAGAGCGCCAGAGGCCACGTATCTACGGCTCAGGCCAGGTTCAGGAGGGGAATGGCCCTCAGGGCCGATGTGCTCAGGGCAAAGGTGTATCTCGCTTCCATGGAGGATCGCCTGGCCCGGGAGGAGACGGCCTGGGAGGTGTCCAAGAGGGCCCTCAACATGGTGGTGGGTGGAGATCCCCGGATGCCGGCGGAGGTTAAAGGTGACCTGGAGGTCCTTTACAAGAGGTATGAGAGCTATAATGCCACCCTGGACGCCCTGGTGACCCAGGCCCTGGAGAGGCGGGGGGACTATCTGGCCCAGAAGGCCCGGGTTGAGGCGGGGCGCTACAGCGTGAAGCGGGCCCGGTCCGACTACTTCCCCAAGATAGACCTCATGGCTGGCTGGGAGTGGCACGGGAGCCATTATCCCGGTGAGACGGAGGCTGCCAATTGGATGGTGGGAGGAGTGGCCAAGATCAATATCTTTGACGGGTTTGCCCGGGAGCACAGGTTGAGGAAGGCCAAGGCCATGCTGGCCAGGGCCAGGGAGAGAACCAAGGAGAAGGAACAGGAGGTGGTTCTTGATGTGGTCTCCGGGCTCTTGAGGCTGAGGGAGGCCAGAAAACGGGTGGAGGCTTCCCGTTCTTCGGTAGCGGAGGCCCAGGAGGCCTTGAGGGTGATAGAGAAGCGTTACGCCTCCGGTCTGGCCACCATGGTGGAGGTGAACGACGCCCAGTCGGCCTTGGTGGAGGCCCAGAGCCTCTATTTAGGGGCTCTCCACGACTACCTGGTGGCCCTGTATACCCTTCAGTACTCGGCTGGAGAACTTCTGGATTTCGTGGGAGTGAAGGAGGGAAAGGCCCATGATGGATAGGCGGTGGAGATGGGGGATTGTTGCGGGGCTGGTGGTTCTTCTCCTCGTGTTAGGAGGCTGCGGTAGCAAAGAGGAACGCCCGGTGAAGAGGGTGAAGGTGAAGGCCCAGACTGTGAAGGTCGTGGCCTATGAGATTCCCATGGTGAGGGAGTTTCCGGGCCGGGTGGAGGCCAAGGGAGAGCTCACCTTGGCCAGCAAGGTGGCCGGTTACGTGAAGAGGGTGACTGTGGAAGAGGGGCAGAAGGTGGAGAAGGGCCAGCTCCTCTTGACCCTGGACGATAGGGACATCAGGGCAAGGATAAAGGCCTTGAATAATGCGGCCAGGGCCCTGGAGAGGCAGAAAGGGGCAACGGCCTCCAGGCTGGCCTATGCCAGGGCCAACTTCCGGCGTTACTCCCAGCTGCTGAAAGAGGAGGCTGTAACCAGGGAGGAGTTCGATCGGGTTCGTTCCCAGTACCAGGCTCTGGTGGAGGAAGAGAGGGCCCTGGAGTATCGAATCAGGGAGACCCAGGCCCAGGCCCAGGCATTGGCCCAGACCCTGAGGTATACTGTCATCAAGGCCCCTTACAAGGGAGTGGTCACCTCCCGCATGGTGGACCCTGGCACCTATGTGAGTCCCGGTACTCCCCTTTTGAGACTGGTCTCCACAGGTTCGGGTTACTGGTTCGTGGCCCAGGTGGATGAGGCCTACCTGGCCCGCCTGAAGCCAGGGGAGGAGGTCTACCTCTTCATAAAGCCTTTGGGAAAGTCTTACAGGGTTCGGGTGGACCGGGTGGTTCCCCGGGTGGATCCCCGGACGGGGGGGTTCAAGGTCAAGGTGGATGTCTCCTCCCTGCCCGTTAACTCGGGTATGTTTGGTCGTCTTTATCTGGTGGTGGGCAGAGGCTCAAGGGTTATTATTCCCTGGAAAGCGGTGGTGAAGAGGGGGAACCTCAGGGCCGTCTACACCGTGGACGACAAAGGGGTGGTCCATCTCAGGATCATCAGGACAGGCAGGAGTTACAAGAGGGTCCAGGGTGAGTGGATGCCCGTGGAGCCTTCTTCTTTAGAGACTGGGAAGGGGAATCTGGGAGTGGAGGTCCTGGGTGGTCTGGATCCGGGGGAGACTCTGGTGGTCTCCCACCTCGACGTCATGAGGGAGGGAATGGGCCTTGAGCGCTGAGGAGCACAAGAACCGGGCTTCCCAGGATAAAGATAGAAAGGGGAAAGAGCAGCATCCGGGACTTCACCATACCGGCTTCGTGGCCAAGATCACGGAGACCTTCGTTGACTCCAAGATCACCCCCATCGTCATTATCGTGACCTTGCTCCTGGGGCTCTTTGCCATCCTCAACACTCCCAGCGAGGAGGAGCCCCAGATCGTGGTACCCATGATAGACATCTTTGTCCGCATGCCCGGGGCCACTCCTAAGGAGATAGAAAATCGGGTCATAGGACCCATGGAGAAGCTCATCTGGGAGATCCCCGGTGTGGAATACGTCTATTCCACGGCCATGCCGGGTAGGGCTTTGACTGTGGTACGCTTCTATGTGGGCCAGGATGTGGGGAAGAGCCTGGTCAAGGTGTACGACAAGTTATACGCCCATCTGGACTGGATCCCCCCGGGATGCTCCAGGCCCATACTGAAGCCCAGATCCATCAATGACGTGCCCTTCTTGGTGTTGACTTTTTGGGGCAAGGGTTACGACGGTTACACCCTTCGCCAGATAGTGGACCGGGTGAACGATGAGGTCCGGTCCATCTTCGGCATATCCGAGACCTTCATCAAGGGCGGCCTGAGGAGGGAGGTCCGGGTGGATCTGGACCCGGCCAAGCTGGCCAATCTGGGTCTGGACCCTGTGGATGTGGCCCGGGCCGTGCTCGGGCAGAACCAGTCCCAGGCGGTGGGAGGGTTCGACAGGGAGAACTATCGCTTCAGGGTGCGTCTCAACAACTTCTTCACCTCCAGAGAGGACGTGGAACGTACCGTGGTGAAGGTGGTGGGGGGCAGGCCCGTATTCCTGAGGGATGTGGCCCGCATCGTCGATGGTCCCCAGGAGCCTCAGGACTATGTTCTCTTTGCTTCGGGGCCCGCCGGGGCAGAGAAGGGGCTCAAGGCTCCGCCGGGGCAGCTTTATCCCGCGGTCTCCCTGGCCATTGCCAAGAGGAAGGGTAAGGATGCCACCAAACTGGCCAAAAAGGTCCTCCATAAGATAGAGCTGCTCAAGGGGAACCTCATTCCCGATGATGTGAACGTCACCGTCACCAGGAACTACGGGGAGACGGCCAAAGAGAAGTCCAACGAACTCCTGGAGCACTTGGCCATCGCCACTGTGTCCGTGGCCATCCTTATCGCCATCTTTCTGGGCATCAGGGCCAGTCTGGTGGTGCTGGTGGCCATTCCCGTCACCCTGGCCATCACCCTGTTCGTTTACTACTTCCACGGGTACACCCTGAACAGGGTCACCCTCTTTGCCCTTATCTTCTGTATAGCCATCCTGGTTGATGACCCCATAGTGGACGTGGAGAACATCTTCCGCCACCTCCACCTGCCGGAGAACAAGGGGAAGCCCTTCAAGGAGGTGATAGTTCATGCCGTAAACGAGGTGAGGAGCCCCCTCATCCTGGCCACTTTCACCGTTATCGCCGCTATCCTCCCCATGGCTTTTGTACGGGGTCTCATGGGGCCATACATGAGACCCATGCCCGTGGGCGCTTCTGTGGCCATGCTCATCTCCATGGCCGTGGCTTTCATGGTGACACCCTGGACTGCCTATCATCTCCTGGGCCGGGATGGTCATGCCTTTGAGGGGGAGAAGGAAGACTTCTTCACCCGGTTTTACCGATGGGCCATGGGGCACTTCATTCGGGATTGGAAGTGGCGTTGGACCTTCTTGGCGGGCGTGGTGGCGCTGCTGCTGGTGGCCTGCTCCCTCTTCTACTTCAAGGTGGTACTGGTGAAGATGCTTCCCTTCGACAACAAGAGTGAGTTCCAGGTCATCGTGGATATGCCCGAGGGTTCCACCCTGGAGAAGACGGCCAAGGTGGCCGAGGCCCTGGGGCAGTACCTCCTCACCCGGCCCGAGGTGACGGATTACGAGCTCTATGTGGGGACGGCGGCTCCCTTCAACTTCAACGGTTTGGTCCGCCACTATTACCTGAGGAAGGGCCCCATGGTGGCCGATATCCAGGTGAATCTCCTGCCCAAAGGGAAGAGAAAGCTCCAGAGCCATGCCATCGCCAAGCTGGTGCGTCCCGGACTTGCGGCCATTGGCAAGCGCTACGGTGCCCGGGTGAAGGTGGTGGAGATCCCCCCAGGTCCCCCCGTGCTGGACACATTGGTGGCCGAGGTTTATGGGCCCGACTATGAGAAGCAGATAGGGGTGGCCAGAAAGGTTCTCCACATCTTTGACACCACCCCGGGTGTGGTGGACGCCGACTGGTATATGACGGCTCCCCAGAAAGAGTACCGGGTGGTGGTGGACAGGGACAAGGCCGTAGCCATGGGGATCAT
>Ga0256830_1001026_pt1 | contig 20409 bp, 10 predicted proteins | sample 128326metaG_FD_190537 | JGI IMG/M metagenome (GOLD analysis project Ga0256830, IMG submission 190537) | Hydrothermal vent microbial communities from Lau Basin, Pacific Ocean - 128-326 | ecosystem: Environmental > Aquatic > Marine > Hydrothermal vents | place: Pacific Ocean: Lau Basin | collected... | reverse complement strand
TGGGCCATGCGATAGACCGCCCGTCCTCGGTTCGCAGAACGGCTTTATCGTTTTCAAACCGGTCAATTGTGGCTTTAATATTCATACTTTGGTTCGCGATTCGCGGCCCTCGGCTTTTGCGCGTCGCGCGTCGCCGCGAGCTTATTTTTCCTTAACCTTAATGAAAACGTTTTTTCGCGTTTTCGCTTTCGGCAGAATAATGGTTAAGACGCCGTCTTCCAAGTGGGCGTTGATTTTTTCTTCTTTTACTTCGCACGGAAGGATGATGGAACGGCTGAAGGCCCCCCAATAGCATTCTCTGTACAAATAATCGGCGCTGTCTATTATTTCTTTCATTTCTCTTTTTCCTCGTATGGTGAGCATATCGTTGTTTATGGAAATATCAATATCATCCGGCCTGACTCCGGCGATAGTGGATTTAATAATCAAGTCTTTCGGGGTCTGGTAAACATCAATTGATAATTGCCCTTCCTCATAATCGTCATCAAGCCATTCGTTGTAATTTTCATCGGTAATTCTTTTTTCAAATTCGTTTATGTCGCTTTTCGCGCTTTCGCGGCGTACGCGCGAATCGTTAATTTCTTTTTTGCCGCCTCGGGCGATTATTTTTTTGAAAATATTAACCATATTGTTTGGGTCAAAATTAAACGTTTGTTTTGTTGAAGTCGCGGTTTATTTCATTATAATATTTTTGACAAGTATAAGCAAGCGGCGCCCGCCGCGAAACGGCGCGCCGTTGCCGCCGCGTTATCGGTCGGAATCGTCAAAGACAATCACTCTGCGCTCCGCCGCGCCGGTGTTTCCGGCTTTGTCCGTTGCCGTGAATGTTATAACGTGAGAACCGGCGGCGGAGGTGTCAACGTTCAATTCGTTTATGTTGATTTCCGGCCCGCCGTTAAGCGACACTTTGTATTCCATAAAACTGTCAACATTGTCCGTGACCACGGCGCCCGGATCAATATAATCCGAACCGATTTTTATCTTTATCGGATTGTCGCCGTCCAAGATTATCACCGGAGGTTCGGTGTCCAGAGATTCGGACGCGGGCGTTGAGGTTGCCGTTGCCGTTGTTTTCGCGTCGGTTGATGTCGCGTTGCCCGTGTTAGCGTCCGCGGCCGCCTCGGTGTTTGTATTCGCGTCCGGCATTGATGTCGCCGCGGTTTCGTCTATGTCGGCGGTTTTTGATGTTGTATTGCTGTCATCGCCTATTGTGGAATTATCATAATCTCGTTTAATTTCCGCTTTATCAAGAAGTGTTTTCAGTTCTTCCTTGTTAACGCAAATATCGTCAATGCACAGCTCTTTATTTATCTTGATCGTGTCCACCACCAATTCTTTTAATCGCATAAAGCCGTTTGATACGGCGATTCCAAAATCTTTAAATCGTTCCAGAATCCAGCCGAAACCGAAATCGGAAACCGAAGTTTCTCCGCCAAGCGGGGAACCGCTCGCGATTCGCGCCTCCAAATCCTGAATTTTCAAATCCATTTCATCAACTTTTCCCGCCAATTCTTTGGTTCCGGCCAAAACCAAGCCGGTCATTTTGTAAAGGTCAACGCCCTCGCCGTTCACCGAAAGAATTTCGGGAGGCGCCTCTTCCGCTATCAGCCCGAACCGCGGTGCCGCGTCCGGAGCGTCGTCAAGGTAATTGTAATTCGCTATTTTCGTTCGTTTGATTTTTTCAAGCGCTTCGGCGTAATCATCCTCTCCCCAGAAAACAATGCCCTCTTTTGTTTTTCTTGTTGAAATACTGATGAAGGACCGCGCCGCCACGTCTCCCGCCACGTGCAGTTTATATTCCGGCGTGGTGGTGCCGATACCGACGCTGCCGTCCTCGTTTATTTTAATATTTGCCGCGTCGGTGTCTTCAATCGGCTCGCCTTCGCGAAATTCACGGACGAAACCGGTGCCGAAGTTGGAATTGAAATATTTGACGAATTTTTCCATATCAACCCTCAATTCCGTGCCCAGCGTAAGGTTTTTTGAGCTGAATATCCATTCATTCGTTTCCAGATCATGCGGCGACAACAAAGTGGAGTTACCGGCGGAATCAAAGGCGTAAAGTTCTCCGCCGGAAGAGTAAAGGCTGGACTGTCCGGTGACCCCTCCGGACGGGGCCGTCCCGTCCGCGATGGATAAAACGGCCGCCCCGACCGTCGTGCCGCCTCCCGGATTTGTCGTTCCGATTCCCACGTTTCCTCCTCCGGTGGCCATGTAAACATTGTTGGCCACGTAATTGTTAAGATAAATGGCGCCTCCGTTTGAGTCCATAAGTAGATTACCTCCGGCATCCGCGTTCGCCTTGATGGATGATTGCCCGGTTACCCTTCCCAAGGTTAAAGTCGGAACACTGGAAGCCGGGCTCCAGACGGTAACGCCACCCCCCTTTTTTAATTGCATTAAAGCGTTTCCGGTGCTCCAGTCGGTGCTCGTGTACTCGTGAAAGAAAAGGTCTCCGGGGTAATTCACGGTATCAATGTATCTTCCCCACCCCAAACCGTCGTCACCTTCTTGGCCTATTACGGCCGTGCCACCCGAAACAACCAGCTTCCTGCGGGGAGAACTTGTCCCTATACCAATGTAACCGCTGGAGTTGACCGCGATCGTTTTACTGTACGTCAGCACGGGCGTGTCCGTTTCGTCTTGGACCCCGTCCTCCCATTCAAAAAGGATTATCTTGGCGTCGCTGTAATCATCTAATACCGTCGTGCCCGCGATATACATATACCACTTGCCTCCCCATTGAAAGATTGCCGGCGAATCAACGGTGCCGGCGTAATCTGTCCCGGCCGCCGGCCTCAAAACCACGCCGTTGTTTGATCTGATTTTCTGAAACGGAGTAAATGAAATGATTTGCGATTTTAACGGTTTTCCGTTGGTGGTGTCGTTTACGACTCTCGCCGTGAACCATATGGAGTTGTCCGATAATATCTTCGTGTCTTTTCCGAGGTCCACGTTCATTGTTTTGTCCAATAAATTGGTTTGCTTCAGCGAAAAATTTATCCCATCCGCGGAAACATACAAACTGACCGGTTGCGTGGTGTCGGAAACGTTGGAGTCGGTCGCGTAAAACAATCCGTTTCTGTATTTAACATCCAATGTCTTGCCCGCCATTACCACTCCCTGTTTGGTAATGGTTCCCATAATGTCATCTTTGTCGGCGGTGGCCAAAAGCGTGTTTGAGATTTTGGCCGTGGTGGCGTTGTAAGAGGAGTAGTAGATGTAAACCTTGTCGCCGACCACGGTGACGGACGCTTCCAGAATGCCGCCATTGCCCGATTCCTCATCGGTGGTGGTCGGAGCTATCAGCTGGCCTTGGTAAGTGAGTTTTGACGGATCGTCCGGATCAAAGGTGAACAAGTGAATGTAGCGGCTGTCGGTGGTTTCTTTGGTGCCGTTCGCGTTTTCGTCGTGCCTGATGTGCGCGAAGAGGTAGCCGACTTTGTTTTCTCGATCAATCCACGTATCGTTCGGGAGAATGTAGAAATAATTTGAATTGAGGCTCGGCGCGTCTTGGGTCGTGTTTACGTACTTCCATCTCCCCCTGTTCAGCGCCGGAGAAGGCGGGTTGACGGGATTGTCCGGTATGTGCGTCGCCAATTCTCCGGAAAGCGTGAGATTCCCGTTTTTATCAAGGCGCATTTTTTCCGCGAGCCGCGGCGTGCCGGTTGAGTTCTTCGTGTAGAACACCAGATCGCTTTGTTCCTTGGTGGTGGAGGCGTTCCAGACCGCCGCGATTCTTCCCGTCGTGGTGGAAGTGCCGTCATCCGCCTCGGCGGAGAACAGGATACCCGACCCTATGCCGTCCGCCGCCGTGCCGGTGGTGAGATGCGTCAAGGAAAGCATATCGGTAACCGAGGTGGTGGCGGTGTCGTTGACGGAAACGGAGAGGCGCTCCGACGGGGAGTTTACTCCGATGCCGATATTGCCGGAAGACAATGTCGTGCCGGTTCCGTCCAGTCCCGTGCCGAACAGCAGGTTGCCGATATTCAGGGTCTGGGCGCTGCTAACCGCCGGAGCGTCTATGTCGTAACCTATCACTATGTTCTTGCTTCCCGAAGTTATGTTGTCGCCCGCTCTGTATCCAACCGCTATGTTCCCGTCTCCCGTTTCAATGCCCGCCAAGGCGTTGGAGCCGATGCCGATGTTTTGGTAAGTGCCGTTGTTCGTCCCGCTTCCGTAGCCGGCGCTCATTCCGACATAGACATTGTCTCCTCCGCCGTCGTTTCTAAAGCCGGCGCGATATCCGACGGCGACATTATTGCTGCCCGCTTTTTGGTAGTAGCTTGCCTGCCAGCCGATGGCGACATTGTTGCTGCCGCTCGTCAGCGAATAGAAAGTTTTGAAGCCGAGGGCGCTATTTTTCGCCCCGGTCGTGATTTGATTTCCGGAATAAGCGCCGATGAGGGTGGCTCCGCCTTTTAGGGCGGTTCCGTCAAAATAGGTGGATCCCGCTCCCGTGCCCAAGATGGTGGAAGGGGCGAGCCCGGTGCCAAGCAGCATGCCGGCGCTGCCGTTGACGGTAATGTACTTCATGGTCGTGTTTTCCCTTTCCCAAACATTGTCGGCTCCAAGACTCGCGTCCGCTATGTTGTCGGTGTAAGTGGTCGTCACGTTGTCGTTTACCGTGGCGACAAGGTAAGCGACCCAGTTCGGATCGTTGGCTTTGCCGCGATAAATCCTGCGGCCGGTAACTCTGGGGTCCTGCGACACGGGAAGCGTGACCGTTACCTGCCCGTTGGAAGCGTCGGTCGTAACGCTGGCGGGACTGGTCGGCTTCAGTTGGGTTTCGCCGAGAGCGGTTATGAAGGTCGTGTAGTAGTAGTGCACGCCGGCGTCAACGTTTCCGGTTGAATTGACGAGCGCGATACTGCCGGCGACATCGTTGGTGACGGGATTCAAGTCAATCCCCATATCCGTCTTTATGGCGTCGGAATACGCGGCGCCGCGGATGGTGAGCCGGTAATCCGGGTTCGCCGTTCCCATTCCCACCTTCCCGCTGTTCGGATCAATGACAAAAGTGTTGGAATCAAAGTTGATTCCGTTCGTCATCGCCACGGTGGTGGTGGCGGTGGAGGTTAGGTTCCAAACTCCTGAACGGATGTTGAGAACGTCCGCGTCGGCGTTGCCGATGTTGGTTGTTCCGTTTGACCAGAAGTTTCCGGACACGGAAAGCAGGGTGGAAGAGGCGTTGCCGAGAGTGGCGAGGCCGGAAACCGTCAACGCTCCGTCAAGATAAGCCGCTCCGTCCACTTCCAGCGCTCCGGCAAGAAAAGTGTCGCGATAGCCGGACACTTGGGTGGGAGTCGTTGAGCCGACGGTGAGAAGAACGGACGGCGAGGTGGTGCCGATGCCTATCTTTCCGTTTGAAAGAGTCGTGCCGGTTCCGTCCAGTCCCGTGCCGAACAGCAGATTGCCGATGTTCAAGGTGTTGGCCGAATTAGCCGCCGGAGCGTCTATGTTATACCCCAAGACGATGTTATTGGAGCCGGTGGTCAAGTTGTCTCCGGCCAAGTGCCCCAGCAGGATATTGTTGGAGCCGGTGGTCAGCGCGTATCCGCTCCTGTACCCGAACAGGGAGTTGTTTGAATAAGAATTGCCGGAAACCCCGTAGCCGGCCTCGGTGCCGATCACCGTGTTGTTGGAGCCGGAGCCGTTGTAATACATCCCGTAATAACCGAGAACCGTGTTGTAGCTCCCCGTGGAATTGGACAGGGCGGAAAGGGTTCCTATGTAGGTGTTGTAAGAGCCGGTGGTGTTGCCGTAGCCGGAGGCCGTGCCGAAAAAGGCGTTTCTTGATCCTTCCGTCTTGTATCCGGATTGCCAGCCGAAAAACGAATTCCTGTTGCCGCCCCCTCCGTATCTTCCGGCGGAGCCGCCGACATAGGTGTTGTAGCCGCCGCTTGAAACCGCTCCGGCTCTGTTTCCTACATAGGTGTTGTTGTCGGAAGAGGTTTCTCCCGATCCGGCTCCTCTTCCCAAAAAGGTGTTGTAAAGGCCGTCGCTCAAAAGGCCGCTTCCGGCGTCAATGCCGAGAAGGGTGGACGAATTCGTTGACGAAGCGTAAAGCACGAGGTTGCCCGCCTGTTTGTATCCGGAATATTGGTCGGTGTTGATGAAGCCGGCCACGGACAATTTGGTGTAGGGAGAGGTGGTGCCGACGCCGATATTGCCGCCGTCAAGAATCGTGAAAACCTCGGTTGAACCGTCAAACACGTTTAAAATATCTCCGGTTCCGCTTTGGGTTACCGTAAGAAGCGTTGAAGCGGAACTGGAAGATATCGTGTCCGGTTCGTCCGAACGGAGGAAGGAGAGAGAGTCAATGCCGTCCAGCTTGTCCGCCTCAAAGGCGGCCGCGACCGCGCCCAGTTTTTTGCGCGGAGTCATTTCTCCGTCCCACGTCGGCGTGTCCGCCGTTCCGCCGATGTTTATTCCGAGATAAAGCGTTTGGTTGAAATCAACGCCGGAAAGGGAAGACACTTCGCCGAGCAAAACGCTGAACAAGCCGTTCGTTACCGCCACTCTGTTGGCCAGTGTCCGCGTTTCCGTCCATATCGCCGTTCCTCCGCTCGCCGCCGTGTACAGCTTGAACTCCATATTGTAATTTCCGTCCGCCACCGCCACGTCGCTTGAGTCGGTAAGTTTGCCTTGGTAGTTTATTTGGGGGTTGAAAGCGGCGTGAGACACGGTGAAGATGCCGGTTGTCAGAATAACGGCTATAGCGGTTATTAAAATTGTCTTTTTCGCAATCCCCATAACAGATAATTGATAGTTAAGATTTTAATGTTTAACCGGCATTTACCGTTTAATCTCTCATATCCAACCTTTTAATTTCTTCCATAACGCCGCAACAATTAAAAACGGAGCTATTAAAAATAAAATTATTTCACGGGAAAATTTTTTCGCAAAATTTTCAAAAAAACCTTTTACCTCTTTCGGTTGCGCGGCGGTGGAAATGATTTCAGCGTTGATTTTTTTAAATTCTTTGTTTTTTCTGTTTATAAAATGAATGGACAGCGGGTAAGATCCTTTTTTGCCGAGAGGCGCGATAACGGCGTCAAAAACGCCTTCGTCTTTGTTTAATTTGAATATAAAAGAAAATGTTTCATACGGGTATTCGGTGTCTTTTAGTTTTGCCAATAAGCTTTTTACGTTTTGGGGAATTTTTTTCGCCTCAATTGATATTTTTAAGTTTTTATCCGCCTCTATTTTGATTTGATTTCCGGTAAAAGATATTTTTTTTCCGTTTTGAATGAAGTTAAAATCAAACAAAGTGATTTTTTTTAAAAAATTTAATGTTTTTTGTTCGGCGGGACTTTTTTCTTTAATTGTTTCTTTCCCCGAGCTTTCTTTTTCTTTAATTGTTTCTTTTCGGGGGACCTCCTTCTTTTCGGATGTTTTTTCCTCCCGTTCTCGGCGCGCTTTCGCGGACCTTTCTTTTTTCGGCGTTTCTTTTTCTAAGATATTGTCCCTTTCGGTTTCGGAGGCGGGATTTTCTTTTTGTTTTTCCCCCGCCAAAACCGAAATAATCGCCCCGGAAGAGTAATTCCAATTTTTGTCTCTGCTAAAAACGGAATAATAATAACGCGTCCCTTTTTCAATCTCCTTATCCTCCGCCCTTGTTCCGCCGCCCTCGTAAACCACCTTCCCTTCAAGCGGATCTCTCGGATAAAACCCTTCTCTTTTCGTTATTCTCACCGCTTCAAAATCGTCTTCCGTCGGATTATCCCAAGTAAGCGATATTTTGTCTTCCAGAAATCGCGCTTGCAGGTTTTTAACGTTCGCGGGCGCTTCCGTGTCGGGAGGCGCCAAGGTTTTAAAGCTTAAACCGCTGATTTCTTTCTTGTTGCCGGCGGCGTTGAAAATGATTATTTTAAAGAAATACTTGGAGGACGGCAGAAGATTCTCAATTTTTATCGCGTGATTTTTCAGAAAAGAAATTTCCGACAAACTCCCTTCTTCATAATCTTGCGTTTTCCCCCAATAAATCTGCGAAACGGAATTTTCCGCCGTCTTCCATAGTATTTTAACGGAGTTGACATCCGGCTCTATTTTGATGCCGGATATTTCCGGAACGGTTGAATTGATTGTGATAACGGCGGATTGAGTTTGCGGTTCCGCTTCAACAGCCGGTTCTTCGGGGGGAGGGGGAGCGGGACAATCGTTCGGGCAGCTGCTGTATATCTCCCAGGAATCGCATATTCCGTCATTGTCGCAGTTGCTTACGTTTTGTTCAACCTGTATTGATTGGGAGGCGGCAATCGCGTCATTATGGAACAAAATAGCGCCAAACAACAAAACAAGAAACAGCGACTTTTTTGTTTTTGTTTTTTTAAGCATTATTGTTAAATCCTAAATTTCAAATTTCGAATTTCAAACAAGTTTAAAATTCAAAATATTAAATTTAAAATTTAAAACAGAATTGATTATTGCGTTACGGCCGTGGCCGTGATGGTCGCGGTGTAAGTTCCGGAAGGGGCGAAGACGGTTTCTTGCTCCGTCGCCACGCACAAAGTGGAGTCCGTGCCGGAAGTCGTCGCCGAACTGCTGCTCGCCATTTCAATATCGGATGTTTCAAAACCTTCCCAAAGAAGCGTGGCGCTCGGCACGTTAAAGCCGGCCGCGCAATCCGTGTCCGTTCCGTATCCGCTCACATCGGCGCCGAAAGCGGAAAAGCCGAATTCATAAGCGTTGCTCACGGACCATGTCTCCTTCACTCCGGGAGTCGTTTCCGTGTAGTCGGTAAAACTTTTCCCGCTGCCGGAATCCGTTAACGCCGGAGACGCCGACGCTTTGACGCTGAGAGAGTATCCGGCCGCGTTGTCGGTTATCACGTTCCAAGTGGTGCTGCCGACCGCCGTATCTTGCGTAATCGTCAGGGCGTCCAGAACTATGTCGGCGGGGGAATTGATGCTGATCATGGACCCCTGCATTTGCTGATAGCCGGCTTTTATTTTGTACGACGCGCTGGTGGATGTTCCCGTCGCCGCTTCCCCGAGCGTATCTTCCATTTTATAGTTCGTGGAGGTGGAAAGGCCGCCGCCGATATTGATTGAATCGCTTTGCAAGCGGTAATTCGTGGAGCTGGCGACATAAGCGAAGCCGGTGCCGGTAAACAGCGAATAATAACCGCCAAATAAAAGCGCGGCTATCGTCGTGTATGCCGTTATGCGGAAAAATTTCATTTAATGCTTGGCTTCAATTTTAACGGGTTTTTCTTGTTGGTGAAAACCGATAGTTAAAATTGAAAGCCGGTAATTGATAATTGAAAATCGGTTTACGCTTTCTTTTTTATCTCAAACTTGGATAAAAACAGCTTGACGATTAAGGCGATAAAAAATATAACCGCGAAGCCGCCAAGAAGAATTTTCCACGGGACAACCCAAAAATTTACGGACATTTCGTCAACGATGTTGTCGTAGCCCCTGTTTATCATCGCGGTCGCCGTGTATCTGCCCAAAAGAATCTCTTTGCTCCACTTGACCTGCCTGTACCTTAACGAATCGGGCATAGCGAAATAGGGATCAACTTTTACTTCGCCGACAACGCTTCCCATTATGTTTTTTATCCTGATGACGCCGTAAGGGTTAAGGTACACGCTGCCCTTGTTCTCAAAAAGCAATTCAAACCCGCTCGGAGTTTTCCCGTAAAATATTTTTTTTGAAGGAATAATCCTGAAATCGCGCAAGGAGCCGTTTTTGAAAACGGGACCGTTTACCCGAACGAAGAACAAAGCGCCCAGTCGCGAGATGATAATGGTTCCGCTCTTGGCTCCGTTCGCGGCCGTTTCTTGTTCCTTCTTGGCGGGAACGGATGAAACCAAAACACTTCCGTAGAGCCCTCCCGGCTGGGCGTCTTCCGGGATTTTAATCTCAACCGGCAATACTATTTTCTGTTTCGGCTTTAAAGTGAACTCCGCCACTTCCGGTTTGATGTAGTCTTTCAGGGAATAGGGCCCTCTTTTTTCTCCCAATAAAACAACGGCCTGTTGCCCCGTTTTTGAGCCGGTAAAATCTTCAATTTCAATTTTGAACTTTCTTGCCTCCGCCATTCTGTTGGTGACGGTTATGTTTTTAACCGTTGATTGCCCGGGGTCCAACGCGACTTCAAGTTTGGCCGGCTCAAGGACAAAATCGTTTTTCTGTTCCGTGTTGATGTTAACTATCGCGTAAGCCAAAGCATCTTTTGAAAAAATCCCAAAAGACGCGATAAGCGATAAAAATAAAATTCCGCCGATTATTGTTTTTTTCTTTTTCATTTTATTGTTTTAATTAGTTAACTTTGGTTTTTAACCACTGTCGCGCCCAGTCTTCTTTTCCCCGTTACGCGCAAACACATCATTTTACGCGAGAGAGGAAAAGAGACTGGGCGCAAGTAGGACTTACGGATTAGTGGTTGCCGTGGCGGTGATGGTAGCGGTGTAAGTTCCGGAAGGCGCCCATACCGTGTCTTGTTCCGTCGCGTAACAAACGGTCGTGGCCGTTCCCGCCTGGGTTGTTTCCGAGCTGCTGCTCGCGATTTGCCTGTCCGCGCTGTAAAATCCGACATAATAAAGCGTGGTGCTCGGCGTATCGTTTGCCGACTCGCACAAGGTCCCTGTTCCGTATCCGGTCGTGTCGTTTCCGAACGGCGCAAAACCGAACATATAATTGTTGGTTACCGACCATAACGAAGGACTGCTGGTCGCGTAATCGGCAAATTGGTCGGTGGAACTTGTTAGGGCCGCCGTTTTACCGGTGTAATCGGCTTTTACGCCAAGCGTGTAGCCGGCGGCGTTATTCGTGATAACCGTCCAAGTGCTGGTTCCGACACTGGTGTTCTGCGTGGTGGTCAAAGCATTCATGGTAACATCCGCGGGGCTGCTTATTGATATTCCCGCAGTGACATCTTGCGTAACGGTAACGCTATCGCTAACGGCCGCGGCCAATCTGGGCTCAAGTCCCACAAAGGCGGAAAACGCCAAGACGCTTACAACCAAAGATAAACTTAAAACATTTATGATTTGTTTCATAGTTTTTTGATTGATTAAATTAATTAATTATAATTTTTCGACCTTTATAATATATATAAATATATATAATATAATGATTTGCTTATCACTTCTATCGCTCGCTTATCGACGAAAACCACCAACTTCCGTTTTGGTATTATGTTATTAACATTTCTTACTGACAGTTTAACAAAAAAAATCAAAAATAGCAAAGCGATTTACGCTTAATCGCCAAGTTGTTTTATGTTATTATTTTAAAATAATATGGGGGCGCAAGTCAAATTTTGTTTTTTGATATTTTTAGTGAATAATTCGCGCCAAAACGGCGAAAGGCGGACGGGGTATGGCCGAGAGGAAACGGCTTGTCCGCGGGGCCGGCGGCCCGCCTTTACTTTCCGCTCCGGCGTTCCGTCCGTTGTTTTCGCGGATACCGAGAGTCGGCGAAAACATATCTTCGCTGAAAATATTTTATTGTTCGTCAAAGGGATATTATGGTATAATATATCATAGTTTAACGTCAGAGGATAATTTAATATGGTAACCGCGCGGCAATACGCGATATGTATCGCGCGTTTACGGTAAAATTATGAAAAACATAAAAGGATTGTCCGATAGCCAGGCGGCTGAAAGGCGAAAGAAATTCGGATATAACGAGATACCGAGCAAAGATGAATCCGGGTTCCGGCGTTTATTTAAAAAATTATGGAGCCCGATTCCGTGGATGATAGAAGTTGCCGCCGTTATTTCGGCGGCTATCGGAAAATGGGAGGACTTTGCCATTATCGTGGTTTTGCTGATGGTAAATATTTTTGTTGATTATTCGCAGGAATCAAAAGCGTTGAACGCTTTAAAAATATTAAAAGAACGATTGGCCAAGAAGGCGCTGGTGCTTAGGGGCGGCAAGTTTAAAGAAATTGACGCGCGTTACTTGGTTCCGGGCGATATTATTAAACTCAAAATAGGCGATATTGTTCCGGCTGACGCCGAATTGGTCGGCGGAAAATATTTGGAAGTTGACCAATCGTCTCTTACGGGCGAATCATTGCCGGTTGACAAAAAAATCGGCGACACGGTGTATTCCAATTCCATAGTGAAAATGGGAGAAATGCTCGCCCGCGTTTCCGCCATCGGACTGAAAACTTTCTTCGGCAAAAGCGCGGCTTTGGTGGAGCGGGCGCAAAAAGAAAAGAAAAGCCATTTTCAAAAAGCGGTTATTCGCATAGGCGATTTTTTGATTTTTTTTACGATTGCTTTGGCTGTTTTGATAATGGCCGTTTCCATATTCAGGAACGACAGTTTTTTTGAGGATTTGCAATTTATTTTAGTGCTGGTGGTCGCGTCCATTCCGGTCGCTTTGCCGGCCGTGCTTTCCGTTGCCATGGCGGTGGGGGCGGTTTCCATCGCCAAGCGCAAGGCAATCGTCAGCAGTTTGCCGGCCATTGAGGAGCTGGCGGGCATAGACATATTATGCGCCGACAAGACGGGCACGCTTACGTTGAACAAAATGAGCATCGGCCGAGCGATCGCGTATTCGCGCTTCAGCGAGAAAGATTTGTTTACTTACGCGGTGTTGGCAAGCCGGCGGGAAAACAAGGATCCGATAGAGCGTCCCATTTTTGAGTATTTGGACAAGCGTTTTCCGGACAATAAAGTTGGTGATTTCAAGCAATTGGAATTTATTCCTTTTGATCCGGAGCGAAAAAGAACGGAGGCGGTTATCGCCGGTAAGGGCAAAAAAATAACCGTGGCAAAAGGCGCGCCGCAAGTTATTATCGCGATGTGCGGAAATAACGGCGTTAAAAAGAAGCTGCTTGAAGATGTGCGGATTTTCGCCGCCAAGGGTTATCGCGCTTTGGCGGTGGCCGTTAAAAAGGAAGGCAAAGCCGAATTTGACTGTGTCGGGGTGATTCCCTTGTTTGATCCCCCGCGCGCCGACTCGGCAAGCGTTATCGGGGACGTAAAAAAAATGGGCATTGACGTCAAGATGCTTACGGGCGACAATCACGCGATCGCGGCGCAGATCGCCGATTTATTGAATATCGGTTCCAATATTTTGGACACTTCGGAATTGAGAAGCGCCGATCCGTCAAAAGAATTCGCCGCTTTAAGCGAGGTTATCGCCAAGGGATTATACCAAAAAGTAAAAAAGGGCGTGTCCAAGAAAGAAGCTAACGGATTCGGCAGACAAATATCAAAAGAAGTAAAAAAGCGGTTAAACGAAACAAGCCTGCCGGACGGTTTTATAAAAAAACACGAATCGGACATTATTAAGCTGATAGAAAACGCCAACGGGTTTTCGCAAGTGATGCCGGAGGACAAGTATTTTATAATTGACAAACTGCAGAAAGGCGGGCACATTGTCGCCATGACCGGAGACGGAGTGAATGACGCGCCGGCGTTGAAAAAGGCCGATGTCGGCATCGCGGTTTCCGGCGCCACGGACGCGGCTATGGCCGCGGCCGACCTTATCCTGCTTTCGCCGGGGCTTTCGGTAATCAACCACGCGATACGCATAGCGCGCAAGACGTTTGAGCGGATGAAAGCTTACGCTATTTTTCGGATAGCGGAAACTATGCGCATTATTCTTTTTATGTCCCTGTCCATTATTGTGTTTAATTTTTATCCGATAACGGCCATTATGATTGTTATCTTGGCGCTCTTGAACGATGTTCCGGTAATGATGATCGCTTATGATAACGCGCGCGTTGACGACAAGCCCGTGCGTTGGGATATGAAAGAGGTGCTTACGGTGGCGACGGTACTGGGCATTACCGGGGTGGCGTCGTCGTTTTTGCTTTTTTATTGGCTGCAAACGCATAACTACCCTTTGGCGTTTATTCAGGCGATGTTGTTTATCAAACTGGACGTGGCCGGGCATTCAACTCTTTATTTGACGCGCGCCGGACGTCATCATTTTTGGCATAAGCCGCTCCCTTCGTTAAAGTTTTTCCTGCCGGCGTTCGGCTCCAGAATAATAGGCACCTTGGCCGCCGTTTACGGAATATTTATGGAGCCGATCGGCTGGAAGTACGCGGGGTATATGTGGCTATACGCCACCGCGTGGTGGATTTTTAACGACTTTCTCAAAGTTTCAACTTATAAAATTTTGGACAAAAAAGGCCTCCGCCAAAACTTGTCAAAAATATGAAAATCGCGATAATTTCCGACATCCATGATAATTTGGTTAACCTGAAAAAATGCCTGCGTTGGTGCGGGAAGGAAAAAATTGAAAACATAATTTGTTGCGGCGACGTTACGAACGGCGAAACCGTAAAATTTTTATCCGATAATTTTAACGGCAATGTGTACTTGGTCAGAGGCAATATGGAAATTTACGATGAAGACGAAATTGGGCGTTATGATAACGTTAAGTATCTGGGAAGAGTCGGCAAAATTAAATTGGGAGGCAAAATAATCGGTGTTTGCCATGAGCCGTATTTAATCGGCAAAGCAATGGAGACGAAGTCGTGTTTCGGGCATGAGGGAAACGCTTCCGCGGCGGAGGAGCGTTGCGATGTAATTTTTTACGGACATACGCATAAGCCGTGGGAAGAAAAAAGAGGCGGCGTAAGAATAATTAACCCCGGAACTCTGGGAGGGGTGTTTGCTAAAGCGACTTTCGCGGTGTATAATGTTGATACGAAAAACATAGATTTAAAAATACTTGAGTTGCTGTAATCCGGCGGCAAGATTAATCCAAGACGCCGGGCGCGAAAAACCGAAATTGAAATCCAAGGGCAGGCATGGCGCCAAACAAAACGGTTTTGACTTTTAAGCTTCGGATTTAACATTTTATGTTTCGGTTTTTGTTTAAGAAATCAATAATATCGTTAAAGAACGCTATTTTTTATTTTATATTTTTTAGTGTTTTTTTATTTTTAAAACAGATAAATCGCTTCATTGCCTCATTGTTATCGCGACAATGAAGCGATGAAGCCGTAAAAAAATGAAGCAGGGCAACAATATCAGGCGGCCGGCTTACGCGGGCATATACGCCGAAAAAGACGGTTTTTGCGTGGCGATTAAATCAAACGGAAAAATTTTCGCCGAATGCGTGAAAACGGGAAAAAACAATATTGACAAGAAAATTTTTTCATATCTTTATAAATACCCGCTAAAGCATAATGTAAAATTAATCGCCGCGGGAATTGTCAGCAACGGCGACAAGGAAAAAGAGAAAAAAATCGCCGCCGATATTTGGCTAAAAGAAGATATTGCTCCTTTGTTTTTTAAGCCAAGCGGCGGAAGCGGACACGAGCAGGCGCGAAAAGCGGCGATTAAGGCGGCGGAGCGGTTTAAAAACAATAATTTGGTGGACATCAAGTTTGACACGAAAAGAAGAGTGATAGTGGAAGAATTGGCGCGCCTGGAAGAGTTCCAAGAAACCGTTTCAAAGGAAGAGTTTGACTTGCTGCTCTCGTTATCAGAAAAATTCAAGCGGCAGAAAGGAAAATTGGTGTTTTTCAGTTCAACTCCGCGCGGCGGCGGGGTGGCCTTAATGCGTCACGCCTTGATTCGTTTTTTCCGCCTGTTGGGCGTAAACGCGCAGTGGTACGTGATGATCGCCAATAACGATATTTTCAACATTACCAAGAAGAAATTTCATAATGTCTTGCAGAATGTCGCTCCGGCCGGAACCAAGCTGACAAATCAAGAAAAGAAATTGTTCAGAGAATGGACCAAAAAGAACGCCGATCGCTTTGCCGACATTTTTAAAAAAGCGAAAGTGGTGGTTATTGACGACCCTCAGCCGTCGGGACTGGTTTCGTATATAAGAAAAGCCAATCCCAAGGCGAAAATCATATATCGTTCCCACATACAAATTGAATCCGACTTGGCCGACAAAGAGGGGACCCCGCAAAACATTACTTGGAGTTTTATCTGGAACAACATAAAGAGCTCGGATGTGTTTATCAGCCATCCTGTTAAAAAATTTATCCCCAATAATGTTCCGCGCGCCAAGACGGTGTTGATGGGAGCGGTAACCGACGATTTGGACGGCCTTAACAAGGAATTGGATAAAAGGCATATGCGCTATTATTTCGCTTTGTTTAATGAAATTTTAAAGAAAAACGGGCAAGAGCCGTTAAATTTAAACAGGCCGTACATTACACAAATCGCCCGCTTTGATCCGTCCAAGGGAATTCCGGATGTTATTGAGTCGTACAGAAAGCTTAGGGAAAAATTGGAAAAAGAAAAATGGCCCAAAAGAAAAATTCCGCAGCTGGTTATCGCCGGACACGGAGCGATTGACGATCCGGAGGGAGTGCCCATTTATCGCGAAACAATGAATATGCTTGAAACGGACAGCTACAAAAATTACGCCCGAGACGTCAAGGTGGCGCGCTTGCCGGACAGCGACCAAATTTTGAATTCTTTGATGCGAGGCTGTTTTGTCGCCCTTCAGCTTTCCCATAAAGAAGGATTTGAAATCAAAGTGGCGGAGGCGCTGGGAAAAGGGAAGCCGGTTATCGCTTATAAAACCGGAGGCATTCCCATTCAAATAAGAGACAAAGAGAACGGCTATTTGGTCAAGACCGGCGATACCGGCAAGGTGGCGGATTTATTGTATAAATTGTTGTCTGACAAAAAAAGGTATTTAAAACTAAGCAAAAACGCCAGAGATAAGGTGGAGCGAGATTTTTTTACGGTCAGTAACGCCATTAAGTGGCTGTTTTTGGCGACGGAATTGATGGAAAAAGGAGAAATAAGGGGCGATTGCCGGAGCGTAAGAGATTTGATAAACAGGCAAAAACAAGTACGGTTGAGAAAATATTTGCCGACGTGGTTTGTCGGACTGCTGAAAAAATAGTTATTATAAACCGGTCGGGGGCAAAAAAGATGGAAAAGATTGAAAGTATTGAGACGGCGGAAGCAAAATAAAAATGTTTGTTTTGTTTCTTTTGCCCTCCGATTATTTTCTCTTTCTCCGTTTTTTTGCCCTCCGATTATTTAACGCTATGAATAAAATCAAGCAAATTGCCGTTGCCGCCGCGAAAGAAGCCGGCGGGGCGCTGCTCGGAGAGTATGAAAATTTTGACAGGGGGACGGTAAAATTGAAGGCCCATCACGAGATTATCACCAAGGCGGATTTGTTGTCTGAAAAAATAATTATCAATAAGATAAAAAATAATTTTCCGGACCATGGAATTTTATCCGAGGAATCGGGCCGGACAAAAAGCAAATCCGATTTTCTCTGGATAATAGATCCTCTTGACGGCACGACCAATTTTTCCATGCATAACCCTCTCTGGTGCGTGTCAATCGGTTTGGCGCGCGGGAGAGAGGTGGTTTTGGGCGTAATTTACGCCCCTTTTTTGGGCGAATTGTACGTGGCGGAGAAAGGGCGCGGAGCAACGAGGAACGGCAAAAAAATAAAAGTTTCCGCTCGCGCGAAAAAAGCGTTGCACACGTTTTGCCACGGCCGCGAAGACGGCCATATTAAAAAGGCTTTAAAATATTATCGCAGGCAAAAATTAAACGAACTGGACTGCCGCCAAATGGGCAGCGCCGCCATTGAGCTGGCCTATGTCGCCGGCGGCAGAACCGAGTCGCTGATGATTCCGGGGGTTAATTCTTGGGATGTGGCGGCCGGAGCGTTGATGGCGCGCGAAGCCGGCGGCAAAGTAACGGATTTTAACGGCAGAAAATGGAACTTGGACAGCAAAGACATATTGGCAAGCAATGGCAAGATCCACAAAGAATTACTGAGGACAATCAATAAGTAAAGCGCATGGGCAGAGGGCAAAAAAAGAAAAAAATCGTTAAATCGGTTAAAATTATAATTTTTGTCGTGATTCTTGCGGCCGCGGCCGCGGGATTTTTTTATGTTCAAACCGCTCTCGCGCGAGAAAAAGTTAATATCAATACGGCGGGCTTGGAGGAGCTGGACGCTTTGCCGGGAATCGGGCCGAGCAAGGCGCGAGCGATTATTGATTACCGCGAGACAAACGGCCTGTTCCGGACAATAGAAGAAATTACCGATGTTTCGGGCATCGGTCCGGCGACTTTTGAGGATATTAAGAATAGCATTATGGTTGACGGTTCGCCGAGCGGGGAATTTGACGCCGGACAAGAAAACAAGCCGTTGATACGCGAAGAAACAAAGCGGCCGGCGAGGAACTCTGTTTCCGCCGGCGATGTTGTCATTAACGAATTTGTTTCCGATCCGGCGGACGGCGAAGAAGAATGGATTGAGCTGTATAACACGGCAAATCGCGCGATTGATTTGTCCGGCTGGACGATTGAAGAAGGAAGCGGAGCCAAGACGTATTTGGACGGCGAGATCGGGTCAAGCGGATTTTTTGTCGCGGAAAAAATAAACGGGTATTTAAACAATAAAGGCGATATTATTATTTTGCGGGACAGTTCGGGAAATTTGATTGACAGTGTCGCTTACGGCGGGTGGGAAGACGGTGATATGGGCGATAACGCTCTCGCCGCCGCCGATCCCTACGCGACAGCGAGAAAAATTGACGGGTGGAACAGCGGGAGCGGGGCCGACGATTTCGCGTTGACCGCTTCGCCGACAAAAGGCGGAAGCAACGTGATAACGAAAGGCGAAGAAGCCGGGGAGAGCGAGACGAATATCGGCAATATTGTCATTTCGGAAATTTTGCCCGATCCTTTCGGAATTGACGCGGACGGCGAGTTTATTGAGCTGTATAACGGCGGCCAAGAGCAAGTTGATTTGCTTGGCTGGCGGTTGGCGAGCGGAAACAACGCGGAATTTGAGTTTACGGAAAAAAGAATAATCGCCCCGAACGGATACTTGGCGGTTTATCGGAGCGAGAGCGGATTGGTTTTGGACAACAGGGGCGGCGGCGTTAAATTATTTAAGCCGGGAAGCGCGCGCGCGTTCCGGACGGTGAAATTCAAAAAAGCCAAAGAAGGGTGGTCGTATAATATAAAAGAGACTAAGTCTCCAATTGGAGACTTAGTCTCGCGGGAATATATATGGAGTGATAAACCGACGCCCGGCGGGAAAAATAAATTGCCGGAAATAAACAATCCGCCGTTGGCGATATTTTATTACCCGAACAAAACATTGGCAGGCGTTCCGGTTGTTTTTGACGCTTCGGACACGGTTGACGAAGACGGAGATGACTTGTCGTTTGCTTGGGATTTTGGAGACGGGTTTAAAAACAGTTTGCAAAATCCGGAGCATACTTTTATGAAAGATGGCGTTTTTACGGTGCGATTGGTTGTGAGCGACGGGAAAAACGAAGTTGTGAAAGAAAAAATAATTCAAGTCGGCGATGCTGTCGGCGGTAGAGACGAGGCATTGCCTCGTCTCTACGCGAGCAAAATCGTCATCAACGAATTTTTGCCGGACCCGCGAGGAAGCGACAGCAAGGACGAATGGATTGAATTATATAATCAAGGCGACGGGCGGGTTAATTTATATGACTGGAAATTGGACGACGAAGAAGGCGGGAGCAGGCCTTATGTTATCGCAGATTTAAGCGAATTTAAATCTAATTCAGTGGATAATATTATTGGCCCGGGAGAATATTTAGTCATAAACAGGGAGGAAAGCGGTTTGGCGCTAAACAACGCCGGAGATTCCGTTCGCTTGTTTAACGCTTTGGGTGAATTGGTTGACGAGGCGGAATACTCCGCGGCGGTTGAGGGCGCGTCTTACGCGCGCGGGCGAAACGGCAAATGGTTTTGGACGGATGTTTTGACTCCCGGAAAGGAAAATGTCATTTCGGCGGCGGCCAACGCGCGGTCCGCGCTCGGAAATTCGGAATCGCGGATTAAGGTTTTGGGGGCTTCAAAAAGTTTCACCGAACCGATTTTCGCCGACATTAACGAGATAGGAGAGTTTGGGCCGGGAGATTTGGTAATCGTAAAAGGCGTTGTGGCGGCTTTGCCCGGGATTTTCAGTCCGCGATATTTTTATATTGTGTCAGAGGACGGCGCGGCCGGTTTGCAGATTTACAGCCATAAAAAGGATTTTCCGGAGTTAAAGGTCGGTGATTATATTGAGGCCGCGGGGGAGTTATCGTCCGTTAACGGCGAGCGGCGGTTAAAAATCAAAAGCGGTGAAGATATTGAAATAATAGACCATCGCGCGCCGCCGATTGCCGAGGCAATCGCCGTTGATGAAATTAACGAAGATTATATCGGGCGGTTGGTGGAGATAACGGGCGAAATAACGGCGAGAAAGGGCTCCGCGATTTACCTTGATGACGATACGGGCGAGGCGGCGGTTTACGTAAAAAAATATACCGGAATCAATGCCCGCGACTTTAAAGAAGGCGAAATTGTCACGATTGCGGGAATAGTGGGAGGCGCTAAATCCGGAGCGCGGATTATGCCGCGGGGCGCGGATGACATATTCCGCAGAAACGAGGCGCCGCCTCGTTTCCATAATAACAATAACGATGACCAAGTGTTGGGCGAATTGCCGCCGA
>Ga0256830_1001025_pt1 | contig 20415 bp, 19 predicted proteins | sample 128326metaG_FD_190537 | JGI IMG/M metagenome (GOLD analysis project Ga0256830, IMG submission 190537) | Hydrothermal vent microbial communities from Lau Basin, Pacific Ocean - 128-326 | ecosystem: Environmental > Aquatic > Marine > Hydrothermal vents | place: Pacific Ocean: Lau Basin | collected... | reverse complement strand
CTTGCTCGCGATGCTCCTTGCCTGGGGCGGACCCGCATCCGGCTATGCCCAACCCCCGGATCGAGAGGAGCCCTTGGGGACCCCGGCGGAAAACCTCTCGGCGGGGCGGACGTGGGGCCTGGGCGCTCGCTTCCCCGCGCCGTTCTTGTCGTTCCTCCCCGGCGGCGTTTCCCCTGTCGAGGCGAGCCCCGTTGCGCTCTTGCGATACTGGCTTACGCCCCGGCTGGCCGTCGAGGGCGGCGGCTGGCTCGGGGGCTACCGCGCCCCCTGGGGCGAAAGCTCTTTCGTGTTGCTGGCGGGCGGCCTGCTCCTCAAGCTCGTCGACGCGGAGCGGGGGGATCTCTACGCGGCCGGGCGCGGCCTCCACGCCCGCGAAAGCTCCCGGGAGAAAGGGGTCTTCTTCGGCGAGCCGCCGATGCCGATGCCGATGTCGGTGTCGGTGCCGGGCCCCCGCCCCGCCGGACCCGCCCCCGAGGAGGTCGCTCCCCCCTGCTGCCCCCCCTGGGAGAGCGAGAGCCTTACGCTGGCCCTGGAGGGAGCCGTCGGGGCCGAGTGGAGCCTCTCCCCCCACCTCGCGGTGGAAGCCGAGCTAAGCGCGTTTTACGCCCAGACCGTCACGACCTCGACGTGGCCCTACCGCCCGCCCTTCCCCGAGGCGCCCACCCCGCCGGAGCCCCAGCAGAGGGTCGGCGACGAGGTCTCCACCACCCTAAGCTGGGGCTTCATGCTGCGCGTGGGGCTCTCGCTCTACCTGGGGATGACTTCCGAGGCGGAAACGGGGTCGGAGTCGGAAGGGAAAGGGGAAGGGGAAGGGGGCTGAGCGGCCGTGCTGGAGGAGTGGCGGCGCAGGATCGACGAGATCGACGAGCAGATCGTCAAGCTCTTGGGGGAGCGGACGCGGCTGGCCCTCCAAATCGGGCGCGAGAAGCGCTCCCGGAACCTGCCGCTGCGCTCGCCGGAGCGGGAGCTGGAGGTGCTGGCCCGCGTCACCCAGGCCGGGAACTACACCCCCTTAAGCACGGAAGCGATCCTCAAGATCTACCGCACCATCCTGGAGGAGACGCACAGGCTGCAGGAGAAGGACGCGCGGCGCTCCCATCCCGCGGGGGGGACGGACGCGGAAGCGGACGAGACGTCCCCGCGGGGGGCTTAAGCGACGGAGGGCCGGTCGTACCCCTCCAGGTCCAGGGGTTGCAGGTGACAGGTGTCGTTGAGGACGCGGAGGACGAGCCCCTCGGGCTCCTCTTGGATGTGGGTGATCCCGCAGTTGCTGACGGCGAACCCGAAGCTGATAAACGGCTCTCCCTCGCGGAAGCGGGGCGCGCCCTGCTGGAGCACCCACTCGACCATGCAGCGGATCACCCCGCCGTGGGCCACCACGGCGATCGTCTTCCCCCGGCTCTCCGCGAAGATCTCCCGGAAGGCCCGGACGGAGCGCTCGTAGAGCTGCCGCAGGCTCTCCCCCCCTTGGGGCCGGAAGGCCAGGGGATCCGTGCGGTGGGGATCGCCGTCTTGGAAGGACTCCGCGAAGCGCAGCTCGATCTCCTCGCGGCGGTAGCCCTGCCAGTGGCCGTAGTCCATCTCCCTGAGATCCCTACGGGTCCGGATCTCGGGGGCGTGCGGTTGCCGCTCGACGATGATTTGCGCCGTCTCCCGGGCGCGCGAGAGGTCGCTGCTATAGAGACGATCGAAGCGCACGGGGGCGAGGCGCTCGGCGGTGCGCTCGGCCTGGCGTCGACCCCGCGCGTTGAGGGGGACGTCCATCTGGCCCATGCAGATGCCGTCGCGGTTCCAATCCGTCTCGCCGTGGCGGATCAAGTAGATGTGCGTCATGGCGCCGTGCGAAGTCGGCGCATTGTACCACAGCCCTAGCGCCTGTCCAAGGCGCGACGGCGCGGGCGCGCCCTGCCTCCCGAATCCTCCCTTGCCTTGATGCCCTCTTGACGCCCGCTCCGCCGAGCGCTACGATTCTTTTCGCGAGAAAATCCAAGGGACAAGGAGAGACGTCAGCGATGAAGGTGAATCACCTCCTCCTCATTGGCCCCCTTTCGGTCGGGATCCTGCTCTTAGGGGTGGCGGCTTACACCCCGCCCGAGTTCGCCCTCCGGTGGGGGACGCCGGGCGCGGGGCCCGGGGAGTTTGCGGCCCCGGAGGGGATCGCCCTGGGGCCCGAGGGCCGGGTCTACGTGGCCGACACGAACAACCACCGGGTGCAGGTCTTCTCCCGGGACGGGGAGTTTCAGTTTGAATGGGGCACCTTCTGCGACCTCGAGTCGGGCGAGGGCTGTCAGAGCGAGGACGGAGCCGGGCAGTTCAACGCCCCGGAAGCCGTGCTCTACTCCCCCCTAGCGGGGATCGTCTACGTGGCCGACTCGAGCAACCACCGGGTGCAGGCCTTCAGCCCCGACGGGGAATTTCTGTTCATGTGGGGCTCCGTGGGCTCCGAGCCGGGCCAGTTCATCGTCCCCGTGGGGCTGGCCACGGACGCCGACGGGAACGTCTACGTGGCCGATGTCGTCAACCACCGGGTCCAAGTGTTTGACCTACAGGGCCGCTTCCTCCGGGCGTGGGGGGAGAAGGGCTCCGAGGCGGGGCAATTCCGGTTCCCCTCGGGCGTGGCCGTCTTCGGGGAACGGGTCTACGTCACGGACAACCTCAACCACCGCGTGCAGGTCTTTGATGTAGCGGGGAACTTCCTCGCGGAGTGGGGCACGCTCTGCGACCTGCGCACGGGCGAGGGGTGCGTCGACCCCGACGGCCCGGGCCCCTTAGAGCCGGGCGACGGCCAGCTGCGCAAGCCCTTCGGGATCGCCGTCGACGCCGAGGGGCGGGTCTTCGTCCTGGATCAGGGCAACAGCCGGGTCCAGGTCTTCACCGCCGAGGGGGAGTTCCTCGGGAAGTGGGGGAGCCTCTGCGCTTTGTATGGGGAGGAATCCAACGAACTCCCGCCGGGGGAGGGCTGTGTGGACCCCGACGGCGAGGGGCCCCTCGCCGCCGGAGACGGGCAGTTCCTCTTCCCGAAGGGCATCGCCGTCGCGGACGACGGCGCGGTCTACGTCGCCGACTCGGACAACCACCGCGTGCAGGTCTTCCGCTAGTCGCGGGCTTTCCCCTGCCCGCCCTTGCGCCCTTGTCCTTGGTCCTTGTGTTTTGTGTTGTCGCGCTGTGGTGCGTTGCGGGGCGCTGCGCGGGCGCCGGGCGTCCGGGCAGGCGTCTGAGCATCGGTCGGGCGGGCGCTCAGTCCTCGCACCAATCGAGCGGCACCTCGGCGCGGATGGGCGGCGGTCCCAGGAAGACCTGCTCCTGGACGTACCGCAGCAGGACCTTGCAGCCCGTGACGTCGATTTGGGGCCGTGGGCTCGGCCAGGTCTCCGCTTTGTCGAGCCGCAGCGTGGCCCCGGGCCGCCCGCGGGCGTTCAGGAGCACTACCTTGCTCTGCGGCGGGTAGACGCGCACCACGTAGAAGTCGGGGGGTATGGCCTTGCGCTCGCCCGTGAACTGCTTGACGGCAAACGTCGGGGGCAGGCTCACGTAGGCCAACCCGACGTCGGCGTGGCCGTCGGCGCCCACCTTCAGGGTCTCAAAGCCGCTCACGGGCGTGTGGGCCACCACGAGGTCGTCGCGCGAGACGAAGACGATCCGCTCCCTGTCGATGGGGATTCCCATCGCCTCCGCGGCCCGCAGCATCGCGTCCGTGACGGTCGCCCTCAGCTCTCGATTGGCCCCTTCGAGGGCCTGCGCGGGGCTCGGCGGCGGGGGAACCTCCTCGTCGATGCAGGCCGCAAGCCCCAAGAGAATCCCTACGAGACATCCCGCGACCGGAAAGGCTCTCCAGCGCATCGTCGTCCTCCTTGTCCTTTGCTCAGCCTTCTGCTCCCGCTGGGTCGTTTCCTCCCCTTGGGTTCACCGCCTCTTGGGTTCACGTCCGGGTCCGGAAGGACCGGCAAGCGAGGTGTCCCGGCGCACGAGGCGCGGGCGCGGACAAGGACCAAAGCGGGGTCGAGTCCCCCGCGCTCGTGGGGGTGCTCCCCGGCAGGGATCTGCTTGACAAAGTGCAGCCACAACCACCGCAGCAACTCGAAGTGCTCATGGGAATTTCCAGCGGAACCGGCTCCCGGAAGCTGCCGTTCACCGCGAATTCGCCTCCTCCTGCAACGGCCTTGAAATCACCTACAGCACCTACAGCATAGGCCGAAATCTCTTGAAGAGTCAAACTCACGTCCGATTGTCGGCGAGCCATGCATCGACACGGACCGTACACAATCGCCCCCCAGGAGGATCTCCGGCGGCATGAGCACGCACCCAGCACATGGGTTGCGGTCATCCCCGCATTAACGCTCGATTAACGCCGGGGAGGTATATTGATGGGGACTCCCAACAGCGGGAACGGGAAGGGGTGATTCTCCGTGCAGCGACGGCAGCAAATCGGTAGGCGAGTAACGTGGACCTTGATCGTCGGAGGCTTGGGAGTGCTCTTGCTCTCTCAAACGGTCTTCGCTCCCTCCCACTACCCGCCCCCTCCGCCCCCTTGCAAACTCGAGGCGGCCATCCAAGGACCATCCGAGGGCGTCGTGGGGGAGGTTCTTGAGTTTCGGGCACAGGTAGAGACGGAGAACTGTACGCCTCAGGAGTACGTGTGGTCCCTCAAGGAAGCCCCCAAGGGCGCTGCCCCTTGGTCTGCCTTGGGGCGGGAGGTCTCATTCTGCGTCTCTCAGTAAAGGGTAGACATTGGATTCACCAATGGGGTATCCTCCTCCTCGAGGTGATTCCCATGCTGAGCGTTCGTCCGATCTCCAAAGCCGAGGAACAGCAGCTCTATCGCCTGCTCGATCATCCCGATCCTCAGGTCCAGAAGCGGGCTAAGGCCGTCTTGCTCTCTGCCCAAGGTTACAGCGCCAACGAGATGGTCCCTTTGGTGAATCTGACCGCCAAGTCGATCCGCAAGTGGCTGCGTCGGTTCAACGAGGAGGGGGTGGAGGGCCTGACCCGGGAGCGCAAGTCCCCCGGCCGCCCCCGCACGTTTACCCCCGAGCAGCGGCGGCGGATGGTGGAGGTGATGCTCACCCCGCCGCAGGCGTTGGGCAAGCCCTTCACCACGTGGTCGTTGGCCAAGCTGCAGCAACACCTGGCCGAGGAGGAAGGGATTCGCGTCAGCATCGGGGGGCTGTGGAAGATCCTCCGGGAGGAGGGGCTGAGCCTCCAGCGGGCCAAGCGCTGGATTCAAAGCCCCGATCCGGAGTATGCGCTTAAAAAAAGCGGGTCGAGGAGCTTGCGGAAAGCCCTCCGGAGGGAGCGGAGGTGATCTTCTTCGACGAGAAGTGGACTTGCAAGGTGAAGCCCTACGGCGGGCAGAGCTGGCGGCCCCGGAGGGAACCCTCTCGGGTACCGGCCAAACATACGGTGAAGGGGCGGGTGGAGATCTTCGCGAGCTTGGAGGTGCGCACCGGCGAGGTGCGGGTGCGGTGCATGCGGAGGCGAAGGGTCCGGGAGGTGAAGCGCTTCCTGGCCGAGGAACGCCAGCGGGCCCGGGCGCAGGGGAAGGACCTCTATGTGATCTTGGACAACTTTGGCTCGCATCGGGCGCTGCGGCGGTGGGAGGAGCGGCAGCGGGGGTCGGGGAAGCTGCACTTCGTGTGGCTGCCGGTGCAGGCTCCCTGGCTGAACCGGGTGGAGCGGTTCTTCCGGGATCTACAGCGGGATGTCTTGGACAACAGCGACTTTGGAGGGGTGAGGGAGCTAAGCCGTGCGGTCTACGGGTATGCGGAGTGGTGGAACGGGCATCGGGCGCGGCCTCTCTGCGAGGATACGGCTTTGGTGAACGCATAGGTCTACCCATTCCTGAAGGGCGCATCATTCACCCCCGAGGTTGCAGGGGAGTACGTGCTCCGGCTGGCGGTGACGGCGGAAGGTCGCGCCCAAGCGCGAGACTTCGCGGAACACCCCCTCATTGTACGCTCCCGCGCGGCTCCGGCGTTCGAGGTTGCTCTCATCGTCAGCCCGGCAGAGGCCCAAGCGTTTCCCACGGTCCTCCTCGTCCCGCCGGGTGCCCTGCGGCTGTACCTTACCTCTCTCAATGAGACGGCTACACTGACGCTTCAGCGCTCCGGCGAGCGGGAACCCTTGGCAACTACCCAGGTGGCTCCGGGTGAGCTAACCGCCCTTGAAATCGAGTTGGGACAGGGCAGCTACGAGATCAGCCTCGCAGGCGCAAATGCGGTGCTGGGACGTCTCGAAGTGGGTTCTCCCTAATCCATTCCTAAACCTGTTTTCCCGCTTCCGATGAGGTCTCAGCAGCGTAACCCCTGGGTAAAGCAGCAAACGGGGGCATAAGGACCCCGGGAGAGCGGGATCCAGCGAACCCTCCCCGTTGACTCCCGTGGGTCGGCCGTGCTAGAGTACCTCCCAAAGAGAACCGCCCCGGCCCTCCCGGGGTCGGGGGAGCTAAAAGGGAGGTCGATATGCGAAGGCGTACAAAGTTCCTGGCCCTGCTTTTGGGCGTGCTCCTGCTGCCCCTGTTGCTCACCCCCCTGTCGCCCAGCCCGCGCGTGTCCGCCCAGCCGTCCAACCCCGGCGTCGAGGTCCTGCTTCCCCAGGTCCTGGCGCCGCTGCGCGAGCCCGCGTTTGTGATCACCGACCCCTTCGGGGTCCCGCACATCTACGCCAAGAACCCCCACGACCTCTACGTGGTGACGGGCTACGTTCAGGCGCGCGACCGGCTCTTCCAGATGGACGTCCTGCGCCGCCAGGCCAGCGGCACCCTGGCCGAGCTGCTGGGCCCCGCGGCGCTCCCCAGCGACGTCCAGCTCCGCACGCTGGGGATTCGCCGGGCCGCCGAGGCCAGCCTCGAGGTGATCGGCCCCGAGGCCCTCGCCGAGGCCGAGGCGTTCGCCGCGGGCGTAAACGCCTTCATCGAGCAGGCCCAGGCCGCCGGGAAGCTCCCCCCGGAGTACGGCGTCCTGGAGATCACCCGGGTGGAGCCCTGGACCCCCGTGGACTCCCTGGTCGTGGGCAAGGCGATCGCCTTCGATCAGTCGCTGGACATCGACGCCACGGCCACGATCGCGTTTCTGTCGTACGTGACGGCCCTAAGCCAGGTCGGCCTCGACGGGTCCGCCCTCTTCTTTGAGGATCTTTGGCGGAGCGCCCCCGCCGAGCCCGCGGCCGTGATCCCCGACGCCACGGGCGAGGGCGCCATGGCCCAGACCCTGCGCAAGGCCCTCGACGGGCTGCGCGCCCGCCTAAGCCCCAAGGGCCGAAAGCTCTTAGAACAATACGTTCGCACGATCGAGAAGGTCCCGTTCTTCCAGGGGAAGCTCCTCGCCGAGCGCCCCGGGAGCAACTGGTTCGTCATCTCCGGGGAGCACACCGCAAGCGGCTCCCCCATCATCGCCAACGACCCGCACCTTACGCTCACCAACCCGCCCATCTGGTACGAGATGCACCAGGTGATCGAGGGCGAGATCAACGTGGCGGGCGTGACGCTCCCGGGGGTGCCCTACGTGCTCCTGGGCCGCACCGAGCGGGTGGCCTGGACGCCCACGACCAACCCCCTCGACGTCACGGACATGTTCAACGAGAAGGTCGTGGTGGACGAGAACGGGCGGCTCTTTACGGTGTTCCGCGGGGAGCTCGAGCCCGTCCAGGTGATCCCGCAGCAGTTTAAGGTCAACGTCGTGGGGGACGGGGTGCCGGACAACGTGGTGCCCGCGCCCGATGACCCGCAGATCCCGCAGGCGACGCTCATCGTCCCCCGCCACGGGCCGATCGTCCAGCTCGATCTGGAGGCGGGCGAGGCCGTCACGATCCAGTTTGTGGGCTTCTACCCCACCCGCGAGTGGGAGACCTTCCGCATCTGGAACCGGGCCCAGAACCTCGACGACTTCCGCGAGGGGCTGAAGTACTTCGACGTGGGGTCGTTCAACTGGGGCTACGCCGACGTGGACGGGAACATCGCCTACTTCACCAGCGGGAAGGTCCCCCTCCGGGAAGACCTCGAACAGGGCTTTGTCGACTTAATTCCGCCGTTCTTCGTCCGCGACGGGACGGGGGAGCTGCAGCACCAGTGGGTGCCCAACCCCGAGCCCACCCCCGACCAGCCCTTCCCCTTCAAGACCCTCCCCCTGGAGGAGATGCCCCAGGTGATCAACCCGCCCGCGGGCTTCATCGTCAACGCCAACAACGACCCCATGGGCACCACGCTCGACAACAACCCGTTCAACCAGCTGCGCCCTACGGGCGGGCTGTACTACCTCAACTACGCCTACGACCCCGGCTACCGGGCGCAGCGGCTGACGGAGCTCATCCGGGCCAAGATCGAGAGCGGCGAGAAGTTTACGGCGCAAGACGCGATGGCGCTGCTGGCCGACACCACCGTGCTGGCGGCCCGCCGGCTCGTGCCGCACCTGCTCAACGCCCTCGAGGCGGCCCGCTCCCCTCAGGCTCCCGACGCGCTCCGGCAGTTCCTGCGGGACCCGCGCGTGCCCCGGCTCATAGAGATCCTGAGCAACTGGGACTACAGCACGCCCACGGGGCTTACGGAGGGCTTCGACTTCGGCAAGCCGCCGGGGGTCCCGCCCACCCCGGAGCAGGTCGATAACAGCATCGCCAGCACCGTCTTTCACGTCTGGCTCTCGCGGCTGATCGCCAACACCGTCGACGGGCTGCTCACGGCGATCTCGCCGCAGCTGCCCAAGCCGAGCAACCACTTCGCCGTCAAGGCCCTCATCCATCACCTGGAGAACTTCGAGGCGCTGGGCGGCGTGGGCGCGGCGGGCCTGCCCCTCTTCTCCGTGCCCGGCCTGGAGGGCGTCCCCCCGCAGGTCGCCCGCGACATCGTGATCCTCAAGAGCCTCCAGGACGCCCTGGATCTCCTGGCGAGCGACGAGTTCACCGGCTCGCGCAACGTGAGGGACTACCGGTGGGGCCGGTTCCACCGGCTGCGGATCCCGCACGTCGGCCAGTTCGGCGGACCCTTTGACCTGCCGCCGGGAGCGGGCGAGAGCTTCGCCGTCGACGGCGGCTACCAGGTCGTCGACCGCTCCGATCCCAACGTCCGGGGGACGAAGCCCACGGACTTCCGGTTCCGCTCCGGGCCCTCCCGGAGGTTCGTGGCGGAGATGATCCCCGGCCGGACGCCGACGTTCCAGGCGCTGCCCGGCGGGCAGAGCGGCGTCATCCAAGCACGCCACTACGGCGACCAGCTGCCAATGTGGCTCATGAACCAATTCCACCCGCTGCTCACGGACAAGGACGCCGTCTTCCGGAACGCGGAGAGCTGGCAGGACTTCTTCCCGCTCTACGCCGCACCGCCGCGGCCGTAGCCGCCATTGCCCTTAGGGGAGAAGAAGTAGAAGCAGAAGCAGAAGAGGAAAAGAAGGGGAAGAGAAGGGAAATCGGGAGGGAGGAGCCTGCGGGCTCCTCCCTCTTTCCCTTTTGCAGATGGGGGAGGAAGCCTCTAGACTCTGGGGGCCATGAGGGAGGTCGCCCGCGCGCTCATCGAGACGGAATCCGTGCTCATCCGGCCGGAGGAGCCCTTCCGCTTGGCTTCGGGGCGGCTCTCGCCCGTGTACGTCGACTGCCGCCGGCTGCTCTCCTTCCCCAAGGAGCGGGCCCTCATTGTGAATGCCCTCGCCGAGCTCGTGCGCCGGGAGCTGCCCGAGGCGGGAATCGAGGTCCTCGCCGGGGGGGAGACGGCGGGGATCCCCTTTGCGGCCCTCCTCGCCGAGAGGCTGGAGATGCCCCTGATCTACGTCCGCAAGGCCCCCAAGGGCTACGGGCGGACGGCCCAGATCGAGGGCGTCCTCCACGAGGGGCAGCGCGTGCTCCTGGTGGAGGACCTCGTCACGGACGGCGGGAGCAAGCTCGCCTTTCAAGCGGGCATCGAGCGGGCCGGGGGCGTGGTGGAGCACTGCGTCTGCGTGTTCGAGTACTACAGCGAGCAGGCCGGGCTTGCCGTGGCCCGAAGGCGCTTGGCCGAGGAGGGGATCGCGCTCCACAGCCTCACGCACTGGGACGAGCTGCTGGAGGAGCTGGAATCCCGGGGCGCGCTTTCGCCCTCGGAGCGCGAGGCGGTCCTGGGGTTCTTGAGCGGGCTTGCGACCGAGGACGAGAGCGATGAGGGGGCCTAGTTCCTTCGAGGGACGGGTTGCCGTGTCTTTGCTGAGGGTGGCGCTGCTGGGTGTGGCGCTGAGCGTGGGCTTCCCCCTCGTTGGGATGGGCCCGGAGCGGTCCGGAGCCTTTTCGTCTCCTCCCCAGGAGATCACAGTTGAATGCAATGCATCTGCCTGCTTTGGCCTTGTTGGAGAAGCGATCGAGAGAGCCCCTGAGGATGCCCTCCTGACGATCCGTCCGGGATCGTACTACGAGTTTCCTCTCTCCGTGACGAAGTCCCTAACGATCCGGGGGGAGGATTATCGAACGACCCTCATTCGCGCCCTTGAGCCGGGAGCCCTCTTCACCGTTCGTCCTTCGGGAGGCCCTCTCCGCGTCACCTTCCAGGAGCTTACGCTGAGGAACTTGGAAGTTGCCCTAGACGGTCCTTCCAGCAGCGTTTTCCGCGTTGAGGGACCCGTTGCAGCAGAGGGGGATTCGGTGACCGTCTCGCTCCAAGGCATCTGGGCCGACTCCGCTGGGGTAGGCGTTCGGACGGAGGGGGAAGTCCGGCTGGAAATTCGTGCAAGCTGGATGTATACCCGCGTCATGCCCGTGGTGCTCGTCTCCGAGGGGGGCACGCTCGTCCTGGAGGAGAGCCGCCTTTCCGCAACTTCCGATGCAGGCGGGCTGGGCCTTCTCGCTCTCCTCTCCTCCGACGCCGTGCTGCGGAAGAACCTCCTGATCCCGTTTGGGGAGGCTTCTATACCCGTGGCGCTTTATGGCTCCCAGGGGGAATACACCCTAGTCGATAACGAATTCGCCTTTGTGGGGATAGGGGCTACCTTCCTAGGACCCTCCACGCGGGCTTTCCTCAGCGGCAATTACTTCCGTGACATGGTGACCGGGGTCGCGCTCGCGGGAGAGACGAACGCCACCCTGCTCGCAAACGTCTTTCGGTACAACGATGTGGGCCTCTTGCTCTATCTGCCCCCCTGCGTTTCTCTCCGCCAAGACGATCCGCTCCGCTTTCGCGGGGCTATTGAGGGGCAGGATAACGTGTTTGAATCCAACGATGCCGACCTCTGCCCGGAGGGCTATCCGTGGCCGGAGGCTTTCAAGAAAAGCCCATAAGCTAAGCACGGTTGCTTCCGCCGTTTCAAGAGCAAGAGCAAGAACAAGAAGAAGACGATGAGGGACGGCCAAGCTCCCTCCGAACGCTCCCGCTCGGGGGAGCTGAACTCGACGGGACCCGCCGTGCCTCCCTCCGCCCACCTCACCCCACCCCACCCTTCCCCTTGACAGGAGCGGAAAAGCGCGATAAGCTACAGCTTAGCAGTCCCACAAGGAGAGTGCTAACCCGTGGACGACCGGAAGCGCCTAGTGCTCAAAGCCATCGTCGATCACTACATCAAGACGGGCCGTCCCTTAAGCTCCCAGACGCTGCTTAAGGAGTACGGCCTCGATGTGAGTTCCGCCACGATCCGCAACGACATGAAGGCGCTGGAGCAGGAGGGGCTGATCGCCAAGGAGTACAGCTCCGCGGGGCGCGTCCCCACGGAGAAGGGGTTTCGCTTCTTCGTGGACTGGTTATTGGAGCTCAGCGAGCTGACCCGCCCCGAGGAGCACGCGCTCATGGAGAGCTACCGCCTCCAGCGCCAGCCCTTGGAAGAACTGTTAAAGCAGACGGCGCTCCTCCTGGCGGGTCTGAGCGGCTACGCCGGGTTCGTGCTCTCCCCCCGGCTGGAGGAGACCCGCCTGGAGTCGATCACGTTCGTGAAACTCGACGAGGAGAGCGCCTTGGTCGTCATTTTGTCCGAGCTGGGGATCGTGGAGCACCGCATCCTGCCCACGGCCCTGCCCGCGGAGGAGCTCGAGGAGATCGGGCGCTGGCTGAGCGAGCGGCTCCGAGGGCGCACCCTCAGCGAGGTCCGCGAGGAGGCCCAACGCTATGTGGCGGAGGCGGGCGAGGGCTGGCACGACCCCCGTACCCAGAGCGCCTTCCAGTTGCTTCAGAGCGCCCTCGAGCGGCGCCTGGAGCGCAGGCTGTACACCGAGGGGCTCTTCAACCTCCTCCAGAAGCTCCTCGAGGAGGAGGTGGGCCTCGCCGAGGTGCGGGACATCGTGCGGCTCCTGAGCGAGTCCGTCCGGTTTGGGGAATATTTGGAATCGCAAATTGACGACTCCAAGCTGCAGGTGCGCATCGGCTCCGAGAACGCCCTGCGGGAGCTGCGCCCGTGCAGCCTGGTGCTGATGGGCTACGGCCACTCGGGCGTGCTGGGGGTGCTCGGCCCCGTGCGCATGGACTACTCGAAAGCCTGCTCGATCACCCAGTACATCGGCAACCGCTTGGAGGCCATCCTCACGCTCAGCCGCCGCGCGCCCGCGGCCGCCCAAGCCCCGGAGGTGAGGCCGTCGTGAACGACACTCGAATCCCGAAAGAGGGAGAAACCCAAGCCCAGCAGCAACCACAACAACAAAAGCAACAGCAACAGGAGCAGGAACAGCAACAGCAACAGGGACAGCAACAGGAGCAGACCCGGGTCCAAGAGGGGACGGACGCCGGGGCGCTGCAGCGGGAGCTGCAAGAGCTGCGGCAGCGACTGGAGGAGCGCGAGCGGCAGCTCCAAGAGCTTACGGAGCGCCTCCGGCACCTGCAGGCGGATTTCGACAACTACAAGAAGCGCGTCGAGCGCGAGCGCGAGGAGTTCACCCGGGTCGTGGAGGATCAATTCTTGCTGAAGATCCTCCCCATCTACGACAACTTGGAGCGGGCCTTCCGCTCCTACAACCACAACAACGACAAGGACTCGTTCATCGAGGGCATGGAGCGGATCTTCGCCCAGTTCAGCGAGTTCTTGAAGAACGAGGGGGTCCGGCCCATCGAGGCCCTGGGGAAGCCCTTCGACCCCCTGCTCCACGAAGCGCTGCTCAGCGTCGAGACGGACCAAGACCCGCCCAACGTCGTGCTCGAGGAGTTCGAGCGGGGGTATCTAAGAGCCGAGCGGGTGCTGCGCCCCAGCCGCGTCAAGGTGAGCCGCAGGCCCGCACAAGCGCAACCCCAGCCGACCGCGGACCCCACCCCCGCGCGGGGAACCGACGAGAGCGAGTCGGGAGATGGGGGATCAAGCGACGGCGGGAACCCGAAGGAGAAGGAGGAGGGATAGGAGATGGCCAAGGAGAAAGTGGTAGGCATTGATCTGGGAACCACGATGTCGGCCATTGCCATCGTCGAGGGGGGTCGTCCCGAGATCATCCCCAACGCCGAGGGCGAGCGGATCACGCCGTCGGTGGTGGCCTTCACCGAGGACGGCGAGCGCCTGGTGGGGCGCCTGGCGCTCCGGCAGGCGATCACCAACCCCGAGCGCACCGTCATGGAGATCAAGCGCAAGATGGGGACCGACTACCGCGTCAAGATCCAGACGAACGCCTGGACGAAGGAGTTCTCCCCGGAGGAGATCTCCGCGATGATCCTCCAGAAGCTCGTCAAGGACGCGGAGGAGCGCTTGGGGCACCCCATCAAGAAGGCGGTCATCACCTGCCCCGCGTACTTCGACAACACCCAGCGCCAGGCCACCAAGGACGCCGGGAAGATCGCGGGGCTCGAGGTGCTGAGGATCATCAACGAGCCGACCGCCGCCGCGCTCGCCTACGGGCTCGACAAGGAAAAGGACCAGACGATTCTGGTGTACGACCTCGGCGGCGGCACCTTCGACGTCTCCATCCTCGAGATCGGGGAGGGCGTCTTCGAGGTGGTGGCCACCGGCGGCGACAACCAACTCGGCGGCAAGGATTTCGACGAGCGGATCATGAACTGGCTCATCGAGGAGTTCAAGGAGGAGACGGGCATCGATCTGCGCAACGACGCCGCCGCGATGCAGCGCCTCAAAGAGGCCGCCGAGAACGCCAAGAAGGAGCTCTCCTCCAAGAAGGAGACGGTCATCCACCTCCCCTACATCACCGCAGACGCCAGCGGCCCCAAGCACCTGGAGAAGAAGCTCACCCGCGCGAAACTCGAGAGCCTCATCGGGGATCTCTTGGAGCGCACGATCGACTTGCTGCACCAGACCCTCAAGGAAGCGAAGATGACCGAAAAAGATATTGACCAGATCGTGCTCGTCGGCGGGTCGACCCGCATCCCCAAGGTGCAGCAGCTCATCGAGGAGGCGATCCCCGGCAAGATCAACAAGGAGATCAACCCCGACGAGGTCGTAGCGCTGGGGGCGGCGCTTCAGGGGGCCGTCCTGTCGGGCGAGATCGACGAGATCGTGCTTCTTGACGTGACCCCCTTGACGCTCTCCGTCGAGACCCTGGGCGGGATCGCCACCCCCATCATCGAGAAGAACACCACGATCCCCTGCGAGAAGACGCGGGTCTTCACCACCGCCGAGGACGGGCAGACCACCGTGGACATCCACATCGTCCAGGGGGAGCGCAAGCTCGCGAAGGACAACAAGAGCTTGGGGCGGTTCCAGCTTACGGGCATCCCGCCCGCGCCGCGGGGCGTGCCCCAGATCGAGGTGAAGTTCGCCATCGACGCCGACGGCATCCTCAACGTCACGGCCAAAGATCTAGGGACGGGCAAGTCGGCCAGCATCGTGATCAAGGAAACGTCCCGTCTCAGCGAGGAGGAGATCGAGCGGATGCGCAAGGAGGCCGAGGAGCACGCCGAGGAGGACCGCCGCAAGGTCGAGGAGATCGAGACCCGCAACCAGGCCGACCAGCTCGTCTACATGACCGAAAAGAGCTTGAAGGAGTACGGCGATAAGGTGAGCGCCGCCACGCGACAGAACATCGAGGCCAAGCTCAAGGAGCTGAGGGAGCTGATCGAGAAGGAGGCGCCCGTGGCGGACCTGCGAAGGGCGATGGAGGAGCTGCGCCAGGCGTCGTTCGAGCTGGGCCAGCAGATCTATCAGCAACAGCAGGCGGCCGCGACCGCGGCGGGCTCCGGTGCGAGCCCCGACGGCCAGGAGGGCGCTAGCACTCAAACGGGCGGGTACGTCGAAGCCGAGTACGAGAAGGACGACGAGGAGAAGAAGTGAGCGCCTGCGTACAAGTATAATAGCGGGCGATCCCCATGGCGAAGAAGGACTACTACGAGATCCTCGGGGTCTCGCGCGACGCAACCCAGGAGGAGATCAAGCGGGCCTACCGCCGCTTGGCCAAGAAGTACCACCCGGACGTGGCCAAGGACGGCGGGAGCGCCGAGAAGTTCAAGGAGATCGCCGAGGCGTATGAAGTCCTGTCGGACCCGGAGAAGCGGGCCCAATACGACCGCTTTGGGCACGTGGGGCCCGAGCAGGGCTTCGACTTCGACCTGGGCGACTTCCGCCGGGCGCGGGAGACCTTCGAGGAGTTCTTCGGCTTCGGGAGCTGGGAAGACCTCTTCGACCTCTTCTTCGGGGAGGGCCCCAGCACCCGGACCCGCACCCGCAGGCGCACCCGCGCCCGCCGCGGTGAGGACCTCGAATACAAGCTGCGCTTGACCCTGGAGGACGCCGCCCAGGGGACCCGGGTGAAAGTAACCGTCCCCCGGTATGTCCCGTGCGACCGCTGCGGCGGGACGGGCCGCGAGCCCGGCACGGACGTGCGGATCTGCCCCACGTGCAACGGGGCCGGGCAGGTGGAGTACCGCCGCCGCACCATGCTGGGGAGCTTCGTCAACATCCAGACGTGCGGCCGCTGCGAGGGCACCGGGGAGATCGTTGAAGAACCCTGCACTCGCTGCGACGGCAAGGGCCGCATCTGGGAGCAGAGCCGCATCTCCATTAACGTTCCGCCGGGGGTGGACACGGGCTCCCGATTGAAGCTCACGGGCGAGGGGAACGCCGGGCTGTACGGGGGCCCTCCCGGGGACCTCTACATCGTGGTGGAGCTCGCCCCCCACGACGTCTTCACCCGCCAGGGGGACGATCTCTACTGCGAGGTGCCCATCACCTTCCCGCAGGCCGCGCTGGGGGCCACCATCAAGGTGCCGACGCTCTTCGGCGAAGAGGAGCTAAAGATCCCGCCGGGGACCCAGTCGGGGGAGACGTTCGTGCTGCGGGGCAAGGGCATCCCGCATCTGCGCGGCCGCGGACGCGGGGATCAGTACGTCACCGTCAAGGTCCAGACCCCCAAGCGGGTAACCCGCCGGGTGCGCCAGCTCCTCGAGGAGCTGGACCGGGAGCTGCAACCGAAGGACGGTCCCTCGTAATCCCCTTGTAAACGTCTGTAAGCGTCGAGTCACGAGCATCGGGGGGCCCCGGCGGGGGCGAGTGTAGAAAGGTCCCCGCGGCCCGCTATAATAGGAACCCCTCGTAGGACGAAGGAGGCTTCGGGCGGCTCCGCCCGCTGCATGCACAGACGATGACGGAAACGATCCGGACGCGGTGGCGAAGGGGACTTGTCGTGGTGGCGTGGATCCTCCTCGGGGGGATCGCCCTCCACGGCGGGATGGGCTTTTGGGTCCCGGCGATCGCGATGGAGGGAGCCTGCTGTCACAACCCCGGCGAGGGGGGCGAGAAGTGCGGCCCCGCGGGGCCGACCCTCGCCCTTTCGGCCGCCCCGGCGGCGGAGCTGGGCGCTGGGGGGACAGACGGACCCGTCCCCGGCCTCTTCGCCGAGCCGCCGGAGCGCCCACCCCGCGCCCTCCCGGGGTAGGCCCTGTCCTACCCCGCCCAGCCCAAGCGGACAAGGGAAAGCGGGCGCACACCCCGCTGAAGCTTCCCCCTTCATTCGGTGATTCGGTGAGAGGAAGGTCCCTTAAGGGAACCACGGTAAGGGGAACACGGCAACCCTGACGGCGTTTCGTGCAGGGTTAAGAGGCGCGTGCGGAACGCGCACGCAGCACGCCGGAGGATCGCACCCCGACGATTTCGCAAAGGAGGAACAACGATGAGCGAGCTGCAGGAAAAGGGTCGAACGAGCGCGGACAGGAACCGGAACAGGAACCGAAAGGGCGAGCGCAAGCCGACCGTGCAGGCGGTCGTGCTGTCGTTGGCGCTGGGCTTGGTGTTGGGAGTGGCCTTCGGGTGGGGCCTCTTCGCCATCGGCTCCCGGGAGGGCGCACAAGAGGGAGCCGTCGGCGAGGCGACGGTCGTGCTCAACGCCTTCCACTGGGGCTGGGTGCCCGAGGTGCTCGACCCCGGCCCGGCCCCGGGCGTCCGCGCCGAGATCGCCCCCGGGGCTCAGGGCTCCCAGATTATCGTCCCCTTGGGGACGAAGCTCACCCTGGTGCTGCGCAACGCTGCGGGCAACCCCGAGCTCCACGAGCGCTACGAGTCCCGCTTCGCCCCCTACTTCGAGGCCAAGTACAAGGACGCCTGGGAGATGGCTCACGACGCCGCGCACGACGAGCTCCCCTCCCCGGAGAAGGCGGAGGGGGCCCACGGAATGGGCGAGGAGGGGGCCGAGCCGGCCGCCGACGCCGGGTCCTCCGTCCTCGACCACAGCTTCTTCCTCGAGGGCTACAACCTCGAGGTGATCATCCCCCACGAGCCGGAGGGGAACGTCAAGGTCCTCAAGTTCGTCGCCGACCGCCCGGGGGAGTTTCGGTTTCTGTGCACGAACTTCTGCGGCGTCGGCCACGCGGACATGACGGGCACCCTCGTCGTGCGCTGAGCTTCTCGGGGAGTTGCACAACGCCTCGGAGCCGGGTAAGCTCCGGTTCGGAGGTCCACCCCAACAAGCGGAGAAAGGCGGGGACATGCGGGGGAAGCGGCTGAAGGCGGCCTGGATCGGGATGCTCCTGGTGGTCGGGCTCTGGGTGTTGACGAGCCCGACCGCCCACGATCCCTGTCCGCTCCTCATCAGCTGCTCCCTCCTGCTCCCCACTTGGGAGTTCTCCCCCGACTCGAGCGCGACCGCCTTGTCGGTCGAGCTCTCCCTCCCACCCCCCAAAGTCCTCCCCACCTTCCCGGAGAAACCCCCGCGCTGATCCCTCCGTCTCCCCCTCGCCCCCCGCGGGCAGGGGGAACAACGTTTCCCGCGTTTCGTTGTTGAAGCACCCCGAAGAGCGCATCCAAAGGAGGGATCACGTTTATGGGCAAACGGAGTCGTGAGAAGCGGGCGAAGCGTCGAACTCCCCCCCGGGAGCCGGGGGCGGAGCGGTCGGAGGCCGGGCGGGGCACGTTGGACTTCAAGCAGCGCTGGCACGTCCTCGTGGCGGTGGGCAGCGCGATCACCATCGCCCTCGTGGTGGTGGGGGTGGGGCTCTCGTCCTTCCCCCCGTCCCAGCGCTCCAAGGTCCTCCCCCCGATCACGGTCATCGGGCACGTCGAGCGCTACCCCGCGGAGCGGGTCTCGACCGCGGAGCCGATCCCGCTCCCCGTCCAGCGGCACATCCTTGAGCACGTCCCCCTCGGCATGGGCGGCCAGCGGCCGGGGATCCTGATCCAGTTCAACTGCGCGAAGTTCGAGTGCGCGCCGGACCTGGTGGATCGCCTGGCGACGATCGCCCAGGAGTACGAGTTCGTCTACATGGCCCCCTATCCCGAGATGGACGCCAAGATCGCGCTCACGGCCTACGGGCGGATCCTGACGCTGGACGAGGTGGACGAGGGGAAGATCCGGGCGTTCATCGAGAGGGGCTGATCCCCATATCCCCATCCCCCCGAGCCGGGTGGGGAGCGCCCACCCACCGGGACAAAGCGGGAGCGCAAGCGGGGCCGCATAAAGGGGCCCGAAACCCCGGACGCTCATCCCCGAGGGATACACGGGGGAACGCAGCGCCGTTCCCCTCCACGAGGAGCCGAATCGAACAAGACTAAGGCTTGACTAAGCCTTGAAGGAATACAAGGAAAGGAAGAGGAGGAAGAGATGGCGGGTAAGAAAGGCACGGCCAAAGGCGCGAGGGGGAAGGGGAGCAAGCTGCCCGTGGGCTGGATCCTCGTGGGGATCGCGGTCCTGGCGGGGGTCTTCTTCCTGGCGCTGCGCGGAGGGCAGCAGGGCGGGACCCCCGAGGAGGGCGCCATCGCGATGCGGGCGGGGAACTTCTTCTTCTCCCCCAAGACGCTTACGGTGAACGTCGGCGAGGAGGTCGTCCTCGACATTCGGTCTACGGGAACCCACACCTTCACCATCGACGAGCTGGGGGTGAACGTCCGCTTCGGGACGGGCAAGGCAACCGTGCGCTTCACCCCCGACCGCCCCGGGCAGTTCGAGTACTACTGCGCCATCCCCGGCCACCGCGAGCGGGGGATGATCGGCACGCTCACCGTCGAGGAAGGGGAGGGGGAGGAGGGCTGACGCGATGAAACCCCTATTGGCGCTCTTGTTGATCCTCGCGGGGATCGTCGGCGGACAGCTCCAGGGGGAAGCCCAAGCGCTCGAGGTCTGGGTGAGCGACCAGGAGGGGGATCGCCTGCTCGTGCTCGACGGGGCCACCCTGAGCGTGAAGGCGGAGATCCCGATGGACGGGGACGGGGAGCCCGCCACGAGCAAGCCCCACATGGTGCTCTTCAGCCCCGACGGGCGCTACGCCTACGTGGCGCTGGTGGCCGCCGGGGCCGTGGCCGTTGTCGACGCGGAAACCAAGGCGGTCGTCGCGAAGATCCCTACGGGGACGAAGGCCCACGCGCCCATGCCCTCCCCCGACGGGACGCGCCTCCTGGTCGTCAACGTGGGGGAGGCGACCGTCACGGAGATCCTGACGGACACCCGGCGCGGGCGGTTCGAGCGGGGCCGGACGATCCCGATGGGGACGCGACCCATCTGCCTGCTGTTTACGGCCGACGGGCGCAAGGCTTATATAACGCTGGGCGGCGACCCCGAGGCGGAGGACCCCGCGGCCACGGGCGGGATCGAGGTGATCGACGTCGCCCGCGGGGAGGTGCGAAAGCGCTTCGAGAGCACGGGGAAGAACGGCTGCGGCCTCGCCCGCTACGCCCCCGACGAGCGGGTGATGTTCGCCAACGTCGGCCGGCCCCTCAATCGCCTCTACGCGTTCGACACGGAGCGCGACGAGCTCCTCTTCGAGGCCGACGCGGGCGTGGACGACGCCCACGGGCTATGGGTCTCCCCCCAAGGGGCGGTGTGGGTCTTCGGGCGGCGGGACGGGCGCGTCCGGATCTTCGCGTTCGACGAGCGGGCGGGCTTTCGAGCCCAGGGCGAGTTCGCGATGCGTCCAGGGCTCGACCTCCTGGACGCCTCGCCCGACGGCTCGACGCTCTTCGTGGCGGTGCGCGGCCCCGCGGGCGGGGGTGAAACCCCCGGCGTGGCCGTCGTGGACGCGCTCAATCGCCGGGAGGCGCGCTTCGTCCCGCTGGGGGACGACCCCCACGGGCTGGCGGTCCGCGCCGCTCCCGGCCCCGCCGGGGGACGGTCGGTGCCCGCCCCCCTGCTGCT
>Ga0256830_1001024_pt1 | contig 20424 bp, 17 predicted proteins | sample 128326metaG_FD_190537 | JGI IMG/M metagenome (GOLD analysis project Ga0256830, IMG submission 190537) | Hydrothermal vent microbial communities from Lau Basin, Pacific Ocean - 128-326 | ecosystem: Environmental > Aquatic > Marine > Hydrothermal vents | place: Pacific Ocean: Lau Basin | collected... | reverse complement strand
GTGGGAACGCGGGCTGTCCCGAACCGTTGCCTGCCACCACCCGAACGAACCCGACGTACCCCTCAGCCTCTCGCCCCGTCCGAGTCGCGGACTGAGAGACGGAGTCGGCCGCCGAGCGTCCGTATTTCGCAGTCGGGCATGGGCGCGGGAAGTTTCCACGCATTCTCCGGGCAGACCCTCAGAACGTATCGGCCCGGCGCGATGTCGCCTGAAAGGACGCAGCCGGCATCGGGGTGGTAGTCCCAGGGGTACTTTGGGCGGTCGTCCGGATCGAGTTTCCCCTCGGTGAAACTGGGGACGATTGCGACCGACGGAGCGAAGCTGCAGGCCTGATCGCGGCGGCGCGAGTGACGCAAAGCGCTGCGAACGTGGGTGAGCTGGTCCCGACGACCGGTCGAGGGCCCGACCAGAACCGACCCGCGGCTCTCTCCTTGGCGACCCAGGGCGCAGGCTCCTAAGCCCGGAACGGGAGTTCGCGCGCGCCGCCGGCGGGGGCGAACCAGGTCGGCGCGGGGTCGTGGCCGGTCGCTGCGCGATAGCCGCGGGTGACGGCGGCGTCGAAGTCCGCCCGCGCCGCCGGGTCCACGAGAGCGACCACGCAGCCGCCGAAGCCGGCGCCGGTCAGGCGCGCCCCGAAGCAGCCGGGGGCGGCCACCGCGGCCTCGACCAGGGCGTCGAGCTCGGGGGTGGAGACCTCGTAGAGGTCGCGCAACGATGCGTGCGACGCCGTGATCTGGCGACCGAAGGAAGCGAGGTCGCCGTGGGCCAGCGCCTCCGCACCGAGCCGGGTGCGCCGGACCTCGCCGACGACGTGGGCGGCGCGACGGCGCAACCGCTCGTCGAGCAGGGAGCCGTGCTCCAGCAGCTGGTCCTCGGTGAGGTCGCGCAACGCGCGCAGTGCGGGCAGCGGACCGCGCAACGCCTCCAGGGCTCGCCGGCAGTCGGCGACCCGCTCCTCGAAGGCGCCGGCGGCGAGCTCGCGCGAGGTCCCCGAGTCCAGGACCACCACCGCGGCGCGGTGGTGGTCCAGTGGCAGGTAGTCGTGGGTGCCCTCGAGGCAGTCGTAGGACAGGACGTGGTCCTCGCGCCCGAGGAAGATGGCGGTCTGGTCGAGGATGCCGCAGGGCACGCCGACGTACTCGGTCTCCCCCTGGTGGGCGACGGCGGCCAGGGTCTCCCGCGGCTCGTCCACGCGCTGCCACGACGCGACCGCGAGCACCGCGGCGCAGGCGATGCTGGCGGAGCTGGACACCCCCTTGGCGAGCGGCAGGTCGGCGACGACGCGGACCTCCCATCCCGGCGGCCGCCCCCAACGCCGAGACGCGGCCCACAGGGCGCCCTCCAGGTAGGCGGACCAGCCCGTGGTGCGCCCCGGCCGCAACTCGGACCACGAGGTCTCGACGCGCTCGCCGGGGAAGCCCTCGGACTCGAGCACCAACGAATCGTCGTCCCGCGGCGCAACGGCGAGGTAGGTGCCGCGCGACAGGGCCACCGGCATCACGCGACCGCCGTTGTAGTCGAGGTGGGCGCCGAGCAGGTTGGCCCGTCCGGGGGCGAAGAAGGCGCGGGCGCCCGCGACGTCCCCGCCGCCGTCGCCGAGACGGTCGCGGAGGCGCGCCAGGGGGTCGGCCCGGTCCATGGGGAGAGGTTACGATGGCGGGCCGACGGATTCCGACGATGACGCCGACGCTCCTGCTCGCCGCCCTGGCCCTGTCCGGCCCGCTTCCCCCGGCGCAGGAGGAGGCCCGCCCCGCCCAGGAAGAGGACGTCTCCCGGCTGCTCGACGCGCCGGTCCTGCTCCAGGACGGCGTGCGCCACACCGCCCGCGAAGTCGTCGCCGAGCTGTCGCGTTGGGACCCGACCCTCGCCGCCGCGCTCGAGGGCAACGCCGACTACCTGCGGCTCTACCTCGACTCGCCGCGGTTCCTCGAGCACGTCCGCGCCTACAGCGACCAGCTCCTGCTCGACGCCGCCGGGGTGCCCGACGCCGAGGAGGACCTGCTGCGGCGCGAGGCCTCGGCCTGGGCCCGGGACCGCAGTCTGCCCGGCACCCCGGAGTCGGCCCTGGCCCTGGCCGGCATCGAGATCCGCAACCGCGCGCGCCTCCTCGCCCGCCAGCCCGAGGTCTTCGGCACCAACCGCCTGCGCCGACACATGCTGCGCTCGGTGCCCGAGTTCTTCGGCGAGATGCAGATCTCGTGGATCCGCATCCCGCTGTTCGACACCACCACCGGCTCGGTCCTGCCCGAGGACGAGCGGCGCGCCCGCTACGACACGCTGGACGAGACGGCGCGACTCGTCGAGGCCGGGGAACTGGAATGGGAGGAGGCCGTCGAACGGTTCAGCCAGGACCCGGTGACCAAGGCCCGCAAGGGCAAGGTCGGCATCGTCGATCGGAGCATGACCTCGCGCTACGAGGAACCCTTCCTGCGCCAGCTGTTCGCCGATCTCGGCTACCGTCATCCCCAGGGGGTGTTGCTGCGCGGTCCGATCATGACCGCGCGCTGGGTCTACCTGGTCCGCGTCGAGGCGCTCGTCATCCGCGGCGTCGTGGAACTGGAGCGGGTCCGGCCCCGGGTCGAGCGCTCGCTGCGCGACACCCTGATCCGGGAGGAACTCGACCGCCTCGCCGACGGCGTCGAGCGCCACGTCCTGCTGCCGATCAGCCGATGACGCCGCCGGTCCTCCGCGTCTCCGGGCTGGTCGTGCGCTACGGGCGATTCACCGCCCTGCACGGATTGGACGCCGAGTTCTCCGGCGGCGCCCTCGGCCTGCTCGGACCCAACGGCGCCGGCAAGTCGTCGCTGATGCGCGCCGTCCTCGGTCTGGTCCCGCCCACTCGGGGACGAGTCGAGCTGCTGGGGCGCGACCCCAAGCGGCACGGCGCCAAGGTGCGCCGCTCGGTCGGCTACATGCCCGAGCGCGACTCCTACGTCGCGGGGATGAGCTGCGTCCGCGTCCTCGCCCACCTCGCCGAGGTCTGCGGCATCCCGCCGCAGGAAGCGATGATGCGCGCCCACGACCTCCTCCACTTCGCCGGCCTCGGCGAGGAACGCTATCGCGAGATCTCGACCTTCTCGCTGGGCATGCGCCAGCGCTTCAAGCTCGCGGCGGCCTTGGTCCACGACCCCGACCTCCTGCTGCTCGACGAGCCGACCAACGGCCTGGACCCGGTCGGCCGACGCCGGATGCTGGCCTTGGTGCGGCGGGTCCACCAGGAACACGGCAAGCACGTCGTCCTCGCCAGCCACCTGCTGCCCGACGTCGAGGAGCTCTGCGACCAGGTCTGGGTGATGGACCGTGGGCGTCTGGTCAAGTCGGACTCGGTCGAGCACCTGACCCGGGCCGCCCGCGGCGCCAAGCGGGTGCGCCTGTCGCCGAACGACGCGCCCCGACTGCGCCGGGCGGCCGAGGACGACGGACTGCGGGTCGAAGCGGGACGCAGCGAGGGCGAGCTGGTGCTGTCCGACCCGGACGACGTCCTCGCCCCCCGCCGCGTCTTCGCCCTGGCCTCCCGCTGCGGGTGCCGCCTGTACGCCGTGCAACCCGCGGCCCGCTCCCTGGAGGACGCCTTCCTCGAGGCCCTGGAAGCCCGGACCGTCGAAACGGAGGAGGAGGTGGCCTGATGGCGGTCTTCCGCGCCGCCCGCTACCTGCCATACGACGGCCCCCGCTCGCGGTTCCCCGCGTGGTGGCCCATCCTCGGCTCGACCGTGCGCCGGGGGTGGAAGTCGCTGTGGGTGCGCCGCATCACCCTGGCCTCGCTGATGCTGGCCTTCGGGTTGATGGTGTTCTTCTACGTGCTCAACAAGGTCGTCCCCGACTGGCGCAACCTGCTGCGCCAGTTCGGCGAGATGAGCACCGGCGACGAAGGAACCTTCCGCGTGGACGCCCGCTTCTACGCCGCCCTGATGAGCGTCTTCGTGATCCCCATCCTGCTGCCGCTGGCGCTGGCCTTCGGCTCGGGCCTGGTCGCGAGCGACCTGCGCAGCAACGCCATCGAAGCCTACTTCGCGCGGCCGGTCACTCCGCTCGGCTACCTCTTCGGCCGCAGCCTCGCCTTCGTCGGCTTCCTCCTCGCGGCGACGTTGGTCCCGCTGCTCGTGGTCTGGGGCAGCGACGTCACGACCGCCCCCTCCGACCACTTCGACGAGGTCGCCGGGGTGCCCTGGGGGTTGACCCGGTCGCTCGTCCTGATCGCGGTGGTGGTCGCCCTGCTGGTCCAGGCCGTCGCCACGCTGACCCGGAACGCAACCGCGACCAACGTCTTCCTGGGCGTGTTCTTCGTCTTCTTCCAGGGGCTCGGCCAATCACTCGCACGGTCCACCGGACGCGACGCCTTCCGCGCGCTGTCCTTCCTGGACGACGTCCGCGTCATCGGCGCCGCCAACCTCGGCCTCCTGACCCCGGAGCGGGCCGCCGACCTGCCGCCCCTCCACCTGGCCCACGGTTTCGTCTTCGGCCTCGGCCTGCTCTCGTTCCTGCTGACCTGGCGCGCGCTGCGGCGGCGCAGCATGCTCGCGTGACCCCTCCCGCACTGCGCTGCGTCGGCCTGTGCCGCTGGTACGGCGAGGTCCAGGGGTTGTCCGGCCTCGACCTCGAAGTGGAGGGCGGCGTGGTCGGCCTGCTCGGCCCGAACGGGGCCGGCAAGTCCACCTTGATGCGTCTGGTCACGGGGTTGGCCCGGCCGAGCCGCGGCTTCGTCGAGGTCTTCGGCCGACGCATGGACCGCCCCGGCCGCCACGAGGTGTTCCGCCGCGTCGGCTACGCCCCGGGCGAGGACGTCCACTTCGAGACCGAACGCGCGCGCGACTTCCTGACCATCCTCGCCGTCCTCGGCGGCGACGCCCCCGGCGCCGCGCGCCGACGCGCCGATGCCGCGCTGGAGCTGGTCGGCATGGAGGAGTTCGCCGCCAAGCGGCTCGACGCGATGTCGAAGGGCATGCGCCAGCGCATCAAGCTCGCCCAGACCGTGTTGTTCGAACCCGAGCTGCTGTTGCTGGACGAGCCGCTGAACGGGATGGACCCGGTGAACCGCCGCCGAGTCATGGACCTGGTCCGCGAATGGGGCCGTGAAGGCCGCACCGTGCTCTTCGCTTCGCACGTGCTCCACGAGGTCGAAGCGGTCACCGACCGCGTCGTCCTGCTGCACCAGGGCCGCCTGCTCGCCGAAGGACGACTCGAGGAGATCCGCGAGATCGCGGACGAACGGCCGCGGCGCGTCGAACTGGACACCGACCACCCGCGCGAGATCGCCGCCGAGGCGCTGGAAGCCGACCTCGTGGACGGCGTCTCCTTCCCCGGCGGAGACCTGCTCGTCCTCGAGACCCGGAGCCTGGACCGCCTGCTGACCCACCTGGAACGCTACGGCGAGGGCGGCTGGATCTCGGCGCTGGAGGTCGAGGAGGCCGACCTGGAATCGCTCTTCGCGATGATGGTGGACGAGGGGGTGACGCGATGAGGTCCTCGGTCCTGCGCGTCCTCGCCGGCCACTCGCTGCGCCGCCGCCTCGGCGGCTGGCGTTTCCTCGGAGCGCTCGCGCTGGCGGCGCTGCCCGGTCTGCAGCTGATCCTGACCTGGCGCTTCGGCGACGACGTCGAGCTGTTCCCGATCTACCGCTCCTACGTCGTCCCCCTCTGCCTCTACTTCCTGACCCCCTTCGCCACCATGCTCACCATGCTGCCGGTGGTGGGCGAACTCTACGAGTCGGGCGCGGTCGGCTACCTCTACACCCGCCCCACGCCGCGCTGGGCCTCCCTGCTCGGCCTCTACCTCGGCGCCGAGGCCGCCCTCGTCCTGGTCCTCGCCTTCGGCGCCTTCGCGCCCGCGCTCTTCGGGCTGACGGTCGAGCCCGGCGGCGACTGGCTGCGGGTCGCCTTCGGGCTCTGGGCCGCCCTCGCCCTCGGCGGCCTGGCCTACGGAGCGCTCTGCCTCTTCCTCGGGGTGTGGTCGCGCCGCGCCATCCTCTGGGCGCTGTTCGTCCTGGTGTTCTGGGGGGCCGCCCTCGGCTCCCTGCCGGGCTCGCTGCGCAGCTGGTCGCTGCACCACTACCTCTTCGGCCTGGTGCGCCACTGGTGCGACGTCGAAGACGCCTTCAGCGGCATGTTCCCGCCGATCGACTCCCCGCCCGGAGTCCTCCGCTCGGTGCTGGTCCTGCTCGCCGCCGCCGCCGTCGGGCTCGGCCTGACCTCGGCCCTGGCCGAACGCAAGGACGTCGCCGCCTGACCGCGCGACGCGCCGTCAGCGGCCCGACGCCGTGGCGGCGCCACCGAACTCCTCCTCGACCTCGGTGGTCTCGAGGGGCAGCCGCGGCGCGCGACGGCCGTGGGCCCGCTGCAGGGCCAGCGCGACCAGGCGGTCGAGGACCTCGCCCAGCGACAAGCCCTGGTGCTCCAGGAGGCGCGGAAACATCGAGATGGAGGTGAAGCCCGGAATCGCGTTGACCTCGTTGACCCAGGCACGACCGGACTTGCGATCCATCAGGAAGTCCACCCGCGCCATGCCGTCCATCCGCAACAGTCGGAAGGCGTGCAACGCCTGCTCACGGAAGTGGTCGGCGAGCCGCGGCGGCAGGTCGGGCGCCGGTACGTGGAGCTCGACGTCGTCGCTCTCGTACTTCGCGGCATAGTCGTACCAGCCGTTCGCGGTCACGATCTCGCCGGGCGCGGACACCACCGGGTCGTCGCCGTCGAGGATCGCGATCTCGAGTTCGCGCGCCTCACCGACCGCCTTCTCGACCAGAGCATGCCGCCCGTGGACGAAGGCGCGGCGCAGCCCCGCCCGCAGCTCGTCCTCGGTCTCGGCCCGGGTGATGCCGATGCTCGAGCCGAGCCGCGCCGGCTTGACGAAACAGGGGAGCCCGCGCTCGCGGAGCAGGCGGCGCACCAGCCCCTCGGGCGCGGCCTCCCACTCCTCGCGGGTGACGTCGGTCCAGGGCACCACCGGCAGGCCGGCGTCGCGCAGCACCCGCTTGGCGAACGACTTGTCCATGGAGGCGGCGGCGCCGGCGCAGTCGCTGCCGACGAAGGGCATGCCGAGGAGCTGCAGCCAGCCCTGCACCGTGCCGTCCTCGCCCCCCGGCCCGTGGAGCACGGGGAACACGCACTCGGTGCCGACCGGCAGGCGCGGCGCGCCGCCGGGCTCGCCGGGGTCGAGCCCCTGGAGCAGCCGCTCGGAACCCTGCGCCGAGAGCCAGCGCCCTTCGCGGGTGATGCCGGCCGGCCGCACGTCGTAGCGGTCGCGGTCCAGGTGCTCGAGGACGGCGCGCGCCGATCGCAACGAGACCTCGTGTTCGTCGGAGCTCCCGCCGAACAGGACGGCCAGGACCAGGGGGCGGCGCGAGGAATGGGACACGAACCGAGGGTAAACGAGGAAGGGGCGGAGTCCAAGGGGGGCAGGGCAGCCCGTGGGAGCCGGTCGGGCCGCCCGTCCCACCCGCATTACGGACGCGGAAGCGGAGCGCAGTAGGATGTCGCGAAGATGTCCCGTCGCACGCTCGCGTGGCTGGTCCCGGCACTGGCCGCGGCCCTCCTCTACTCCCCGACGGTGGGGGCCGGATTCCTCTACGACGACCTGGAGCTGATCGCGCGCAACCCCCGGCTCCTCGAATGGTCGTTCCTCGTGGACGCCTTCAGATCGCCGATGTGGGAGCTGATCAGCCCCAACCTCGACGTCGCAGCCTTCTACCGGCCCCTCGGCCTGTGGCTGCTCGCGCTGCCGGCCCACCTCTTCGGCCCCGACCCGGCGGTCTACCACGCCCTCGCCGTCCTCCTGCACGCCGCGGTGAGCGCCGCGGTCGCCCGCCTCGCGCTGCGGCTCGGCCTGCAGCCCCTGACCGCCCTGGCGGTCGGCCTCCTGTTCGCGGTCCACGGCGCCCACGTCGAGGCCGTGGCCTGGGTCTCGTCCATGCCCGACCTCCTCGCCGCGCTGTTCGCGGTCCTCGGCCTGTCCGCCCTGGTGGGCGGACGCCTCGTCGCCGCCGGCGCGCTGCTGACCGCCGGCATGCTGACCAAGGAATCGGCGCTGGCCGCGTGGTTCGCCGGCGTCGCCTGGGTCCTCCTGGCACGACGCGGCGACGACGCCCCGGCCCGCCGCCGCGCCCTGCTCGCCCTCGCCCTCGGCCTGCTCGTGGTCTGGCTGTTGCGCGTGCAGGCCTTCGGCACCCTGACCGCCGGCCTGGAGCGCCAGAAGACCTTCCACTTCCTCCCCTTCGGCGAAGAGGTCGTGTTCGCCCTCTCGGTGCTCGCCCACAACCTGGGTTACCTGTTCTGGCCCTGGCCCCACGAGGCGTTCCGACCGTGGCGCCTCGACCTGACCGCAGCCTCGCCGCAGCGTTGGGTGCCGGCCGTGGCCGCCGTCGCCGCCGTCCTCGGCGCGGCCGCCGTCGGCCTCGGCCCGGCGCGCCGGCGTCCGCCGCTCTTCCTCGGACTCGCCGTCCTCTTCGCAGCGCTGCTGATGCTCTTGAACGTCCGGGTCTTCGGCCAGTTCCCCTACGGCGAGCGCTACCTCTACCTGCCGGTCGTCGGTTTCGTCCTGGTGGTCGGTTGGGCGCTGGAACGCCTGCTGCGGCGTGAGGGACGGGTCCTCACGCTCGGCATCGTCCTGGCCGCGCCCAACGTGCTCTCGGTCCGCGCCGTGCTGCCCGAGTGGCGGGACGAGGAGACCTTCTACCGCTGGGCGATCTCGACCTCGCCCGAGACGATGACGCCCTACCTCGGCCTGGGTCGGGTGCTGCTCGAGCGGGCCCAGGCCGCCACCGACCCCGCCGATCGGGTCCGCCTCGCGGAACAAGCGCTCGAGGTCTACCAGCGCGGCCTGTCCACCGACCCCGACCGCGTCTTCATCACCGCGCTGGAACGCGAGATGGGCAACCTCGGCCTCGGCGACGCGCTACTCCTCGGCGGCGACCCGCGGGCGGCGCGAGAGGTCTACGAGCGCATCGTCGAGCACTACCGCGGCTCGGCCAACGGCGAGCTCGGCCTCGGCAACTGCGCCGCCGCGCTGGCCCAGGAGGCTGCGGGCCTGAACGACTCGGCCGGGTTCCGGCGGTGGTGGGCCGAGGCGCTGGAGCACTACGAACAGGCGCTGGCGCTGGACCCGACCCTGACCGCCGCCGTCTCGGGCAAGGCCCGGGCGCTGGCGTCGCTGCGCCGTCTGCCCGAGGCGCTGCCGCTGGCCGAACGGGCCTACGCGGTCGCGCCCGGCCCGGAGACCCTCGCGGACCTGGTCGCCATCCTCGCCGAACTCGGCCGCTTCGCCGCGGCGCGCGAGGTCCTCGAGGCCTACCTCGCCGAACACCCGGACGACCCGAGGCGGGATATCCTGGAAGCGACCCTGGAGTGGCTGCGCGCCGCCGCGGCGACGCCCGGCGCGACCTTGCCTCCCCCCGACGCTCCCGCACCCCGGTGACCCTGCACCTCCCCGCCGGCGGCCTCCTCCTGGCCCAACCCGCCATGCAGGACCCGTGGTTCGAGGCCACGGTGGTCCTGCTGTGCCGCCACGACGACCAGGGCGCCTTCGGGCTGGTGCTGAACCGGCCCTTGGAGGTGCCGGTGGCGACCGTCCTGCCCGAGGGCGGCGGGCTGACCGCACTCGACGAGCCGCTGTTCTGGGGCGGCCCGGTCGGCCATCGCCGCGTCCACCTGCTCCACGACGGACCGCCGCGCCCCGGCAGCCAGGAACTCGTCCCCGGTCTCTGCTTCGGCGGCGACGCCGAGACCGCCCGCGCGGTGCTGGCCGAGGGCGGACGCCTGCGCTTCTTCCTCGGCTACGCCGGCTGGGACGGGGGCCAGCTCGACGAGGAACTCGCCGCCGGCGGCTGGCTGGTGCTGCCGCCCGACCCGCGCGAGGCCTGGGACGACGGCTGGGACAGCCAGTGGGAGCGCCTGGTCCCGCGCGCCGACCGGCGTTGGGCGGCGCGGCCGGCCCGCCCCGACCTGAACTAGTCCCTCCCCTAGAATGGACGGGTCGTGTCGCTCGCATCCGTCGTCTCCCAGGTCCTGGACGGCCGCCGCATCGGCCCGGAGGACGCCCTCCTCCTGCACCGTGAGGCGCCTCTCGCCACGCTCGCCTTCCTCGCCGACGAAGTGCGGCGGCGCAAGCACCCCGAGGGCGTCGTCACCTACATCGTCGATCGCAACCTGAACCCGACCAACGTCTGCGTCACCGACTGCGGGTTCTGCGCCTTCTATGCGTCGCCGAAGGACGAGGAGAAGGGCTACGTCCTCGACCGCGAGACCATCTACCGCAAGGTCCAGGAGACGGTGGACGTCGGCGGCGTCCAGATCCTGCTGCAGGGCGGGCACCACCCGCGGCTCGGGGTGGAGTGGTTCGAGGAACTGCTCGCCGACCTGAAGGCGCGTTGGCCCGACCTCCACCTGCACGCGATGAGCCCGCCGGAGATCGAACACCTGTCCCGGGTCTCCAGGACCACCACCCGCGAGGTGCTGCGCCGCCTGCAGGAGGCGGGGATGGACTCGATGCCCGGCGGCGGCGCCGAGATCCTGGTGGACCGGGTCCGCGACCGCATCGCCCCGCGCAAGACCGACGCCGCCACCTGGCTCCGCATCATGGAGGAGGCGCACGAGCTCGGGATGCGGACCACGGCGACGATGATGTTCGGCCACGTCGAGACGGTGGCCGAGCGCATCGAGCACCTGGCGCGGGTGCGCGAGGTGCAGGACCGGACCGGCGGCTTCACCGCGTTCATCGACTGGACCTTCCAGCCCGGCGGCAACCCGCTGGGAGAAGAGCTCCTGGCCTCGGGGTGGACCCCGGCGACCCACGCCGAGTACTTCCGCACCACTGCGGTGGCCCGCGTCTTCCTCGACAACTTCGACAACCTCCAGGCCAGCTTCGTGACCCAGGGGCGCGACGCCGCCGCCATCTCCCTGCGCATGGGTTGCAACGACTTCGGCTCGGCGATGCTCGAGGAGAACGTGGTCAGCGCGGCGGGCTGCCACGAGCTGGTGGCCCTGGAGGACATCGAGTCGGCGATCCGCGGCGCCGGGTTCGTGCCGCGGCGACGCAACCAGCGCTACGAGATCGTGGACGAGCGCGGCCCGCACCCGACCCCGGACGAGCTCGAGGCCGCCCCCCTTCCGCTTGCAACCGCCTGACTTCCTCGACTGGCAGTTCCTGCTCGCGCGGCGCCGGGAACCCGAGGTCCGCGCCCTGCTCGCGCGCGCGCGCGACCGCGTCGGCCCGGACGCCGACCCCGACGCGCTGGCCCTGGCCTGGGTCCGGGAGGCGCGGAGCGCCGGGCTGGCGCTGCCCGGCCGCCCCTGGAGCCAGGCCTTCCGCGTGCTGCGTTGGGGCGCCCTGGTGTTCGGCTTCCTCCTCGGCGGCGGCGCGGCCCAGGCGGTCCTCGCCGTGCCCACCGGCGAGCCGGCCAACGTCTGGGTCTTCCTCGGCATCCTGGTCCTGCCGCAGCTCCTGATGGTGTTGCTGGTTCAGCTCGGCACCCTGTGGGCGGGCGCACGCGGGCGCGAGTCCTTCGGCGCGCTCCTGCTCACGCTGCGCGGCATCCATCGCTGGCTCGTCGAACGCTTCGGCGGGGCCCTGCGCGCCGAGCTGCCGGCGCTGCCCAGCCCGCCCGGCGAGGTCTGGCGCTGGCTCGGACTGACCCAGCGCCTGGGGCTCGCCTTCTCGCTCGGCGCCCTGACCGCCTTCCTCCTCACGATGGTCTTCGTGGACGTCGGCTTCGCCTGGTCGTCCACCTTCGCCGACCTCCAGGCCCACCAGGTCGAGCGCTTCGTCCGCCTCCTCTCCGCGCCCTGGCGGTCGTGGCTGCCGCAGGCCGTGCCCTCGCCCGAGGTGATCGCGACCACGCACTGGAGCCAGCTCGAGGGCCGCTTCCTCGGCGGCGTGGAAGCCCCGGGCGACGCCGCCCGCCGCTGGTGGCCGTTCCTCGCCACGTGCCTGGTGACCTACGCCCTCCTCCCCCGCGGCCTGTCCCTGCTGCTGACCGACCACCGCGCCCGCGCCGCAGTGGCGCGGCACCGCACCCTGGACGACCCCGCGTGGCGCGAGCTGCTCGCCGAACTCGGCGCGGTCGGCCCCTGGCGCCGCCCCGAGGACGGCGACGGCGGGACACCGGAAGCGGCCGAACACGACGGCGCCGGGACCGGCGCGCCCACCGCCGATGCGGCGCCGCGCCCCGCGCCCGGCCTCGCCCCCGCCGCCGCCGTGGCCTGGGGTGGCGTGCCGCTCGACGAGGCGCACCTCCGCCACCCGGTGCTCGCCGCGCACGGGCTGCATCGCGCCGCACTCCATCGCGCCGGCGGCCGCGAGGCGCACGAGGACGAGTCGGCCCTCCGCGCCGTCGGCCCCGGCCCCGAACCGCTGTGGCTGCTGGTGGAGGCGGGCGCCACGCCGGACAAGCGCCTGCTCCGCTTCCTGGAACGCCTGGAGCTCGAGACCGGGCGCCCGCTGACGGTCGGCGTCCTGCGTCCCGACGGCTCGGAGCTCGGTCCGGTCCCCGAGCAGGAGCTCCGCTTGTGGCGCGAGGTCACGGGCCGTCTCGGTCGCCGTCGTCCCGCCGTGGTGCTGCTCGGCCCGGACGGCGAGCCGCTGGACCCCGCCGCGGGCGCAGGAGGGAGCGGGCGATGAGCGTCGTGCCCCGGTTCGTCGTCGTCGGCCACGTCAACAAGGGCAAGAGCTCGGTGGTCGCGGCCCTCACCGAGGACCCGACGGTGCCGGTGGACTGGCGGCCGGGCACGACCACGCGCAGCCGCGAGCACGTCTTCCTCGACGCCGCCGGCCCCTGCTTCCGCCTGGTGGACACGCCGGGCTTCCAGGAGGCCGCGGCGGCGCTGGAGTGGCTGCGCGGGCGCGCCGCCGACGCCGCGGCGCGCCCCGGCGCCCTCCGCGACTTCGTGGCGGCCTTCGCCGGCGGGGAGCGTTTCCGCGACGAGGTCGAGCTCCTGCGCCCCCTGCTCGAGGAGGACGCGGGCATCCTCTACGTGGTGGACGCGAGCCGACCCTTCCGGCCCGCGCACGAAGCCGAGATGGAGGTCCTGCGCTGGGCCGGCCGCCCGGGGATGGCGCTCATGAACCGCATCGGCGAAGAGGACCACGCCGAGGAGTGGCGCCCCGTGCTGCAGCAGTTCTTCCCGGTGGTGCGCGACTTCGACGCGCACGGCGTCGAGCCCCGGGAGCGGGTCGAACTCCTGCGCACCCTCGGCGCGTTGCGCCCGGAGTGGAAGGCGCCGATGGAGCGCGCCGTGGCCCGACTGGAGGCCGAATGGGACGAGCGCGAACGCCAGGCGCGCCGCGCCGTCGCCCGCTTCCTGGTCCGCGCGCTGTCGGCGGTGGTGACCGCGCCGCTGGACGACGACGCCGACCTCCGCGCGCTGGACCGCGCACTCGAGGAGGAGCTCCGCGACCGCCTGCGTCGCGAGGAGGAGGACTTCCGCCGCGAGGTCGAGCGCGTCTTCGGCCACCCGCCGCTGGAGGGCGGCCCGCCCGGCTTCGACCCCACCGACCTCGACCCCTTCCACGAGGACGCCACGCGCTGGTTCGGCCTGACCCCGCGCCAGCTGGTCACGCGCGGCGCGGCGGCGGGCGCGGCGGCCGGCGGAGGCGTGGACCTCCTCGTCGGCGGGCTGTCCTTCGCCGCCGGGGCCGCCATCGGCGGGGCCCTCGGCGCCGCCGGCGGCTGGTGGGGCCACCGCCGCCTGGCCCGGGGCTGGAACCCGAAGGCCTCGGTGCTGTCGCGGCTCCTCCCCGGCCGCCACGGACGCTACCGCGCCGTCGGCCCGGTCCAGGATCCGAACCTACCCTGGGTACTCCTGGATCGGGCCCTGGCCTACGTCGACCTGGTGCGGGCCCGCTCGCACGCCGCCCGAGGGCCGCTGCCGCGTGACGCGACCACGGTCCGCTCCCGCGCATGGGACGAGTCGCTGCGCCGCCGTTTCGCGCGCGAGTTCCACAGGGTGCAACGAACGGCGCGGCGCGGCGGCTCCCCCGGCGCGGCGGAGCGCGACGCCCTCGCCGAGGCCCTGGAGCTCATTCCTCCTCGGTCTGGGCGATGAGCTCGCGGCGGTAGCGGTCGAACAGCGTGCTCTTGGAGAGGGTGCCGAGGAAGCGCCCTTCGGCGTCCACCACCGGCAACACCCAGCGGCCGCTGGACTCGAAGGCGTCCATCACCTGGAGCAGGGGCTCGTCGGCGCGAATCGGCGGCGCGGTCGGATCCATCACGGTCTCCACCGGCGTCACCCGTCGCACCAGGTCGTCGAAGATGACGCCCCGGAGCTGCGTCAGGTCGAGCATGCCGAGGTAGCGTCCGTCGCGGTCCACCACCGCGAAGTGGTTTCGGGTGGTGCGGGGCAGGACGCGGGTCAGGTCCTCGAGGGTGCGCCCGACCTCGATGCTGACCGAGTCCTGGTCGAGCAACTCGGCGGCGGCGAGGTCGGCGAGGATGCGGCGGTCGGTGCGGGGCCTCAGCAGCGCTCCGCGCTCGGCGAGCTCCCAGGTGTAGAACGAGTGCCGCAGGAAGGTGCGCGAGACCAGGACCGCACAGACGGCGACCAGGATGATGGGAAGGACGCCGTGCCAGCCGCGGGTGGTCTCGAGGGCGAGCAGGATGCCGGTCAGGGGAGCGTGCATCGTGCCCGCGACCAGGCCCGCCATCGCCACCAGCGCGAAGAAGGCGGGCGGCGCGAACCCGGCGGCCGGGAAGACGGCGTGGAGGACCTCGCCGTAGGCCGCGCCGAGGAGGGCCCCCACCACCAGCGACGGCGCGAAGATGCCGCCGGGGGCGTTGCTGCCCAGGGTCAGGGTGGTGGCGAGGAACTTGGCCCCGACCAGCACGCCGAGCAGGGCGAGACCGCCACCGAGCTCCCCCCGGAAGATGGCCGAGACCGTCTCGTAGCCCTCGCCGATGGCCTCGGGGACGTAGAGGCCGACGAGTCCGACGCCGAATCCCGCGACCGCGGCACAGGCCCCGGTGAGGCGGAGGGCGCGGAGGCGGCGCCCGGCGGCCCGGCACAGGTGCTCCATGCGGAAGATGGCGGCGACGAGGGCCACCGACAGCAATCCGGCGAGGCCGCCGAGCCCGGCGCTGGCGGCGAGGTCCGCCGTGGACCAATGGTGGATCGGCGGAGCGGCGAAGGCCCCGGACTCGCCGAAGACGAGGCGGCCGATCTCGGTGGCGACGGTGGCGCTGATGGCGATGGGCAACGCGGCGCCCAGGGTCCACTCGGCGAGGACGACCTCGATCGAGAAGATCATGCCGGTGAGCGGCGCGTCGAAGATGGCGCCGATGCCGCCGGCCACGCCGCAGGCCAGGAGCAGGGTGCGCTGGCGGTCGCCGACGCGGAACCAGTCGCCGAGGACGCTGCCGACCGCGGCTGCGCTGTACACCGTCGGGCCCTCGAGACCGGCGGAGCCGCCGCTGGCGACGTTCAGCATGCTGCCGAAGAGGCGGCTGAAGATGGAGCGGACCCGCATCGCCCCGCCGCGGCGGGAGACCGCTTCGAGCACTGCGGGGACGCCGTGGCCGCCGGGCTCCCGGAACAACCGCCGCACCACCAGGATGCCGAGCAGCGCGCCGGCCGCCGGCAGCACGACGCCGCCGGGCGAGGTCCGCCAGGGATCGAGGCGGTCGCTCAAGAGGTGGACGCCGCCGCGCAGGACGACCGCGACCGCGGAGGAGGCGACGCCGACCAGCACCGCGAGCACGGCCAGGATCCACGGCTCGGCGCGCGCGCCGCGGTTGCGGAAGACGGACTCGACGACGTTCGCCACTAGTCCTCCTCGGGTTCCCGCTCGGCGACCAGGACGCGGAGCTCCTCGTGCGAAGGCCGGTGTCGCAGCGCTTCCAGGAAGCCCGGGTCACGCAACAGGAGGGCGAGACGCGACAGCACGCGGAGGTGTTCGCGCGGACCGGGGTTGAGCAGGAGGAAGACGGCGTGCACCGGCTCGCCGTCGAGGGCGCCCCAGTCGAGAGGGCGGCTCGGGAATCCGACCACCACCAGGGGATGCGGCGAGAAGGCCGGCGAAGGGGTGCGGGGGTGCGGCAGGGCGACGCCGCCGCCGAGCGCGGTGGACGAGAGCTCCTCCCGGGCGAGCAACTGCCGGAGCAGCTCCTCACGGTCGGCCTCCTCGGCGAGGGGCGCGGCCTCCACCAGGGCGCGCAGGAGGTCGGCCGGACTCGCGGAGGGCAGGTCCTGGACCACGATGCCGCGGGCCACGGCGGCCGACAACGGCGGACCGAGGTCCTCGGTCTCGCCGGGCAGCTTGCCGGCCGCAGGCGTGGACGGCCGCGTCGGCTCGCGCAGCTTGAGGCCGTGCCCCTGGGCCCAGCGCCGCAGCTCGTTCAGTTCGACCTCGAACCCGCGGTCGTCCCGCAACACGCCCAGCCGCCCCTGTCGCGCCCAACGCCGCACCGTCTCGGGTGAGACGCCGAGCAGGTGGGCGGTGTCCTCGAGGTCCAGCGGCATGGGAAGGCCCGGTCGGGCCGAGGATTCTACCGCCCGCCGTTCCGCGGCCCCGCCCGTCGCCCCCGGCCGCGGACCGCGGCCGGCGGGCCACGCCGCTAGACTCGGGGGCGATGATCGAGGACCTCGCGTTCCTGGAGGAGCGGGCCGCCGGGGCCGGCCTGGCCGGGATCCCCACCAAGGTGCGGAACGGAGAGCGCCTGACCCCGGAGGACGGGCTCGCGCTCTACCGCACGCCCGACCTGGCCCTGCTCGGCGTGCTCGCCGACGAAGTGCGCCGGCGGCGCCACGGCGACGTCGCCTACTACAACGTCAACCTGCACCTGAACTACACCAACTGGTGCAACAAGTTCTGCACCTTCTGCGCCTTCCAGCGCCGCCCCAAGGACGACGGCGCCTACTGCCTGTCGCCGGAGGAGGTCCACGCCGCGCTGGCCGAGGCCCCGGCCGAAATCACCGAAGTCCACATGGTGGCCGGGGTGTGGCCGGCGCTGCCCTACGCCTACTACCTCGACATCCTGCGGGCGGCCAAGGCGGCGCGACCCGACGTGCACGTCAAGGCCTTCACCATGGTCGAGGTGGACCAGATCGTGAAGACCGCGGGCAAACCGCTGGGCGACGTGCTCGCGGAGCTGCAGGAGGCCGGGCTCGATTCGCTGCCCGGCGGCGGCGCCGAGGTCTTCAGCGAGCGGGTGCGCCAGGAGCTCTACCCCAAGAAGATGGGCGCCGAGCGGTGGCTGGAACTCGCCGGCGAGCTGCATCGCTTCGGGTTCAAGACCAACTGCACGATGCTCTATGGGATGACCGAGACCCTCGAGGAACGGGTCGAGCACCTGACGGCGTTGCGCGAGCTCCAAGATCGGTCGCTCGCCGCCGAGACCGGCGGCGGATTCCAGACCTACGTACCGCTGGCCTTCCACCCCGAAGGCACCGGACTCGCCCACCTGCCGATGCCGACGGCCCCCGAACGGCTGCGTTCGGTGGCGGTCGGGCGTCTGTTCCTCGACAACGTGCCCCACGTCAAGGCCTACTGGGTGATGATGGGCCTGGAGACGGCGCAGACCGCGCTGAACCACGGCGCCGACGACCTCGACGGGACCGTGACCCAGGAGCGCATCTACCACGACGCCGGCTCGCGCGCTCCGCAGAGGCTGGACCGCGGCCGGCTGCACCGCCTGATCCGCGAGGCCGGTTTCGTGCCGGTGGAACGCGACACGCTGTACCGCGAGCTGCGGCGCTTCGAAGAGCCGAGCGAGGACGAAGCGGTGGCGCGCACCCCTGTCCTGGAGGTCTGACCCCGATGACGGGAACGCTCCGGGTGGGGACCGTTCCGTTCCTGGTGGCGCGGCCGCTGGTCGCCGGACTCGACGACGCCCCCGACGTCGCTCTGACGGTGGCGCCGCCGAGCGACCTGGCCCGCGGCCTGCTCGCCGGCGAGCTCGACGTCGCCCTGGCCTCGTCGGTGCTCCACGTCGCTCCCCCCCACCTGCCCCTGTGGCGCGAGGGGCCGGTCATCGCCTGCGACGGGCCGGTGCGCTCGGTCCTCCTCCTGCTCGCGCCGGGGGTGGCCTCACCTCGTGAGGTCCGGCGCTGGCTGCCCGACCCCGCGAGCCGCACCGCCAACGCTCTGACCGAGTTGCTGCTGCGCGAGGCCTGGCAGGCCGAGTCGGTTCGGCTCCCGCCGCCCTCGCGCCCCGGCGAGGCCGGCCCGGAAGCCGCGGCGGCCGCCGGCGCCGACGCCGCCGTCCTCATCGGCGACGCCGCGCTGCGCGCCCCCGCCGAGTTCCCCGAATGGACGGTGGTGGACCTCGGCCTGGCCTGGAAGGACCTCACCGCCCTGCCCTTCGTGTTCGCCGGCTGGCTCGGTCCCCCGGGCTCCGATCCCTCCCGCCACGCCGCGGTCCTCGCAGAGGCCGCGGACCGCGGGCTCCGCCGCCGCCGTGAGCTGGCCGAGGAGGCGGCCCGCACCGGAGGTCACGCCCTTGGAAGGTCCTTCCTGGTGGACTACCTGACCAGGGATGTCCGGTACCGGCTCTCGCCCGAGCGGCTGGAAGCGGCTCTCGCCGCCTTCGCGGGCCTCGTTCCCGTCTGACCTCCTCGCCTCCCGTCCCGTGTCGGAAGCCCTGCCGCTCCTGCCCCTGTCCGGGGTGTTCCTGTTCCCCGAGTCGGTGCTGCCGGTGCGCCTGCGCCATCCTGGTCTGGGGCGTCTGATGGAAGACCTGGTGCGGGACCGCGGCGCCGACCTGGTGGTGGCGACGCTCGAACCGACGTCCGATCCCGACCCGGCGACCTCACCGGTCCATCCGCTGGCCGGACTCGGGCGCCTGCGCAAGGCGGTGCGCCGCAGCGACGGCGACTGGAACCTGGTGGTCGAGGGCAGGAGCCGCGCTCGCATCCTCGAAGAGCTGCCGAGCGGCGACCAAGGCTATCGCCGGGTCGTGGTCATGCCGCTGCCCGAGCCCGAGCCGCCGCGCGAGCTGCGCGAAGAGCTGTGCCCGGCGCTCCGGGACGCCCTCGAATCCCGGGCCGGCATCGAGCTGCCCTACAGCCACGACTGCTCGCCGGGGCACCTCGCCGACATGCTGGTGCTGCACCTGCCCCTCGACTTCGAGGGGCGTCGTCGTCTCTTCACCATCGTAGACCCCGAGACCCGCGCACGCCGCGCGCTCTCGACCCACGACCGCCTGCCTCCGACTGCGGGTCGTGGCCCCTCCGGAACCGATCCCGACCGCACCGGGCTGAACTGAACGCGCCTCCGCCCCCCACCGCAGGGCGGGGTCGGTCACGGGCGCAGTCGGACCAGGACCGGAAGATGGTCGCTGGCGTCGGCCGGCACGCCGGCGGCGGCGAGGTCCACGACGTGAGCTCCGTCGGGGGCCAGCGCAACGGCGGCGGGCGAGACGAGGACGTGGTCCAGACGCGACGACCAGCGTTCCGGCAGGTAGCTCGGACGGTCGTGGTCGCGGCAGAGGTCGCGAAGCGGAGCGCCGGTGCCGGCGAGGGCGACGAGCGGGTCGGACCCCGGCACGTCGTTGAGGTCGCCGACCAGGAGGAGCCGCGCCTCGGGGTCGGCGGCGAGCCGGGCGGCGGCCACCGCTGCGGCGGCGCGGGCCTCGGCGAGGCGCAAGGCGTCCGCCTCCTCGCCGCCGAGCTGCGACTTGAGGTGGGCGGTGAAGACCGTGGCGTCGAGCGGCGCGCCGAGACGGACCTCGAGGAGGTCGCGCTGGAACCACGCCTCGTCGGCGTCGTCCCCCTCCGCCTCGAGGGGGAAGCGGTCGTGGCGGTGGGTGGCGACCCCGAGCAGCGGCAGTCGCGTCAGCACCGCGACGTCGATGCCGCGGCCGTCGTTGCCCTCGAGCAGGACGACCGCGTAACCGCGTCCCGGCAACTGCTCGGCGACGAAGTCCTCCAACAGGCCGCGGTTCTCGACCTCCTGCAGGCACACCACGTCGGCGTCCAGGTAGCGCAGGACCGCGCCCAGCGCGGCGCGCCGCGCCCGCGGCGTCGGCGCCGTCACCTCGTCCTCGTGGTAGGGGTCGTCCCAGGAGTCGAACAGGTTCTCGACGTTCCAGGTGACCAGCAGGACCTCGTCCGCGCTGCGCTCGAGCCGCGGCTCGGCGCCGGTGACGGCGCCCGGAGGCCGGTCCAGGAACTCGATCTGCCACGGGGTGCGCACCACGATCTCAGGGGCGCCGTGATACTCCTCGACCTCGCCGACGACCCGGATGCGTCGGCCCAGGAACGCCTCCTCCAGCGAGTCGCCGTAGTGCGGCCACAGGTTGGGGAAGAGGACCACCGAGAGCTTCCCCTTCCAGTCGCGGTCGAAGTTCAGGAAGGCGACCTTGGGCCGGACCGCGACCCGCGCCACCTCGCCCTCCACCGCGATGCGCTCGCCGACGTGGGCCGCGGCCTCGCTCCAGGGGACCAACGGCGGCTCCAGCGACCGTGCAGGCGGCGGAGCCTCACCCGCCTGGGCCGAGGCGACA
>Ga0256830_1001023_pt1 | contig 20426 bp, 14 predicted proteins | sample 128326metaG_FD_190537 | JGI IMG/M metagenome (GOLD analysis project Ga0256830, IMG submission 190537) | Hydrothermal vent microbial communities from Lau Basin, Pacific Ocean - 128-326 | ecosystem: Environmental > Aquatic > Marine > Hydrothermal vents | place: Pacific Ocean: Lau Basin | collected... | reverse complement strand
ACGGCCCCAGCGGAAGTAATCAGATAACCTTGAGGCGGTAAATTGCTGCCAGTTTCAGCTACAGCCCCGACTTTGGTGCTTTGATAAAAAGGCCTCAAAACTAGGAAGAGGGGAGTGCCGTCACTTAAGTCTAGAGTTACTCCCAGATTAAGTCCATCGATTTCACTGCAGCCGCCAATAGTGGTGCTGAAATTATTGCTGCTGGCTCGGGTGGCGTTGGGGTCAAAAGCCCAGCGCCGAATTTGGTAATCGCTGGCCGTCCGGTAAAAGTAGATCGCTTCCAAAGCAGCCGAGCTTTGCCAACAAGCCTTAATGCTCGTTCGATTGTAACCATTATTAAGATCTAGTTGGCCGTCAGGAGTATGGTTGCGGAGCCAAATAATGGCGATTTCTCCTGGTCGAACCTCCAAGGGGTAAAGAAAAGTGGCTTGGTTGCCCTGGTCTTGAATTTGAACTTCAACCTCGTCAACACCAAGCTCATTGGGATTAAGGGTAACGCTAGTTTGGCCCTGGGCTAATTGGCGCAGGGCTTCTTCGATGCCGGCCTCTGCCGCTGAGAAAGCTTTGGCCGATTCGGTTTCTTTTTGGCTAATTTCAACATCAGTGGTGATCTGGCGCGACAAAGAAAAGGCAATGCTCATGCCAATCGCCATTACCGCCAAAATAATTAGGGCTGCTTGGCCACGCTGAGAATTTACGGTTTGACTTCTTGCCAGTTTTTCCATGGTTTTACCCCCACCCCTTCGGCCAGCATGGTTACAATCAGGTCAGGCCGAAAGCGAAAGACTACGGCCGGATTAAGATTATTGTCAGCCCCTAAATCGCGCTGGTTGGTAAGACTGCCATTGCCTTGATTGTCGGCATCAGCAACTAAACTGCCGGCGACAGTTAATTGATCATTAAGATTGTCATTGCTGCCATCTTGAATGGTGATGTTGCCGTCGGCCATAAAGATTCCTTCTAGTTGAGTAACATTGCCATTAATAGTAATATTGCCAGAAACAATTAACAAGGCTAGTCCGCCTTGAGCGACGCTGAGATTGCGATCAATGGTGAGGTGGCCATCAATAAGCCTCATGACCGTTTCCCCGTTATTGACCTGACCATCGGCCAGCTCAGTAATGCCTGATAGGGTTTGGTTGCCGGAAAGCTGGATGTCAGTTTGATCCCAGAAAAGCCGTTGATAATAGGCATAGCCCCGGCTGGTGCTTGGCCGCCAGAGTTGAGTGTCTTCGACTTGCCAATTTTGGGGTTCGCCTACCGCCAAAGCTTGGCCTTGATCGATGCCGCCAGTAGTTTGAGTGGCGACAATACCATTCTCAGAAAACAAGGGGCCACTTGAATTGGTTAGACGATTGGTGGCGAGAAAAGGTAGGCATTCACCACCGTTATTGTAGTCAGTGCGACAGCTTTCGGGAACAGCGACTTGAATCGGACCAAAGCTGATGACATCGCCACCAATGACTTGAGCCCAAGGATCAAGCGTTTGAGAGAAACCGAAATCGAGACCAGTGATTGTGGGGGCTGATTCGACCTGAAAGGTGTCGTCAGTGACGCAGGTGCCAATACTCGGCAGATTAGTGAAATCGCTAATCACATGGAAATAATTGGTAATTGGTTGGATTTGATAAGTTTGGTTGTAGGTTAGGGTAAGGCTGTAGTTGCCGTTGGCATCAGTAGTAGTGCTAACTTGACTGCTATCGCCTAAATTGGTGAAGGTAATGGTTTGGTTGGCTAGACGAGGGGCGGTGGCAAAATCGTCGCAGGTGCTATTGGGATAAGTGCTGGTGACATCATAAATTGTACCTGAGACTTGGACATCACTGGTAATGAGAACCAAATTGTTTTGGCCAAAACGGTGGAAGTCAAAGGCGTTGTCAGGCGCTGGCCCGGCCCAGGGAGAGTTGACTTCCAGGAGGGTATCACCGCTATCGGCAGTTTCATCTTCTAAATTATTTGGTTGGCTAAGATCGCTAACATAAAGGGTGGTATTATATTGGTCGTTAGGAAAGCCTGATTCTAACCGGACTTTCCAATAAGCTACTAATGAGTGGTCCGAGAGATAGAAGTAGGTATTATTACTGCCGCCCAGGACGGTAAAGTAGGGGGTGCTATCGCGGCTAATAGTGGTGTCATTGGGTAAGTACCAGCGATTGCTGTTGGAATCGTGGCGAGCACTGACTTGAGTCCAGCCACCGCTACCGCCAACAGCAAACCAATAACTATCCCGCTGGCTGGGGCTCTCAATTCGGCGATCAAACATCAAGCGGATGGGCCAAGCATTGCCGGTGCCATTGGGTTCGTTGTATTCAGCGTCATTATCGTCACGCTCAATATTGAGTTGAATTCGATAAAGATCGCTAAAGATGCCTTGGGTGGTGCCACTTTCAACCATGACGCCGTCATAGTAAAGACTGGGGCTGGTGTTAGTTGGGGGGCGAAGGACAACTCGGAACTGGCTGCTGGGGGTGTCAGAGGGGAAAGTGAGCGAATAGCGATAGTGTTGCCAATTATTGTTGATTTGGGGACTAACCCAAAGAGCGCGAGCATTACCCCAATCACCACCCTCAGGATAAGATTGGAGACCGATACCCTCTATTGTTTGGCTGCCACTGGATAATTTAGCCCAGAAGGAAAGGGTTAGGGTTTGATTAGCCAAGTTTTGGCCAAAATCAATCCAATCGCTGACTAAGTAAGCGTCATTACCACCAGTTCGACGGAGTCGAACTGACTGGCTGTTAAAGGCGCTGGTAGTGTTGGTGAGATTAGCGCTGATATCGCCACCAGCAGTCCAGCCGGTAATATTGCTGCCGCTACCTGATTCAAAATTGCCATTAGTCACTAAGTTGAGATCAGCTGGGGGATCATCCTGGTCATAAAAAATTGTTTTGAAAGTAAGGACAGTGTTGGTTTGACGAATCACTGTTTCCTGACTGGGGTCATTATCACTATCAGGGTCAATGATTTCACTGCTGATAGCCTGGGGAGGATGTTGTCTTGGGGCTAGGCCGACTTTAATTAATCGAGTGACGAAATGGTATTGGGTATCTGAACAGGCGATACAATTGAGGGTGGTAGAAAATGAGTTAGCGGTAGTATAACCACTATCAGTGCGATTACCAGTGTCGGTGCTATCCCAGCGAATGCTAGTTAATTGCCAGTTGCTAGGGGGAGTGAAGGCAAAAGTGTAGGGTCGAGAAAAAGAGTAGTAATCACCATTAGGCCCGATGCGGATATAACTGCTAAAGGTTTGGTTGCTGGGAAAATTAGGGCTGGTGGTATTAAGAAAACCGCTATTGAGTTGGCTTTCGCAAATGACATTGTGTTCGTCGGTGGTATTGACAATGCAGTAACCAGCTGTCGAGCCAAAATCGCAACAGAAGATATCGCATTGCCAACAGGTGCTGGTGTCGTTAGGGTCGGGCGTTTTGTGAGCCCAGACTCGGTTCCAGGTGCTACTTTCTTGGTTGGGAATACCAGTGAAGCTTTCACTGGTACAATCATTGCCGTTACAAATAACATCAATTTTAATATTATTAATAACTTCGCCGGGAAGAGAGGTTTGCTCGCTGTCAGGGTCCCATTGACCGTTGCGATTGAGGTCATAGTAGAACCAAATTTTGTAATTAGCGTAAGGAGGCCAGGTAGTGCCTCCACCCGAGCTACAACTGTTGCAGCAGAGGGGGGTATCTGGGTTAGCAGCTTGGCAAGCGCCATTGTCGTCGATCTGGCCCTGACATTGTCCCGTGGCACAACAAACTCCGCTACAATCCGGCGGCGGCACCGGCGTGGGAGTGGGGGTTGATCCGGTCCAAGTGCACCATCTTGCTCCCCCTCCCTCACAATCATATCCTGCCGCTAAACAAGGATTTTCGCAGGCCCATTGACTGGCGGCAGTATTACAACCGATTGATCCAGCTGACTCGCCATAAGGGCATTGATTTTCGCAGGTGCAGGGGTCATCAATGCCCTCAATACATCCTGGTGGGTCACAAACATAAGTGTAATTATCACAAGTTACAGAAGTGCCAGAACAAGCTGCCTTTATCTCTGTTTTCCTAGTAATAATGCCAGAGATTAATAATAGTAACGAAGCGAGAATAATTATTGGCAATTTATTTCTTTTTTTCATTTATTTCCGTGATAATAAAAAAAATGGTGGTTCAACTTGGCCTGCTTTTTGGGTTAAATACTTTACTTTAGCCTGACGCTCTTCTTCTCCTAATTGAAAAGAATCATTGATGGAGAAGAAAGCGGCTCTTAAAGCCAGGATCGAAAATCGACGGGATATTTCCCTTTCGCTCATATTTCCGTAATTAGAAGGGTTTAAATAAACGATTAGGTGAAGCTCATTGTGGCCTTCTATCCTGGCTCCTAAGGCGGAATGAATTATTTTGGTTTTTCCTGTTCGTTCATCGAAGCTATTTTTTGGCTTTTGATCGCTTAAGTGAAAAACTACCTTAGTAATAGTAAATGCTCCCCTTTTTCCCCTAATTCTAATATTTTCAGGTTGCCAGAAATTGATCAAATCAAGATATTCTTCTAGTTGTTTTCTGTTGCTGATACTTGCTTGAAAAAGATCGGTGTCTGATACTACTTGTATAGTTTTAGATCTATGTTTAGTTAAATTTAGATAATCAGGGGTTAATTTGATTAAAAGCAACACAAAGCCAGTTCCGATGAGACCAAAGAGAAATAGGACCGTCTTTTTGGAAATTACCGACTTAATCTCTGGTCTCATTATAGTTTAAATATACCAGAGGGGAAATAATCATACAACTTGACAGAGCTAATATTGGAAGGATGGAGAGATTAGTTTGTGAGGAGCTTAATTACTCCTATACGTTTGCCGTTTATTTCGGGAGCCAACTGATTAATAATTTCAGGGTAGTCTGTGACAGGGTTACGATTTTGAGTTGCATCTTTTCCGCCTGCTAAAATTTTGACATAACTTATCCAACCTAATCCCAAAGCAACAAGTCCGTTAGCTCTTAGAGAACCACCCTCTAACAAGGTAGTATTGTATATTTTGATAGTTAGACCGCCGTCAGCCCTTCTTAGATAAGTAAAGCTGGTGTTAAGACTGTAGCCTACGGGGCCTGCTTCATCAGTAAACACAATTATTATTGGCTTGCCCAGATCAACAATACTGGGGGCAATTTCTCCTCCTCCTTCTGGTTGAGTGAGCATGGGGTAAAGAATTGGTAATTCTTGAGCTCGTTTTTCTCTAATTAGCTTAAGGGCGCCCTCTACTCCTGTTAACCCCCTCTGGTTCATTTCTTGCTGAAAAACTATCACGGGGGTAGGATCAAGGCTGTATTTCACTCCCGAAGACATGAAGGGGCTAAAGTTGGATAGATCTAAAGTTAGAGCTCTGGCGATAGCCAAATCTACTGCCGATTGGAGTCTTTCTTGAGCGTCAGGAAATTGTTCGGTATTTAATTGAATGCCCGTGATACCCTTATTAACCATGGATGGTTCGAGGACCAAAGTAATATTCCCCCAGTTGTTGACTTGTTCAGTAGTAGGTTCGCTAGTAGAAGGTTCGCTTTTTGACTCAGTTTTTTGCCACTGACCTGGCTCTCCTGGTTGATATTCGTAGAGCACTTTTCCTTTACCTGTGGTTGGTTGATTAGGGGCATTAGGGGCAGTGGGGGTAGGGGTGATGATTTCTCGACCCTCAGAGTCTTGTTGATAAGCGACAATAACTGGTTGCCCCTCCTCATTTTGAGCAAGACCAATCCTGACTCCACTCTCTGGGCCTAGGTTGTCGGGAAGAGGGGGAAGAGATTGGGTGGTGACCGTGTTTTCGCCTGTCGAGCGAATAGCATAATGGCCATAACTTTCGTTTGTAACCGGATTAGTTAGGACTACTAAGGCAGTCGGCCTTCCTTGATCATCAACAGTCCACGCCATGGCTACGGCTAATGACTCACCTTGAGAAGAATCGCTGAGAAGATCAGAGATAATAACTTTAAGAAGTCCCTCTAAGGCTTTTTCCATTAGTTCTCTAGCTGAAGAGACTTGATCAACACTTATCTGCCATCCAGGCGCCTCTGGGGTTCCGGTTGGAGTAACAGTCACTCCGGGTGAAGGGGAAGGCGATTCGGGAGTAACTGTGATTTCTAGTTGCTCTTGTTGACCGTTCCAGGTGGAAAGAGTGACGGGAACGGTAACTGGCGTAGGCGTCTCAGTGGTTTCGGTGGTTCCCGGTGTTTCCGGAGTTTCAGTGGTTCCTGGGGTCTCAATCGTTCCCTGGGCCTCAGGAGCTGACTCATTACTAGTGGCCTCTTGAGCCTCGGGCCCAGGTCGAGGGGTTAATTTTTCGGCTGGGGGATGACCTGAGGTTTGGCCTGTTTCTTGATTGTTGCTGGGCACTACCACTGGCGCTCCCTCTTGATTGGTTACAGTAGTAGCACAGGCTGTTGTTAAACTTAAAACAGTAAGAACACATAGCCCTTCTACTAATCTTGATCTTGATCCTGGTCCATTGGGTCTTCCCGCATCGTTAACAACTGTGTCAGGTATTCTTGTGTCAGGTATTCTTGGTTTTTTTCTTAGGTTGTTAGGGGGTTGGAGGGCGGGATCCTTTGAAGGATTATTAAGGTGGGCAGGATGCTGACCTTCTTCTAGTCTTGTTCCCATAAATGTTTCTATTGAGCTTAGAATAACATAAGTTAATTAACTTGTCAATAGGAAATGATGGAAATTGTTTTTATGGTTCATGGGTAACTTGGGTTGGTTGGGAGGCCGAGGAAAATTAGGAGAGGCCTCAAGAAAAATAATAGTTTCATTATAAGTTTTATTATAAAAATTATTGGGTCTGGCTAGAGACTAAGAGAGTAAGAAAAAGGACTTTTGAGTTAGGAATTTAGATGGTAGAATTAGCTTTGCCATGATGATTGTGGCTGAAGCGATCGAAAGAAAACGCCAAACAGAGGAAGAGTTAATCTTGGGTGAGGCGCTTTCGGCAGAAGAGCGGAGGGACTTAGCTAATTTGGTCATTAGTCGGTTGGAAGAGCTTCAAAATGGCAGAGGGCCAAGATTAGCAGACTTAATCACCTCTTTTCAATCTCTTCAAGAAGAGCGCTGGTCTAAGCTACCAGAAGAAACCGATTCAATGAGAGTCAAGAAAGAGGATTTGGCTTGGCTGACGGCCCATCTTTTGGAGGAAACAAGGCAAGTTTGGGGAAGAATTAGGGGAGGGGAATTTGAGATTCATCGCTGTCAGATTGAGGCGGTCCTGGTTTTAGTGGTAGAGCGGAGTTGGGCTCAAATAGGTACGGGCGAGGGAAAAAGCGATGTCATTTTAGCTTTAGCCATGGCGCTGGAGTATTCAATTACTGGGGGCCAAGTAATGCTGATTACTCCCTTTCCAGATCAGATTCTTCACAATGCGGCTTTAGTGAGAGAGTTATTGACGCGACTAAGAGAGGAGGTTCCTTCTTTAGAAAATCATCAATTAAGGCCTGAATATTGGACTTCTTTGGGATCGAGAGACGAGGAGGAGTCATTAGTAGCTGATTTAACTCGGCTGCATCAATTAAGAGCTTTGCTTGACTTAATGTTGCCAGAAAATGCGAAAGAACTGTCAGAAGTAAACTCGCAAATCCAAAAATCAAGCAAATCGATTCAGGCTAAAAGGAGCGAAAAAAGTTTAAGCTCATATCCGGCGATAATTATGGTTTCTCCCAGTGAAGCGGTTTTTGGTTTTGGGGGTCAGGTTAAGTTGCCTCTGGATAGAAGGAGGCTATCGAGGGTGGTACTTGAGGAAGCTGACTTGCTTATGGAAGAGCCAATGCCCTATATTATTTCTTCGCCCGAAATAACTGGGGACCAGTTAGCGGCCGAGCTGGCTCTTTGGCTTCTGGCTCATCAAGTAGTGGACTTTATCGATCAATTACCCCAGGAATACTGGGGGCGAGGAAAGATTAGTGGGGCTTATTTATTGAAGCCTGAGGCTGAAGATGAGGTTGAGCAGCTTTGGCAGCAAGCTCAGAGAGAGTGGGAAGAGGGGATTGATTCTTATCTTGAAGACAGGAAAAAGCCGATTGAGCAGTGGGCAAGAGGTTTGTTGGGGAAAATTGAGTTTGAGGGCGATCTATTTTCTAAGCATTGGCCGACTTTAAAGGAAAGAATTATTAATGAGTGGCGTCAAATTAGGGACCAATGGCTTGAAGAGGAGCGAGTTTTTGCCCAAGAGGCGGGCCCCACCGGCGAACCTTTTCGGGCCAAGGATGTTGGTTGGCCTTTTAGTTTGTTGCCTTCAACTTTAGCAATTATTAGGCAATGGCAGGATGGATTTAATTATGTGGCTAATCCTCTTCGGCCTCGGCGGCCAACTGGTTGGGTGGAAGGAAGAATGAGGATTGCCGATCCTTGGGTCCGAGTGGTGCTTCAGGTTTGGAGCGGTAAAGCGAGGTCTGAAATGACTTTTGACCCTGACCTTGTGGGTCAAGTAATTGATCAGACTACTTTTCCCGTTTTCTTGGCTTCATTGAGAAAACAAGGGGTGACGGTGGTTGGAGTTTCGGGAACTTTGGGGCAGGTTGGAGCTAGGGTAGTGGCTATTGAGCGTTGGCGCTATCAAGAACCGAGGCTGCCTGAGCCTGAAATTTTGGAAACTTGGGAAGATTTAGTGGGCGAGGTTAAATCTCGAGTTAAAAATAAAGGAGTGGTTTTAGTCGCCTGTTTTTCTGATTGGGAAGCGACTCAGTTGTCCGAATCTTTGGGGGAAGAAGAGGTGGTGGTAGTTACCAGCAAAACTCCACCCGAAGTAGTAAAGGCAAGTTTTGATTTGGCCCGAGAAAAGAGAAGGTCGGGAGAGAATTTAGTATTAATAGTGGCTGGCAAGGCCGGTCGAACGGTTGATCTTAATCCTGAAAGATTGGTTATTCTTGGTCTCCCTGGATCAGAGAGTGATTTGTATCAATTAGCCGCTCGACTGCGGCGGAGAAAAGATGAGCGGGTTGATTGGTCAGAAGTAATTCATTGGCTTTGTTATCGACGGGAAGGCCCTTTTTCTCTTGTAGATGATCCTCGGTTGGGACTGGGTCCAGCTCGAGTGAGACGAATTAATCCCGAGAGAGTGAAACGATTGGTGAGTCGGCTAGGAAAAGAGAGGAGGGAAGCGCAGCAAAGATTGAGTCTTTTAGTAGAACTACTTCGAGAAGTGCGCCGGGAATTTTTGGCTCATTTTGAGAGAGCGCTTCCGAAGGCGGTCCCAGAGGCACTCTTGCTTGAGGATGACTTTTTTCTTGAATTGATTAGACAAGCTTTTAATTCTCCTTTGCCTTGGGAAAAATTAATGGAACAGATGCATGCTTACGGGGCGGCCGGCTTTTCTTTGGGGGAAACAGTGGCCTCTATGAGGAGAAATTTAAGGGAGTTTTATCGGTGCAAGCTGAGGCAATGGTTTGTGCCTCAGGTTGAGGAACAAGAGGGGTGGGCGCTAGTCTGGTTTGCTTGGCCGGGCCGACAAAGTTGGCGGGCCTTGGTTTTTGAATCTCAAGGAGATCGGGGCGAGTGGCAGTTTCGGGGTCGATTGAGTCCAGAAGCTGATCCGAGAAGAGTTGGGATTCCCGGCCTTACTCCAGAACAAGTAGAGGCGATTGTTAAGGAGTTGAAGTCAAGATACCAATCAACAGCCAAGTCAGCAGTCGAGCTCCTTATTACTTCTTTACCGATTAAGTTCGAGTCGGGTTGAGGGGATTGATAACCAATAGAAATGAAAGGACCAAATTTTGTGCCGATCGGCCGGGATTTTGGTTAATCGAAAGAGTGCTTGGAGCCAGAAGTTTTGATTTTTTGTGCTACCATAAAGATAGCCTTAATGCTTGGGGGAATAAAATAACAATGGGTGATGGTCAGGTGATTTGTAGGCCGGAGAGTCATCAATTTCTCTTTTTGTTAGGATATCTTCAGGCGATACTGGATACCGCTTCACTTTTGGCCGAAAAGCAAAATTTTCCAGCTTTATCTCTTGCCCTTGATCTTATATTTCAACTAATACCAGATGAAATTGTTAACTTAGACACTATTGACTATGATCGTTTTTTCACTGGTCCTTTTTCTAGCGACTTAATTTTAATCATCAAGGAATCATTGGAAGTTTGGAAAGAGGTTCAAGAAATTAGGACTTCTCAAAAAGAGCAAATTGATTTTTCTGCAATCCGGCGAAAGCTTAACACTATCCTCCAACTGATTACCCAACTAAAACTTCAAACTGGCATGACCTCGGCTGATCTTAAGAGTAGCTAATCAGGCTTGATTGGTTTGGATTGACTTGGGATTCGGCATGTTGCAAATTAATGTGAAGTATTGTTTAATAACCTATTACCCATAATTAATTATAAGCTTATAAGGCAAACATGAATGTGTATCTTGTTAGACACGGCGAATCGGAGGGAAATAAAAAACAGATTCATCAAGGAGAAAATATTCCTTTGTCTGAGCAAGGAAAAAAACAGGCAAAATTGATTGCTGAGAGATTGGAGGAGACAAATATTGATATTATTTATTCGAGTCCTTATTTGCGCGCCAAGCAGACAGCTGAAATCATCGCTGATAGATTAGATATTCCTGTAGAGTATTGGGAAGAGCTGAGAGAGAAAAAAAATCCTTCTGAGTTAGAGGGGTTAAATTATAGTGATCCAAGAGCACTAGAAATTAAAAGAGTCATTAAGGAGAACGAGTTAAAACCAGATTGGAAATTTTCGGATGAGGAGAGTTTTAATGAGCTTTTAGCGAGAGCAAAAGATGTAGAAAGACGCCTGCTAAAGCAACATTGGGCACAAAACATTCTTTGTGTTTCTCATGTCAAAATTATCTTCATGATTGTCTTAAGTATGTTGTTTCAAGAAAGGTTGACTCCCGGAATATTTTGGCAGTTTTATTATCACTCGAGGTTAATGAATACTGGCATAACTCATTTAAAATTCGAAGAAAAATTGGGGTGGAGTTTGGTTACCTGGAACGATGTCACTCATTTTGCGATGGCCAAATAAGCTGTCACAGCCTGGAGGCCCGCGGTTTTTGCGAACTACAAAATAAAGCTTTTGGAATCGCTGTTTTTCTGAGATTTTTAACCCCTTCTCATACTTTCCATTATAGGATATAATATCGAGGGCATGATTTATAGTTTTGTAATAGTGATGAATGACAGAACGAACCATTGTTGGAGTCCCTCTTCATATTAGGGAAAGACCAGAAACGCTCAAATTTTGTTTAGAGAATATAGATGACTGCCTGAGTTTTCTGGGAATAGATGCAGGGATCATAGTTGGGGTTAATGGAGAAGGACTTTCTGATGAGAATTTTAATAACCTTTGTGGAACAATCAATAGGTCTAGATATAACGCGGACATTAGTTTTATCCGAACTCGTCCCGGCATAGTTAATGCGACCAAAGCGATTGGAGAGGTGGCTGAAGAGCAAGGATGTGGTCGGATATTTCTTACAGATGCTGATATTTCTCGTTTGCCGAGATCACTTTATTACATGTGGCGAAGGGGAGAGGCCCCAATTATTGGAGCGAATTATTCTGCCTATCCAGAGGAAATTATGATAAGAGCTGGAGTCGGACTGACTCCTCAGGAAATAGCTTTTATGAGAATATTCGAGGCAGACAAACATCCATTGATGAGGGAGTTCACCTTTCCGCATAGACCTAGGAGAAGGCTCAAAGGCAGTTTATTACTCGTTGATCTCAATTTTCTCTTTAGGATGTATGGTTCCCAACAAATTACTTCAGATAGTGTTATGAACATGAGAGTGCTTGACAGGGATAGGCAACTTATTCCTTCGGCAGGATTTTTTCACTTTGCTCGGGTTGATCTCACCGATCACTTTATAGGGAGATTGAGACATTTTAGAGCTGCTGCATCTGAGGGTAGGTTAAAAGAGTTTGTTGAGCGATCTATTATTTATGATAGAGAGACGGCAACAAGAATTGCTGCCAGAGCAAGGAATAAAGATCCTGGATTATCAGGAGTAATTTCTAACTTTCTCATTAAGTGTGCTCTTGAGAAAAAGGTTACTGAAATATGTGGAAAGATTGCTTCCGGTCGCAGTCCCGATATTTCTACTTTGAACACCGAAGTGGATATTTTAGATTTGCAGGTAAATTCTCTAGAGGAGGCAGAAAGGATTGTTTCCGGATTATTGGGTAAGTATTTGAAAGTTGAAGAGTTATATGGACCGGTGACGAAGGGAAGGGGGTTAACCAATGGTCGCTTCAGAGTTCCGATTGATCTGAAGCCGTTTCTGGGTAATGATTACTATCGAGGGATGCTTTGTCGATATTTGGGTTTACCTGAAGGAGTAGAAGTCTAGGGGATTAAGTTATTAGTTTTATATTGGAGCGATGTGAAAGAAATAAGAATAGGCGTAGATATTGGTAAGACTATTAAACAAGACAGAGGAATAAGTGTTTATACCTGGGAAATTTTGAGACGCTTTAAGAGGGTAAGTCTCGAGGAGAAGTTTAAATTAGTCTTGTTTTATTATCCAGATAGAAGGCCTGATGGTAATTTTCGGTTGCCCGATGTAGAGTTGAGACAACATCCATACTCGGATAGCTGTGGGCCAATAAAAACTTTGATATGCGAACAAATTGTGAATCCTATCTATCAAGGTATGGCGGTTGGATTAGATGTGCTGTGGCATCCTCATAACCGCGCGCGCTTGGTTAATCCGATTAATTATGTGGTGACTTTACACGATGTTTTGCCTTTGTCACGACCGGATCTTGCTGGTTACCTTGAATCTCTTAGAAAAAGACTTTTGTATTGGAGCAGAACTTACGCCGCAAGATTTGCCGATAAAATTATAACCACTTCACATTTTAGCCAAGAAGAGATAATAAAATATCTTGGCGCTAATCCAGATCGGGTAGTGGTCATTTATAGTGGTGTAAATCGAGAAATTTTTAAGCCACACAAAGATCAAGAAGAAATTTCAGAAGTGAAAAGAAGGTATGGGTTGCCTACTCGTTATATATTGACTACTGGTAGCTATGCGCCCCATAAAAATCATCTTAGTTTAATTGAAGCTTACAGGAGAAGTAATCTACCGAAAATAGGTGTTGGTTTTGTAATGGTAGGTCCGAATGATGCTAGTGGTTATAGAAAAGGATATAATCTAGTAAAAGAGGAAGTAGAAAAAAGAGGGTTATCCGGGAGAGTAAAAGTACTCCCTTCTGTACCCCTAGATGATTTGGTTTTGTTTTATAATGGGGCAGAATTTTTTACGACAGCGTCATTGTATGAGGGATTTGGGCTAACCCCATTAGAGGCGATGGCCTGTGGGGTTCCCGTTATTGCTTCAAGAGTGGCGGCTATTCCTGAAATTTGTGGTGATGCAGCTTGTTATGCGGATCCGAATAACCCCATGAAATACGCGGAATTGTTTGATAGATTAATTGCTGATACTGCTTTGCGACACCAGTTAGTAGAGAAAGGAAGTATTCGAGTGAAAAAATTTGATTGGTTTGAAACTACTGAAAGAACTTTGGAAGTTATCATGTCTGTTGTTAATTATGGGAAATAGAATCGAAAGAAACTATTGTTGTGAAAAAAATAGCTATCTGGCAGACCTTAGGCTATTTGCTATGATTCATAACTTACTAGATGAACCTCCTTTAGGACGCTTTTTTGTAGTGACAGGAAGTCATGCTGTTCAACTTCTTACGGGAGAAGAGCTTTATCACAACGATTTAGACGCTAATATGTTTGTCAGATCTGGAATGGCTTTGGATCAAGTAGAGAGGTTGATTAGTTTAGTTAATCAGGATAGTTCTACTAGCTTTACTCTTTTGAAGAAAACTGATGATAGACTCGAATACGATGTTGTTAGCTTAGAGAACGATCGTCCAAGAAGGGTGGAATTGCAGATTATTAGTATTGATAGGTGGACAAGAAGAGAGTTGAAGGATTATTATGACCTTGTTGTGGGAATAAATTCTAGCGGAAGAGAGGTTATAGTTCCTATAACCGCTGTTTCTAAAAGTGGTTTTATTTTTCGGGTGAAGACATTACCCTATTTGATTGCCACTTGGGTGATTCGGCTTTCTGGGTTAGCGCTTAACCCTAAAAGGGCAATAAGAGATAGTGATATTGAGCATATAAGGTTATTGTTAGAACAGGGTTATAGCTATGATGAAGTTGTGGCGGCGATGAGATGTCATCCCCAGATGCCCAGTAATTATTCAGAAGAAGAGATTTTTCAAAGAGCCATGGAGGTAGTCAATTCTGATGGTGAGCGGACCGAGAATAAACGGCGACTTACCTCCAACTGATTACCCAACTAAAACTTCAAACTGGCATGACCTCGGCTGATCTTAAGAGTAACTAATCAGGCTTAGTTGACGGTGGGGGGGTGATTTGATAAACTTGCTCAGCAATGATCGATTTGAAGCGAATACCGAAAACTGAGTTTTCGGCCGCTGTGGCTCAAATTGCCGGTGAACGGGGAATTGATCCTAAGGTGGTAATTGAGTCAATTAAAGCGGCCATTCTAGCGGCTTTTAAGCGTGATGCCCGAGAGCGAGGGGTGGCGCTTGAGGAAGAGGGCGAGTATCAGGTTAAATTGGATCCGGAGACAGGGGAGACCAAAATTATTTTGATTCGGGAGGGCAAGGAAAAAGAAGTTACCCCGCCAGGTTTTGGGCGCATTGCCGCCCAGACGGCAAAACAAGTAATTCTCCAAAAAATCCGCGAGGCAGAAAAAGAAGCCCTTATTCGTCAATTTAAGAAACGAGTGGGAACTTTGGTAAATGGAGTGGTCTTGCGCTTTGATGGTCCCCGGGTAATTGTCAGCATTGGTAAAGCCGAGGCCATCATGCCGCGCGAAGAGCAGGTCAAGAAGGAACACTATCATTCCTCTCAGCGACTGGTTTTTTATCTCAAGGAAATTCGGGAGGAAGACGGGCGAAAATATATTGTTGTTTCCCGAGCGGCGCCGGAATTAGTGGTAGAGCTCTTTCGGCGAGAAGTGCCCGAGGTAACTTCTGGGGCAGTAGAAATTAAGGCTATTGCCCGCCGACCAGGCGAGCGCACTAAGGTAGCAGTGGCCTCGACTCAGCCTGGGGTCGATCCCGTGGGCTCTTGTGTCGGTCAAAAAGGGGTTCGGGTTCAGGCCGTGATTAGAGAATTAGGAGAAGAAAAGGTAGATGTGATTCCTTACAGCGAAAACGCTAAGCAATTTATTGCCGCTGCTCTCTCACCGGCAGAAAAGGTAGAAGTAGTCGAAGTTGATTCCGAAACAAAACAAGCACGGGTTTTGGTAGCTGAAGACCAGTTAGCCATGGCTATTGGCGATAAAGGAGAGAATGTTACTCTAGCAGGCCAGTTGACGGGCTATGAAATTAAAGTTGAAGCCAAAGAAGAAAAACCAGAGAAGAAAAGCAAAAAAGAGAAGCGTCAAGAGAAAAAGGAGTAGTATGAACGGGAGGAAGCAATTTTTCTATGAGCAAGAAACAGGAGCATTCTTCTGGTTCCGAATTGATCAGACGGCCTCCAGTAGTGACGGTTATGGGTCATATTGACCATGGCAAAACTACTCTTCTTGATAAAATTCGCTCCACCCGTCTGGCTCATCGAGAAGCCGGAGGCATTACCCAACATATTGGCGCCTCTCAGATTGAGTTTCAAACCAAAGAAGGCGAATTAAAAAAGATTACTTTTATTGATACTCCCGGTCACGCTGCTTTTACTAAAATGCGGGCCCGAGGGGTCGAGGTGACGGATCTAGTTGTCTTAGTGATTGCCGCTGACAGTGGGGTTCAGGCCCAAACTAAAGAATGTCTTGATCATATTAAAGCGGCTCAGGTTCCCTTTCTAGTGGCGATTAATAAGATTGATTTGCCTGCAGCCAATGTTGATCAGGTTAAAGCCGAGTTGGCGGAAATGGGCGTGGTGCCGGAAGATTATGGCGGTCAAGTGGTAACAGTGCCGGTCTCAGCTAAAACTGGAGCGGGAATTGATGAGTTGTTGGAGATGATTGTCTTGATGGCTGAGCTTCAAGAGTTAAAGGCCGATCCCAAGGCGCCCCTAGAAGGAGTGGTGATTGAAGCCAGTTTGGATCGTCAGCGTGGGCCAGTAGCGACAGTGCTAGTAAAGAATGGCCTTTTGGCTCGAGGAGATGAGATTTTTGCCGAGGCAGTGAGGGCCAAAGTTAAGGCGATGCGCAATTGGCTAGGAGAAACTGTAACTCAAGCCTATCCGGGCGATCCGGTGGAGGTCTTGGGATTTGAGTCAGTGCCAGCGGTTGGAGCGAGAGTGACCCCAGAACCGGTCACTTCCTCAACTAAATCTTCTCAGGCAGCAACTCAACCAGTCAAGCCAAGATTGCCAGAAGAAGATGAGGGGCTAAAATTGATTGTTAAGGCCGATGTTCAGGGAACTTTGGAGGCGCTGCTGGCCAGTTTGCCGACGGAGGTTAAGATCGTTCATGCTGGCGTGGGCGAAGTAACTGACAGCGATGTCTTTTTGGCTCAGACTACCGGCGGAAAAGTGATTGCTTTTAATGTTCGGGTTTCTCCGGCTGCGGAGCGGGTGGCCCGGCAAAACAAGATTGAGATTATGACTAGTAAGATTATTTATGAGATTTTAGAAGCTGTTGAAAAGTGGTTGGTTAAAGAAGTCGATCCGCTTGAAGGAAAAGAAATTTTGGGTCGAGCTGAGATTGTGGCCGAATTTAAAATTAAAGATAAACGAATTGCTGGTTGCCGGGTAAAGGAGGGTAAGATTGTGCGGGGAAGTAAGATAATCTTATGGCGTCAAGAAGAAGTGGTGGGCGAGGCCGTTGCTGCTTCTATGAGACATCATCAAGAGGACATCGAAGCGGCGGAAAAGGGAATGGAATTTGGTTTGGTCTTTTCTCCTAGTCTTGATTTTCGCCCCGGTGATGTTATAATATCCTATAAGTAGATAATTATGGCAAATCAACCGGCAATTAACCAGGACCAAAAACAGCGTTTTCAGCGTCTTTCTCAGATTGTCCTCAATCAGGAGCAATTTTTGGTGGTAGTCAATGGCCAGGATTATGATTCTGTAGCGGCAGGAACGGCTTTGACTTTATTGCTCGAGTCACTCCAGAAGAAAGTGATTCTCTATTCCCCCAATTCGGTTAAATCAAAAGAGGTGGAGGCGCTTCAAGGTTGGGACCGAATTAAAACCCAATTGATCGAGAATAGCAATAAATTATTAATTGCTCTTGATTGTCCCGTTGACCAGATTGAGAAGGTTAGTTCTCAAGATGATCAAGGCAAGTTGACTTTGGTAGTAGAATTTCAATCACCTGATCAAGTAATTGATGCTCAGAAAATTAAGATTCAGGCGGCTAATCCTGAATTTCAAGCCGGCTTTATTATTGATGCCTCCTTTGAAGAAGGTCAGAATTTAGTCCAGGGACCGTTGGTTTGGGTTTCTCGTTCGGGGACTAAGCCTAATTGGGCTGAAGTTAGTTTTAGCGATCAGAAAGCCAGTCTTTCTGAGTTAACGACAACGATGATGGCTCACGCGGGCTTTCAGTGGCCCGGTTCAGCGGCCAAAAATCTTTACCAGGGGATCAAAAAAACGACCAATAATTTTGAGTCGGCTGATTCAATTGCCCTAGAAACAGCGGCTTATTGTTTGAAGATCATAGAAAAAGAAGCGCAGGGAGGGGGAACCATGCCTCAGGCGGTTTCGCCTCAAGCGGCAGCGCCAGCGCCAGGAGTACCTCAAATTTCGCCTGAAGCTGTGGAGCAAAAAGAGGGAGTAAGTCCCGAAGGAGGGGCAAAAACTACTCCTGGGTGGCAAAAACCACCTATTTTCACCGGGGCAACTACCCCCAAAGTATGATATAATTCCTTGCGTTTCTCAAAAAAGTCAACTATATTAGAATTAGCAGTTAAAAGTTAGTAGTTTGTTCGGGTGCCGTTAACCAAAGAAGAAAAGAGCGAGATTATTAAGAAGTTTGCCCAGGCTAAGGGCGATACGGGGTCGCCTGAGATTCAGGTGGCTTTATTGACGGCGGAGATTGCTAAGCTTCAAGCTCATGTTAAAGAGCATAAGCATGATGTTCCGGCCAAGCGGGCGTTATTGAGTAAGGTGGCTAAGCGTCGGCGGTTGCTCCGCTATTTGACTTCCCGCAATCCGGAGCGGTATCAGAAATTGATTAAGGCGCTGAAGTTGAGAAAATAATGAAGAAAAAAGAGAAAAAGCTTCTTCTTGGAGGAAGAGAATTAGTTTTGGAAACCGGTGAACTAGCTTCTCGGGCCACGGCGGCGGTGGTGGCACGCTATGGGGGAACAGTGGTTTTAGCCACAGTGGTGGCCAATGAGCCGCGAGAGGATCTGGACTATTTTCCTCTTCAGGTCGAGTATGTGGAGCGGCTTTACGCTGGTGGTCGGATTAAGGGGAGCCGCTGGGTAAAGCGAGAAGGGCGACCTTCTGATGAAGCGGTTTTGGCAGCTCGGTTGGTGGATCGGTCAATTCGCCCTCTTTTTCCCGAGCAATTGAAAAATGAGGTTCAAGTGATTTTGACCGTTTTGTCGGTCGATCATGAAAATGATCCCGCTGTTTTAGCCGCTATTGCCACTTCAGCGGCACTTCATATTTCGCCCATTCCTTGGGCGGGACCGTTGGCAATTCTACGAATAGGTTTTCGAGACGGCCATTATTTTGTTAATCCGACCAATAGCGAGCAAGAGAACTCTGATCTCGACTTGATTGTTAGTCTTGGGCCTGAAGGGGTAGTAATGCTCGAGGGGGGCGCTAATCAATTGGCCGAAGAAGATTTTGTCGGCGCGATTGAGTTTGCCCAGGAAGAAGGGAAAAAGTTAATGGCCTTTATTGATGATTTTCGCCAAGAAGTAGGGGTCGAGAAGTTTGCTTTGCCTGAGCCGGAGGCGGCGGCGATTACTAAGATTGAGCAGTTGGCTCGACCGGAAATTGATCAGTTGGGAGAATTGGTTGATGAGACGGTTTTCGAGCAGCTAGAGGCTTTGGCAGAGAAAATTAAAGAGACGACCGAGGGAATCAGTGCCAACTTGATTAGTCAGGTAGTGACCAAGCTTTTTAAGAAAAAATTGCGAAAACAGATTTTGGCTGGCAAGCGGCCTGATGGTCGCCGTTTTGACCAAATTCGACCATTAAAAATTAAAGTAGGAGTTTTACCTCGAACTCATGGCTCAGCTATTTTTCAGCGAGGCGAGACTCAAGTTTTAACGGTAGCCACTTTAGGCGCTCCTTCTTTGCGCCAGTGGATTGAGGGTCCTGAAGGGGAAGAAATTAAACGCTACATTCATCATTATTATATGCCGCCTTACGCTACTGGTTCTACCGGTCGGGTGGGTTGGCCTAAGCGGCGGGAGATTGGCCACGGTGCTTTGGCCGAAAGGGCTTTGGTGCCCGTGATTCCCTCAGAAGAAAAGTTCCCTTATACTATTCGTCTTGTTTCTGAGGTCCTTTCCTCAAATGGTTCAACTTCAATGGCCAGTACTTGTGGCTCGACTTTGGCCTTGATGGATGCCGGGGTGCCAATTAGTGATCCAGTGGCCGGGATCTCGATTGGTTTGGTCAAAGAGGGGAATCAATATCAGCTTTTAACTGATATTATCGGCTTGGAAGATTTTAATGGCGATATGGACTTTAAGGTAGCGGGAACTGAGAAGGGAATCACCGCCATTCAGGTTGATATTAAACTTCAGGGTTTGTCTTTAGAGATTGTGAGGGCGGCTATCGCTCAGGCACGCCAGGCCCGATTAGAGATTCTTAAAGAGATGCTTCAAGTAATCCCTGAGCCACGGGCCAAAGTTTCTCAGTATGCTCCCAAAGTGGCGGTTCTTCATGTTCCTAGCGAAACAATTGGTAATTTGATTGGACCAGGAGGACGAACGATTCGTCGCTTGATTGATGAAACGGATTGCTTAATTGAGGTTGAGGATGATGGAACCGTTAGTATTACTGGAGTGACAGAGGCTTCAGTGGCTGAGGCAATTGAGAAGATTGAGGCTTTGACCCGTCAAGTTAAGGTGGGTGAAGAATTCGATGGCGTAGTGAAACGAGTGGAGCCTTTTGGCGCTTTTGTCGAGTTTTTGCCAGGAAAGGAGGGTTTGGTTCATGTTTCTCGCTTGGGTTCCGGATTTATTAAGAGCGCGGCCGAGGTTTTGAAGGTGGGCGATAAAATTAAAGTTCGAGTGCGAGAGATTGATGATTTGGGCCGAGTCAATTTGGCCCCGGTTAATCCAATTGCTGCTCCTCAGCGAAGAGAAGAGCGGCAGCGAGGAAATTCGTATTGGCTAAGGGAGAGACGGCCCCAGAGGAAATCGCGCTACTTCCGTGCATAAGTTCAGAAACATTTTGGACTCTTTCAGAAAAGAATTAGCCCCATTATCAGAAGATGGATTGGAGGTAAAAACATGACTTACATTTGTACGAAAA
>Ga0256830_1001022_pt1 | contig 20455 bp, 19 predicted proteins | sample 128326metaG_FD_190537 | JGI IMG/M metagenome (GOLD analysis project Ga0256830, IMG submission 190537) | Hydrothermal vent microbial communities from Lau Basin, Pacific Ocean - 128-326 | ecosystem: Environmental > Aquatic > Marine > Hydrothermal vents | place: Pacific Ocean: Lau Basin | collected... | reverse complement strand
TCCGCACGTTTGAACCGTGAAACATCCTGTCGCCGGCAGACCAAGATAAAAACAAATCCGAAGAATCCTCAGGAATAATCCTACTCTCAGGAGCAAAGTGAATCCGCCGGGTGGTCTGAGGGATCATTAGATGCCGTAAATACAGAGATATCTGCCGGCACTGATTGTCGGCTTCCAAACTTTTGTCCGATTCTTCCTGCAAATGTCTTTTTGTTCATGGTCGGGAGACCATGAACGATCAGGTGAGAGTGTAGTCCGATCTTACAATAAGCCTGCGGTCCGGTTCTCCATCCATGGCTTGATTCATTTCCTTAAAAGAGGAAGAAGGGATTCCGGAAAATTTGAATGATTCAAGAAAATACAATAGAGTTGATTTATTGCAATATTTTCGATCATACGTGGCTGGGATAATGCGCAGAATTCATTCGTCAACCCACACAGTGGGGTAATCTATCTTTCCACAACGCTCCGGTTGTCGTTACCGTCGGAAACTGTATCCCGGTTCATGGTCGGGAGACCATGAACGATCAGGTTTTCTGATCTTATCCGTCAGCCACCTCATGATTTAATTCCCCGAAGGGAAATCATACAACAACTCAGGGCAACGCCCTGAGTAACTAACCAACCAAAATACCAGTCCTGAAGGGCGGAATAAAACAACCCGGTGCGCGGCGCCGGGAAACGAAGCGAGTCCACAAGGCGAACCGGCGCATGCCGGGAAACCATCCCGGCGGACGAGCCCGCGGTGGGGAAGTATTATTAACACATACTTCTCATGTATGGTAGAACTCTTAAGATACTGTTTAAAATAGTGTTGTGTCTAGTTCATGATTTCCAAAAAAATGAAGATTTTTTAGTAATGTAACGGAGTCAGAACCTTCGTAAATTTTCGGTCCATGGAACAGCTTTCATTATATCAGGAATCCGAATCGATCGCCCGCGTAATTGCCTCCAGTGGCGTATTTCAGATCGAGCTGCTGGAACACGTGGGAGAAAAGGATTACCCGGAACTGATTGAAATATCAAATCACCTGGCAAAAGATTATGGCGAGAAGGCAATTTTAACCAAGGCCACGATTCACCGTTATTTCAATAAACCCGGTTCCCTTCCGTTTATCGCCCGTTACCGGGGGGAAATCATTGGTTATATCATCGGTGTTCCCCTGGAAGAATTGAGTCACGAACCGTGGGCACGCCTGGATGAAAACTTCGGCAAGGGCAACACCCTCTATACATACGCGTTCGTGATTAAGTCCCATTACAAAGGGAACGGATACGCGAAAATGCTTAAGCGGGTGTATTTAAGTTGGGCCAAAAAGCGCGAAACGGTTCGTTACGTTACCGGGCATGTGGAATTGGGAATTTCTTCACGCTTCTCCGGCGATGTTCGCATCATCAATCGTGTGGAGAACTGGCAGGGGACCGGAAAGACCTTCGAATATTATCGTCGCGATTTACACCCGGAACAATCACATTTACAGAAAAACAATCCCCCCCTGGCGGCTCGGATATAGGATCCCGATCCGCTCAACCGGAAAGCCGTCCGGTTTATTTTTGCCCCCGTGGGTTTCTCCCGGTAAGCAGACTTACGGCAATAAGACAGATTACCGAAACGGTAATGGCGGGCAAAATCTCGTCCACATTTTCATAAAAACGTGTCGGCAGCCACGCGCCGGCATTATTCCAAGCCAGGGTCATCAAAGTGCCGGAAATAATGGAAGCCACGGCTCCCTCTTTGGTGGCTCCCTTCCAAAAGAGCGCCGCCACCAGGGAGGGTGTGATTGCCGCTCCGTATATGGTGTAGGCATACAGCGCTCGTTCGAAGAATCCGGCCGATTCGGCAAAGCCGCGTGAAATCGCGTAAGCGAGCAATCCCAACCCCAATACCACCAACCGGCTCAGCAGGACAATTTTTGTTTCATCGGCGTCGCGATTGATGAAATTCATATACACATCACGAATCAACGTTGTCGCCGGAACCAATAAATAGGAATCGGCGGTGGAAATGATAATCCCCACCATGGTCGTAAGCATCATCGCTCCCAGAAATGGGGGAAGAAACCGGTGTGCGGCATAAATCAAAACATGTCGCCCGTTCGCGGCGTCAGGGATCATGCTGGAACTCACCCAGGCGGAAGCAATAATCAACAGTTCCACCAATAGAACCGCGAAAACCAATATCCACGTGGCGGTTTTGGCGCCCCGGGCATTTTTACTGGCGGAGAATCGCTGGTACATGTTGGCATCGCCCAACACAAGTAAAAAGGGTGGCAGACAGAAATTAATGATATCCATTTTGGAATAGATTCCAAACAATCGCATATGCTCCGGCTTGCCCATGAGAGCGAAAGCCGACTCCATCCCGGACCACCCCCCCGCTTTAATCCACAATACAGGGAAAGCCACCAACAGGGAAACCAGCATAATAACGCCGTTGCCCACATCGGTATAGGCCACGCTGATTAGACCGGCCAGCATGGTATAGACAATAATAAAAACAGCGGCAATGATGGTGGCGGTCTCGGGGGTAAAAAGCGAACGCCCGCTGTCATCCGTAAAAATGGTTACGATAACAGCCCCACCGGCATTGTATTGATAACTTACGATCACCAAATAGGCCAGGACCAACGCAATCACGCACAACAGGCGGGCTAACTCTCCGTATCGTTCCCCAATGATTTCAGGGACAGTGAATTTCTCATAATTCCGAACCCGGGCGGCGATCTGCGTGAGCAATACGATACCCAAAACACCTCCCAGGGGCAGCAAAAAAGCAGCCAGGCCCGTTTCGTATGTCTTTCCGGCATTCCCCAGGATGGATCCGGTACCGATCCAGGTGGCCAGCATGGTTCCCACCAGAATCCAGGGTGTTAGTTTTCTTCCGGCAATTGAAAAATCGGATTGGGTTTTTACCTTGCGGGACTTATATATCCCGATCCCGGTCAGAGTGAAAAGATAAATCGTGATTACGACGAGGTATATCATATTCCTCTACAAACACGTTCGCGCCCTGTCATGGCTGGTGCCGACGGGGACCAATCCGCCGGTGGGAAGAGCCAAGAGCCAAGAACCAATCCGCCGGCCGGCGGAAAGGACCAATTCGGCGATTGGTGGATCGGGCCGGTAAGATGGAAAGCACAATTGTGTTCCATCATAAAAAGGATTAGGACGTTAATGCATTGCTTCATGCAGAAAACGGATCGGAATCGAACCGTAGGAAAGCAGTTTTTCGTGAAACGATTTTAAATTAAACTTCGTTTTTGATTGTTCCTCAACATCACGGCGTAAATCCCACATCAGACCATTTCCGACGAAATAGGTTGAAAGTTGGGCCGATGTCAATTGGGCCCGCCGCCATTTCGCCGATGCTTCCGCTTTTTCCTGGAATGTCTCCCTGACCATTAATTCCAGGGCCTCTTCCCTGGTCATATTTCCGGCGTGAATTTGCTGATCAATAATGGCATTGGCAATTCCCCGCAACTTCCATTTCTTTTCAACCAACGCGTAGCGGGGGTCTCCCTGTCCGAATCCTTCCTGAATCATCATTCCTTCACAATAATGCGCCCAACCTTCAATCATAACGCCACTTGGAAAAACGGCCCGGACCAGCGACGGGTGCCGATTGGCGTAATACTGTTGCACGAAATGCCCGGGATACGCCTCATGAATCGACAATATTTTAACCGCTATTCGGTTGTATTCACGCAGAAACGATTCCGCGCGGGTGTTGTCCCAGTCCCCGGGAATCGGTGACACATTGTAATATGTCTTAAGGTTTTTTTCCAGTGGCCCGGGGGCCTGCAATGAAGCAATGCTTACACCCCGTTGGTATTCCGGCGTCTCCCGGATATTCAGCGGTTTTGAGGGGTCCAACGTAACAATATGGTGTGTTTTGATGAATTGAATCAATTCATCGATCGTAACCCGCACGTTTTCCACCACCTCTTCCCGCCTCACGTGATCGTCGGCAATTCGATCCAACACGCGCCGGACCAATCTCAACTGCGCGTCGTGGGAACCGGTGTCGGGGACCTCTCCGAACCACTGTTCATAAAGAGGCACCGCGAGCGCGATCATTTCACCCTGCACAAATTTTAGTTCGGCCTCCGCCCTTAACAACACCTCATCCGCTGATAATCCTTCGTTCAGCATGAAAGCCAATTTCTTTCGGTACAGCTCTTGTCCCAGTCGGAAATCACGGTGAGGACCGTTTTCCTTACGGTTTTCCAGAAACTTTACGAATTCATCGATTGCCTGGGCGGCTTCTTCCGCCCTGGTAATAACTTCATCCTTTAGCTCAGGCTCCAAATCGGCAGCAAACTTCTCGATTCCCGGACCAAGCATATCGATCAGGCCCCGCCCCTGTTGGATTGCGGTTTCAATATGGGGCAACGGCATCGGCCCCAACAGGGACATTGCCTGGTCCAGAAAAACGGGTGTCCGTTCCAAACGTCCGACCAGGCTTTGCGCCCGTTCGGCCCCGGAACCGAAATCATAGGCCATCAGGCTCTCATAGCCGTATCCCAAACTCCACAGAAAAAACAACGGGTTCCAGGTATATTCCTTTAAATCCTCCCATTGAAATATCGAAAACAACAAAGCATTATCCAGAATCCGGTAATCAATCCGATCGTTTATATCCAGCTTGTCTTGATCTATTTGCAATAATTCCCGGTGTGCTTGTTTTAAAAGGGAGATTTGCTTATTAATCGACGTGGGATCGAAATGCGGCAATTGTCCGTCATAATCGTGGATCCCGATCCGGGTTGCCGTGATTGGATTATCCGCGAAATATTGGTCAAGAAATGACGTCCGGAACTGGTGGAATCGATAAGGTATCGCGCTTGTCACAACAAAATATATTATCACGGCCAGCACCAGAATTGTGGTGAAAACATACTTACTCGGATGATTATTCATGATGGGCCGGGAAATTAGTTGCCGTGTGTCCAAATTCCAAGAACCAAGAACCAAGAACCAGGAACCAAGTTGAGCGAAGCGAGTCCGCAAGGCGGACCGACGGATGTCAGGAAACCAATCCGTCGGCCGGCGGAAACATATCGTAAGGAAACACCGGATAAATCAACCCCTCCGAAATTCGTAACAAGTGATTAAATTAGCTCATGAATAAATCATTGTCATCCCGTATCGGGAGAACCCTGGCCCATATCCAGGACCTGATCGATACCGTTTTTCATGCCATCTTCAAACGCGGAAAGGATATTTCCATCGAGAAGAAAGGATCGAAGGTTGTGGGATTTTTCTCTGAAATAGGGGATGCCTTTTACCGGGAATATTCGGAGCTTAAACAAGAGAAACAAACCAAGGAAAAATCCGAATAGCCTTCTCCGGAATGTGGATACATCACAAAACGGGCCGGTTACAACCAGCGCTTCGCCGCGACTCAATGACCTAAGGCATCCCTGTCCGTACACTACACCAAGCTTGCTTGACGAGTACTCCCAAAGATTTCCGGTATGAAGTTCAATCTGACAACCAAAAATGAGTATTGCACAATTCGTCTTCATGCGGGCTATTGAATATTGCGAATCCGTCATTCGACAACCAAGGATGGTTGTCGTACTGTACACCAGGCAGGACCACTTGATGAATAGAGCAATAGTTCCGTGCCCTGAATTATGTCGACAACCAGCGCCCGCCAGGCGTAGTAAAACGTAGCCGGGGATGGTTGTCGTACGGTACAACAATCGGTTGGCATTCGATCTCCCGATCGCTAAATTGCGCGCCAAATGAAATTAAAATTACACTGGCAAATCCTCATCGCAATGGCCCTGGGCATTGTATTCGCCCTGGCGCTTGGTGAAAAAGCAACCATTGTTGAACCCCTGGGGACAATTTTCATGCGGTTGTTGAAAATGATTATTGTGCCCCTTGTCTTTTTTTCCATTACCACCGGTGTCGCCGGTATGGGAGACAGCAAAAGTTTGGGGCGCATGGGGGCCAAAACTTTCGGTTATTATTTCATGACTTCCATCCTTGCTATTTTAATCGGCCTAACGCTGACAAACATTATCAAACCCGGCGTCGGAATGGAATTAAAAGGGATAGCCAAATCGTTCGACCCCTCAACGTTGTCCAAGCCCGGTTCCCTGGGAGATGTTATTATTCGCATGATTCCCACCAATCCGGTAAGCGCGGCCGCTAACGGCGATATTTTGGCGCTCATTTTCTGGTCTATTATTTTTGGTTTCGCGATCACCCGTATACCCGAAAAACCACAATCATTCTTACTGTCTTTCTTCGAATCCGGGTTCAGAGCAATGATGGCCCTGACACACGGAATCATCAGGTTGGCGCCGATTGGCGTTTTCGGTCTGATCAGCAAAGCGGTTGCCACCGCGGGGTTTGACCTGTTCCGAGCCGTTGGCATGTACATGCTCACGATCGCAATCGGGTTATCCATCCATATTTTTATCGTTTTGCCGTTGATCTACTTCTTTTTCACGGGTTGGGGTCCCAAACGACATTTCAAGGCAATTGCTTCCGCCATGGCGACGGCCTTTTCGACCAGTTCGTCGGGCGCTACGTTACCGGTAACAATGGACTGTATTGAAAACAACGCCGGCGTCTCGAACAAGGTGACCAGTTTTGTTCTGCCGTTGGGGGCCACTATCAACATGGACGGAACGGCTTTGTATGAATGCGCGGGGGTGTTGTTCATCGCCCAGGCGCTGGGATTCGATCTTTCGTTTTCAGAACAATTCGTCATCGTAATCACGGCCTTTTTGGCTTCGGTCGGCGCGGCGGCGATCCCCTCGGCCGGCCTGGTGATGATCTTCATCGTTCTGGACGCCGTGGGACTCAGCGACCACCCCGGAACCGCTATGATCGTCGGGACAATGTTGGCGGTGGACAGGCCGCTGGACATGTTCCGTACCATGGTAAACGTAACCAGTGACAGCGTCGGCGCCGTGATCATCGCCAAAAGCGAAGGGGAACAAAAACTCTATCCCGATAGTCCGGTCACGAAATAATCCCGGATTATACATTAACAAACGACGAAGCAAACGAATTAAACGAATATGCGATAAAACCAGGAATTGATGGTAATATCGCGTAATATTAATAATTCCTATAGCTTAGTAACTGTTCACCCGACTTTTTACGATTGCGTCGTTAATGAGAATGAATCGAGTCAATCGGCATTTCCGGGGAAGGGAATCCGGATTTATCAATCGTAATCGTATTGTTTTCCATCAGGACACTCCGCAATGCTTCCAGCATCTCCATTTGCTCAATCAGTTTACCATGCTCGGCCTCGACGGTGATGAACGATACCCCATGCCGGACACAATAATCAAGGAACATTCCCCGGTCGGGCGGGTCCTTGGCGCCAAGGGCCACATTATAGCCCAATGAAGACAAGGCCGAAAACAGATCGGCCTCGGAGACAACAAAAAAATTATCGGGATCCTGTCGGGGATTAATGTTTACCTTTTTGGTATCTTTTCCATACCATCCCCCGGGACGATAATCCCTGATGGTCATTTTATCCTGCGTGTTGTTATGAAGGGCGACTATGACCATCCCCGCTTTAGCGTCAACCAGGTTTATCACGCTGTCGCGGAATGCGGCGGCAATGTGAAACACTTCATCGCTGTTGGCGCGGAAATACCTGAGGGATGCCCGCAAGCCCGCTTCGCTGAACATACGATTGGGATCGAACCGATACAACACGCCATTCAGTCGCACGACCACCTCCCGACCGCGACCGTGCCGTAACTCGATCAACCGGCCGCCGTACTTCTCAACGAACCGCCTGCCTGCCTCTGCGGACGTGTTTTCATTGTCATGCAGATTCACAAATGTAATATTCGAACCAGCACGTTCGTATATATCCACCCACACTTTTTCTTTACCCAAATAGAGTGTGTGCGTGGTTTTCGTTACACTCCGGGCAAATCCGAAACCGAGGGAGAAACAAATCAGATATATAAGTCTCCGCAGTTTCATCGACATTTGAATACGCGACAGAGTTCCACGATCCGACCGGTGAAAAGGGGGATTGGATCGAAACCAGGCCAGGGATAATATGAATGTGTGGAGTTTCACCGGCGGCTAAATTCCCAAATACCGGGGATAATGCACAAGTGTTAACATTAACCAAGAACCAGGAACCAAGAACCAAGTTGAGCGAAGCGAGTCCGCAAGGCGGACCGACGGATGTCGGGGAACCAAGTTGAGCGAAGCGAGTCCGCAAGGCGGACCGACGAATGTCGGGGAGCGAAGCAAGTCCTCCAGGCGGACCGGCGCACATTTTGGGGAACAGCGATAAAATATCCGCGGTAAAATCTTACGAATCGGACATAAAATCTTTGCGAATCATTTGCGGTGCAACTTATATTTTATTCAGCTATTTGATAGTTCTCGTCACAGGCTCAGTTAATTCAGGATCTTCAGTCTCAAAAAATGGAAGCTGTACTTCGTTTGCAAAAAACAGGCCTTTCCCGATAGACATCGGGATGAAGGAAGTTTGCTGTAAGCGGGAGGCCTCCACCGTATCAATTACGGTCCTGAATAACAACCTATGGCGAGAAAATAAAGCCTCCTGCGGAGGCTTTATTTTTTACCGTTACCAAAGGCCGCTGATACTTTATCTTATCGATTTTCGCTGGAATTCACTATTTGATTTACCCGCCGGGATATTCCCCTGATCTTCAGGTGAACCCCCTGATCGTCATACACGCGTTCCAATACATCCACCCCTTCCTGTGCCGCCGCCAGTGCTTTTCCCTGTTCGTAGGAAAACCGGACCTCCGCCGTGCGATAATTTTCATCCATGATTTCCCGTATACGATCCAGCAGATGATCAATTCGCAAATGGTTGTGGGCGGATATCATTATCCCTTCCGGGAAATGCCGTTTTAAATAGGACAAACGTCCGTTTTGGTCAATGAGATCGATTTTATTTAAGAGCAGTAATGATCGCTGTTTTTCCGCTTTGAGTTCTTTCAGGACGCGACGAATGGTTTGCAGATGCTCCATCACCTGGGGAGAGGTGGCGTCCAGAAGAATCAACAGCAAGTCCGCTTCAATCACTTCCTTCAGCGTACTGCGGAAACTGGCAACCAAATGATGAGGAAGTTTGCGGATAAAGCCTACGGTATCGCTTAATAAAATCTTATGATTGTCATCCAGATTAACGGTTCGAATGGTTGTATCGAGCGTAGCGAAAAGTTGATCCCGAATATAGACATTTTCCCCGGATATGGTACGCATCAGCGTTGATTTCCCGGCATTTGTGTATCCAACCAACGCCACACGATAGAATTCCCGGCGACGTTTGCTCTGGGTCTCACGTTCCTTGTCAATACGATCCAATTCCTGTTTCAGCCTGGCGATCCGGTTTCTGACCAGTCGGCGGTCAACTTCAATTTGCGTTTCACCGGCGCCGGCCCGGGTGCCGATCCCTCCCATTTGTCGTTCCAGGTGGGTCCAAAGCCGGGTTAAGCGGGGAAGCATGTATTGCAGGCGGGCCAACTCTACCTGGGTTTTGGCTTCTTTTGTTTTGGCATGTTTCTGGAAAATATCCAGGATCAGGGCGCTACGGTCGATGATCTTCACGTTTTCGGCAAGTTTTTGAAAGTTCTTTACCTGGGCCGGTGTCAGGTCCTCATTGAAAATGATCAGGTTGACCGATAATTCCCGGGCCTGGTTTATAATTTGTTGCGCTTTCCCCTTCCCCACAAAAAAAGCGGGATTGATCCGACTCAACCTTTGGGTTACCCGGCCGACCACTTCAGCGCCGGCGGTCTCGGAAAGCAGGGTTAACTCGTCCAGGTGTTCATCCACATCATATTCTTTCAAAGAACCGTGGATGACCCCCACCAGGATTGCCCGTTCTTTGGGATGACTATTTTCTTTGCCGATTGCTTTGTTCATGATTGAGGTCGTTTTAAAGCCTCGGGACGGGACCGACCAAGTATTGATTCCAGCAATAACAACACGATGGCGGCGACCAGGAATACGCGCCAGAGAGAGCGGCCGTAGCGGATTTCCTTCAACGCTTCAGCCAACTCCCGGTCGGGTTCAATCCAGCGGGCCTGTCCCGGAGGCAGGGAACTAATGATTGCTGTTTTGTCCGCTCTGCGCGATGGATATTCGTCGGGGTGCAGGTAAGCGGAAAAGGAAGTGTATGGATATCCGTCCGATAATATTTCGTAGGAACCGATTTCCGACGTTTGACGGAAAATTAGAGACTCGGTATTAAAATCGGGGATTAATAACGCGGAATTACCCGAGGGCATTACAACGCTCCATTCACTGTTAATAGTCTCCTGGTCCAGACGAATGATTTTCGGTTCGTCCACGTAGACCGGTGTCGTATTTGTTTCATCGGTAGCCAATAAAATTAAAATACGATGCAATAAAGGAACCATCAAGCCCCGCATGGGCAAATCGTTCCATTTCAGATCCATCAGGGACGTAAAATAAAATATCCGGCTACCGTTGGAGGGGAATTCCAATAAAAACGGATCATTATTATTTAGTTTCAATATTGAATTTTGCCCCCTTTTCATTCTTACTTTCAGGTAGCTGAATACCTGGGGCAATTCCGTCTCCAAATTCCGTAAATCCAGATCCGTCAGCAACGGATTTTTGTCATCGGCCACTTTAACGGAGAAATAGGAGTCATCGGCAGCCCGAATTAATTGCAACGAAACCGGCAGTCTCAGGGCTGTTTCCAGGCGATTGTTGTCCTGCTGTAATTGACGGCCCCCGACAAACCAGATTATCCCTCCCCCGCGCAACAAAAAGGACTGAATATCCTCGATAGCCTTATCCGATAATTTCCCCGGATTGTGAAGGATCAGGATATCGCTTTCATCCAGATACAACCGTTCCGGGTTGGGGATAACCTTGGAGTCGATTAAAAACAGGCCGGATTGGTTGTCAATCGAGGACAAAGCCAACTCCAGCAAATAAAGTTCTTCCGCCGATTGCCCCACAATCGTACAGGCGATTTGTTCGGGAATAGGGAGCTCGAACGTCCACCGGTTATCCGGATCAAAATCATCGTCCGGCAATTTCATTACACCGTGCACAAGACCGCTTTTGCCGGGATAGGCCTGGAACATAAATTCCTTGGAACGCCCCGGTTTGAAATTCGCCACAACCTGGCCCACCCGTTCATCGTTCAAATACAACTCAATGGGAATATTGCGTTTCTCAATTTCGCCATCATTGGCAATCCTGGTATTCAGTTTTAACAAGTGATTGGGGAGCCGAATCTGACTGGCAATTTTTGTTTCCCGGATCGACAAATTGTTCACCGGGCCGGGTTGACCAAGACAGTAAAACCGCCACCGGGGCTGTGACGTGTCCTGTACCGTGCTGTCAAGGAACGTGTCCGGATCCGGCAGCGACTGAAAATCGCTGAGGATAAAGCATTCCCGGTTGGGTTCGCTGACATCCAATTTAGTCAGAATCGAGTCAACCACTACCCACAGGTTATCCCGTGAATCCGTTTGTTCGATGGCGCTCAGAACACGGGTTTGCGACAGTTCCCCGGGTTCCCCCTTAAACACCCGTCGCGGGGGATTGGTTTGATAGATTTCGAGTTCCGTTTGTCCTTCAAAAGCATTAATGATTTGTGGAACGGTTTTCCGGGCGCGGTCCAACAAGGTTCCGGTATCGGTTTCCAAAGCCATACTGGCCGAATTATCGATAAAAATCACCACGCGCGATTCCAACTCGCCGCTCATCCAACCGGGAATAAAGCCCTGCTGGACCGGTTTCGCGAAAATTAACACCAGAAATACGATTATCAAAGTCCGCAACAGGATCAGGAGCCACTGGCGCCATTTTAAACGTCGGATGGTTTCATGCTCCAGGGCTTTGATGAAGCGCAGGGAACTGAACTCAACCTGTCGTGTTTGCCGCAGGCTGATGAGATGGATAATAATCGGAATTGCCGCGGCAATGAGACCAAACAGATACGTGGGAGCTAAAAAAGTCATGTCATCAACGAACTTACTGCAATCATAATTGTTCCGGACACCAACGGTATTCTGAGATTGTCATCGATGGGAATGGGCAGGAACTCGATGAGCATCGCCCCCACGGCGCCACTAAACCTGACCGCCCACGAGATACCGGGGAAAAATGTCGCCGCCAGGAGACAGGCGGCCAGACCGGCCAGGGAACCTTCCAATGATTTGTCCCGGAATTTCACTTTTCCGAATTGCATCCCCACCAACGCCGCCGCCGTATCCCCGAAAGACAAATAGAATAACGCCAACACGGCGATCTCTTTGGGGAACAAAAGAACGGTCATGAAAGCCCCGATCACCACCCACGTGGCGCCGGTAAATTGGCCTTCCAATTCATGTGACCGAAGCATGAAGTCAAATGCCTTCCGAAACAGGCTCCGAATCCATGTAATTCTGGTGCGTCCCACATCAATGGAAAAAAATAAAATACTTACAACGCCCAAAATAATAACCATTTCCTTTCGTTCCGGGACAATAAACAAGTATCCCAAAGGGATAACGGAATTAAAAAGATGAATCGATTTCCGAAGGAATTCGCTGACGGTTACCACTAGACGGACAAAATTATTAAACCGGTATTGGTCATTCGTAATATAATATCCTTTTGTATTTCCCCTAATACAGGGAAAAACAAGGGGACAAATCCGTTGACTTTTTCCCTTGTAACAGGGGGAAAATGAAAATGGGTTTTAAACATTGGATACACTCATTTAATTATACCATTACTATATGCCGGAGTAATATTCACAGGGTATCTACCGGTCGATCATTTGGTTAAAGATATCCTGGAGATCAAGCACGCTGACGGTCAAATCGATCGCCATCGGGCGATCCAGCACGGTTCCGGCAACGACGGATTGATCCAGTACCGTAAAGGGCACCAGGTCTTCATTTTGCCGGTAAAAGATTTTCCCTACCTTCAGACCCGCTTTTTCCAGTTCGGTTTCCGCGCGCGCTTTGCTGAGGCCGAACAGGTTCGGCACCTGGAAGGAATTGGGGGGCAGACCTTCGCTGACCGTCAGGTGGACACCTTGTCCCTTGTTTAATAAATCCCCGCCCTTGGGCGACTGCCAGGCGATGGTTCCCTTCGGATAATCGGGATTGTACTCGGTATACACCGTATCGATCACCAGTCCCATCTGATGCAGGATAATTTCGGCGCTGCGCTGCGATTGTCCCAGCAGGTTCGGCACTTCCACCATTTTTTCCGGTTGGACGATATTTAACCGGATCGTCCGGCCGGGCTTGACTTTCGTATTGGGTTTCGGGTACTGTTCAATGACCGTATTCGGTTCAATCCGGTTGGTGTACACGGTGTCACCGATCACCGCTTTGAAGCCTTCCGACCGGAGCAAGGCCAGGGCCCGATCCAGGCTACGATTTCTCACGTTAATCAGGTAGCGACTCTGGTCGTGACGAACGTAGGCCGGCATCAGAACGGCATCCGCGAAAAGCAACAGCAGGAGACCGATCGATCCAATCGTAAACAGGTATTTCAGCAATAATTTCATGCCACCAATCGTAGTCTGACGGCAAACATTCCGTCAATATGATCATCGGGTGGAAATGTTTCCAACGTCATCTTTCGTGTTATCCATGACTTTAACCGGGAGTCATCCACCGGATCAACCCGGAAATTATCGTTCAATTTAAGAAAGGCTTCCACCACTTGCCAATTTTCTTCCGGTTCCAGGGAACAGGTCGCATACACCAACACGCCGTTTGGGCGCAGGTAACGGGAAACGTGGTTCAATATGTTTATTTGCAAATCCGACATTTCCGCAAGATGTTCCGGTCGGCGGCGCCATTTTATGTCCGGCCGGCGGCCGATAACTCCTGTTCCGGTACAGGGCGCGTCCACCAGAATCCGGTCGGCCCGCGGAAACGTATCCGCGGTAGCATCCCTGACCTCCCATTTTATAATCCGCATTCGGTGACGATCCTGATCCCGTTTCCCCGATTCGACCCGTTTCGGCGAGACATCCGAAGCCCATACCGTCCCTTTATCCTCCATTCGTTCGGCGATATACAGGGCTTTCGTCCCGGGAGCGGCACAGACATCCAACACCGTCTCACCCGGTCGTGGGTCCAGCAACTCCACCACGGCGCCGGCGCCCCGATCCTGGTAAGAAAAACAACCGTCCAGAAATAACGGTTCCGTTCTCAGATTCGCACTTCCTGACATCACACGATAGAAACGATCGGAGCCGTTTATCCGTTCCGGCGAAACGCCCCGCGATTCCAACCCGGCCACAAATTCCCCATGTTCGATTCGCAAAGGATTCCTGCGGATCACCGTTTCCGGCGGCGTATTGAAACGGGTACACAACGATTGGGTTTTCGTTTCCCCGAAACGCTCCACCCACCGGTCGTACAACCATTTCGGCGTCGCATACCAGGCCGCCGTTTGCTCGTCGGACATATCGGTCAGGGGCGGAATCTCCGGTTCAAAGCGGGAAACTTTTCGCAACACGGCATTCACCAGGCCGGTGGTATGTTTCCCCACTCGTTTCCGGGCAAGAGAAACAGCACTGTCAATCGCGGCATAGGCGGGCGTACCTTTGTCGAGCAACAATTCATACGTTCCGATTTCAAGAATGGACAACAGTTTCGGTTGCAGACTGTGAAAGGGGCGTTTCAGCGCGAGCGCGATCCAGAGGTCCAACCGGCCTTTCCAACGCAGTACGTCATTGGTAATGACGGTAATACGCCGGCGGTCGCTTCCGGAAATTTTACACTTCTTAAAATATTCCTTTTGAACATTCTTTAATTGTTTCCCGGCGACCCAAAAGCGATCGAGAATATTCAGGCTGTGTTCACGAGTCGTCGGCATTAATCACCCAACCGATCACCTTTCCCAATCGCGGTTCCCTGGAGAAACTCATGGATTTTCATCGGTCGCTTCCCTTCGCGCTGCAACGCGATGATCGCAAGACACCCCTCTCCCGTGCGGATGATCAGCTCTTTTTTCGTTCGTTTTACGACCCTTCCCGATAAGTGATTGCCATCGTCACATTCCACTATTTCGGTTTCGAAGATCTTTATCCGTTTCCTCTGAAAGGTGGTATACGCGGCGGGGACGGGCGCAAGCCCGCGCACCAGGTTGTGAATATCAACGGCCGGTTTCGACCAGTGAATGAGACAGTCTTCCCTGGTAATCTTCGGCGCTTTCGTGGCCCGGGAATGGTCCTGCGGGACCAGTACCGCGCGACCGGTTTCCAGTTGGTCCAAAGATTCAACCAGCAGTTCCGCACCGATACGACTGAGTTTATCCGACAGGGTTCCGTAATTATCCCGGGGATCAATGGGGATGGATTGTTGCAGAATAATCGCGCCGGTATCCACTTTGGGTTCGATTAAAAACGTGGTAACCCCGGTTTTCGTTTCCCCGTTTATCAGCGACCATTGTATTGGGGCCGCCCCGCGGTAGCGCGGCAACAGGGAGGCATGCACATTTACGGCGCCGATTTTGGGGACTTTCAACAGGCTCCGGGGCAAAATGCGAAAGGCTACCACGGCAAAGACATCCGGTTCCAGGTCCCGGAGTTGCCGGAGGAAACCCTCGTCGTCCAGGGAAGTCGGCTGAATAAGGGGCAGACCATGTTCGACGGCCGCTTCGGCAACCGCCGTGGCGATAATTTTTTGTCCCCGTCCCTTCGCTTTGGGCGGATTTGTCACGACCGCCCGGACCTGATGGGCGGATCTCAATAACGCCCGCAAACCGGGCACGGCGAACTGAGGATTTCCCATGAAAATTACGCGCATATCACTCTCACGCCGATTGGCTGAACACAATTACGTCGGAATACCTACAGCGCTGGACTATTATCGGCGGATTCAGGCCGTTGTGAATCAGTGCACGATAAACCGGTAATTTACGTTGTTTGCCGAGGGGAATAACACGATTCGGCAGTTGGGATAAAGTAAAATTATTACAGAGCAAAGTTCCCTTGTGGTTTCCTCTCCTTAACGTGACGTGAAGCGTTTTTTGCAATTTCTTTCAACTGCTTATTGTATTGCATTTTTATCAGCGGGCTGACGCGATCAATAATCATGATACCATTTAGATGATCCATTTCATGTTGTATTGCGCGCGCCAATAGTCCGCCAAATTCTTCAACATGTTCTTCCCCGTCGGGGGTCTGGAACCGAAACCTGATAAATTCGGGGCGTTTTACTTCCAGTTCAACTTCCGGAATGGAAAGGCACCCTTCCGAGTGAATTGATTCGCCCCAACTATCGACTATTTTACCATTCACGAAGGTTAACGGTTCGTCGGCTTCCTCGGTGTGGGTAACATCAATAATACACAGGTTCATGTCCAGCCCCACCTGGTTTGCCGCCAGGCCGATTCCCTCCGCCTCGTACATGGTATCGAACATATCGGCGACTATCCGGGGAAGGGCTGAGAAATCCGAAACCGGTTTGCAGGCTTTCCGTAGTATCGGATTACCGTATTTAACGATATCCAAAACGGCCACTACGCCGGACCCTCCATGCTGCTTGTTTCCTGATCGGAGACCTGGGCGGCCAGTCCGGCGATGGCGGTCCGATTCACGGCGATGTCGGCATTTTTGTTAATTTTCAGAATCACCACTTTGCCTTTTTCCCGGAACCCGGCGATGGTGCCGTGAATGCCGCCGATGGTAACCACCTTGTCGCCTTTTTTCAGGGCCTCGAGCATCCTCTGTTTTTCCTTTTGACGCTTGGTCTGGGGCCTGATCATCAGGAAATAAATAATAACCATGATTAAAATAAACGGTAAAAAGGCCGCGATCCCGCCTCCTTGTTGTCCTCCGCCTGCGAACGCATAAATGATTTCCAATTTTAACTCCACTTTTGTTGAGCTTAAAATTACCCCCGACTTTCACGAATCACAAGGTCTTCGGGGGGAGAGGATAAAACCCTCAACATTTCATGGTAGTAAGGACGGGATTTTAACTGCGCTGATAATCCAGGTTCCGATCAAAATTGTCGTTTTGTGTTGACACACGTCTCAATGAACCAAGATAATCATGGTGGAGATATTCTTTGATTATTCCTGAACGATATCGCTGAAAAATTTGTAATGGATGATTCTTGTATTATGAAAATGATCTAAATCCAACAAAGCCTGATCCCCAGTCACTAAGTAATCCGCATTCCCGGAGACACACAGGTCCAGCAGGAAATTGTCTTTTGGATCACGACATGCATCAAAATGTTCCTCAACAGATACCCATTCTGCAATTGAATAAATCAGTTCTATTAATTCAACAATATTATCCAACGAAAAATATTGCCTGAACTTCCGGCGATGAAGTACTTCAACCAATTCACTGAGCAATTCATCGGAAAACAAGATACGAATCTTATTATCGATAATTTTTTCTTCTAAACCCGATAAAGCTTTACCAATTAAAAAACTGATCCAAATATTGGTGTCAATTACAACTCTCAGCGAGTTAACCCTCATATCGCTTCTGTCTTACAGCTTCCACCTCAGCGGTGATTTCTTCCAGAGTCAAATCAACTGTCTTAAGATTTTTCAGCATTCCCTTGAAACGAGTCCGGAACGTTTCTTTTTCCAATTCCTGAAGTAACTCGATCTTTTGCCTGGTATTGCATTGACTTACCAATCTTTTCAGTTGATCAAAATCCAATTTTAATGCAATAGTCATAATATCATCCTATCAAATCGTTTTTGTAATTATACTCAATATAAGCAGAAATCACAATAATATTTCACTCGTGGAAGGATACTTCGTAATAATGGTCGCATTCCGACACCATATCGGGACTTCTGCGGCTTCAACTCGGGTAAACCGCCCCTCATCATTAAAAAACCGGGCGGTGTCGTATTACTTTTTAGCCTCATTAATTCCCCGAAAGACCGGGATTTTCAACATCAGCCACGAATTTCCACACCTACCCCGTAAGGAGGAACGACTGTATCGGGGAATAAACACTAATAATGATGAAGTTAGGAGAAAATGATTTTAGACCTTTGTACCAAAGTAACACCGATTAAAAGCACTGTAACCTTCTGTTTATTAATCAACTCTACACCTTGCCTGCCCCGTAACGACGAAGGAGTGTATCGGGGCGTCTCTGCGGTGAATAATCCAAGTTAGAAACTCCTTGACTATCTCAATAACCGTTGCAATTACTTGTTTTGTTATATCCAATCCAGACATCGTGTGTCGTGATTATATTATATAATAACTTTTATTTCAAAACTCGACTTTTGTAATTAGGCCTTTTTTCGTAACGTACAAACCAAACGGAATTCACTTTATAAACGAAAGTTCACTTCAATCATTATAAAAATTCATTTAGCTTGATGCTGACAACCAAATTTTTCGATCGTCCGGCAGTTACGGTTGCCAGGGATTTATTGGGGAAGGTATTGTTCGCGCGCAACCGCGGGTTGTGGTTGGCGGCGATGATTATTGAAACCGAGGCCTATCTGAAAGAAGAAAAAGCCAGCCATGCTTCCCTGGGTTATACCGCAAAGCGAAAGGCGCTTTTCATGGCGCCGGGCACTATTTACATGTACTACGCCCGCGGCGGAGATTCATTGAACGTCAGTTGTCAGGGCGACGGCAATGCCGTGCTGATCAAATCAGGGATCCCCTATCCCAAGGCGCCTGACTATGCCTTAATGATCAAACGAATGCAGGAATTAAACCCGGCTAAAAACGGTATCGCCCCGCGTCCCGCGGAGCGACTGTGCTCGGGACAGACAATTCTGTGCAGATCGCTGGGAATCAAGGTAAGCGATTGGGACGGCAAACAATTTGACCAACAACGGTTTTATATTAAAGATGTGGGATATACGCCGGAAAAGATTATTCAAACCCGACGCCTGGGGATACCCCGCGGAAGAGATGAACATTTACCCTATCGGTTTATCGATTATCGCTACGCGCGGTATTGTACGAAAAACCCCATTACCCGAAAAGCACGGAAGGGTATTGATTATTTAATACTGACCGAAAACAGTGAACGGTAATTTTTACCGACATTTACCCACTCCGTCCTTAAAAAATGAGTGGTAGCGGTAACACCTGATTCAATCATTTTTGCAATCTCCTAAAGAGGCTCCGAAGGAGACGGAGCGTGTACCAGGCATTTGCATTTTCACCTATATTTTGGTTTACTACGGAAATTCCTGGATTCGGGTTATTGGAATCGAAATGTTTCATTTTCTCCGCGTCGCAATTTGCTCTGTGGATTTGCCTGTCGAATTTTCGTTGCTATCGGAACCCGGACCACAGATAATGGTGGGTGTCGAATCGGGAAAGCTCATTACACACACCCTCCGACTTCGTCGGTGGTCCCCTCTTAAAAGAGGGGATTTTAGATCCGTTAAAATACTCCGGTTAATTTCTCATTCACCACGGAGACGAAGGATTTTATCCCAAATAATGCAATAGGAACAACGAAATAAACGAAACTATCGAAATAATAAGGATTTAAGTCCAACTTCGGATCATATATTCTTATCCCATAAATACAAAACAAATTCAATGTTTCGTCGGTTCAACTTTATAAAAATGAGAACAAAAGCAATGATCCTGCAATCCGCCGGAGGATTGGTTCTTCAAATATGTACCCATCCCAGTTGTTCATTAAGATCCCATTGCTGTACAAAATATTTTGAAAGAGCGGTAATTCAAGTATGGTGCTCCCCGGTCCCGGACGGATTTGGTCCCTTCTCCCTGAAACAATCCCCTTAAAGGATTTAAGAAAGAGGATTCCCTGATACTTTGCGCACACAATCCGAAACCAACTCGAAATATGCTGTCCAGGACGTTTTCTATGATCGAAAATATTGCAATAAATCAACTCTATTGTATTTTCCAATCATAATTGAATCATTCAAATTTTCCGGAATCTCTTCCTCTTTTAAGGAAATGAATCAAGCCATGGATGGAGAACCGGACCGCAGGCTTATTGTAAGATCGGACTTCACTCTCACCTGATCGTTCATGGTCTTCCGACCATAAACAAAAAGACATTTGCAGGAAGGACAGGACAAAAGTTTGGAAGCCGACAATCGGTGCCGGCAGATATCTCTGTTTTTACGGTATCCAATGATCCCTTAGACCACCCGGCGGATTCACTTCGCTCCCGAGAGTGGGATTATTCCTGAGGATTCTTCGGATTTGTTTTTATCTTGGTCTGCCGGCGACAGGATGTTTCACGGTTCAAACGTGCGGAAACAAGTTCACGCTTTTATTTCTTTGAACAATACTATGATTTAAGGATGTAGTCAAATTTTTCATACCACCCCTGTGGTCCCCTCCTCAAGTGAGAAGGGGACGGTAACATCGATCCCCTGACCAACGATAAGTCCCCAACCGGTAGTTAATGCCGGTAAACCGGAAAATCCATGTTCACAGAACTCGTCCGATTACCGAATATTTTTTATATGCCGTCAAAATAATTCTTCAAAC
>Ga0256830_1001021_pt1 | contig 20464 bp, 18 predicted proteins | sample 128326metaG_FD_190537 | JGI IMG/M metagenome (GOLD analysis project Ga0256830, IMG submission 190537) | Hydrothermal vent microbial communities from Lau Basin, Pacific Ocean - 128-326 | ecosystem: Environmental > Aquatic > Marine > Hydrothermal vents | place: Pacific Ocean: Lau Basin | collected... | reverse complement strand
CGTCGCTCGTGATCATCCGCATCCCACACAAACCTCGTGCCCGGAGTTCTTCCAGGAAGGTCCGCCAGTGGACTTCGGCTTCGGAGAGTGCCGCGCTGACACCGAGGATGCTTCGCTTGCCGTCCACGCCGACACCGACCGCCATCAGCACCGCGCAGTCTCGGATGCTGCCACCGTGCCGCACCTTCTCGTAGCGTGCATCAAGGATCAGGTATCTGCACTCGCCCAGCTCCCGGTTTCGCCACTCGGAGATCTCCTCGTCCAACTGCGCTCGCCGCGCTCCAGGGCCTTGGGGTAGAAGGGATCGGCGCCCTCGGGAAGATTGCGGACGCGAGGGATCTTGAGGTCGAGTTCCCCGAGGCGGGTCTTCCTACGCTTGGCCCTGAAGCCGCCCCCGTATCCCCGCCTGTCCTCGGTCCGTTCGTGGGGGCCAGCCTCGAGGAAGGCCGACCGCTCGAGCTGCATGGCTTCGTTGATCAGGATCTGGACAACGGAGCCGACCTCTTCGAGTCCATTCTCCGTCAGGAGTTCCAGGGCAATGGCGATCATCGTAGAATCGGGTTCGTGGTGGGTCATCTCGTGCCTCGTGGGGTTCGTAGGTGATCAACACGAAACACCGAGATGGCCGGCCACGCCAACCGATCGCTCCGGAAGGGCTCCTCTCGGGGGCGGGAGCCCTTCCTCCGCTCGGTCAGGCGGCCAGCGAATTTACACCGCTACTGATACACCCCCAGGAAGGAAGGGTAACGTCCTAAAAGTGGGTGGAAACTGGGGTCCGGCGATGTCCGGGCCGGGTGAGAGCGCGGAAGTGTAATCCATCGTTCATGCGGCCTCCAGGTAGGCCTTGGCCGAGGGAACCGAGATCGGATCCCTCTCGGACCACGAGAACCTCAAGGACTTGTTCGATTCGCCGAAGGCCGCAAAGGTCTTTCAAAGCACGAGATCCTCCGAGGATGTCTGGTTGCTCTGCAACACGAGGGACCAGATGAAGAAGCACGGCCTCTCCGTGCTCTCCTGGATCCTCTACAACAAGTTCCGCCCCGGCGGCTTCCGGCCGCCCCCTCTCCGGCACGGGAAGGGAATGGAGCGAGCGCGGGAACTGGACTCCCGTAGAGGAGGCGAAGTTCAGAGAAGGCGGTAACCCGGGCCGCCGCCGCCCTCGGGCGTGACCCAATCGATGATCTGGTAAGGGTCGGCGATGTCGCAGGTCTTGCAGTGGACGCAGTTGCTCGGGTTCAGCTTGAGGCCGGGCGCGGCTCCGTCCTCCCCGCGCTCCCACTCGTAGACCTGAGCCGGGCAGAAGAAGCGGCAGGGGTTCCCGTATTCCCTCGTACAGCGGTCGACGCAGACATCCGGCTCCCGGATCACGAGGTGGCAGGGTTGATCCTCCTCGTGCATCGTCCCCGAGTGATAGACGTCGGTGAGCTTGTCGAAGGTCAGGCTTCCCAGTTCGGGCAGCTTCGGAGGATCCTCCAGGACGCGCCCGTCGAGCTTGCGCATGTATTCGTGGCTCTCGCGGTTCTTCAGTCCGTCACGCCACAAGGTTCCCTTGCCCCCGAAGAGGGTCATGAAGGCCGCGTTGATCAGTCCCGCGGTGCGCCCCCTCTCGAAACCCTGGTGGAAGTTGCGTGATCTGCGCATCTCCTCGTAGCCCCAGGAACGTTCGAAGGACGACCGGTAGGAGGCCAACATCCGGCTCGGAAGGACTCCCCCCTCGAGGACCTCCTCGCCCCGCGCCTCCCTCAAAAAGCCCTCGAAGACGGCCTCGGCCGCGAGCTTCCCCGAAAGGAAGGCGAGATGGATTCCCTTGAGGCGCATCGGGTTCAGGAAGCCGCCGGCGTCCCCGCAGAGCAGGAAGCCGTCCCCGAAAGCCTTTGGCATCGCGAAAAGCCCTCCCTCCGGGAGCGATTTCGCGCCGTAATCGAGCATCTTCCCGCCTTCGAGAATCCGGCGGATCTTGGGATGCGTCTTGTAGAGCTGGAAGTAGCGGTGCGGGTCGTTCGCGGGGTCTCCCACGTCCAGCCCCGTCACGTGCCCGACGGAGACGAGCCGCCCTCCCTCCGGTCCCTTCCCCATTCCATAGACCCATCCTCCCCCGAAGACTTCCTTCGGAAGGGGCCAGCCCATCGTGTGGAGGACGGATCCCGCGGGGAAACGGTCCTCCGGAACCTCCCAGACCTCCTTGACTCCGGTCGCATAGACCTGGGGGTTCCTTCCGCGCAGGCCGAGCTTCCCGATCAAACCCTTCGCCAACGAACCTCGGCTGCCCTCGGCCAGCACCGTGACCTTTCCGAGGACGCGCGCGCCCGGCTCGTAGTTCCCCTTGGGCTCGCCCTTCTTGTCGAGACCGGCGTCCGCAAGCTGCACCCCGAGAACCCGATCCCCCTCCATGACGAGTTCCCTCCCAGGGAAACCCGGGAAGATGCTGACGCCCTTCTCCTCGACCTTTTCCGCGAACCACCGGACGAGACGGTTCAACGAGACGACGAGGTTTCCATGGTTCCTCAAGGACGGGGGAGTGAAAGGCACCTTGGAGGCCTTCCCCCCCTCCTTTAGGAGCCACATCTCATCCGCGCCGACCTCGGCCTCGATCGGAGGTTCGAGATCCTTCCAGCGGGGCAGGATCTCTTCGAGGCCCCTCGGATCCATGACGGCTCCCGAGAAGATATGGGCGCCGACCTCCCGGCCCTTTTCGAGGACGACGATCTCCTTTTCGATCCTCTCTCCCTCGCCCTTGTCGTTGTGGGCCTCGCACAGGTTCTGCAGATGCCATGCGCAGGCGAGACCTGCCGGTCCGGCTCCGACGATGACGACGTCGAATTCCATCTCGTCGCGTTCGACCATCGAGAACGGCTCCTTGCTCCTCTTCGAACGGGCGCCGCCACGGAACCCGGCGGAACGCCCCGGGGACCTCGGACGGGGACCGGGCGGATCCTAGCCCTCCGGGGGAGGGATCTCGACCATGCCGGGAGCGGCAGGAAAGCGCAGCCCCCCTCCGGGGGCCTTCCCCGGCCGGGGGATGGAAACCCGGGCTTGGCCCCGCCCCTCCTCGGCCCTAAAAAACCTCCGGGGCCGGTCCTTTCCCGGACCCTTCGCCGGATCGCCCGAGGATCGCGAGGACGCGGCCCTCGGGGGACCCCAATCGGAGAGACGAGACGATGGCTCAGGACATGTCGCTGTTCCAGGGATCCGCCGCCGGACACGTCAAGGACGGAAAAGCCTCCTTCCTGACGACCCGGCTCGACGCGTTGATCAACTGGGCGAGGAAGAACAGCCTCTGGCCGATGCCGATGGGACTCTCCTGCTGCGCGATCGAAATGATGGCGATGGTCGGCCCCCGTTACGACATGGCCCGCTTCGGGGCGGAGGCCATGCGCTTTTCGCCCAGGCAGGCGGACCTGATGATCGTCGCCGGTACCGTGACCTGGAAGATGGCTCCTTCGGTTCGGATGGTCTACGAGCAGATGCCCGATCCCAAATGGGTGATCGCGATGGGGGCCTGCTCGTCCTCGGGGGGGATGTACGACAACTACAGCGTCGTCCAGGGTGTCGACACGATTCTCCCGGTCGATATCTACGTTCCCGGCTGCCCCCCACGCCCCGACGCCGTTCTCGACGCCCTGCTCAAGATCCAGAAGAAGATCGAAACCGAGTCTTGGACCCGGGACCGCTGATCCCCCAAAGAGGGAACGAGAACGAATCTCCCCCACCCGTCAAGCCGGAAAGCTCGGAAATCCCCCATTTCCCGCGGAGTGCTTTCCCCCTCTCCTCGTAACCCGGAACGGGCTTCGGACTAGATCCCGATGCGAAGGGGAGGTTCCCCCCCGGAAGCCCGAAGGTCGGACTTCCGTAACAAACTCACCGGCGAACGGAACCTCGTAAGCTCGAGGCCCTCTCGATGCGGAACGGCCCCGGCGTGGGGTTCTCGATCCAAAGGAGGCCGACATGGAACGGCGGCGGAATCTCGAAGAGGCCCAGGCCCTGATGCCCCTCCTCCGATCGGTGGCCTTGGAGATCCGCGACCGTCGGATCCGTATCGCCCTGCTCAGGGCGGAACGCAGGGAGATCGTCCAGGTCGCCGCCCGCCAGAGCCCCGAAGGCTTCACCCGGGTCCTCCAGGACCTGGACCTCGAGATCGAGACTCAGGATCGGGCCATCGAATCCTGCATCCGCGAACTGCGCGGGATCGGCCTCAGGGTGCCCTCCATCCAGCCCCTGATCATCCACATCCCGGGAACCTCGGAGGGCCGGCGGGTCACCTTCTGCTGGGAAGAGGGCGTCCACGCCCTCGAGGACGAGGAGACTCCCTCCTCCCCCCAGCGCGCGGCCTCTTGAGGCAGGTCCCGGTCGGGGCCCCCGCCAGGGCCCCGCGACCAATGGCCGCTCGATCGAGATCCTCCAAGGTTGCATCCCGTCCTCCCCGGGGTGGAATAGACAACGTCCCGCACGGGCCCTCCGTGCGGGCGCCTCGAATCAGCGCCTTCAGGAGGTAGCACCATGACCGCCGCGAAACGCGTCGCCGTCACCGGGGCCGCAGGCCAGATCGGATACGCGATCCTGCCGAGGATCGCCGCGGGAGAGATCTTCGGACCGGACACGCCAGTCGTTCTCCAACTCCTCGAGATCACTCCCGTCCTCGAGGCCCTCGAGGGCGTGCGCATGGAACTCGAGGACTGCGCCTTCCCGCTTCTCGAAGGCATCGTCTGCACCAACGACCCCGAAATCGCGTTCAAGGACGCGGACCTCGCCCTCCTGGTCGGCAGCAAACCCCGCGGTCCGGGCATGGAGCGCAACGACCTGATCCGCGAGAACGGCCCGATCTTCGTGACCCAGGGACGCGCCCTCGCGAAGGCCGCCTCTCCCGATGTCCGGGTGGTCGTCGTCGGGAACCCCTGCAACACGAACTGCCTGATCGCGATGCGCAACGCCGGAAACATCCCGAAGGAACGCTTCACGGCGATGACGCGCCTCGACCACAACCGGGCGCTCGCGCAACTCGCGGTCCGCACGGGACACCCATTCAAGGACGTGAAAAACGTCGTGATCTGGGGCAACCACTCCAACACCCAGTATCCGGACTGGCATCACGCGGAGATCGGAGGCAGACCCGCGGCGGAAGTCGTCGCGGACGAGACCTGGCTCGTGGAGGCTTTCATCCCGACCGTCCAGGAACGAGGCAAGGCCATCATCCAGGCCCGGGGCAAGTCGTCGGCGATGTCGGCCGCCAGTTCCGCCGTGGACCACTCGAAGGCCCTCTTCCGGGGAACCCCTGAAGGAGAATGGACCAGCATGGCCGTCGTCTCCGACGGCTCCTACGGGGTCCCGGAAGGCCTGATCTGTTCCTTCCCGGTGACCTGCAAGGGCGACGGGAACTACGAGATCGTCCAGGGTCTCGAACTGAACGAGTTCGGACGAGGCAAGTTCGACGCATCGATCGCCGAACTCGAACGCGAGCGGGAGGCCATCGCCGACCTCCTGGGCTGAGCCCGGCGGGTTTATATTAAGAATCGAGGACCCAAGGGTTCTCGAAAACGGACCCGGTCGGAGATCCGGGGAGGAGGCCGGCTCCCTCCCCCCCTCAATTCTTGAGATTCAACGTGATCGAAGCGGTCCCCGTGTTTCCGCGGATGTCATAGGCCTTGACGGTCAAGCGGTAGGTCCCGTTCGGATAGAGCAGCTTGCCGTCGAGGCCTCTGGCCCCGGAATCGAAGTATCCCGCAGTGTCGTTCACGGAACTTCCGACGCGGTTCGTAAGAACGTAGTAGAACACCCGGCTCGAGTAGTTTCCCCGCGTGTAGAGGGAGGTGAAACCGTCGACGAGGCGGTAGCGGAAGATGTCCCAGACATGGGCGTTGCGGTTTCCGCCTCCGGGGAGGAAATCGAACTTCCAGAGATCGGTCTCCGGAACGTTGTGCGTTCCGTTTCCCGTGAGTTCCCTGAGCTGCCAGGTCATCCGGTAGATCGTCAGCTGGTAGGGCTGGGTCCCGACCAGGTCCTGAGCCTGGGCCACGAAGTCGAGCTTGCCCCCGACGGTCGCGCCGGAGGCCCCTCGCGGATTCAGCACGGTGGAGGAGGCGTTCCTCGTGATGTAGATCCTGGAGATCGTCGGCGCCTTCGTGTCGGTGATCGGAAGGAGGAGGTTCAGGGGATTCACGTACCGGCCGTCGGGCCCGAGAACGTTCAGGTGGATGTGGTGGAAGAGGGCCCCGTAGGCGCGGGCCGGCCAGTAGACGTTGGCGCCTATCAGGGTGCCGCGGGCGATCGAGCCCTTCTTGGCGGCGATCTGCGCGATCGAGGCGGGGACAGTGTTCCGATCGACATGGTGATACTGCCATCGATAGCCGTCGGCGTCGGTGATCTCGATCTCGAAGTAGTAGGGCCGCCTGCCGTACCAATAGAAGTTCGTGATCCGTCCCCCCTCCGAAACGTAGACCTTCGAGCCCACGGGTTCGCGGATGTCGACGCCGTGGTGGAAGTAGGCGCTCGACAACCCTCCCGAATACCACTGGAACTGGTGGTGGGTGTGCGCGACGGGATGGGGCCGGTTCGTCGGGGCGAAGAACCAGGGCTTCCGCTTGCTGCCGTCGAAGACCAGGAAGGTCGCGCTCTGCACGGTCAGGTTGCCGGCCTGGTCGGCGACCTGGGCCACGAGCGTGTGCTTCCCGTTCGAGAGCGGCGCCTTCGACCACAACGCGTAGTCCCTATAGATCGTGAAGTTCGCGGTCCTGTCGACCCCGTCCAGCAGGAACCTGTACGCCCCCAGGCGGAGCCCCGCTCCTCCCCGGCTCCAGACGATCTTCAGGTCGGCGGCGGCCGAATGGATGAAGGCCTTGTCCTCGGGCACGAGGTCCACCGGAGGAGCCGAGGGCCGCAGGGGCGGCAACTGGGCCTGGAAGGGACGGAGAGGGGGCGTCCTTCCGCGGCGGGGGGGGAGCCCCAGGTCCTTCCGGATGCGGTCCCGGTCGAAGACCGTGAAGGCCTGACGGAAGACCGGCCCCCCTCCGAGAACCGTCGTGTAACGGACCTCGACCTCGTGACGACCCGGGGGAAGAGGAATCCGGAGCGAGAACTCGACGGTCCGTCCTCCGGCCGAGACCTTCACGCCGCCTCGGGCGGCCGCGAGGAATAGAAAGGCATCCGTCAGGTCCGTTCCGTCCAGCCGGATCCGGAGACTGCCGGGGGCGAGGTGCGCGAGGTTTTTGGCCTCGACCCCCGTGAACCGGATCCTCAAGGGAACCGGCGCCTCGACCCAGAGATCGCGGCCGGGTTCGATCTCCGCCCGGAGCATCGCGTCCTCGTCCGCGTGGAGGACCGGTCCCGTGATCACGAGGCCGAAGAAGAGGGAGAGGATCGCAAGGAGAGAACGGGACATCTGCGGACCTCGCAAGACGAGGAAGAGGGGAGGGAAGATCCGATCGTCTGCAATCCCGGAAAGAACGTCAAGCGCCGCGGTTTCGAGGCGGGAGGCGGGAATCCCGGGGGTTCCTCAGGACTCCGGCAGTTTTCCCGGATCACCGCGGCCCGAGGGGGGATTCCCGGTCCCCTTTTCCCTACGTCCCGCCTTCAGCGCGGCGATCTCCTCCATACGGCGTCGCACGCGGACTTCGAAACCCCGGGAGCCCGGTTCGAAGAACCTCCTCCCCGAAAGCTCCTCCGGAAGGCAGTCCATCGCCGCGATCCCCTCGGGGAGATCGTGGGCGTAGAGGTAGCCCCTTCCGTGCCCGAGGGAGCGCAGGAGTTCGGTCGGCGCGTTGCGCAGGACCTTTGGGACCCTCGCTCCGGGATGCTCCCGAACGGCCTCCGCGGCCTTCCGCAGCGCCCGATAGACGGCGTTGCTCCTCGGAGCCAGGGCGAGGTACACCGCCGCGCAACCCATCGCGAGCCTCCCCTCGGGAAGGCCGAGGAACCGAACGGCCTCGACCGTCCTCATCGCGACCTGCAGGGCCTGCGGATCCGCGATACCGACATCCTCCGCCGCGAAGGCGACCATCCTCCTGCAGAGGACGAGAGGATCCTCCCCCGCCTCGAGCATCCGGACCATCCAGAAGAGGGCGGCGTCCGGATCGGAGTTCCTGAGACTCTTGTGGAAGGCCGACAGGAGATCGAAATGCGTGTCCCCGCTCTTGTCGTGCAGCAGGACCGGGCGTTGCGCGAACCGCTCGACGTCCTCGCGCGTCAGGCGATCCCTATTCCCGGGAAGGCCGAGGACCGCTCCCTCGAGAAAGGTCAGCCCGCGCCGGAGGTCCCCCCCGGAGAGCCTGACGAGAACCTCCAGGGCCTCGTCCTCGACCCTCGAGACCCTCCGCCCCAGGCCGCGCTCCCGATCCTCGACCGCCTTCTCGAGGACTTCCCGGATCCGTTCCGCGCTCAAGGGACGCAGAGTGAAGACGACGACCCGCGAAAGGAGGGCGGCGTTCAACGCGAAGGAGGGGTTCTCCGTCGTCGCGCCGATCAGCACGACGTCCCCGCGTTCGACGAAGGGGAGGAAGGCGTCCTGCTGGCCCTTGTGGAAGCGATGCACCTCGTCCACGAAGAGGACGGTCCGCTCCCCCCGCGCGCGCCGTTCCCTCGCCTCCCCGCAGACCTGGCGAAGCTCCCGGACCCCGGAGAGGACCGCGGAGAATCGGACGAGTTCCGCCTCGATCCCCTCCGCGAGAAGGACGGCGAGACTCGTCTTCCCGCAGCCGGGCGGACCCCAGAGGATCATCGAGGGCAGCGCCCCTCCCTCGACGGCCCTCCGCAACGGGCCGTCGGGGCCGCAGAGGTGATCCTGTCCGACGACCTCGGAGAGGCTTCTCGGACGCATCCGTTCGGCGAGAGGCGGGAGATCGTTCATTCCCGCTCCCTCCAGCGGCGGTATTCGTACATCAACAGGGCGGCGGCCACGGCGGCGTTCAGACTCTCGACCTTCCCCGACATCGGGATCCGGACCCCCCTGCACCCGGCCCGCAGGGCCTCGGGAATCCCCGCGGCCTCGCTTCCGACGACGAAGGCGGGGGGCCCCCCCTCGAACAGGGAGGGATCCCGGTAATCCACCCCCTTCCGGGCGTCCAGGGCGAAGAGACGAAGGCCGCACCGTCCGGTGAAATCGATGAGGTCTCCGAGCGGAAACCTCCTCAGGATCGGAAGGCGGAACACGCTCCCCGCCGCCCCACGCAGGACCTTCGGATGGAAGGGATCGGCGCTCCCCTCGCAGGCGATCGCGAGATCCACCCCCGCGGCCTCCGCCGTCCGGAGCACGGCTCCGAGGTTCCCCGGGTCCCGAAGGCCCGCCAGGACCAGGACACCGCCCTTTCGCTCCCGGAGGATTTCCGGATCCCGTTCCGCTTCCCTGGGGATACAGAGGGCGAGCCATCCGGGAGGAGTTTTCAAGGCGCTGGCGGTCTTCAAGACCTCTCGATCGACGAACCGGATCCTCTCCCCCGGAACCGTTCTTTCGATCCGTTCGATCAAAGCGCCGTCACCGGGACCGATTCCTCCGGGATCCACGAGAAGCGCCTCGATGCGGAGCCCTGCCTCGAGGGCCTCCTCGACGAGCCGCTTCCCCTCGACGAAGAGCAGATTCCGTTCCCGGCCCTCCCGGACTCTCGAGCATCGTTTCAACCAGGGATGGCTCCGGGACGAGATCCGCCGGACCCCCGAAAGGAAGGGCCCCTCCCCTTTCCGGGCTTCCGGCCGGAAAGGATCGCGACCCTTTCGGGAACGGGGCGGTCTGGAGGATTCGTTCATGCGCATCGTCCCCGAGGGTCCTTCGGGGGAACCGTCTCCACCATGCTAAACGGCGGCGCGGTGTCCGGACGGAGGGGTTTCTCGGAAACCCGCTCGGATCTCAACCCTTCCCGAAGGGGTCGCCCTCGAGGACGTAGGACTCCCTCGGGATCGCCTCCGGACGGAAATCCGCGAGGAGTCGGTCCGGGGTCGTCGGTTCCCTCGTCGGACGCAAGCCGAGCGTCCAGGCGAGGAATCCGCAGACCTCCGCCGCCGGAACGCCCCTTCGCCGGAACCAGGAGAGCCTCGTGTCCCCGTGGCGCTTCGCGAGGCGTCTCCCGTCCGGTCCGACGACGAGCGGAAGATGGAGGAAGTCCGGAGGCCTCGCTCCGAGAGCCTCGTAGAGGAGGAGTTGGCGGCCCGTCGAAGAGAGGAGATCGTCGCCCCGGCAGACCTCGTCGATCCCGAAATCCGCGTCGTCGACGACGACGGCGAGCTGGTAGGCCGGTTGGCCGTCCCTCTTCGCGACGACGAAGTCCCCGACCTCCGCGTCGACCGGGACCTCGATCTCTCCATGGAAGCGATCCCGGAAGGGGACGACGGTCCCCTCGGGGACCCGGAAGCGCCAGGCCGGGTCCTTTCCGGTTTCGGCCCGCGCCTGGGCCGCGTCGGCGAAACGCCCGCGGCAGGTCCCGGGGTAACGCATCCCATGGTCCTTCGGACCCTGGGGCGCGGATTGCGCCGCCGCGATTTCGCTCCGGGTGCAGACGCAGGGGTAGATCCATCCCTTGGCCTCGAGATGCATCCTCGCGGTCTCATAGCGCGGGATCCGAGGAGACTGGAGCATCGGTTCCCCGTCCCAGTCGAGCCCCAGCCAGGACAGATCCTCCAGGGTCTCCGCGACGGCCTCCCTCTTCACTCTCGGTCCGTCGAGATCCTCGATCCTCAAGAGGCAGGCTCCTCCCCGGGAACGGACCGACAGCCAGGCCGCGAGGAAGGTCCGGGCGTTTCCGAGGTGCAGGGCTCCGGTCGGGCTCGGAGCGAGCCGACCCACCGGCCCTTTGACCTCCTCTCCACTCAATCCGCCTTCCTCGGGCACAGGATTCCTCTCCAACGGGGCTCCTCCTATCCTGGGGCCGGATCCCGAATCGGGTCCGTCTTCCCCGCCCGGGGACAGGGGCGCGTTCGGCCTCCCGAACCCGGAGGGAGACGGAGTTCCGGACCCCGTCCGGCGGGCCAGCATGACCCGAACGGAGGATCACCCCAAGAGGCGATGACCGGAAACGAAGATCCCTTCCAGGGCCGCGGGGAGTCGGAACCGGAAGGTCCGATCGGGCTCGTCGTCCGCATCGACGCCAAGGCCTGCCGAGTCGAGATCGACGGCGAAGTCCTGAGCGTCCCTCTCGCCGGCAAGCTCTTCACGAAAGGGAACCGGGAGAAACGGCCCGTGGCCGTCGGCGACAGGGTCCTCCTCTCCTTCGACGAGCACGGCGAGGGAAGGATCGAAGGGCGCCTGCCGCGCTGGAACAGACTGGCCAGGGCCTCCGCCGGGGAAGGACGGAAGGAACAGGTCCTCGTCGCCAACGTCGACCAGGTCCTGATCGTCTCCTCCTTGCGCAAGCCCGACTTTCGGCCCCGGATCGTCGACCGCATCCTCGCGGGTTGCGAGCGCGAGGGGGTCCCCGCGCGGCTGATCCTGAACAAGAGCGACCTGTTCCGGAAGGATCGGAGCCGGACGGACAGGGAGCCGTTCCGCGACCTGGACGAGATCACGACCTTCTACGACGGGCTCGGCGTCCCTTGTCTCGTGACCTCGGCGGAAACCGGGGAGGGCCTCGACGCGCTCCGGGAGATCCTGGCCGACCGTCTCTCGGTCTTCTGCGGGCTCTCCGGTGTCGGCAAGACCTCCCTCCTGAACCGCCTGGAACCGGGTCTCGGCCTTCGCGTCCGGCAGGTCTCCAAACGCCACCTGGAGGGGAGGCACACGACGACGAGCGCGGCCCTCTTCAAGCTCTCCTTCGGCGGCCACGTCATCGACACGCCGGGGATCCGGAACTTCGGACTCTTCTCCCTCGAGCCCCGCGAGGCGGCGGGCCTCTTCGTCGAGTTCCGGGCCCTTCTGGGGGGATGCGCCTTCGACGACTGCCTGCACGAACACGAACCCGGCTGCGCGGTGAAGGAGGCCTTGAAGAGGGGAGCCATCCACGAACTCCGTTACCAGAGCTATCTCGCCCTGCTCGAGGAGGCCCGCGGCGGGAGACTCCGTTGAGCCGCCGGGATGCTCAATCCTCCCGGGCCGGGGCGCGGAAGCCGGAGCGGGCGAGGGATTCCCGGACCTTCCGTAGATCCAGATCCCCCGTGGCCAGGAGGAAGATGCTGCCGCGGACGACGTCGACCTGGACCGAGGAGACCCCTCGGATCCGAAGGAGGATCTTCCGGACACGGACCGCATCCCCGGGACCCTCCAAACCGTAGAACCGAACCCCGCCGTGAGTATGAAGAGGACCGCCCGCAGTTCGAGCGGCCGGCCCACCCCCTTCGGTTTCCGGTCCACGGAGTCTTTCATCAATCCCGGGGGAGCAGCCGCTCGGGCAGCGGATCCGCGAATCGGACCGCGATGCCGGTCTCTCCCTCCCGGACCACCCCCAGACGAACGAGTTCCCCCCCCACAACCGTACCGTCCTCGAAGACGACCTCGACCTTCAACGGTCGATCCGTGAGGAAATAGAGCCCTTGCCGGGAAATGTCCCGGGACGGACCGGGGAGACAGGTTTCAGGGATCCTTACGAGGACCCGCCCGTCCACCGGGCGCCGCTCCTCGTCCCGCCTCTCCGCCGTCATCGGCTCTCCGGCCTTCGCCGGGGGTCGGTGTTCTTCCCTGTCGGCCATGGCGCCTCCTTCGGCTCGATCCGGCCTTACCGATCTTCGACGGGCCGGGAAGCCCTTCTTGAGGGACTTTCGGGGGTGGGAAGGGATCGGGCGTGATCGGGCAAAAGGTTCGCCCCTGGGAATCCGATGCTAGAGGAACCCTTCGATTCCCGGAATCGTCGGGGAGGCTCCTCGGAAGAGCCCGGCTGCACCGGCGCGGGAGTCCGAGGAAAGCGCGGCTCTCGGGGGCGGAGATGAGAAGCACGTACGGTTCCATGCCGGCCTACGGCAACAAGAAGCCCGAGAAGAAGAGTCTTCTCGGACGGCTCGTCATCCTCGGGGTCGTGGTCTGCCTGGGTTACGTCCTGGGCACCGCGGGCATCGTCTGGTACCTGATCGGCGGGAGCAGCACCGGCCTGATGACCCACCCGAAGACGCAGGGCGTCGACGTCGGCGAGGTCGAGTTCGTCAACGCGGAGGGCATGACCCTCCGCGGCTGGTATTCCCCGGTCAAGGAGAGACCCGTCATCCTGATGGCGCACGGCCGGGGAGGCCACCGGACCCAGTTCTCCCCCCTCTACACGTTCCTCTTCCGTTCCTGCAGGTTGGGTTTCCTGACCTTCGACTTCCGGGGAGCGGGCCTCAGCGATGGTTTCTGGTCGACCGGCGGAATCCGGGAAGCGGAAGACCTGAAGGCCGCGATCGATTGGCTGGTCCAGAAAAAGAACTATTCCCTGAAGGATATCGGGATCGTCGCCTTCGACATGGGGGCCCTCGCGGCCCTAAGACTCGAGGAGCGGCTTCCGAAGCTCGGAGCCATCGTCCTCGTCGCCCCATCCGAATCTCCGGTCCGATCCCTGAAACGGACGCTCCGGCGGTTCTATCTCCCGGTCCATCCCACGGCGACGATCGCCCTCGCCGCCGCCCGGAAACTGGCCGGAACGGACCTGGACCCGAAACGTCCCTACCCGACTCTCGAATCCCTGCGCAACATCCCTCTCCTGATGGTGGGAGGTGAGGAGGATCAGGTCTCCCCTCCTCCGTTCCTGCGGGGCCTCTACCAGAGGATTCCGGGCGAGGCCAAGACGATCCGGATCCACAAGGGGATCGACCACGCCGGACTCCTGAGCGCCGACCACCCCTCCGTCACGAAGGACATCGCGGAATTCCTCTCGATCGCCTTCCGCTGAACCCGGAACCTTGTCCCACCGGCCGGGGGCGTCCTACCCTGCCCCCATGGAAATCCACCTGGCCAGTCCCCGGGGTTTCTGCGCCGGCGTCGAGCGGGCGATCGAGATCGTCGAGCGGGCCCTCTCCCGATTCGGCCCCCCGATCTACGTCCGTCACGAGATCGTCCACAACGCCCACGTCGTCTGGGACCTCGAACGCAAGGGCGCGGTCTTCGTGGACGATCTCGCGAGGGTCCCGGTCGGAAGCTGGACGGTTTTCTCCGCCCACGGCGTCCCTCCTTCCGTCGTGGAGGAAGCGGAGAGCCGGGACCTGAAAGTCATCGACGCGACCTGCCCCCTCGTCACGAAAGTCCACATCGAGGCCAGGAGCCTAGCGAACCGCGGTTACACGATTCTCCTCGTCGGGCACCGCGATCACGTCGAGGTAGAGGGAGTCGTCGGGGAGGCCGAGGACCACGTGCTCGTCATCGAGAACCGGGAGGAAGCGGCACGGGTCGAGGTTACGGACCCCTCCAGGGTCGCGGTCCTGACCCAGACGACCCTCTCCGTCGATGAGGCCCGGAGGGTTACCGAGGTCCTGCTCCGGCGCTTCCCGGACCTCGTCCTTCCGCGAACGGACGACATCTGCTACGCGACCCAGAACCGTCAGGACGCGGTGAAGGCCAAGAGTTCCGCCGTCGATCTCTGGTTGGTCATCGGGGACAAGACCAGTTCGAACAGCAATCGCCTGCGGGAACTCGGCGAGAGTCAGGGAGTGCCGGCCTACCTCTGCCTCGGAGCGGACGAAATCGACCCGTCCTGGTTCGACGGCGTCCGAAGCGTCGGAGTCACCTCCGGAGCCTCGACTCCCGAACATTCGGTCCAGGCCGTCCTCGCGAGGCTCGCCGAACTCGGGGCCGTCCTGGTCGAGGATGGATCGGAACCGGTGGAAGACATGGCTTTTTCCCTTCCCGAGATCCTCCGCGGAACCCCGCGTTAGGCATCTATCGACCCGTCCCGGGCAGGTCCCATTCCAGGGAAGCCCGGATTGCGGCCGCGAAGGACCGCGGGGAATCCGAGTCCGGGTCGAGACGAAGCGAGGGGTGTTCCCGCCTCCCGGTTACTCGCTCGACGAGCCTGGGCAGGGCCTCGAAATCCTCCGACGACGGTCTCCCCCAGGCTCCTCGGACCTCGATCCGACGGCAGTCCTCGAAGGAGAGGAGGGAGGCGTCGGGAAGGTCCCGCCCGACGAGAACGAGACGCGCGAAAGGCCCCTTCATCAGCCCGAGACCCAGCCGAGCACGGAAACAGCCGTCCTCGACCCCGATCAGGCTCGTCGAGCCGGCCGCGAGCCCGAACTCCCGCTCGAGAAAACGCTGGACCTCGGGCAGATAGCCTTCCCCCCCGGGGAGGTGCAGAACGGCCAGGAGCCTTCCGGACCCGGGAAGGAGGTCCTCCTCGGGAATCCCAAGCCCTTCCAGGAGGAAGTTCTCGTCCCAGCCCGACGGAGGAAACACGATTGCGCCCGAACGCGCCTTCCCTTCCGCCGCGATCCCCTTCCAGATCACCCGCAACGGAACCACGGCCCCACCCGCGAGCGGGATCCCGTAGACCCTGTCCCCGTTCTCGGGCCGCTTCTCCCTCTCCCCCTTTCCGAGGAGACGGGCGAGTTCGAGGCCCTCCTCCAGGGCCCGGACCGGCCAGGATCTGAGGGCATAGGGATCTCCGAGGAGGGCCCTCGTCACCTCGCGGCAGCAGATCTCGAGGCGGGCAAGGGGATCGAGCCCCGGGCGGCCGGGACCCTCCCGCCCCAACAGGGTCTCCCGGGCCTTGAGCAGCCGCCAGGCGTCCCGGTGGAAACCCGGCCGGATCCAGAAGATCCTCTCGGGGCTCGGATCGTCGGGACGCATCGGGGCGGTCCTCGATCCCAGGAGGACCTTCCCCCGGTAGAGGCCGGGGGGAAGACCTTTCAGATCGAAAGGGAGATGCAGGTCGTGCCGGAGCCAACCCTCCTCGTCTTCCGCATCCCCCCTTTCGGCGCGTTCGAGCACCCTCCCCTTCCGGTCGAGGATCCGCATCTCCAACTTCAAATCCTTCGGTTTCTTCCACGAGAACGCGGCCCGGGCCGTCAGGTGCACGACCGAGGCTCCGGGCATGACGGAGTCCGGATCCTCGAGCTTGACGCTGGGATCGAGAAGGGGATAGATCCGGCTCGCCATCTCCAGGACCCTCCGGAGATCCCGGCCCCTCTTCTCCGGGTCCAGGACCTCGGGAAGAGCGAGAAGAAAGAAGTTCCCCCTCTCGAGGAAGGCGCGGTCGCCGGATTTCCTTCCGCTCAGGATCGCGAGGATCCGCAGCAGGATCCGTGCCCGCTCCCCGGCGAGGGACCCGGAGACGGCAGCCCGGCGTTGGTCGCGGAAGAGGGCGACGGCCGCCTTCCGGGTCTCCAGGGAGGCCCCGTCCAGGGAACGGTCCGCCTCCATCTCGAGCCCGTAGAAGTATCGTCCCTCGAACTCCCGGTCGAGATAGGTCTGGGCTCTGAGCCCTCCCCCGGCGAGGAGAGCCGGCAGGACGAGGACCATCGAGAACCGAGCGGACCGGTCACGCGGTGCGCTCGGTTTCATCGGCTCGGATAGGTCGCGAGGACCCATTCCTTCCATTTCTCCTCGAAGGCCAAGGGGCCGATCCCGTACGCCTTCCTCAGGGCCTCCCGCGTCGGAACCTTCTTCTTCAGCGACTCGACGAGGACCATGAACTTCTTCCCCCGGTCCTTCGGAACGAGATCGCCCTCGAGCAGGAAATGGACCCAGGAAAACGAGAGGGCATGCTCCTTCGGCGTCAGCTCGTCGGTGTTCTTCATCGAAACGGCGGCGAAACTCGGCCGTTTCCTCGAAAACAACATCTTCCGCACGGGCACGAGCCATTTTCCTCCCTTGAAGTTCGGGTTCGTCGCGGTTTCCTGGTAGCAGTAGTTCGTGCATTTCCCGTCCAGTTTGAACTCGAAATAGTGGCCGACCCCGGCGTCCACCCATCCCCCCTTGAGCTTTCCGATCCAATTCTCCATGGGGGTGCCCGCGAGCAAGAGATGCGCGACATTGTGGACGACATTGCGGTGGAGATCCTCGTCGTTGCGGATCAGGTTCTTGATTCTCCGCATCGTGTAGACGGATTCCGACCCCATCAACTTGACGCCGGCCCCCTTCGAACCCATCCCGCAGAATTTCAAGGCCGCGAGAGCCTGATCCCGCCCGTCCCTCCACAGGAAGACCTCCGCGCGGTTCGGCCTCCTCCCTTTCGGCGACTGCATCGTCGTCACGAACTCCCGATAGAGGTCTTCCAACCGCTCCAGGTAGAGGTGGAGAAGCATGTGCGTCGAATAGCGCACTTTTCCGACCATCATCGGCTTGAGATCGCAGACGAGTTCGAAATGCTTCGAGGCTCCGTGCAGGACCTCGTGACGGATCAGCTTCTCGACCCTCTTCTTCCGCCCCTCGAGCCAGGCAGCGACCACGGCCCGTCTCTTCTCGAGGGCCTTCTCGACCCCCGGGGCCGTGCAGTGCTTGCAGTCCACATAGAGCGCCCCTCCGCAGACATTGCAGGAGGCGGCCTCCGAACAGAAGCGCGTAACGCCCTCCTCGAACCACCGAAAGACCCTCTTCGCATGCTTCCGGCAGGGTTTGGCCCCCAGACCCTGGCAGTGGGGGCAACCGGTCCTAGGCTCGGTCTTCCCCTTCAACCAGGGGACCTGCCCCTGAAGCCCGGCCGACAGGACGAGGAGAATGACCGCGGAGCGGAGTGAAACATACATCGGAGACATCCCCTGTTCCGGGATCCGGGGGGTGTTCCTGGATGCGGGGAACACCCTGTTATCGATGGACTTCGTCTTCCTGAGCGAACTCGCCGGGGAGCACGGCCTGCCCTTCTCCTCCGGCGTGCTCGAACGCGCGGAGGCGGCGGCCCGGCCGGCGGTGGACCGTTGGCTGGCCGAGATCCCGGCCCGCTCCACGGAATCGAAGGGGACCCTCCTAGTCTACGTCCGCTCCCTCCTGGAGGAAGCCGCGCGCCGGAGCGGAGGCGCCCTTCCCCCCGCCCGGATCGAGCGGAAGGCCGCGGAACTCGCGGAGACCCTTTCCGATCCCCGGACCTCGGACAGGATCTGGACGAGAGTCCCCGAAGGGCTTCCGGAGAGCCTGAGTGGCTTGAAGGAGGCCGGGATCAAGCTCGCGGTCGTCAGCAACGCCGACGGAACCGTCGAGGCGAAACTCGAACGGGCGGGACTCAGGGGATACTTCGACGCGATCCTGGACTCGGGTCGTCTCGGCGTCGAAAAACCCTCTCCCGGAATCTTCCTTGAGGCCGCGGCCCGGCTCGGTTTGCCGCCCTCCTCCTGCCTCCACGCCGGAGACCTGGTCGAGGTCGATGTCCGGGGAGCCCTCGGGGCCGGAGTCCACGCGGTCCTGATCGACCCCTTTGGAGACCGAGGCGAGGTCCTCTGTCCGACCTTCGCCTCCGCGACCCGGCTGGCCGCCCGTCTCCTCGAGGCAGCAAGCAGGCGGAAGGGGTAGGACCGGGACGGGCCGGTCACTCCCCTCCAACGGGAAGACCCCGCTCGGCCATCCTCCTCTCCAGGACGCGCCGCTCGGGCTTCGAATCGCGGAGGCGGAGATCCCCAGCCCAGGACGGGTCGAAGAAGGCCCGGGGTGGCAATCCGACGAGTTCCGACTCGAGGAACCTCCCCCCCCGGGCCTCCGCGGCGGCGAGGACCGCATCGAAGACCTCGAGGAGTCCCGTCCGCGCCGGATCGACGAGGTTCATCGAGACCTGGACCCTTCCCGCTCCGAGGGGGAGTCCGAGAGCCTTGACCCCCGGGAGTCCGCCATCCCTCTCGCGGACGAGGGAAGCGACGCGGCGCGCCTCCCGCGGGGAGAGGGCCTCGAAGACCATGTTGAAGGCCAGCAGCGGGCCGCGGGCGCCGACCGCGGTCGCTCCCGCCGTCGGATGGGGCGCAGGTCCTCCGAGATCGGGGCGAAGGGAGGGGTCCGTGTCCGTTCGTTCCGCCAGGACCTCGAAACCGAGGTTGCGGAACGAGGAGAGGTCGCGTCGCTCCGGGATCCTCGCGGCCTCGCCGTAGAAGTAGACCGGAACTCCGAGTTCCCTCCAGAGCCGTTCCCCCGTCCGGTGCGCGCAGGCGATCGCGCTCTCCATCGAGTTCCCCTCAAAAGGCACGAAGGGACAGACGTCCAGGGCCCCGATCCTCGGGTGCAGGCCCTCATGCGCACCGAGATCGACCCAGTGCAGGATCGTCCCCGCTCCGGCCCGGACCGCCTCGCAGAGGGCCTCCGCCGTTCCGGCGAGGGTCGTGACGGTCCGGTGATGGACGGGGTCGGATTCCGCGGAGAGGACGACCGCACCCCGGCAGCGCTCCATCGCCCGGACCAGGGTCTCGACCACCTCCGGCCTCCGGCCCTCCGACCAGTTCGGGACGCAGACGAGGAGGTCGTTCCCGCCGCTCCCTATAGGCCTCTCCCGCGGCGCCGTCATCTCCCGGGCCAGGGGAGTTCCCTGCCCGGACGGGCCGTCCGGACTCCGCGGACCGCGACGAGCCGGCCTTCCTTGATCGTCATGCGGACCGGCGACTCCCCGAAGGCGTAGCCGAAGGCTTCCGGACTCCCGAGATCGAGGACCAGGAAGTCGGCGGCCTTGCCGGCGTGAAGACTGCCCCGCTCCCGAGACAGGCCGAGGGAGACCGCCGCATTCAGAGTCATGGCCTGGAGGCAGGCGATCCCATCGAAACCGAACTTAAGCCGAGCGACAGTCGCGATCATCGAGAGATTCCGCGTCATGCAGGAACCCGGGTTGAAATCGCTCGCCAGGACGATCAACGCCCCCCGTCGAGCCAGCTCCGCGCCCGGGGCGTAGCGGTCCTTCCCGAGGAAGAACGACGTGCCGGGGAGGAGAACGGCCGCCGTCTCCGATCCGGAAAGCCCTTCAATCCCGCGCTCTGAGACCTCCAGGAGGTGGTCCGCGGAGGCCGCGCCGAGTTCGACGGCCAGCTCGGTGCCGCCGAGGGGGGAGAGTTCGTCGACGTGGACCCGGAGCCGATACCCGAGATCGCGCGCCGCGGCGAGGATCCTGCGACCCTGTTCGAGATCGAAGACGTGAGCCTCGAGGAAGACGTCTGCGGAATCCGCCAGCCCTCTGGCGGCCGGAAGCATCTCGAAGACGAGACTCTCGACGTAGGCATCCGGGTCCTCCCGGAACTCGGGAGGAACCTCGTGGGCGCCGAGGAAGGTCGGCGAGACCGTGACCGGAACCTCACCCGCGGCCCTCCGGAGGGCGCGAAGACTCTTCAGTTCGTCCTCCCTCGACAGGCCGTATCCGCTCTTTGCCTCGAGGGTCGTCGTCCCGAGGGCAAGGAACGCGCGGAGCCTTCCCGCCACAAGGTGCGTGAGATCGTCCTCGGAGGTCGCGCGGAGCGAACGCACGGAGGAGAGGATGCCGCCCCCCTCCCTCGCGATCGTCACGTAGTCGACCCCCCGGCATCGCTTCCCGAACTCCTCCTCCCTCGTCGCCCCGAAGATCGGGTGCGTGTGGGCGTCCACGAAGCCGGGAACGATCATCCCCCCGCCGACCTCGAGGACCTCGGCCGCTTCGAAACGCGCCCGGAGTTCGGCCTCGGGGCCCACCCCCGCGACCCGTCCGTCCTTCACGGCGACCCC